>Ga0066797_1000217_pt1 | contig 17524 bp, 17 predicted proteins | sample PersoiDNA2013193_FD_76335 | JGI IMG/M metagenome (GOLD analysis project Ga0066797, IMG submission 76335) | Permafrost soil microbial communities from the Arctic, to analyse light accelerated degradation of dissolved organic matter (DOM) -... | ecosystem: Environmental > Terrestrial > Soil >... | reverse complement strand
GCTGCCGGTGCGCTTCCTCAACGTGGCGATCGCGGTCATCGCGGCACTGACCGTCACCGTCGCGATGCGGGTGGTCGGCGTGCTGCTGGTCAGCGCGCTGATGATCGTGCCGGTCGCGATCTCCCAGCTCACGGCGCGCTCGTTCCGCGGCACCATGCGGCTTGCGATGGCCATCGGCGTCGCGGTCTGCATCACCGGCCTGACCATCACCTACTTCCAGGACCTCTCCCCCGGCGCGACGATCGTCGTCCTCGCGATCGTGCTGTACGCCGCGGTCGCGGTGGCCCGGCCGCTGTTCGTGCGGCGCCCGTGGCACGACCCGCACCCCGAGATCGCCGACGACGTCGAGCTCGCGCACGGGCGCACCGGCGCTGCGCAGGAGCACCTGGGGGCAGAGCGATGATCCAGCGGGTGACCCGGCAGCGCACCGCGGTCGCGGGCGCGCTGACCGCGGTCGACGACTTCCGCAGCGCCCAACAGCTGCACGAGTACCTCCGCGCGCACGGGGACTCGATCGGGCTCGCCACCGTCTACCGGACCCTGCAGGCGCTTGCCGAGGCCGGCCAGGTGGACGTGCTCCGGACCGCCGACGGCGAGTCGCTCTACCGACGCTGCGAGCGCCGCGAGCACCACCACCACCTGGTCTGCCGGTCCTGCGGTGCAACCGTCGAGATCGACGGGCCGAGCGTGGAGTCGTGGGCCTCGCAAGTCGGTGCCGCGCACGGCTTCACCGACATCGAGCACACGATCGAGCTGTTCGGCACCTGTCAGGCGTGCCGAGAGCGCGCGAGGCCCTGAGAGCTACAGGTCCGACGCCTCCGCCGCATCGACCGCGCCGCCGTAGCGCCGGTCCCGGCTCGCGTAGGTCTCGATCGCCTTCCACAGGCTCCGCCGGTCGACGTCCGGCCAGTACTCGTCGAGGAAGACGAGCTCGGCGTATGCCGCCTGCCAGATCATGAAGTTCGAGGTCCGCTGCTCGCCCGAGGTCCGCAGGAACAGATCCACGTCGGGCAGGTCGGGCTCGTCGAGGTAGCGCTGCACGGTGCGCTCGGAGACTTTGCTCGGGTCGAGCCGCCCCGCGGCCGCCTCCCGAGCGATAGCGCGGGCGGCGTCGACGATCTCCGCCCGACCGCCGTAGTTCACGCACATCGTGAGCGTGCAGACGTCGTTGTCCCGGGTCAGCTGCTCGGCCTCTTCCAGCTCGGCGATGACCGACCGCCACAGCCGCGGCCGTCGCCCGGCCCAGCGCACCCGCACCCCCCAGTCGTTCATCGTGTCCCGCCGACGCCGCAGCACGTCTCGGTTGAAGCCCATCAGGAAGCGGACCTCGTCGGGCGAGCGCTTCCAGTTCTCGGTGGAGAACGCGAACGCCGAGACGTGCTTGACGCCGATCTCGATCGCGCCGGCGACCACGTCGAGCAGGGCGGCCTCGCCCGCCTCATGACCCGCCGTCCTGGGCAACCCGCGCTCGTTCGCCCACCGGCCGTTGCCGTCCATCACGATCGCGACGTGTTGCGGGACCAGCTCGCGCGGGATCGCCGGTGGGCGAGCGCCGGAGGGGTGCGGCGGCGGCGGGATCGGGCGGTCTGCGCCCGCCGCCTCGGGTCGCGATGTGCCGAAGACGCGCGAGACCCCGGTCTTGAGGCGACGAGTCATGATGCGCTCCCTGCCAGCGGTGGTGTGCGCACGAACTCGCGGTACTCGGCCCGGTCGACCAGCCGGAGCGAGCGGACGGTGCGCTCGAGGTGGAACTGGAGGAAGGCCGCCACCAGACCGGATGCGTCCCGGCGGGCCCGCTCGGTACTCGCGTCCGCCACCGCCCAGTCGCCACTGAGCAGCGCGGCGAGCAGCAGGAACGCCTCGGGCGACGGGGCCGTGGCGCCTGGCGGGCGGCAGGCGGCGCAGACGGCTCCGCCGAGCGCGACCGCGAACGCTTGGTGTGGGCCTGGCGCGCCGCACCGGGCGCACTCGGCGAAGCTCGGTGCCCAGCCCGCGACGGCCAGGCCCCGGAGCAGATAGGCGTCCAGCACCAGGCTGCTCGCGTGCTGACGCTCGGCCAGCGCGCGTACGCCACCGGCGAGCAGCCAGAACTGCTGCACCGCCGGCTCGTGCTCCGCCTCGACCAACCGATCCGCCGTCTCCAGCATCGCCGCGCCCGCGGTGTAGAGCGGGTAGTCCTCGCCGATCTGCCGGCCGTACGCCCCGATCGTCTCGACCTGGGTGACGATGTCGAGGTTCCGCCCGGTGTGCAGCTGGACGTCGATCATCATGAACGGCTCGAGCCGTGCTCCGAACCGGGACGACGTCCGCCGCACGCCCTTCGCCACGGCGCGCACCTTGCCGTTCTCGCGGGTCAGCATGGTGACGATCCGGTCGGCTTCGCCAAGCTTGTGGGTGCGCAGCACGATGGCCTCGTCGCGGTACAGACTCACCGCCCGCTCACCCCCGTGCCGATGCCCATCCCGGTATTGTCGCGCAGACCGCCCACCGGATCCGGGAGCCTCAGCGTGCGGCGCGGTTCACGGCGGAGACGATCGCCTTGAGGCTCGCCGTGGTGATCGACGGTTCGATGCCGACGCCCCAGAGCACGTTGTCGCCGATCGCGCACTCGACGTATGCCGCCGCGGTCGCGTCGCCGCCCTCGGAGAGCGCGTGCTCGTGGTAGTCCAGCACCGCGACGTCGACCCCGTGGCTCGCGAGCGCGTCCACGAAGGCCGCGACCGGGCCGTTCCCGGTGCCCTCCAGGGTCACCGAGGTCCCGGCGTCGGTCAGGTCGACCGAGAGGCGGTCCGGACCGTCCTCGGTGCTCACGCCCCGGGTCCCCTTGAGCGCGAACCGGCCCCACTGATCGAGCTTGCCGCCGGGCTCGACCGGAAGGTACTCGTCGGAGAAGATCTCCCACAGGTCGTCGGCGTTCACCTCGCGCCCCGAGGTGTCGGTGACCCGCTGGACGACGCGGGAGAACTCGATCTGCAGCCGTCGCGGCAGGTCGAGGTGCCGCTCGCTCTTCATCAGGTACGAGATCCCGCCCTTGCCGGACTGCGAGTTGACCCGGATCACGGCCTCGTAGCTGCGGCCGACGTCCTTCGGGTCGACCGGCAGGTACGGCATCGTCCACTCCAGCTCGTCGACTCCGACGCCGGCCTCGGCCGCAGCCTTCTGCCGCGCCTCGAAGCCCTTCTTGATCGCGTCCTGGTGCGAGCCCGAGAAGGCCGTGTACACGAGGTCACCGCCGTAGGGGTGCCGCGGTGGGACGTCCAGATGGGTGCAGAACTCGACCGTGCGCCGGATCTCGTCGATGTCGCTGAAGTCGATCATCGGATCGATGCCCTGGGTGAACAGGTTCATCCCGAGGGTCACCAGGTCGACGTTGCCGGTCCGCTCGCCGTGGCCGAACAGGCAACCCTCGATCCGGTCAGCCCCGGCCATCACCGCGAGCTCCGCCGCCGCCACGGCGGTGCCGCGGTCGTTGTGCGGGTGCACAGAGACCACGACCCGGTCGCGGCGCGACAGGTGCCGGCTCATCCACTCGATCTGGTCCGCGTAGACGTTCGGCGTCGCCCGCTCGACCGTAGCCGGCAGGTTCAGGATGATCTCGCGATCCTTCTCGGTCAGCCAGACGTCCATCACCGCCTCGCAGACCTCGAGCGCGAAGTCCAGCTCGGTGTCCACGAAGATCTCCGGCGAGTACTCGTAACCGAACACGGTGCGGTCGTCGAGCATCTTCTCGGCATAGTCGATGACGTCGCGGGTGCCGGCGACCGCCAGCTCCTTCGTCGCCTCGCGGTCGTTGCGGAAGACGAGCTCGCGGAAGACCGGCGCCGTCGCGTTGTACATGTGCACGGTCGCGCGTGGTGCACCGACGATCGACTCGACGGTCCGCGCGATGAGGTCCGTCCGGGCCTGGGTCAGCACCGAGATCGTCACGTCGTCGGGCACACCGCCGTCGACGACGGACCGTACGAAGTCGAAGTCCGTCTGGCTCGCCGAGGGGAAACCGATCTCGATCTCCTTGTAGCCCATCTTCACGAGCAGGTCGAACATCCGGCGCTTGCGGCGCGGGTCCATCGGCTCGATGAGCGCCTGGTTGCCGTCGCGCAGGTCGGTGGACAGCCATCGCGGCGCCTTGGTGATGCGCGCCGAGGGCCAGGTGCGATCCGGCAGATCGACACCGGCGGTGTCGAGGAACGGCCGGTACTTGTTCAGGGGCATCGCCGAGGGCTGCTGTGCGCTCCGCGGCTGCTGGTCGTGTCGCATGTCAGTGGGTCCTTACGTCGTCGGGTCGGCTTGGCCAGCACACCAACCACCGCGACGAGAGACCGGCCTAGAGGGCCTCGTCGCGGCGACGAAGGAGCAGGGTCCACTGCCGGGTCACGCGCACGAGGACAAGCCTACCCTGAGGACGCGCGGAGCGGCAGGAACAGGTCGGACCGGGCCCTCAGGCGCCCATCGAAGCGAGGCCGCGGATCGACCCCGGCCTGATCCGGACGCCGTCAGATCCAACCGCCTGGACCAGGCCGTGGCACGCATCCGGCTGGATCGGGTGGGGGCGTCCCGTCTGCAGATCCCGAAGACCACAGCCGAGGTCACCACCGCCGCCCTCAAGCCGGCCGACGAAGAGGTTCGAAGACAGAAGCAGCGCGTCCGTGTCCCCGTCATAGGCCGCGCCCGACGGGCGCCGACTGAGTTGGCCGTGACCCACTGGCCGCAACACCTGCCGGTCCGTGCGTCGACCATCGCGAGGACGCCGTCCATCGGGGCGATCACCCGGTTGCTGACGGTCGCCAGGATTGTCGGGCCAAGGACGTGCTGGCCGCTGCCCGGGGTGTCGTCGAGGGACTCGCCAGCGCCGATCAGGGGACGGGCCACAGCCCTGCTCTCCCTTCATCACCGGCCAGTTGGGCCGAGCACAACGATGTGGCTGGAGGTGTACGCGACGACCCGGCCGCCGACCGCCTCGAAGCTGCTCCCGTCAGGGATCGCCGAGCCTGGCAGCGTCCACACCGACGCCCCCGTCTGTCCGTCAAGGGCGCTCACACCCGTTGAACCGCGCACGACCAGTCGTGTCCCGTCCCAGCCGATGACGGTGACCTCGCCGACGCCGAGGTCCTTGCACCACAGCGGCGCGCCATCCGCGGGATCGACCGCACAGACCCGCGGTCCGGTCGCCCGGCACGACCATCCGTTCCGGCGCCCCGATGCGAACCCGCAGTCCCGGGGTCCGCTCACGAGGAACGCCCCGTGAGGAGTGATCAGCTCGGCATCAGGCACGTCCGCACCGACAGCTGCCGCTGCACCTCCCGACGCCGTCCAGAGCAGAGAGCCATCCAGGCTCGCATACCCGGCGAGCGGCCCGCCCTTGACGGGCACGCCGATGATCGGTGGCGAGCCCTCGCGCCAACCGACGACTCGCTGTTCCGGGCTGGTCCAGACCGGGAGATCGATCTCGCGACCGCCGCCTGCGGCCACGAACTTGGACGCCTGCGCCCACCAGACCTGGCCATCGCGGGTCGTGACGGCGCCGTCGGCGGTGCGGGCAGACGCGTCCATGAGCACCGCCCCGTCGCCGCGTCGCACCGCGGTGCCGCTCGTCGCCGGCCCGCGAGCAGTCCCCGTCTCAAGGTTGAGCCACACGTGGCTGCCGATGTTCGACAGGAGCACCGCGCCCGGGCCGGGAAGGGCGACGGTCGTCGTCGCGAATCCGGTTGTCTCACCGAACGTGACGTCCAGCGAGTCGCCCGTACCGCGCGTGAGCCGGATCGGTGATCCTCCGCCCTGGGCCCCCTCGAGGTAGGTCCCGGTCAAGCCGACCGGGTCTGCAACGCGCGCCGTCCAGGCCAACTCGCCCGTCCACACGTTCAGCCGCTGGGCGAGGAACTCATGAGTCCGGACGTCGTATCCGCCCAGAACGACGTCGTCCCCCACGACGGTGATCGAGTTCGCGTCGATCGAGACCGGCCGGCGGGCCACCTCGCGGCCGTCAGAGAGACTGATCAGGACCAGCACATCGGTACCCGCCGTCCCGGCGCTGCCCAGACAGATGAGCGCTCCGCCCAATGACGTGTCCGCGCAAGCCTGCACCGGTCCCCAGTTGCGGACCTCGTAGACCCAGCGCCGCCCGCCGGTCTCGGCATCGAGGCCGACAAACCGCGGCAGAGCCTCGTCCGACGCGATGTAGGTGACCCAGGTGCTCCCGAACGGAAGCACGCCGGTGAGCCCTCGGGTGGAGGCACCAGGCACGACAGCGAACCTCGCGCTGCCCGTTCCTGGACCGTTGACCAGACCCGTCACGGCGACGGTCCAGGCCTGCTCCGGGATGCGCGGGTACGGCTCGAGCCAGCCGCTCACTTCAGACCCTCGCTGGATGATCGCCGGCAGGAACACGCCGGTCGCCGCCAGGGCGACCGCGCACACCGCCGCGACCAGAGTGCTGCGCCGCGGGTGGGACCAGCGCAGGCGCGTCGGCCGGACGACCGCGGCCCCGCCGTCGACCGACGGCTTGCTCCGGTCGACCTCCGGGCCGAGGTCGATGAAGAGGATCTCCTGACCTCGGCGCGGCCCTCTTCCGTCAGCGCCAGGTCCAGACGCCGCCGATCCGCTCATCTCTCACTCCTGGCGAGCAGGACCGGACCAGGCATGGCGCCAGGGCGTCGCCACCTCATCGCCACCTCATCGCCACCTCCCCAACTGCCGCTCCTCGCTGAGCGCCGTGAGGTCACAGTACGCATCGGATCGGCCGGAATCGGACGATTGCCGGCGGCCGGAGGTGCTCACCGGCGTGAGCCCGAGGGTCCGCGCGGGATGGCAGCTCGCGGCGGACGCGCTACGCGAGACCGAGCGGGAACACGCCCCAGTAGGACAGCGCAAGCAAGAGGAGCGTCGAACCAATGACCGTCGTCGCGACCGCGAACACGCCGACCCGCGAGGATTCCGCTCGTTGGTGCGCCGCATCCGGGGTGGCAAGAAGTCGAAGGCCGACCACGGCTGCCGCGAGCACCGAGGCGATGCTGAGGAGCCGCAGCAGGACCCACGCACCCTCCACCTGCACCGGCGCCTGCTGGTAGTTCAGCGCAAGCCGGGCGACGTAGTAGAGATAGCCGACCAGACCCAGCATCGCGCCGGCCGAAGTGGCGCCGAGCCAGAACAGCGGCCAGCGCAGATCGGGCGCGATGCCCACCCGTCGGCGCCCGAAGGCACGCGCGACGAGCAGCACCAGCGGCCCGAGAGCGATCAGAGCCGCACCGAGCAGGACGCTGCCGAACGGCCAGTCGCCGTTGGCATACCAGCGCGGTACCCCGACCGTCACCGCACGGTACTTCTGGTGCGGCGTCGCACCAGCCACCCGGGGCTGCGCGTGCGCGTCGCCCGGCAGCCCCAGCACCCACGCGCTGATGTCGCGCAGGAAGTCCGCGGAGACCACGTTGTTGACGCGGATTCCGTGGTTGGCGCCGGCGTAGTAGCGCACCGTGACGTCGGTGTTCCCGGCGACGGCGACATCGGCGATCACCAGTTCGGCGCCCTGGATGACCGGCATCGACGCGTCACCCGTGCCGTAGGCCATCAAGATGGGCTGGGTCATCCGACGCTGGTACGGCGAGACGTCGAAGTCGAGGTACTCGAACCCGCCGCCGGGAAACCGCATCCCGAGCAGGCGTGGGATGGCGCGGCGCAGCGCCGAGGGCACGCCGGTGTTGCGCATGTAGCTGTCCACCGCGAACGCGGCCTGCTGCCGCGGAGGCACCACCGGGGCCGAGACGAGGATCGCGAACGCGACGTCGGGGCTGCGAGCGGCCATCACCGGGACGATCCAGCCGCCCTCGCTCTCGCCGTAGACGCCGACCCGGTTCGCGTCCACACCGGGCCAGCGGCGCAGTGCCTCGAACGACCGAAGGTAGTCGTCCGCCATGTCGAGGTAGTTGCGGTACCGGGTGCTGTAGGTGTCGAGCCGCTTGTTCGGCACCATCGTGATCACGCCCGAGCTCGCCAGACTGTGCGCCTGCGCCAGGAAGGCTCGGGTGTACTTCCCGGTGCCGGCGCCGTGCACGAAGAGCACTGCCGGCCGCGGCCCGGTCGCTCCGACGGGCACACTCACCTGGGCGTCGATCTGTGCCCCATTGAGCTGTACCGAGACGACCTCGGTCCGGACGGCGTACGTCCCGATGGCGGCGTGCACCCCCGCGCCGTCGATCGCGGTGCTGCTCGTCTCGACCGCAAGGGTCGGTGCGAAGCGTTCCGGTGCCCATCGGGGTCCGGCGAAGACGCCGATCAGACCGAGGAGCAGGACGCCCGCGCCGCACGCCGCGATGACCCGGTACGAGACGCGGGGCTCGCGCGCAGCATTTCTGTCCGGCGCACTTCGGCGAACGACCTGACTGATCCCGTTCACCGCGGCCCTCAGAAGCCCAACCGCTGCAGCTGCTTCGGGTCGCGTTGCCAGTCCTTGGCCACCTTCACCCTGAGGTCGAGGAACACCCGAGCACCGAGCAGCGCCTCGATCCCGTGCCTCGCCGTGCTACCGACGTACTTGAGCCTGGAGCCCCCCTTGCCGATGACGATCGCCTTCTGGCTCTCGCGCTCGACGAAGATGTTCACCCGCACGTCGAGCATCGGCTCGGCGCGCTCGCGGCCGTCGCGCGGCACGATCTCGTCGACGACGACGGCGAGGGAGTGCGGCAGCTCGTCGCGCACGCCCTCGAGGGCGACCTCGCGGATGAGCTCCGCGATCATCACGTGCTCCGGCTCGTCGGTGAGTTCGCCATCGGGGTAGAGCGCCGGCCCCGGCGCCAGGTGCCCGATCACGACGTCGGTCAGCAGGTCCACCTGATACCCGTCCGTCGCCGAGACGGGCACGATGTCGGCCCAGTCGCCGAGCGCGTTGACGGCGAGCAGGTGCTCGGCGAGCCGCTGCTTGCTCACCAGGTCCGCCTTGGTCGCCGTGGCCACGACCGGAGACGCGGAGCTCCCGCGGCCGAGCTCGGCCAGCTGGTTCGCGATGTACCGGTCACCGGGCCCGACCTTCTGGTCGGCCGGCAGGCAGAACACAACGACGTCCACCTCGGTCAGGGTGTCGCGGACCAGATCGTTGAGGCGCTGCCCCAGCAAGGTGCGCGGACGGTGCAGGCCCGGCGTGTCGACCAGGACCAGCTGCGCATCGGGCCGGTGCACGATCCCGCGGATCACATGCCGGGTCGTCTGCGGGCGGCCGGAGGTGATCGCGACCTTGCTCCCCACCAGCGCATTGGTGAGGGTCGACTTCCCCGCGTTCGGACGCCCGATGATCGACGCGAACCCGGATCGGAACTCAGTCACGACGATGGCCTTCCTGCTGACGACGGGCCGATCCGCCAGCCTTGGGCGTGGACCCGTCTACCGTCCCATGCCCTGGCTCCGAAGACTCCTGCTCGCCCTCGGCGCGTTGCACCAGCAGGGTCGCGATCCGGTGCCGACGGCCTTCCACCCGCTCGGCGAGGAGTCGAACGCCGTGAACCGTCGCTGCTGCGCCGGGGATCGGCACCTGCCCGCGCGCCTTTGCGAGCAGCCCTGCCGCGGTGTCCACCTCGTCGTCGTCGATCTCCAGGCCGAACAGCTCGCCCAGCTCGTCGAGCGGCAGTCGGGCCGGGATGCGGAAGACGCCGTCGCCGAGGTCCTCGACGTCGGGCCCACTGCGGTCGTGCTCGTCGGTGAGCTCACCGACGATCTCCTCCAGGGCGTCCTCGATCGTGACGAGCCCGGCGACACCGCCATACTCGTCCACCACGATGCCCATGTGGGACGACCCTTCCTGCATGTCCCGCAGCAGGTCGTCGACCGGCTTCGACTCCGGCACGTACACCGGTGGTCGCATCACCGTCTCGACCGCGTCCTCCTCGTGCTCTTCGGCGGCCCGGACGCGGCGGATGATGTCCTTGAGGTACACGACGCCGAGCATGTCGTCGACGGAGTCGCCGATGACCGGAACGCGCGAATAGCCGGAGCGCAGGAACAGCGACATGACCTTGCGCAGCGGTGTTCCCGCGTGGATCGTCACCATGTCGGTGCGCGGCACCATCACCTCGCGCGCCAGCGTGCTTCCGAGCGTGAACACCGAGCGGAGCATGTCGCGCTCGTCCTCCTCGATCTGCTCCGACTCGCTCACCCGGTCGACGATCTCGCGCAGCTCGGCGTCAGCCAGGGCCGGGTCCGCGGTCCTCGACCGGCGCACCACGGCGGCCAGCCCGCTGGCGGGCCCGCCGAGCCAGTTAGCCACCCCGAGGATCGGTGACAGCGCGCGCAGAACGTTCAGCGGCGCGCGGCGGCCGAGGGCGCGGGGGCCGACGCGCACCCGGACCAAGGCGATCGCCACGCTCGCTGCGAGGACCGTCGCGAGCACGGCCCACCAGGACGGCAGCAGCGCCGCAAGGGCGAGCGTGAACAGCGCCGCTGAGAGCGTCTCGACGGTGAGGCGGACGAACGCGAGCGCGCTGACGGTCCGATCGGACTCCGCCGCGAGCTGTTGGGTGCGCCTCGCCCACGGCCGCCGCACGATGGCGAGCTCCGCGACCGCGGTCCTCGTCACCCGCCAGATCGCGGCCTCCCCGGCGCTGAGGGCCGTCGCGAGCACGATTCCCAGCACGCCGAGGACGAGCAGCAGCCCGACCGGGGCTCCGGTCATCGCTGCGACAGGAAGGTGAGCAGGAGCTGCCGCTGCAGGCTGAACATCTCCTTCTCCTCCTCCGGCTCGCCATGGTCGTACCCGAGCAGGTGCAGGATGCCGTGCGTCGCGAGCAGGAGCAGCTCTTCGGCGGTCGAGTGTCCGGCCGCACGGGCCTGCTGGGCGGCCACCTCCGGGCAGAGCACGATGTCGCCGAGCAGGCCGGGCGGCGTCACGTCACCCTCTCGGCCGGGGCGGAGCTCGTCCATCGGGAAGGACAGCACGTCGGTCGGCCCGGGCTCGTCCAGCCACCGGACGTGGAGCTCAGCCATGACGTCCACCTCGACGAGCATGATCGAGAGCTCGGTCTCCGGGTGGAGGTGCATCGCATCGAGCACGTAGCGCGCCAGTTCGGCGAACTCGGCCTCGTCGACCGGGTAGCCGGACTCGTTGTTGACCTCGACGCTCATCGGCGCGCTCTCCCTCGGCCGTGGCCACTGTCGCGCGCCGAGCTGGCCGCAGCGATCCGGGTGGTATCCCACCTGGCGTACGCATCGATGATGTCGCTGACCAGGCGGTGGCGGACTACGTCGGCGCTCGTCAACCAGCAGAAGGACACGTCGCCAACGCCGGTGAGGATCTCCTGTACCGCACGCAAGCCGGACGTCGTCCGGCCGGGCAGGTCCACCTGCGTGACATCGCCGGTCACCACCATCTGGGACCCGAAGCCGAGGCGGGTCAGGAACATCTTCATCTGGTCGACCGAGGTGTTCTGGGCCTCGTCCAGGACGATGAACGCATCGTTGAGGGTGCGCCCACGCATGTACGCCAGCGGGGCCACCTCGATCGTTCCGGCCTCGATCAGTCGAGGAATCGAGTCCGGGTCGATCATGTCGTGCAGCGCGTCGTAGAGCGGCCGCAGGTACGGGTCGATCTTGTCGCTCAGCGTGCCGGGCAGGAATCCGAGCCGCTCGCCCGCCTCGACCGCGGGTCTGGTCAGCACGATCCGGTTGACCTGCTTCGCCTGCAGGGCCTGGACCGCCTTCGCCATCGCTAGGTACGTCTTGCCGGTGCCGGCCGGCCCGATGCCGAAGGTCACCGTGTGCTGGTCGATCGCGTCGACGTAGTGCTTCTGACCGACCGTCTTGGGCCGGATCGTCCGGCCGCGACTGGACAGGACGCTCATCGTGAGGACATCGGCGGGCCGGCTCGCCGTCGCGGCCGTCAGCATGCCGATCGCTCGGGTGACGACATCGGGGGTCAATGTCGTGCCACTCGCGGCGACCGCACCGAGCTCGTCGATCAGACGTTCGAGGAGGGCGACGTCGCCGGCCGGGCCGTCGAGCGAGATCTCGTTTCCCCGGACGAGGATGTCGACGCTCGCGAAGCCTCGCTCGATAGAGCGCAGGATCTCGTCGGCGCTGCCGAGCAGCTCGGCCATCGGAACGTGCTCCGGAACCCTGATCCGGTGCTGGACCCGCGTCGCTATCGGGCCCTGCGGACGCTCGTTGGTGCTCTCTGCCATGGGTTCGGCCGGTGGCCTACGTCCTCCTCGATCGGTGCGTCCGCCGGGCTCGGCGTCCGCGTGCTCGTCCATGCTATCGAGCACCCGCCGTCGGGAGCCCGGTACCGGGGCGCCCCGGAATAGAGGCCGTCAGGCCGGCGTCCACCCGAGGTCGGCGTTTCCGAGTACGTGCGCGTGGACGTGGAAGACGGACTGCCCGGATCGGGCCCCGGTGTTGAAGATGAGTCGGAACTGGCCATCCGCCTCGGTCTCGGCGACCTCCCGGGCGAGCGCGACGAGGTCGGCCAGCACGGTGGGCGCCTCGGCCGCGAGCGCCGCAACATCCGGAGCGTGCCTGCGCGGGACCACGAGGACGTGCAGCGGAGCCTGGGGCGCGATGTCGGGGAAGGCGATCGCGCTGGCGTTCGACGCGACGATCGATGTTGGGATCTCCCCGGACACGATGCGGCAGAAGAGGCAGTCCTGCTCAGTTCCCGGATCCGGCATGAGACCCAGGTTAGTGCGGTGCGTCCCGCGGGGCACCGCACCGGGTTGACTGCCGGTGGCCAGGTCGAGTGACTCGGAGGCGACAGTGACTCGGGGCACGGTGCGGGGACTGCGTGCTCAGCACCTCGGTGCGGCGCTTGCGGTCGTGCTCGGCGCGTGGCCCGCGCCACTGAACGACGGACCGCTCCGCCTGCCACGGAACCACCTCGTCGCCGCCCAGCTCGGTTGCCGCCTCGATCGCCGCCTCGCCTCGGTCGCCCTTCGCGAGCGCTTGGACGAGCACCAGCTCGACCGGAGCCGGTGCCTCCCGAACGCATTCGCGCACCGTCAGCCGGACGCCGTCCGCAGACACGGCGGCGACCTCCGCGGACAACCGCACGCCGCGACCGTCGACGACGTCCAGTGGTTCGCCGACCGAGCGGCGCTGGACCACCCCGGCGTGGCGCCCCTCCGCGCCGTCGAGCAGATAGCTGTGGCCCGGGCCGAAGCCGTCGAGCGCGCCCGGCTCGGCGAGGAAGACGGGTGCGCTCATCGACCCGCGAACTTGTCCTTGAGCCGGGAGAACACCCCGGGCTGGGCGGGTGAGAGCCGTGACTCGGGTCGCTCCTCGCCGCGAGCCGTCGCGAGCTCCCGGAGCAGTCGCTCCTGCTCCTCGTCGAGCTTCGTCGGGACCTGTACCTCGACCTGCACGTTCAGGTCTCCGCGGCCACCCGAGTGGAGGTGGCCGACGCCGAGACCACGTAGCGTGACGACCTCACCTGGCTGCGTGCCGGGCCTGATGTCGACCTCCTGCGTGCCATCAAGCGTGTCGAGGGCCAGGACCGTGCCCAGGGCCGCCGCGGTCATCGGGATGGTCAGGGTCGCGTGCAGGTCGTCGCCGCGCCGGACGAACACATCGTGCACACGCTCGCGGATCTCTACGTAGATGTCGCCCGCGGGTCCACCCGCCGGTCCCGCCTCGCCCTGACCGGTAAGCCTGATCCGGGTGCCGGTGTCGACCCCGGCCGGGATGTCCACCTCAAGGGTGCGGCGGCTCCGCACCCGCCCCTCACCGGAGCAGTCCGGGCAGGGCTCCGGGATCACGGTGCCGAAGCCGTGACAGGCCGCGCACGGACTCGAAGTCATGACCTGGCCGAGGAAGGAACGAGCGACGCGCTGGGTGACCCCGCGCCCGCCGCACACCGCACAGGTTCGCGGCGTCGACCCCGGTCGGCAGCAGGTGCCCGAGCACGTCGGGCAGAGCACCGCGGTATCCACCGGGATCTCCCGGTGGGCACCGAACGCCGCCTCGCTAAGGTCGATGTCAACTCGGATCAGCGCGTCCTGTCCACGGCGGGCGCGCGGCGCCGGCCCGCGCTGGCCGCCTGTCGCGGCGCCGAACACCGTCTCGAAGATGTCCTGGAACCCGAACCCGGAGCCGAACCCGCCGCCGCCAGGGGATGCGGGATCGGCGCCCATGTCGTAGGACCGCCGCTTCTCCGGGTTCGAGAGCACCTCGTACGCGCGGGAGACGTCCTTGAACCGCTCCTCGGCGCCGTGACCGTCGGAGACGTCAGGGTGCGACTCGCGCGCGAGCCTGCGGTAGGCCCTCTTGATCTGGTCCGGCGTCGCGTCCCGGGACACTCCGAGAACGTCGTAGTAGTCGGTCACTGATCGCCTTCTGGGTCGGGGAACCGGACGGGCACGATTCGTGCGCGGCGCACGTCAGCCGGCCAGTGTCCGGGAGAGGTACCTGGCGACCGCGCGGACGGCCGCGATCGTGCCCGGGTAGTCCATCCGGGTCGGGCCGAGGGCGCCGATCCGGGCCACCGTGTCGCCGTCGGAGCCGTAGCCGGTCGCGACGATCGACGTCTCTGCGAGGCCCTCGTGAATGTTCTCGTGGCCGATCCGCACCGCCACGGCGCCGGAGTCCTCGGCCATCTCGGTGAGCAGGCTGAGCAGCACGACCTGCTCCTCGAGCGCCTCCAGCACCGGCCTGATCGAGTGACTGAAGTCGGACCCGGACCGCGCGAGGTTCGCCGTCCCGGCGAGCACGATCCGCTCCTCGCAGTTCTCCGCGAGGGTCTCTTCGACGACCCGGACGACGGAGCGCACGAGCGCCCGCTGGTCGAGCGCGAAGGCGTCCGGCAGGTCCGCGAGCGCTGTGTACAGCTCCGCGAGGCGCCGCCCCGCGGCAATGGTGTTGAGCCTCGCGCGGAGCTCGGCGACGACGCCCTCGTCCGGCGCGCTCTCGAGCTCGAGGGAGCGCTGCTCGACCCGACCGTTGTCCGTGATGAGTACGACGAGCAGACGGGTCGCGGCCAGCGGAACGAGCTCGAGGTGGCGGAGGGTGGACCGGCGCAAGGAGGGGTATTGCACGACCGCGACCTGGTGGGTGAGCTGGGCCAGCAGGCGCACCGACCGGTCCACGACGTCGTCGAGGTCGACGGCGCCCTCGAGCAGCGCTTGGATCGCGCGTCGCTCGGGGCTCGAGACCGGCTTGATCGTCGAGAGCCGGTCCACGAACAAGCGGTAGCCCTTGTCCGTGGGGATCCGACCGGCCGAGGTGTGCGGCTGCTGGATCAGACCGGCTTCCTCGAGGGCCGCCATGTCGTTGCGGATCGTGGCCGGTGAGACAGCGAGCCCGTGCCGCTCCACCAGCACCCGCGAACCCACGGGTTCATGGGTCTGGACGTAGTCGTCCACGATCGCTCGCAGCACCTGGAGCCTGCGTTCCTCGCTCATGTCACCTCCCGCAGCTCGCCGAGCTCGAGTAGCACTCGACACCTCTGAGTGCCAATCCTACGACGCGTCCCGACCACCGGCGAAGCGCCACGGCGCAGGGTATCTGCCGGTCGCTGCCGCGGCGACACCGACGCCGGTCGGCGCCGCGTGTCCACGGGCACGCCGTCGGGCCGGAGCCTAGGCTCCTGGCCATGACCTGGGAGGACCGCTACGGCCGCGATGTGCTGGCCGGCGACTCACCCTCGACCCACTCCCCTGCGCGCCCGCGCACGGCGCCGGTGGCGGCGGACACCGGCCTGGTCGTCGAGGATGTCACCACGAGCTGGCTCGGTGCCGTCGTGCGGGTGGAGAAATCCGGCGGGATGCACGTGGTCGTGCTCGAGGACCGGCACGGCCGAACCAGGACCTTCCCGCTCGGTCCGGGCTTCTGGGTCGACGGAAAGCCCGTCGAGCTCGTCGCGCCTCGCCACCTGGGTGCTGTTGCGGCTCCGACGCGGGCGGCGTCGGGCTCGCGCGCGGTCGCCGGTGCCCGTGCCCGGGTCGCACGGGCCAGCAGGATCTGGGTCGAGGGCAAGCACGACGCGGAGCTCGTCGAGAAGGTCTGGGGCGACGACCTGCGGCTCGAGGGTGTCGTGGTCGAGATGCTCGACGGCGTCGATCATCTCGTCCACGCCGTCGCGGCCTTCGCGCCGGGGCCTGAGCGGCGGTTGGGCGTCTTGGTCGACCACCTTGTGCCCGGGAGCAAGGAGGCCCGGATCGCGGCCGAGGTGGCCGCTGCGCCCGGCGGATCGCACGTGTGCGTCCTGGGACACCCGTACGTCGACGTGTGGCAGGCCGTCCGCCCCGAACGGCTCGGCCTCGAAGCGTGGCCGGTGATCGACCGGGGCACCGAGTGGAAGCACGGGATCCTGCGCGAGCTGGGCTGGCAGGCAGACGGACCGGCCGCGGTGTCCGAGGGCTGGCGGCGGATCCTCGCCGCGGTGCGCGACTACCGCGACATCGAGCCGGCCCTCCTCGGGCGCGTCGAGGAGCTGATCGACTTCGCGACCCGCTAGGGCGCGCGCCTGGCGTGCCACGGTGACGCCGGGGGCTGCGGCTGGGCCGCTCGAACTCCGTCGACCAAGCTCGACGCAGTTTGTGCACTTTTCCGATACTGTGCCGATTAAGGTCCACGCGGGGGGACTCGCGCGGACTACTCGTCCGAGATCCGCCATCGCACGAAAGGCCCTCCATGTCGGAGTCACTCCCCCCGTCCGCCCCAGCCGGTGCACCGCTCGCTCCCGACCAGGAGCGCATGTGGGCCGGTCTCGCCCACCTCGGCGGCATCATCTGGTTCATCCCGGCGCTGATCATCTGGCTCGTGTTCAAACAGCGCAGCGCCTTCGTCGGCGTGGAGGCACTCAAGGCACTCAACTTCCAGATCACGCTGACCGCTGCGTGGGTGGCAGTGCAGATTCTCAACGTGGTCTTCCTGCCCGGCTTCCTTGCAGCGCTGCTGGGCTTCGCCATCTGGATCGTCCTGCTGATCTTCTCGATCCAGGGCTTCCTGAGCGCCCAGAAGGGCCAGCCCTTCAAGTACCCCTTCTCACTGGACCTGGTGAAGTGACATGACCGAAACTCCGAACGTCGACCCGACCAACGGCGTCCCGCCCGTCCCGCCGCCTCCTGCGGTGCCGCAGTACGGCGCAGGTCCCCAGTACGGCGCGGCGGCGCCCCAGTATGTTGCGGGTCCCGCGGCACCGATGAGTGACTCCGACCAGCGTCTGTGGTCCACGCTCTCGCATGTCGGTGGGATCCTCTTCGGATTCCTTGCGCCACTCGTGATCTGGCTGGTCTTCAAGGAGCGCGGCCGTTACGTCGAGGATCAGTCGAAGGAAGCGCTGAACTTCCAGATCACCCTGGCGATCGCCTACATCGTCAGCTTGTTCCTGATGATCATCGTCATCGGCTTCGTCACGTTCGCCATCGCGTGGATCTGCGCGATCGTCTTCGCGATTATCGCCGCCATGGCAGCCAACAAGGGCGAGGCTTACCGGTACCCGGTGACCCTGCGGCTGGTGAAGTAGCACCCGTTCGATCGCGAGGTGGCCGGGAGCCGTCAGGCTCCCGGCCACCCGTGCGTCTACCCCGCGCAGCCGGCTCAGCCGGTCAGGGCCCGC
>Ga0066797_1000216_pt1 | contig 17557 bp, 21 predicted proteins | sample PersoiDNA2013193_FD_76335 | JGI IMG/M metagenome (GOLD analysis project Ga0066797, IMG submission 76335) | Permafrost soil microbial communities from the Arctic, to analyse light accelerated degradation of dissolved organic matter (DOM) -... | ecosystem: Environmental > Terrestrial > Soil >... | reverse complement strand
TCATCAGTTCCCGTTGGTGCCGCTTCGCATCTGAAGCCACCGAACGTCTTCCTGCTTGCGGATTGTCGGAATGGATGGCACGCAAGGGGTACGGTGCCCCATGGTGAGGGGCAGAAGCGGCACGGGCTGGTGGAACCACCGTCCGTTCTGAAGAAGATCTTAAAATCCGTTTCCCGAACGGACGGTGGCGACTCGCATCCCAGACTCGCCCGGGTGTCTCGGAGGCAGGCGATCCACGGCCGGCGGCCCTGAGCGGGCCGTCGGCCGTGAACTGCGATTCCGGCGAACTTACGGTTCCAGGCTGAACGGGATGGAGTCGCTGTGCCCGGTCGGCCGCTCAGTGCGGCCGAACTGGTCATAGATCTTCACCCAGTGCACCGAGGGGAACTGCTTCAGTGTCGGCATGATCTCGTTCGCGATGGTGAACGTGGACGCGCCGCTGCTGATCTTGCCGGTCAGCTGGATCCTGGCCACCCCGTCCCGGATGGACAGGTTCTTGAACCCCGTCGCCCCGGAGCTGACGAACTTCAGCCCGCGGGCAAGCTCCGCCTGGGTCGGCCCGGCGAACAGCCGCTGCATCGCGCCGAACGCGGTCGCCGGCGGGATCACGGGGCGGCTAACCGCCTGGACGTAGGGTTCCCTGCCACTCGCGAACTGGTGCACGTTCAGGAAGTAGTCCCGAACGGAGATCGTCCGGTACGGTGTCCGCAGGTCGACGACGACCCGGCTCGGCCCGGTCAGGGTGAACACGTGGAAGGGCTCCGCGCGTGCCACGCCCACGCCGAAGGAGAGCACGGACTCGAAGTCGCCCGCCTGGACCACCTGGATGATTCCAGGCAGCGCGAAGGTCCGCGAGGTCGCCCCGTAGGTCACCCGGCCCAGGTCGTCGTGCCCGGCGGCAGGCACAAACCGGACCAGCAGCTTGGCGCTGCCCACCACGCTGACTGGCAGGCCGGAAGGATCACCGATCACCTGGGGCACGTACCGGACCGTGTGCTGGCTGGGCGCGCCGCCCTTGAACGTGAACACCAGCCTGTCGTAGCTCAGGTGGTGCGCCGCTGTGATCTGGGTGAGGACTGGTGCGACCGGTGCCGGCGCCGCGGTCGCCGCGTCGGCTGTCGCCGCCGTCATCGTGCCTAGGCCAAGCCCGATGAGGGCGAACGACGCGAGAGCTGAACGGAGTTTGAACATCTAAACCTCCTCCTTCGCTGTCTCGATGGGGGTTCGGGGCGCCTAGAGCGCTGGCCTCCTGGCCCGGAGGAAGCCCACCGCCAGCATGACCAATCCGAAGACCACGATCGCGCCCCCTGCGCACGCGTTGCTCCAGGTCGTCCGGGTCGTGTCCATCGCCCCGACAATCGACCACGGTGCGACGATCGTCCAGATGCCGATGGCCGGGACGACGAAGGTGAGCCCGCGCATCCGGCCATAGGCCGCCGTCAGCGCGATGATAAGGACCGCGAGGGCGCCTCCAGTGATCAGGTAGCTGACCGTGATGGCCGTGAGCGCGTTGAAGCCCACGATCCAGGGCGATGCGGCTAGGAAGACGGCACCGAGGAGGGCAAGCCCTGCCGCGCCTTCCGCGATGGGGGATGCCGATGCGGCGTCGTAACGCCTTCTCAGCTCGATGAGATCCGGGTGCGTAGCCATGTGTGTCTGCTCGGTCATGGCGGCTCCCCACCTTTCTGAGATCCGATTCCACTGTTGCACTACCGTCGTAGGTCGTCGCATCCTGCGACGTAATGGCCTTATAACCCGAATTTTGTTGACTATTGGTTTTCCGGAGCGGAACGAAGGTCCTTCGGCCCTCGACAGCGAGCGCCATCGCAGAATGAGCTCAGCTCGTGGGCGGGGTTCGCGTACTCCGGCGCGACGCCTCACCTGGTACTGGCGTGGCCGGCCCGGAAGCCGGGTTGCCCTGATTTTCCGCATTGGACGGATGGCCGGTGCAGAAGGCGGCGAGCGAGGCTCGGCCGGCGGCCTCTGCCTCGGCGATGATCGCGTTCGTTGCGTCGCGCACCTCGGCCGTGACCTGACTGGGGCAGGCCGTGCCGGCTTCGCCGCGCGCCAGTATCCGCAGCCTGAGCAGGTGCGGCTGACACCGTCCCTGGTGATCGCGCATCCGATCGGCGAAAGTCATGGCAGCCAAGCACCCCTCCCGTGTACAGGGATCTCATTTCACCGGGGCTGCGCGCCCCGGGCCAGAGACCAAGGTCCCGTCCCCTGCCGGACTTGGGACAGCCGCACTCCGGTCTGCGGGACTTCCTCCCTCCGTCCTGGACATCGGCACACGGTCAGGAAGGCATCGCGGACAGTCGTGGTACCGACGCGACAGGGCGAGCTTGTGCACGGCTCATCGGGGCGTGATCGCGAGAATCACGGGCGTGGTGCGCGGACGTCCCAGGTGCAGTGCGGACTGCGCGATCCGGAGCGGCTTGATGACCATCACGTCGATCCGGTACTTACGCGTGATGAGCCGCTCAGTACTGCTGACCTCGGAGTCGGGCAGTAGCTCTGCCACTGCATCGGCCTGCTCGCCGCGAAGCCGGCCACTCGCCGTGCAGACCGCCACTCGCACCGCCGGGCTGCGCCTGATGCGCTTCACCTTTCCCGAAGCCGCGTCGGTTTCCACCAGCAGCCTGCCATCCTGCTGGACGAACCACACCGGCGTAGCCACGCCCGTTCCGTCGCGCTTGTAGCTGGTGATGCTGAGGTACCTGCCTGGAAATACCCGCGCGGCCGGCACCTGTGGCACTGACCGGTCCGCGAACGCTGCTTCATCCATCGTCCCAGCCCCCATCCTGCTCTCGATGACACCCATCCTCCGCTCGCGCCTGGCGCCGCTGCCGTGGCCAAGGTCCCGGCGAAGGTCCCTGAGCCCCCGGGCTCACACGATGATGACGATCTTTCCTCGGGCGTGACCTCCTTCCAGGTACCGCATCGCCTCGCGGGCCTGACTCAGCGGGTAGGTCTGGTCGATGACCGGCGTGACCTTGCCGGCCTCGATGAGGTCGCTCACGGCGTGCAGGTCCTGCTTGCTCCACTTGGTAAGGAACGGGCGCAGTCTCTGGCTCACGAACGGTGACAACGCGCGCGCCTTGTTCGCGCGGCCCAGGCCATCGATCCAGCGGCCGGCCGATCCTCCGATGACGACGAGGGTCCCCTTGCGGGCGAGCGCGCGCCTGAGGTCCGGCAGCGAGCGATCCCCGTTGTCGAGGATGAGATCGTAACGCTGCCCGCTCTTGGTGAAGTCCTGCTGGGTGTAGTCGATGACCTGGTCGGCGCCGATCGACCGGACCATGTCCACGTTCGGCGCGCTGCACACGCCGGTCACCTCAGCGCCGAACGACTTCGCGATCTGCACGGCGAACGTGCCCACGCCTCCCGACGCACCGTTGATCAAGACCTTCTGTCCCGGCTGCACACCGCCCTTGTCGCGCAGGGCCTGCAGGGCCGTCAACGCGGCCAACGGTACGGCCGCCGCCTGCTCGAACGTCAGGCTGGCTGGTTTCAGCCCCAGCAAGTCTTCAGAGACGCATGCGTACTCGGCACAGCCGCCCGTGGCGACTTCAGTGCGGCGGTCTGGCCGGTGGGCTGCCCGCGTCCGCCCGAACACCTCATCACCTGGGCGGAACCGGGTCACGTTCTTGCCCACCGCTTCAACCTGCCCCGCCAGGTCGCTCCCCAGAACGGTGGCCTTCCTCGGCCTGCGCAGTCCGTTGATCATGCGCACCAGGTACGGCAGGCCGCGCATGAAGTGCCAGTCAGCGGGATTGACCGAAGCTGCGCGGACCCGGACCAGCACCTGATCGTCTCTGGCCTCCGGCTGGCCGATCTCGGTGACTTCCAGGACATCGGGCGAGCCGTACGTGTCGTAGATGACCGCCTTCATTGGTTCCTCCTAGTCCGTCGCCGGGCATGGGCGTTTGGAGTCAGTAGGTTCTGGCGGACCTGGACGCTGCTCATCTTGAACTCCTCATCTGGCGGAATAACCTGAGCCAGCTGGCTATCCGGGCCGCCCGTCCTTCAAGTGAGTCAGGCACTCATCGCCAGGTTGTGCCATCAAACCCCTCGATGGCAGGGCCTTTAGCCCCTCCAGCCACGGCGCGAAGGCCCTGACCCGCGTCCGGTCGGCAATGGTGCCTGGCAGAGCACCGGCAGCCTGGCATCCGCCGATTCCGCGGAGCAACAGATCGTGGCTGGCAGAACACCGCTGCTCCCCTGGAGGTCTAAGGCCGTTCGGCCCTACTGCGGGTCCCCGCCCGATGAGAACGTCGGGGAAATGAGAGGTCCTGTCCAGAATGCCTTGCGCCTGTTCACCCGGGCCATGCGGCCGCTCGCCCTGAGATCGGCTGGCAAGGAAGGATCCGGCACTTCGGTCGTCCGCCACGTCGGGCGACGATCGGGCCGGACTTACGAGACACCTGTCATCGCGGCCCGGCATGATGGCCACTTCCTGATCGCCCTCCCGTACGGGAAGCGCACCGACTGGCTGAAGAACGTCCTCGACAAAGGCTCGGCGGCCATTGTGGCCAGCGGGCACGCGTACGAGGTCGACCGGCCCGAGGTAATCCCGATGGCGGAGGCGACCGCCTACTTCCGGCCGAGGGAACAGCGCATGCACCGGCAGTTCCACGTGGAGTCTGCCCTCAAGGTCCGCCAGCGGCCGGAAGCTCACCTGTAACAGCCCGGCGACATTCCAGACCGGTGTAGCTATAGGCGGCTGCGGTTTACTCCGGGTGCGCGGGTGCCTCGGCATCCAGGCCCGGCCGCTGGCTCAGCCACTGAGCGTAGGACCGGGAGTCAACCAGGCTGAATTCGACCCCGGCCGGCAGTGCCTGGGCGAACACGAGAGCCGCGGCGTGCTGTAGCGCGCCGGGTAGCATGCCGGCGGAGCCGGTCGCTTCGAATCCCACCGACCACCACGACCCGCCGCGAACATTGGCCTCGGTAAGCTCCACCGCGCAGCCCGTCTGGACGGCTGACTGCGGGGACCGGGCCGGGTCCTGAGTCTTGGCCAGCGGGAACCAGCAGTTGCGGCGCCTTTTGCGGACGATGACCCAGCCTGCAGGTGTAGTGTCCCCCTGGGCTGGCAGACCGCAGGGAAAGGACCATTTGCGCCAGTACTCCAGGCGGCCGCGGCTCTGGCGGGGCAAGTCGAGGATTCCGGGGCTGCCGAGGTAGGACTTCACGTCCAGGGCAATGCCGCCCCGCAGCTTCACGGAAAGCCCGCGCAGACGCGGCCGGAACAGGTAGGAGTCCTCCCGTGCTTCCGTCCCGGCTGGGAAACGCGCGAACCACTCGCGCATCGCTGTCCCTGGCTGGCCGGGAACGATCCAGCGCACCTCCAGGCTGTCGACCGGTCCCGAGACCGGTTCCTCAGTCGGCGTAGCTGTCATTGTCCGCCCTCCCCCTGGGCGCCCCCATCCGTCGATCCGCACCGTGCTGCCGTCGATGTCGTCTAGCCCCGGCAGGCAGTTCCAGCAGCGTCGTCTTCCCGACCTGGGCGACCATGTCACCGCGCCCAGCTCGCCGCGGCTGACGCGGAACGTCAAGCCGATCATTGCATGCACCTCGACCTGGCCGCTCCGGTCCACCTTCTGCACGTTCGGCGGCCAGCAGCAGGCCGTCGGCAGCTCCCGCCCATGACCACCTCCCAGCTCCGTCGGCTCGATGGCACCACGCGGTGCCCTGGCACCGGGAGAGTCAAACGTCTTGAGCAGTCTCGCCAAACGCCCCAGCCGCTTGAATCTCTGAGATCTGGACCGCGATGGCGAGATGGCCCGGCTGCTGCCGACGGTGGCCCATCTCGCGGTCGCGTCCGGGCATCCGCGGTCATGAACACGATTGACGGACTGAGGAACCACGGTCCGTTCGGGAATGCCTTAGATTCTTTTTTCCGACCGTGCGGCGAGGCGCGAGACGCGGAGCAGGAGGTCGCGCAGGGCTGTGAGGTCGGCCGGGGAGTGCCACGGTGGCCGAACAGCAGCGGTGCGGAGCGGATGGAGCGGATGAGCTTGTCCGCGTCTGTGTCGGTCAGGGGCGTGTGCGTTGACCGAGCAAGCTCAAGGTGCTCGGGAGGATGACCAAACGGATCAGCGTGGCATCCAGGATCAGGGCTACCGCCACGCCGAAGCCCATCTCCTCGAATTGCAGGAGCTGCCCGCGAGCGAAGCCGGCGAACACCGCCACGATGATCAGCCGCGCCGGTGATGATCCTGGCCGTGGACGCGACACCACCTGCCACCGCCTCCCGTGTCGAGCCGCACTGGTCGTAGCGCTCCTTCATCCGGCTCATCAGGAAGACCTGATAGTTCATCGAGAGGGCAAAGAGCACCGAGAACATGAACAGCGGGACCCACGCGTCTATGACGGGAACCTTCTGGAACCCGAAGATGCCCGCGCCGACCCCGTGAATGAACACGGGTGTGAGGAGAGGATCCGGCCGAGCTGGTACGGCTGCTGACGCAGCTCATGGAGGACGCGAGCGACCCCCTGGTGCTCGAGCGTGCCCTGGGGGGCGTGGTCCGGCTCGCCACCCTGCCGTCATCCGATCGCCAACGCCTTGGATCTCCCCTGGTCAGGCGGGCCGAGGAATTCCTCTCCGGGCTAGCGCACGGCGGTCATGCCCTCAGCCAGTGGGTCGCTCTCCTCGCCCTAACCTGGGCCTCGGTCCCCCACACGCTACCGAACTGGGTATCGACGGCCTTCGCTGTGGAGCACAGGGGGATCCTCGGTGCCCGCACCCTGGAGGCTCGCCGCGTGGCCGAAGGCGGTCCCGCGGGAGCCGAACTGCTGGCCGAGCCGTCCGCGGCGGACGGCTCGGTACACCCGGACGCGCTGCTGGCGCGGCTCGCGACCTGGCGCTGCACAAGCTTGGTTTAGCCGTTGTCGACGTGTTCCACGAATTCCAGGATGGCGGCCGAGAGCGCCTCCGGGGCTTCCTGTGCTACCAGGTGCCCGACTCCCTCAAGCCGTACTGAGGTGACCTTGCCTGCGGCTACCTGGCGGAAGGTCTGCTCGGTGAAGGGAGCGCTGAAGCCGTCGACGGTGAGGACGGGGACGGTCAGTGGCTTTGATTTGGCCAGGGCCCTGGTCTGGCCGTCGTCGGTGAAGACGGACTGGTAGAGGCCTGCTGTGCCGCGCCAGCCGTTCGGGCGCGCGTAGGTGCGGGTGAACTCGTCGATATCCGCTTCATCGATGGAGCCCTTCGCCGCGGTCATCATGGGGTAGGCCCAGTCGGCGAAGAGTTGGCGTTCGTGGCCGGGGAGAAGCATCCCCGGGATGCCTGGCGCGGCGAGGAACCCGACGTGCCAGGAACCGCCGTGGGTGACATCCGCCAGGGACTCGAGCCCGAAGCCAGCCAGGGTCGTCTCGATCGCTGTGAAGCTGAGGACGTCACCGGGATTCGTGGCGGCGAAGCGGAACCCGAGACCCCCGCTGACGTCCTGGCAGAGGACATGGACGGGGCCGACGCCGAGGTGCTCCACCAGGTGGCGCATGTCCTCGGCGGAGGTGGCTTCGTCGTAGTTACCGTCGGCGGTGCTTGAGTCGCCGAATCCGCGGAGGTCTACGGCGAAGACCCGGTGCACGAGTTCGCCCTGCAGGCGATCTTGTCCGGCGCTGACAATGCCTCCGACCTCGGTCGGCGGATGGAGGTCACCAAGCAGGCGGCCGCCAAGACCATCGCCGCTCTGGAAGAGCGCAACTACGTGGCGCGCGAACCCGACCCGGCAGACAAGCGCCGGATGCGCCTCTACGTCACCGATCACGGGCTCGCGATGCTGCGTGAGGGTGAAGTGATTTTTGACAAACTGCGTGAGCAGTGGGAGCAGCAGGTGGGGGCCGGCCTGCTCGCGCAGGTCGAGACCACGCTGCGGCAGCTCGTAGGGAACAGCGGCGGTCGGCTTGACATGCCAGCGTGGATAGCGCGGGGCCTAGAGGCTTAGTGGCAGTGGAGGCGGGTTTCACTCAAGCAGACGGGGCCGCAGGAGTCCTCGCCTGGTGACAGCAACGCTGATAGCAGCGACCGTCCGCTTCTCGTTGAGCGGGGCATGTGCGTCAATCGGCATCGTGACTCCATGGTCGGAAGATGATCAGCGGCCGAGGCAGGGAACAGTGCCCTGGCCTTGCCGCGGTCAATGCCTGCGCGCAGCGTGTTGTCGAGTGGTGCGGCGTCAAGCATGGCGGTGATCTGTCCGCTGGCCGGCGCGAAGGGGAAGTCGCTGCCGAATGTCATGTGGGTGGGATCGGCGAAGGCGAGCAGCGACGGCATCGCCCTTGCATGGCTCAGTAGCCGAGCGGACAGTCCGGGTATGGCGCTCTGTGGTTCAACTCATACTGACGACGGGACACCATGTGAGAATCCCGTCAGATCCGGTGAGCGCCGCTGTTGGCGTCACGGTGGCTCCCGCGCGCCTTCAAGCCGCCAGGCCCCGCACGACAGATCCCCGGTCCCGCAGGCCAGAGGCCCGGAGCCCAGCCTGGGAGGCCGAGCGAGTCAAGGAGGCAGCGGATTTCTGCGCCGATTCGCTGTCCGACACCTGAAGGCCAAAGATCAGATCCACAAGCTCGCCGGAGAGTTGGTCGGCGACGCAGCTAGCGTTGTCGGCGTCAGGGGCGCTGCTCTCGATTTCGCCAAAGAGCTAGTGCCGAATATTCCGCTTCCCATCGACGCCAAGACGATCGCGGTCGCGCGCGGCGTCCAGGTCGCCGGCATCCTGCTGTGCGTCATGGACAACCGGGACCTGACGAAGTGCGAGTGCTTTATCGACCTGGCTAAGGCGGAAACCAAGGAACGGGTAGACCGGATGCTCGTCGCCGCGATGTCCGACTGGACCAACCTCGCTCGCTTCGGCCCGCAGACCAGCCGGTCAGCCTCATAGACCTGCATCCCAACAACGTCCTGCCCGTCAACGAATGCGCGCAAGTTGCCCGGTGCTACTGGCGGTCGTTAAGGAAAGTCGTGCGGGTCATACTTATGGTGCTGAGATTATGGTGATCCGGTAACCCGAGAGGTAGCATTGATAGTATGAAGATGAGTGTCAGCCTTCCGGAGGAAGACGTCGAGTTCCTCGACAGGTACGTGAAGGATCGCGCCGTGGGGTCCCGGTCCGCGGCACTTCACGAGGCCGTCGATCTGCTGCGGGCTGCGCAGCTTGCTGGCGCCTATGAAGACGCCTGGGCTTCCTGGGCGTCTTCTGATGACGCTGAGGCCTGGGATACTGCCGTCGCCGATGGTCTGAGCAACTGAATGAGGCGCGGCGAGATCGTCAGCGTCAACTTCGACCCCGCGCAGGGGCCGGAGGCCAACAAGACCCGGCCTGCCGTCATCGTCAGCAACGACGCGGCTAATGCCACAGCCACCAGGCTCGGCCGAGGCGTCATTACGGTAGTTCCGGTGACGTCGAATGTCACGAGGATTTACCCGTTCCAGCTGCTGTTGCCAGCGCACCTGACCGGGCTGCCGCGAGACTCTAAGGCACAGGCCGAGCAGATCCGCTCGGTAACGGTCGACAGAGTTGGCGGGCTCCTCGGGCAACTGCCCCCAGCCCTCGTGACCGAACTCGACCGCGCGCTCCGCGTCCAGCTCAGCCTATGAGCGGATGTGACGGCAACGCTGACAGCAACGTCGGCTGTCAGCGGCCACCGTGGGCGCACACCGGGCACCGTCTGGGCTGCGTCGGTGAATAAGTCGACATTGGCCGTTCCGCAGGCCCGAGATGTGATCTACTGCCCCCGCCGCGCGGCGGCCCTGAGAGCAGGTCCGCATGATTGGGTGCTGCCAGCCGCAAATAGCGGTGCTGGCAGCACCCGATCTTCGCGTGGCCGGCCGCCGAACCAGGCATAAGCACATAAGACGGGCAGGAAGAGGAAACATTTCCTGCTATCAAGAAACGCGCCGACCAGGAGGGAGCGAAGATCTTCTTCGCAGATGAGGCGTTCTGCCGCACCGATCACCACGCCGGCACCACCTGGGCACCGGTCGGGCAGACCCCAGTCGCGGAGCACATCGGCGCGCGCGAGGGAAGCTGCGCGTCCCGTTCAGTCACATCCGCTCGGTTACCGAGCCGCAGCCGTTCATCGTGCGGGTGACCCTCGCCGACGGGAACGCGATCGAACTGCATGGCCTTGGCACGATGCGGACGCAACTGCTCGCCGAACTCCGCGACGGCCGGGCTGAGGTCGCCGCCGAGGCCGCGGCCACCGTCGGAAGAGCAGAAATATTTGGCGGAACGGTCGGGAGTGACTCCGCCGAGCTTCGCGTCTACGACGACGCGTTGCTGATCATCACCGCCGCTGCGTCGGAACGGATCGGCTTCTCCTTCGTCGGCGCGGTCCAGGTGCGGGACTACACCATCACCGTCGAGGTCGCGGGTCGTGAGCCCATCACGCTGACCAGGCTCGGTCGCCGCGTCGGCGAACTGGCGGAGCTGCTGACCACGCGACTGCGGGAGGCAAGGGGCCGCACGTCGGCCTTTCTGGCGTCACTGCTGCCCGGCCTCGAGCCGATGGCGCTACGCACCGCGTCCGGGCTGCTGCGCGACGGGGTGGCCGCGCCTGTCTCCGCGCTCGACGGCATCCATCCCGACCTGGGCTCGGCCCTGCTGGGGATCGCCACGCTCCCGGAGCGCAAGGAGACGGTCGCCGAATTGGCCAAGCGGACCGAGATGGCGATCGGCTTCAGTCCGCGCTCCCGGTCCGGCGCGGAGCGCTCTACCGGGCGGTAGACCCTTACCGGCTCGTGGCGGTCGGCGGCTCGGTCCGGCGCGCCGGGCGGTTCCCTATCGGCCGGTTCTGCGGCGTAACCGCCGCGTGCGCGACTGTGGACCTGGACCTGCGATCCGCGGTGCCCGCCCAGCGGGAGATCACGCTGACGGTGCGTGGCGTCGCCGCACGGGTGGCGATCACCGTACCCGCGAGCTGGTCGGTCAGCGACCAGGTGCTTGTGCTCGGCAGCCGCCGGGCCATCGCGGACAGGGAAGGCGAGCAGGGCGGCGTGGTGCTGCGACTGCGCGGTGCCTGCCTGGGCGGGACCTACCGGCTGACCCAGGGCCGGTTAGGAGGCGCACTCAGGCGGCGTGCCCTTACCTACCGCGATGACGATCGCGGACGGGCGTGTGCCTTTCATCAGGATGGCGAAATCGACTGTGGCCCCCTTCGGTATCGCGGCAGGCCGGATTGTGATCCCCGGTCCCGCGCTGGCTCCCGAGTTCATCGCGACGAGGACCCCCTTCGCCGCGACCGTATGGTAGGCGGTTGCCTGGCTGCCGCAGACGGGCTGCGGAAGGTGCACCACCTGCACGATGGCTGGTATCCCCGCCTTCGCCAGCGTCTGGCGCAGGCCAGCCGGATCGCTCATTTGCCGGATGGTTATTGATACGGTGCCGTTCGCGTTGGTATGCACCGAAAAGGCGGCCAGGTCCACCTGGACGCCCGGGGCCTTCGCCGGTGAGGAAACCGGGGCCGCAGACGTCTGTGCCGTGGTGTGCCGCCCGCCGCCCGCCGCCGCATGCGAGAGCGGCAAATGACATTCCACGCGACCTCCCGCCGGTACCGGCGCCACCACGAGACATTGAGGTTGAGCGCTGTGCGCACCACCCACGCCTGCGGTGCCGGATGCTGGCAGACCTTGCGCCAGGAGGCCCAGGCGCGGGCGAATCCCTCTGACACGAGCTCCTCGGCCAGTTGCCGGTCACCTACGGTCGCATAGACCGCCCGGAAGCAGCCCGCGCGGAACTGCCGGTAAAAGTCTGTGAAGTCTCCGGTTGTTTGGTCCACGCCACACCTACGCTTCACGACGGGGTTCCGTTTACACGGGATTCGGCGAGGCCGCTGGTCCAGCTACCCCAGCGCGGCATGACCAGGGTAAATCCGGTCCTGACGAGGCGGCGGGCTAGGTATTTGGCCGCAAACTCGATGGGCGGGTGACGCTGGATGGCAATTTTCAGGGCGTACGCGAAGGTGCTAGAGCCCACCGACCCATCGGTCCGGCTGTACGAGGCTGGGCTATGGGGAGGCTGCGGTGGCCGGCAGCCGGGATGGACACTCGCGGAACTCCTTGAGCGCACCGGCGGCGTGTACGAGACGACGGCGCCGTTGACCCCTCGGCTCCGCGCGGACATCCGAGAGGCGGCCGAGCTGACATCGGACGCCGGGCTGCTCACGGTGGCGGAACTTTTCGAGGTGCCTGTACCCCTTGAGCACCTGCGCGGCCTCGATCCACAGACGCGCATCTCGGTGCGGGCTCAGCTCATGTATGAGGGTGACGAGGGCCTGCGGATGACCCATGCCGGGGCGAAACGGCACCCGGCCCTGGCGACGATCATGCCGGACGGCACCGTCTTCGCCGGGGACATGAGTCCCGAGGACGTGCGTTCCTGGATACAGAACGCGGACCGCGGTTAACCGCTCGCCGGGCGCGCGGACATCGTGACGAAGTCCCGCACGTACGACAACTCGAAGAACGTGTGCGGGCCCAGCCTCGTGTTGAGCAGCTTCGAGCCGTTGGACGGACCGGCCACGCCACCCGGGATGGCCGGGTTGTAGCTGGCGAACACCGGCCACCCCGGGTTGATGTCAAGTTCTATGGCGCGCACCGCCCCCGCGCGCACCAGGAGCTGTGCCAGCTGAAGCGGGTTGAGTGCCGGCCCTACCACGTAGACGAGTGCTCCTGCGGCGGTGACGCCGAGGCCGGACCGCCACTGGCGCTCGATGCCGGGCACCGACCCGGCACACGAAAACATGCCGCAGGTATTGCCCCACGCCTGCCAGTCGCTACTCGCGGCCAGGGCGGTGGGGCGGCCGCCAGCCACCAGCGGCACCAGGTTCTGCCTGACGGCGACAACGTTGCTTGACATGCTCACGTCGGAGCCCCAGGCGCCCACGGCGACCGACCCGTCGGCGTAGATCACCAGCGAGGCCGCGCCCGTGACAAGCGGGTCGATCACGCGACCCTCCGTGTAGTAACCGCCGTGCGCGTCGGCCATCTTGAACCCGCCGTTGAAGGCGGCCACGAGCGACGCCGCCGCGGACGGCAAGATGGGGGCGGTGTACTTGTAGGGCCCGCCGCCGGGGCTCAGCGATCCCGAGTACAGCCGCGCGGACAGCAGCCTGGCGTCCATCCACGCGATGCCCGCTCGCCACGTGCTGCCCGGCGGGACGAGCGTCGTCTCGTAGATCGCCCGCACCCCGTCCACCCGGCGCCCGACCGGATGCCAGGCGCCCTCCGTCCGGTACGACCTCGCGCCGAACGACGTGAGCGTGGCCGGTGCAGGCAACGGCCCGGTCGCGGCCGGGCCGGTGGACCGGACGGCGGACCGGACGGCGGACCGGGCGGGCCGCGCGGTCTTCGCAGTTGCCGCGTGCGGCGCGGAGCTGGCGGAGGAAGCCGCCCCTGCGCTGCACGCGGCCACCGTCGCCACTAGGCCGCAGGACAGGGCAAGGCGCGCTACCGAACGTCCTCGGCAGAGAATTCCTCCGATTGTCACGTCGCAACGGTAGAGCACAAGCGGAAGCCGCCGGCGTGATACCGATGATCACTGACGATACTCAGGCTTTTCGCTGAGCCTTTACCGGATTTCTATCGGTCGTCGCTGTCAGCCGCCTAGCTCGATGCGGAGCATGGCCGCCGCCGCCATCGCGGCCATCTTGCCGTTCGCCGTCTCACGCGGGATGTACTTCATGCAGGTTACGCCGGACAATCAGGTGTGTATACGCCTCAGACGGGCCCCGCGGGCAGGATGTTGATCGCGCGGGAAACCACGAGGGCAACGGTCACGATCGAGATGATGGACTGCACGGTCATCCCCAGCTTCGCCCACCGGGACATGGGCAGGACGTCCGTCGGGCTGAACGCCGCGGCGTTAGTGAACGCCAGGTACAGGTAGTCGGTGAAGGCGGGCTCCCAGTCGGGCGGGACCATCTCCGGCGGGCTGACCATCTGGACGAACTGGAAATCCGGGTAGCGCTTGATGCCGAGGGCCCTGGCCACCGGGCCGCCGCGGTCGAACTCCCAGTACCACAGGGCGAATACCACCACGTTGGTCAGCCAGATAGCACCACCGGTGATCAGCAGACGACCTGCCATCAGCTCACCGCTGCCCTGCACGATGTCGACGGCGAGCCTGGCCACCGACCACCCGTTGGCCAGGCTGACCAGCGCGGCGAGCATGAGGGCCAGCGAGCGCAGAGCCGTGGACTGGCGGTCGATCCGGTGCGGGTTGGCAGCTACGAGCGCGATGAGCAGTACCCCCTGCACCGCGGGCAGCACCCACGACGGACTCACGAGCAGCAGCCGACCCGGAACCGCCACCTGGAGCGCGATGCCCGCCGCGGTGGTCAAGGTGACGGGCCAGCGAAGTTCGCCCTGCGTGCGCCGCTGCCACGCGGGAATCGCCCGAGCCTGATGCAGCGCCGCCCCAGCGCGGTCGTGCAGCCACTCGCCCGCCGCGTGCATTCCCTCGGTCTCAAGCCGCTGCCCGACCAGGCGGTGCAGCTCGTCGATCCGCGCGTGCAGCGAGCGGATCCCCTCATTGACGTCATGCGCCCCAGGGGCGTCATGGGCCCCAGGGGCGTCATGGGCCGCCGGGGCGCCCTGCGCCGCCGGGTGCGCTTCGTTGTCGCTCATGCCAGGCACAGCACCAGTGTGGCCGGCCCGTCAAGCCGTTCCCGGCACCTTAATGCGGGATGCCGGAGATCGTGTCGCCGATCCGGCCGAGCGCCTCGCCGAGCCGGACCCGCGCGCCGCCGGCGCCGTCGGCGGTGTCGCCAACTGCGGGCGATTCGAGCTGGTCCGCCAGCCGGTAGAGCGCGTAGAGCCCGTGCACGCCGGCCCACCGTGCGGGCTCGGGTTCCCAGGTTCGGCTCCGGTGCCCGACCCAGGGCAGCGCCGCGAGCTCGGTCGGCTCACCGAGAACCAGGTCGGCGAGCGTCCGCCCGGCCAGGTTGGCGGCGGCGACGCCGTGACCTGTGTACCCGCCCGCCCAGCCGAGGCGGGACCTCGGGTTGTAGGTCACCGTGGCGCACCAGTCGCGCGGCACGCCGAGCACGCCGCACCACGCGTGCGCGATCGGCGCCGAGGCGGCGGCGGGGAACAGCCGCCGCAGCACCGCGGTCAGCGCGTCCACGGTCGCCGCGTCGGTGATCCCCAGGTGGTCGATCCCTGAGGCGAACCGGTACGGCACGCCGCGCCCGCCGAGCGCGATCCTGCCATCCGCCGTCCGCTGCGCGTACATGTAGGCGTGCGCCTCGTCGGACAGGGTCTCTGCGCCGTCCCAGCCGATCTCCCGCCACGCGTCGTCGCCAAGCGGCTCCGTCACGATCATGTGGCTGTTCATCGGCAGCAGCGTCCGCCGCCGCCGCCCGGGCAGCGCGGCGGTATACCCCTCGGTGCACAGCAGCACATGGGCCGCCCGCACATCACCGAACTTCGTCCTGGCGACCGCCCCCGCACCGCCGCCTGGGCCGGCAGGCTCGATCGCCGACGCGGGCGTTGCCTCGTAGATTTCCACGCCGCGCCGTTCCGCCGCGGCGGCGATCCCGGCCGCGAGCGCGGCCGGCTGAACCCGCGCGCTGGCCGGCGCGTAAAGCCCGCCGAGAGCCCCGGCCACGTTGACCCGTGCCCGCGTCTCGTCCCGGAGGAGGAACTCGTAGACGTCGTTCCCGTCCCCGCGCTCTCGGATCTCGGCGAGCCCGGCCAGCATGCGAGCGAGCTGGGTCGGCGACGTGGCCACGGAGAGCCGTCCGCCCTTCACGAAGTCGCAGTCGATTGATTCGGCCGCGCATACCCGCCCGACCTCGTCCACGGTTGACCGGAGTGCGGCCTCGAGCGCACGGACCCCCGCGATCCCGCCAGGTGCCCGCGCGTAGCGGGCACGTGACCCGGGCAGTTCAGCGGTGACCCAGCCGCCGTTGCGCCCGGAGGCTCCGTAACCGGCGAATGCCGCCTCAAGGACCACGATCCGCAGCGAGGGGCGCAGCCCCGCGAGGTAATACGCCGCCCAGAGACCGGTGTACCCGCCGCCCACGATGCACACATCCGCCTCGAGCGGTCCCGGCAGTGAGGGCCTGCGGGGCGGGAACCCGCCGCGCGCCTGCCACCAGTAGGAGACCTCGCCGTTACGCATGAGGCGACGGTACAGTAATCGCCCGGGGGGCGACCCCCCGTACCCCCCGATGCGCGGCCCTGCGCGCCTGATCGCAAAGACCGCGATCTTATCAGGCGCGCAGGGCCGCGCGACGTATCGCCGGCGGGGGGACCTCCGGCTGCGTGCCCATATCGCTCACTTTTAGATTTCGGGCGAACGAACGCGCGGTTTCACCGGGTACCTTCTGTGACATGCGACTGGGGGTACTCGACGTTGGTTCGAACACGGTGCACTTGCTTGTCGTCGATGCCCATCCCGGTGGGCCGCCGCTGCCCGCGTTCTCGCACAAGGTGGAGCTATCGCTGGCCGCCCACCTGGAGGGGGATAACACGCTTTCCGCGCTTGGCGAGGAGCGCCTGACGGAAGTGGTCGCTGAGGCGCTGCGGATGGCTGAGGACAAGGGCGTTGAGGACTTCATGGCCTTCGCCACGTCCGCCGTCCGCGACGCAGGCAACGCTGATGATGTGCTCACGCGGATCCAGTCGGAGACCGGCGCGAGCATCCGCGTGCTGTCCGGCCAGAACGAGGCCAGGCTGACCTTCCTGGCCGCACGACGCTGGTTCGGCTGGTCATCCGGGCGGCTCCTGGTCGTCGATATCGGCGGCGGATCCCTTGAGGTGGCCGCGGGCCAGGACGAGGAGCCCGAGGCGGTGATGTCGCTGCCGCTCGGGGCCGGGCGGCTGACGAGGGACTGGTTTACCGCCGACCCGCCGCCGCCCCACGAGGTGCGTGCCCTGCGCAGGCACGTCAGGGCGGAGATCGCGCGGCTGGCGGGCCCACTGCGCCGCGGCGGTGCCGTCGACCACGCGGTGGGCACGTCCAAGACCTTCAGGCAGCTCGCGAGGATCGCCGGGGCGGCGCCCTCGAGCGAGGGGGTCTACGTGCGGAGATTCCTCAAGCACGGCGACGTCAGCCTGTGGGCGGAGCGACTGAGCAAGATGGACCGGGGCGAGCGTGCCCGGCTGCCAGGGGTCTCCGAGGGGCGAGCGGCGCAGATGCCCGCCGGCGCTATCGTCGCGGATGCGGTGATGGACCTGATGAGCGTCGGCCAGCTTGAGATATGCCCGTGGGCCCTGCGCGAGGGCGTCATACTTAAGCGCCTCGACATGCTCGCGGACCCCGAGACCCGGGGCCTGGAACCGCGGCCCGATTCCGCTGCGTGAAACCGCACGCTCCTCGCGTTCTCCCGCACCTCGTGACCCATCCGCAAGCCCCCCTCCGCGGCGTCATCACGCGCACCCAGGTAAATGCCGATGGGCGCCCCCGCGGATCGCGGCGGCGCCCATCGGGCGGTATTTTCTGGTGATCGTGTTAGGGCAGAAGACGCAGGCCCTCAGTTGGTTCGTCGGGGTCAATGAGGCCGGTGCGGCTCGGCAGTTCCCGCTTGGCCTCGCGCTCCGCGAACGGGT
>Ga0066797_1000215_pt1 | contig 17561 bp, 13 predicted proteins | sample PersoiDNA2013193_FD_76335 | JGI IMG/M metagenome (GOLD analysis project Ga0066797, IMG submission 76335) | Permafrost soil microbial communities from the Arctic, to analyse light accelerated degradation of dissolved organic matter (DOM) -... | ecosystem: Environmental > Terrestrial > Soil >... | reverse complement strand
CCGCGCGTCGGCGAACTCACTGAGGTCGCCCCGGATCCCGACATCCGCGAAGGCGGGGTCCGGCCACTCCGAGGGCCTGATCCGCCGCTCACCCGGCCTGCCGCCGGGCAGCGTCTCGACCAGCACCTCGCCCGTCTCGACCATGACCCGCTTGGCGCGGGCGAGGCTCTCGTCGATCTGGGCCTGGCTGAGGATGCCGCGACGCACCAGGTGACCGGCCACCTGCGCGATCGGATCGCGCTGGCGCCACTCCCGCTCCTCGTCCTTGGTGCGATACCCGAACGCGCTGCCCGGGAAGGCGCCGTTCTGGTGGAAGTAGCGGTAGGTGTCCGCCTCGATCATCGTCGGTCCGTTGCCGGCTCGCATGTGCGCCAGCGCCTCCTGCATCGCGAGGTGGACAGCCAGCGGGTCCATCCCGTCGACCTTCCAGCTCGCGATGTTGAAGCCGAGACCGCGCGCCGACAGCCGCGGCTCACCGGTCGCCTCTGCGACCGTTGTCGACACGGCATAGAGGTTGTTCTCGATGAAGAAGCAGATCGGAAGGTGCCAAGCGGAGGCGAGGTTGAAGGTCTCGAGAGTCGACCCGATATTGACCGCGCCGTCCCCGAAGTAGGTCACCGAGACGGCATCTGTCCCGGCCTGCCGGTTCGCCCACGCGAAGCCGGCGGCCTGCGGCACGCCACCGCCGACGATGGCGTTCGTGCCCATCGCGCCCGCCTCCTTCCATTGCAGGTGCATCGAGCCGCCGCGCCCGTGGCTGTACCCGCGCGACAGACCGCAGACCTCGGCGAGCGTCCGGAGCAGAACGGTGCGGACGTCCTGAGAGAGGTCCTCGGTGAGGTCCAGTCCTTCGGGCGCGACGTAGGACAGCGCCTTGGCGAGGAACTGGTGATGACCGCGGTGCGAGCCGTTGATGACATCGGCACCGGTCAGAGCCAGGATCGACCCCACCGCCCCGCCCTCCTGCCCGATGCTCGAATGGGCCGGACCGTGCACCAAGCCAGCGCCGGCGAGCTCGAGCACATACTCCTCGAACGTCCGGATCAGCATGAGCTGGTGCAACATGGTCCGGAGCAGCGCCGGATCGGCGGCGTCCCAGTCGGCGATCGTGGCGACCAGCTCGACCCACGGCGATGCGGGTTCGAGCTGCCTGTGTTCGGTCATGGCTTCTCCGTAGGTCAGTGAGAGATCTCAGCGTGACACAACATTGGATCCAATTGCTAGACCCGATCTCAACTTCGGTGCTTGGAGCGCCTTCTCCTGTAAGATGAACGCCAGATGTTGGATCCATTCATCAAAGAAAGGATGGCAGCAGATGGGGCTTCCCGGCCTGCGCCGACTGGACCACGTCGGCTTCACGGTGCCCGACCTCGACGAGGCGACCCGGTTCCTGGTGGACGTGCTCGGCTGCGAGTATCTGTACTCATTGGGTCCGTTCGGGGACGACGGCGACTGGATGAGTGAGCACCTGGGCGTGCATCCGCGCGCGACCATCCCGGAGAACCGCTTCTTCCGCTGCGGCGGGCACGCGATCTTCGAGGTATTCCAGTACACAGCACCCGACCAGCGCAGCCGCGTACCGCGCAACAGCGACATCGGCGGCCACCACATCGCCCTGTATGTCGACGATCTCGACGCCGCCGTTGACCACCTCAAGGCCAACAAGGTGACAGTTCTCGGCGCACCCACCGCCAGCGGGGGACCGCACGAGGGCCAGCGCTGGGTGTACTTCCTGGCCCCGTGGGGGATGCAGTTCGAACTCGTGTCATACCCCGACGGCAAGGCCTTCGACCGACAGGCACAGGTGACGCCGCGATGAGCGCGACAGCCCCCAGCCCCGGTCCGCTGACCGCCGCGGCCAGCCAGCGGGTCGCGGACCACCTGCGCGCGGCAATCCTCGGCGGCGACATCGGACCCGGCGAGCGCGTCCGGCAAGAAGAGATCGCCCAGCTCCTGGGTTCCAGCAGGCTGCCGGTCCGCGAGGCGCTGCGCATGCTCGAGGCCGAGGGGCTCATCGAGCACGAGGCGAACAAGGGTGCCCGGGTCCCCCGGCTGGGCCCGCACGAGGTGGACACCATCTACCAGATGCGCGAGCGCCTCGAGCCGCTCGCGCTGAGCGAGAGCATTCCGCACCTCACCGAGGTGGAGCTGGGCCGCCTGCGGCAGCTCCAGGAACAGATCGAGGTCGACACCGCAGTCGGCCGGTTCCTGGAGCTGGACCGCGAGTTCCACCTGCTCAGCTACACCGGTTGCCGCATCGACCCCTTGTCGTCCATGGTGACCCGGCTGTGGAACTCCACCCAGCACTACCGACGAGCGTTCGTGTCGATCAGCGGCCCGGGCCGGAGATGGGTGGTCAACGCCGAGCACCGCCTGTTGCTGGACGCGATCGAGCGCCGGGACGTTACCGACGGCGAGCGCTACCTCAGCGGCCATATCCGCCGCACTCGGATCGAGCTCGCCAACCACCCCGAGGTCTTCGTGACGTCGCGGTCACGAAGCACCGGCTCCGCGGCGCGGTGAACGCTGCGGAATCGTCGGCTACCACTGCACGGCGATGTACTTCGACTCGAGGTAGTCGAGCATCCCATCGTGGCCGCCCTCCCGGCCGATGCCGCTCTGCTTGACGCCGCCGAAGGGCGCGGCCGGGTCGCTGACCAGGCCGCGGTTCAGCCCGACCATGCCGAACTCCAACGCCTCGCTCACCCGCAGGCCGCGGGACAGGTCGCCGGTGTAGACGTAGGCCACGAGCCCGTACTCGGTCGAGTTCGCGAGCGCAATCGCCTGCGCCTCGGTCTCGAAGGTCACAACGGGGGCGACCGGGCCGAAGATCTCCTCGCCCAGGATCGCCGCGTCCGGTCGGACGTTAACGAGCACTGTCGGTTCGAAGTAGAAGCCGGCACCGGGCCGGCGTCCCCCGCCGACGACCGCGCTGGCCCCCTCGTCGATGGCCGCCTGGACCAGCCCGGCCACCTTCGCGACAGCATCTTCATTTATCAGCGGACCGACCTGGGTGGTCTCCTGCACCCCGGGACCGACGAGCAGCGCCGACATCCGTGCCGCCAGGCGTGCGGAGAACTCCTCGGCGATCCCCGCTTCGACGTAGAACCGGTTCGCTGCCGTGCACGCCTCCCCCGCGTTGCGCATCTTCGCCACCATGGCCCCCTCGATCGCGGCATCGAGGTCGGCGTCGGCGAACACCAGGAAGGGCGCGTTGCCGCCGAGCTCCATCGAGGTATTGACCACCTGGTGGGCCGCCTCCGCCAGCAGTAGACGGCCGACCTCGGTCGACCCCGTGAACGACAGCTTGCGGACCCGGGGGTCGTGCAGCATCGCCGAGACGACCGTCCCGGAGTGCCTGGACGGGATGACATTGACGACCCCGTTCGGGACACCCGCCTCGGCGAGGATCTTCGCCATGGCCAACGCAGTCAGGGGCGTGTCGCTCGCAGGTTTCAGGACGACCGTGCACCCGGCGGCCAGCGCCGGGCCGATCTTGCGGGTCGCCATCGCGGCCGGGAAGTTCCACGGTGTCACGAGCACGCAGATGCCGACCGGCTGTTGCACCACGAGGATCCGGTTCGCGCCGGACGGCGCAGTCATGACCGACCCGGTCGCACGAACGGCTTCCTCCGAGTACCACCGGAAGAACTCCGCGGCATAGGCGACCTCTCCCCGTGCGTCGCTCAGCGCCTTGCCGTTCTCCAATGAGACCAGGTGGGCGAGGTCCTCTGCCTGTTCTGTCATCAGCTCGAACGCGCGTCGCAGGAGCTCCGCTCGCTGGCGGGGGGGCGTCGCGGCCCACCCCGCGCCAGCTGCCTCGGCCGCGTCGACGGCCCCGATCGCGTCCGCCACGTCGCCGTTCGCGACGGTCGCGATCACGGTGCCGGTGGCCGGGTCGACCACGTCGAAACGGGCACCGGACGACGCCGGCACCCACCCACCGCCGACGAAGAGGTCGGTCGGCACCTGGGGACCGAGCCCATCGGTCTGACTCATCGGTCGTGAACCCTTCCGTAGGAGAGCGCGGAATCAGTATGCATTGGCGACGAACAGCTCCTCGGCGGGGAACAGCGTGAGGAGGCGCGGGCCATCGGGGGTGACGACGACCTCCTCTTCGATCCGCGCGGCCGAGAAGCCGTCACTGGCGGGGCAGTACGTCTCGAGCGCGAAGACCATGCCGACCTGCAGCTCGACCGGCTCCCGCATGCTGTTCAACCGCGAGATGATCGGCCGCTCGTGCAGGCCGAGGCCCAACCCGTGGCCGAACTGCAGGCCGAACGCGGACATCTCGTTCTCGAAACCGAAATCGGTGGCGGCCGGCCACACCGCCGCGATCTCGTCGGTGCCGACTCCCGCCGCGACCGCGTTGATCGACGCGTCCATCCACTCTCGAGCCTTGACATAGGCATCGCGCTGGCTCGGGGTGGCTCGGCCGACACTGAAGGTCCGGTAGTAGCACGTCCGATAGCCGTTGTACGCATGGATGATGTCGAAGAACGCCTGGTCCCCCGGCCGGATCAGGCGGTCGGAGAAGTTGTGCGGGTGCGGGTTGCACCGCTCCCCCGAGACGGCGTTGATCGCCTCGACCTGCTCGGAACCCATGTCGTAGAGCCGCTTGTTGGCGAGCGCAACGATCTCGTTCTCGCGGATGCCCGGCTTGAGCGCCTCGGCGATGTCCTGGTAGACGCCGTCCACCATGGCGGCCGCCTGGGTCAGCAGCATGATCTCGTCGCTGGACTTGATCTGACGCGCGTCGAGCATGAGCTGCTGGGCGTCGACGACGAGCAGTCCCTGCCGTTGCATCTCGAACAGGAACGGCGGCTCGACGATGTCGACTCCGACCGGCAGGTGCGCGACACCTGCGTCCTGCAGCATCCCCTTGATCTCACGGACCGCCGACTCCATCAGCCCGGCCGTCGGTGCGATTGCGCCACGCAGCCCCAGCATCCCGGCGCGGCAGTCCGCTGGGTCGAGCCATGGGGAGTGCAACCGGTGATGGCGGGCGGCAGAACCGAAGTCCCACAGCGTCGGGCCGCCGCTGCGGGTCAACAACGCGTAGCGGGTCATCTTGTCGCCGAGAGCGCCGCCGATCCAGGTCTGAGTCGTGTACCGGATGTTGTAGAAGTCGAAGAGAAGGAAGGCACCGCACTCGCTCGACTCCAACGCGTGCTTGGCGCGGGCCAGGCGGTAGCGACGCAGCCGATCGAAGTCCACCCGCTCCTCGTAGTCCACCGACATGTGCCCCGGGGCGGGTAGCGGAGTCGCCGGTGCGCTCATGATGCGGCCTCCCTGGCAAGTCCGTCGTCAATCACGACGCCCTCGGGCTCGAGCGGCATGCCGGCGCTCGCAGCCTGCAGATCCAGCAGGATGGCGAAGTCCTCGTCCACCCGACCGCTGCTCACGCTGGCCTGCACCAGCTGCGCGGTGATCGCCGCCACCGGCATCGGCACGTCCAACCGACGGGCCACCGCGAGACCGAGATCGAAGTCCTTGCGGAGCAGGATCGGCGTGAACGTCGGGGTGTAGTCGAGGTTCACGAACGCCGGCGACTTGTACCGAGTGAACACGGATCCCATCACGCTGCTGTTCAGAAAGGCGAGGAAGGCCGATCGCGGCACGCCACCACGCTCGGCGAGAACGATGATCTCGGCGAGCGACTGGGTGACGACGCCGAGGAAGATGTTGTGGGCCAGCTTGACGAGCCGGGCCAGATCGGCCTCGCCGACATAGGTGACCGATTGGCCGATCAGGGAAAGCAGCGGCTCTACCTCGTCGAAAGCGGACCGGGAACCGGATGCCGCGATGGACAGCTGGCCGGCCTCGACGACGTTGGCGTTCCCGCTCACCGGCGCTGCGAGGAACGCGGTGCCGCGCTCGGTCGCGGCATTCCGGACCTGTTCGGAGGTCTCGGCAGAGACCGTGCTGGAGTCCACCAGATACCGCGGCGCGGCGGCCCGGCTGAGCAACCCGTTCGGGCCGAGCGTCACGCTCAACAGATCGTCGTCCGCGGAGACCATGGTGAAGACGACGTCGCGGTCGACGAGGTCAGCGACCGCATCGACGATGGTTGCGCCGCTGGCCGCAAGGTCCTCCGCCTTGGAGCGCGTGCGGTTCCAGACGTGCACGTCCTGATCGGCGGCAAGCAGGCGCGCCACCATCGCATGGCCCATCCGGCCAGTGCCGATCCAGCCGATCGGGCTGCCCAAGGTACTCATCGGCGCGTCCTCCTCCTGTGTGCGGCGGAACATCTACAGCGTGTCGGCGGCGGGTTCCGGGAGAGGTGCACCCGCTCCGAGGTACAACCGGGCGACCTCGGGATCTTCGAGCAGACGGGCCCCGGTCGCCTCGAGCCGGACCCTTCCGGACTCGAGCACGGCACCGAAGTCGGAGGCAGCCAGGCCGGAGCGGGCGTTCTGCTCGACGAGCAAGATCGTCCGACCCGAGGAGGACAGTGATCGGATGCTCTCGAAGACGATCCGGCGAGACTTCGGGTCGAGACCGATCGACGGCTCGTCCAACAGGATCAGGGTCGGGTCGAGGATGAGAGCACGTGCCAGCTCGACCTGCTTCTGCTCGCCGCCGGACAGCGATCCGGCGCGCTCGGCAGACCGGGACCCGCAGATCGGGAATGCCGTATACGCCTGCTCGAGCCGCTCCCGGAGCGCCTTCGCGTCCCTGATCAGGTAGCCCCCCATGAGCAGGTTGTCCGTGACGGTCATCGCCGGGAACAGGCTGCGCTCCTGGGGCACATGCACGATGCCGAGCAGCACCCTGGCCTTCGGGCTCAACCGACTGATCTCCGTGCCGTTGAAGACCACGGTGCCGCGCTTCGGGCGGAGCAGTCCGCTGACGGTCTTGAGCACCGTGGACTTGCCCGCGCCGTTCGGGCCGATGAGGCACGTGATCGTGCCGGCTTCGACGGTCAGGTCGACACCCTTGAGGATGTCGCCGGCGCCGTACCCGGCAACGACGCCGTCAAGCGTCAGGATCGAGGCCACGATCAACCTCCCAGGTACGCGTCGAGGACGAGCGAGTTGTTCTGGACCTCGGCCGGATGACCACCGAAGATCCGCTTGCCGGCGTCGAGGACGATCACCGGGTCGCACAGCCGCATGACGAACGTCATGTCGTGCTCGACGATGAGGAAGGTGATCCCCGCGGCATGCTGGCGGCGGATGTGCCGCTCCATCGTCTCGATCATCAACGGGTTGACGCCGGCGGTCGGTTCGTCCAGAAGGACCAGGCGCGGGGAGCTCATCAGGACCGCCGCGAACTCCAAGAGCTTGCGCTGGCCGTACGAGAGCTCCGCGGCGAGCAGGTCGGCGACCGGCGCGAGCCGGAACTCCTCGAGGAGCTGATCGGCCCGCTCCCGGTCGGTGCGCTCGACCCGCCGGGTGAACAGCCGGGACCAGCCGTAACCGGCCGCGACCACAAGGTTCTCCTGGACGCTCAGCTGCGGGAACACCCGGGCCTGCTGAAATGTCCGGGACAGCCCGGTCCGGTACAGCCGACCGGGATCCTTCCCGGTGACGTCCTTGCCGGCGAAACTCACCTGTCCGCGGTCTGCCGGGAGGTAGCCCGTGATGATGTTGAACAGGGTCGTCTTGCCAGAGCCGTTGGGTCCGATGAGCGCGGTGATGGTTCCTTCGGCGACCTTGAGGGAGCAGTTGTCGACGGCGCGCACCCCGCCGAAGACCTTGGTGATCCCGTCGACTGCCAACAAGTTGCTCATTGCTGTCCACCCCCTGCGACGGCCAGCGGTAGCTCGGCCGCAGCGGCCGGGGCGACGGGTCCCTGCACGGCGGCGGCGCCATCGACGTCGCGAGCCCGCCGCCGCAGTCGCAGCTTGTCCTGCAGGGTCGGCAGGATCCCGCGCGGGAGCACCAGCATGATGATGAGGAACACGAGCGCGTAGGCGATCAGGTAGAACTGGCTGCCGCCGAGTCGATAGGCCAGGGTCTGCTGTCCAGCCTCCAGGATGAACGCGCCGAGCACCGGCCCCCACAGGGTGGCCCGTCCGCCGAGGAAGGTCATTAGCACGACCGCGATCGTGATCAGCGGGTCGATCGCAAACTGCGGGTAGATGAAGGTCACGTAGTAGGCCCAGACTCCGCCGACCATGGCGGTGATCCCGACGCTCACCGAGAAGGCCAGCACCTTGACGCCGGTCACCCGGACACCGATCCCGCGTGCCTTGTCTTCGTCGGCCCGCACCGCCACCAAGGACAGACCGATCTTGCTGCGCATGGTCCCGAAGGTGAGCAGCATGGTCACCGCCAGCAGACCGACGAGGACGTAGTAGAACGGCTGCTCGAAGCTCTTCAGCGGGAACGGCGCCAACGGCAGGCCGAGGCCTTGCGAGCCGCCGGTGATCGTGCGCAGGTTGAAGGCCAGGGTCTGGACCATGAACAACAATGTGATGGTGACGATCGCGAACACATCGGCTCGGGTGCGCATCGCGATGATGGCGATCGGCCACCCGATCAGTGCCCCGATCACGGCGATCACCGGCAGCATCAGGAACGGCTCATAGCCGGTGGTCAGCACCCTGCCCTGGAAGATCAGTGCCATCGAGTAGGCGCCGATCCCGAAGAAGGCGGCGTGCCCGAGCGAGGGGTAGCCGGCGAAGCCGCCCACCAGGTTCCACGCACTCGACAGGGTCGCGAACATCAGCACGAAGACGAGCAGGTTGAGGAACCAGTGCTCCAGCCCGAACAACGGCAGGGTTGCCAGCACCAGGAAGAAGCCACCGCCACGGGCGACGCCGGCGCGGCTCACAGTGACCCTCTCCCGACGGTGCCGAACAGCCCCTGCGGCCGAACCAGCAGCACCAGGATCAAGATCACGAAGAACGTCATCTCCGACCAGGCCGGGGAGATCGTGGAGGCCACGACGGCCGACGACGTCGACACGACGATTGCCGCGATCACCGCGCCACCGACACTACCGAGACCGCCGAGCACGACGATGGACAGCAACCGGGAGATCAGGTCGTAGTGGCTGCCGGAGTAGAACGGATAAAGGAGTCCGTACACGGACCCGGCCGCGGCCGCCGTGGCCGCACCCAGGCCGAACCCGAAGGCGGCGACCCGGTCGGGCTCGACGCCGAGCAGGCGAGCCGAGTCGGGGTTCTGCACCGTTGCCCGTACCGCCCGACCGAACCGGGTGCGGTTCAGCAGCAGGTACAGCAGCCCGAGGGCGAGCAGCGAGAGTGCGAAGGCCCACACCCGCACGACCGTGATCTGGTAGCCGAGGATGGTCCAGCTGGAGTTCGCGTAGCTCGTGTTGATGCTGCGGTAGTTGGTCTTCCAGGTGACGCTGATGACCCCCTCGAGGAGCAACGCCACCGCGAAGGTCACCAGCAGGCTCAGCTCGGACTTGTCGTCGCGGCGCAGCGGTCGCAGGAACAACAGCTGCACCGCGACTCCGAGCCCGAACATCACCACCGTGGTGATCGGGATGGCCAGGAACGGATCGAGCCCGAAGCTGACGAACAGCTGGTACGCCAGATAGGCGCCCATGATGACCATCGTCCCCTGGGCGAGGTTGACGACCTTCATGATCCCGAAGATCAGGGTCTGACCGGAGGCCATGAGTGCGTAGACGCCTCCGGTCAGCACCCCGAGGATCACGCCCTGGATGAGAGCATGCATCGGTTGGCTCAGCCGCCCCAGCTGGGCTTGGGGTAGACCGGCGCGGCCTTGGCGATCTCCGCCGGGAAGACCGGCACGAGCGAGCCACCCTGCCACTGGACCAGGTGGAAGCTCCCCTGCGGCTGACCGATCGCGTCCCACTTGAGGTCGCCGAGCAGCGTCGGCCAGGTGCCCTGGTGCAGCGTCGCGATGATCGTCGCGTTGTCAATCTTGCCGGTCTTGGCTGCGATCTGCTCCAGCAGCTGGCCACAGGCGTACGCCTCGGCGCTGCTGTTGTCGATCTTCTGCGCGGTGCCGCCGTACGTCTTGATGTAGGCCGCCGTGAAGTCAGCGCTGCCTGGTGCTGTCGAGCCCGGGAACCAGTCGCCCGCGGACATGACGCCCGTTGTGTTCGCGGCCCCCACCTTGCTGGGGAACTCGACGGGTGAGTTGGCCCCGTTGGACATGAACATGAACTTCGGGCTGAACTTCAGCTGTACCAGGCTCTTGACCTGCGCGTACGCGTCCTCGCTCTGGGTCCCGCTGACGAGCACGTCCGGGTTCGCCGACGCGACCTTGGCCATGATCGGCGAGAAGTCCTGGGTCTCGGCCGGGTAGACCTCCTTGTAGACGGTCCTGATACCAGCGGCCTCGAATCGGGCCCGGACGTTCTCTGCGATCGGCGCGGCGAAGGGGTCGTCGAGCTCGGCGTATGCCGCGGTCTTCGGCCGGGCGGCCGCAGGGAGCGAGAGGATCCAGTCCGCGAACACATCCCCGGAGTTCACGACCGGCGCGGGCTGGACGAAGAACAGGTTGTCGAGTTTCTGCGCGAACACCTTGGGACCGCCGCCGGCCGGCTCCAGGAAGGAGTAGCCATAGCGCTTGGCGACCTGCGAAGCAGGCACCGTGAGCAGGCTGGAGAACGGCCCGAAGACCAGGTCGACCTTGTCCTGGTTGATCAGGTTCTGGTAGTTCGTCACGACCTGGGTCGGGCTCGAGGTGTCGTCGACGATCTTGAACTCGACCTGGCGACCGAGGATGCCGCCCTTGGCATTGACCTCTTTGGCCCAGAGCTCGTATCCGGCCTTGACCGCCTTGCCCGGATCGGCGAAGTCACCCGTGAGGGACACGGAGGCGCCGATGACCAGTGGCTTGCCGGCCGGGGCGGAAGAGCCGGTGCCCCCGCTCGATGGGCTCGCCGAGCAGGCGCTGATGACCGACATCAGCCCAACGAGCGCGATTGCACTTGTCCTTGTGCGCAAACGATTGCTACCAGACATAACCCGTTCCTCCATGGCGACGACGTTGTCGAGATCCTCCGGACGAGGAACTTCGTCGCGGCGGGTCTAACGTGGTGCACAAACGATTGCGCTCATGTTGCACCCGTTTCGTTGATGTGTCAAGAACTGGACGCCACGGCGCGGCGAGCGTCCGAAGGACCGTCGCGTCCCGCGTCGACGTACCGGGCTCGGCTCAGCGCGATCCAGTGCCACGGACAGGCAACGCAATCGCAAGCTGGCCGCTGAGCTCCGCAAGACTCACGGATCCGACACCGCGGCCCAGAACGGCGAGAAGGCGCGAACGGCCTACAGTTCTGCCATGCAACGGGTCAAGCTGATCGACGTCGCGCGCGCCGCTGGTGTCCACCCGGGTACCGCGAGCCGCGCGCTGAACGCCGGCACCGGCGGCCGGGTCAGCGCGGAGACTACTCGGCGAGTCGTCCAGGCCGCGAAGAAGCTCGGGTATGTGCCGAACAACTTCGCCCGGGGGCTGCGCACCGCACGTTCATTCGTGATCGGCATGATCGTGCCTGACGTCACCAACTCGCTGTTCCCGCCGATGGTGCGCGGTGCCGAGCAAGTGCTCAGCCAGGTCGGGTACACCCTCGTGGTGACGGACACCGACAATGACGCAGCAACCGAGCGCAGTCAGATCGAGCGGCTGCTGGCCCGCGGAACGGACGGCTTCCTGATCGCGACTGCCCGTTGGGACGACCCGCTCGTCGAGAGCCTTGCCGATTCCGAGGTCCCTGCCGTCCTGGTCAACCGGAACACCGGTACCCATCGGCTGCCGTATGTCGGCTGCGACGAGCGCACCGGCATCTCGATGGCTGTGGACCACCTCGTTGCGCTCGGGCATCGTAGGATCGTCCACCTGGCCGGCCCGCAGGACACCTCCACCGGCCGTGAGCGAGCGTCCGCCTTCCGGCACGCGCTCCGCACGCACGGCCTGCCCATCGGTCCCGACCAGGTCCGGGTCTGTGTCTCGTACAGTGAGCAAGCCGGTGGTGAGGAGACGACTCGGCTGCTCGCCTCGGGCCAGGACTTCACTGCGATCGTGGCGGGGAACGATCTGATTGCGCTGGGCGCCCTTGCCGTGCTAGCAGCTGTCGGCCTGCGGTGCCCGGGTCAGGTGTCCGTAGTCGGATTCAACGACCTTCCGCTGGTGGACAAGTTGACCCCGGCCCTCACCACGGTGTCCCTGCCGCTGCGGGAGATGGGCGCCCTGGCAGCCCGGATGCTCTTGTCGCAGATCGAGGACTCGGGGCGCGAGGGCCCGGTCGCACAATCGCTGCTTGGTGTCGAGCTCGCCGTGCGCGGCAGCACCGGGCCGGTACCGGCCCGGTAGCCGATGGTCGTCGGGCGTCGACGACAGCGCCACTGACTACGCGCCGACGACGATCGAGTAGCCGCCGATCAGCTTGCCCTCCGGCGAGGTCAAGGTGAGCCGGAGCAGGTGCTGCGCGCCAGCCGGGCCACCGAGGGCCCGGGCGACATCGCGTGCCCGCAGGCCCTTGATGTCGAGCATCCGGGCGATGCTCCCGCTCAGTGCCTTGGCCAGCGGTTGGTCGCTGACCTCGCCGAGCTCTGGCCAGAGGTCCGGCCCGAGCCGATCAAGCAGGCGCCGGGTGCCACCCGGCTCGGCGAACGGATGCACGCGTGCCCGGCCGTCATCAGCGACCGCCCGCCCGCCGAGCTGGGCGCGAGCCGCGTACTTCTGCAAGGCGGCGCTGCGGGCCACGACGGTGCGCCCGTTGGCCTCGAATGCTGTCAGCAGGTGCACCGAGGCGCCGATGTCGACGCCGACCCGGATCTCCTTGACGGCCGGGACGACGATCCGAGCGTGCCGTTTCCCGGTGCCGATCGGCAGCCCACCGCCGCCCAGGGCCTGGAGCAGCGGCAGCGCCGCCGGACCACCGTGCGTGAGCTCGAGGGTGAACCCCTTCGGCACGAGGCCGGCGAGGGTGGTGATCAGCTTCAGCGCGCTCTCGGCCGGGGCAAGGATGTCGAGGTTGCGCTGGCCGACATGCCGGTGCTCGTTGACAAGCAACGGGCCCGCGAAGTGGTCGGCCGGGCAGCTCACCGAGACGATCAGGCACTCGTGCCCGGTCTCGCCCAGGCCGACATGCCACGGTGGGCCGAGCTCCACGATCGTGACGCAGTCGGGACGCTGGCGGTCGGCCAGCTGGGGAATCCAGGCCCCGCCGATGTGGTGCTGCTGGTAGTACGGGTCGTTCTGGTTGCCGGTGCCGAAGAATCCCACCGCGATCGCCCAGGCCTGGACGTGCACACCCACCGCGGGGAACAGGCCGAGGTTCCACACCCGGACGAACACCCGGTAGGTGCGCCCCGCCACCGGGGAGAGCACGAGTCTGTTCCGGTCGAACGGGCCGGCGTACGAGGCGTCGATGAGCAGGATGTCCGGCGACTCCCAGCACACGATGGGCGGCCAGAGCGGCCGCTGGCCACGATCGCCGGGTGCGAACGCCCGTACCAGCAGGTACGGGAGGACGTCCTCGCGGTGCGGACGGTGCTCCTTGCCGATCTCGGCGGCCCAGCCGCGCCACTCGTCCGCGCGGCCGGGGTCGGGGACGAACTTCGGGTCTGGGTCCGGGTAGTCCGGGGTCTTCGGGGTCTGACCGACCGGGTTCGGCGGGTCCTCGCCGCGTTGGCGCTCCAGCTCCTTGTCGCTGAGCTTCGGGTGCTTCGGCCGGGTGTGCTGCTGGTCGCTCATCGTCCGCCTCCGAACGGGCCGTGCGGCCACTCCTGGCCCAGGTTCAACTCGTGGGTCTTGCTCGACTCGCCGCACGGGTCGTCACCGAACTTCTCCGGCGGCGGCGCGACGGCACGGGACAGGTAGTGCGCCTTGAGGTCGAGGTGCGGCTCGTACCACTGCGTGTCCGCCAGAGTGCCACCCGGCGCTTGGTGCGGATTGGCGTGAGCCGCGTCGAAGAACTGCGGCGGCGTGCACGGCTGCGGATAGCTGAAGTTGATCGTCTGGCCGGCGGAGAGCGCGACGGGGGTGAAGTTGGGCACACACTCCCAGCTGCCGAGGGCTCCCGGCACGGCCGGGTTGCGACCGAGGTTGTGCCGGTCCCAGTCCCAGCAGTGCCAGCCGTACCCGCGGTCGCTGTCCAGGTTGAAGTCCGGGATCGTGAGCTCGGCTTGGCCGCGCTCCCCCGCCATCCGCCCGACCAGGTAGGTGCCGTAGTCCATCGGCCCGCCCAGGTGGGCGTTCAGTGGCAGCAGCGCGTCGAGCGCGGCGAAGGTGTCCTGCGGGGTGCCGCAGCCCTCGAGCTTCTTGCGGGCGTTGTCGTCACCGGCGACCGCGCTGAGCAGGACCGTGCTGTCCTGGCCCGAGACGTACGGCCCGACGTGCGCGGGCGCGCCCTCTTGCGGCACCCATTGCCCCGCCTGGTTCGTCAGCGGGTACCGCCATGGCGCCACCCACTCGCTCGGTTTGAACTCGGCCCCGGCGTCGCCGGCGTACTTCAGCTTGCTGGTCAGCCCCAGGGCGCTGACGAGATCGATGGCCGAGACGTCCGCGGGGTGGTCACGGACGATGTTCCGCGGGTAGGCCGGGTCGAGGCCGAACGCGGTCGTCGCGTTCTGCCGCCCCGAGGGCTCCGTGATGAGCACGACCGGCAGCCCGAGGCCGAGCGGGTCGTCGAGCGCGGACGAGATCGAGAAGAAGCCCCCGGACGAGCCGAGGATCGTCAGTCCGGGATCTATCTCCTCTGGCTTCGGCATCAGGAACCCGGACATCACCAGCGCGCGCCGGGACAGCAGGTAGAGGTTCCAGGCCGGCACGACGAGGGTGTAGTAGATGACCTCGCGGGCCGGGAACGTGGTCACGTCGAGGATGAGGCCCGGCAGGATCGTCGCCAGCCAGACGATCACCTCGGCGAGGTAGATCGCCCACGCGAACAGGGCGAGCAGCAGATCGAGCAGGGTGAAGGAATCGTTGCTGTCGACGTCGGCGCCGCGCGTCGGGTCGTCGTCGACGCCGTAGTCACCGCCAGGGGGCGTCGGGAACGAGTGGTCGGTGAACACGTCGGGCGGCTGCGGCATCTTCGGCGAGAGACCGTCCTTGCTGGTCATCTTCAGATAGGCGTAGACGATGCTCCACATCTCCGCCATCGCGTCGGCGTTGGGGCGCCCGTCGGGATCCCCAGCGCCGTCGGTCGCGGAGAACAGCGGGTCCTGGGCGAGGATCTTCGGCCCGTCCGGGTGCACGTCGGCCATCGCCTCGAGCAGCGCGTCGGTCAGGTGCCCGGGCAGGCCGCCGGAATCGAGGTCGAACAGTGCGGCCCGCGCCGCGGCGGGGGTCGGCCCGTCCGAGTTGTCGTAGGCCGGGAACCCGGTGAAGTAGTCGTAGGCCGGGCCGTCGTCGCGACCCGTGTACGGAGCGTCGCTCCGGGACCGGAACGCCAACCGGAAGTGCAGGGCGCTGGTGCCCCACTCGCCGTAGTAGGGGCCCGCGTTGATCGCGGAGTAGTTCTGCGAGTCCATGTGGTTCTCGACCAGGTGGTGGCGCTGCCAGTGGTCGCGGTACGGGCCGCCGGCCTTGGCGTTGGTGAACGGGTGCCCCGTGACGTCGGTCGCGCAGTGCGTCATCCAGCCGATCGCGAAGGCCATCCGGGCATCGGCGTCGGACCGCTCGTCATCGGTCGTCGCGTTGGTGCGCGCGTCACTGGCCTGCTTGAACAGCACGAACGGGAACTGGTACGTGCGGCGGTAGTGGAAGACGTCGGACCAGTAGAACGCTTCGTTGCCGAACGCCTGCGGCACGCCCGAGGTGAGGACGCCGAACCAGTCCCCCATCTGGGCCAGCAGGCCCTTGAACGCCGACATGATCGCCGTCGTCACCTCATCGAGGACCTGCGCCAGCTGGTTGGACAACCCGCCGGTGAGCTGCGACGCGAGCTGCGAGGAGTTCGTGCTGATCGGCGAGATCCACTTCTCCCACTTGCCGATGAACTCGCTGTCGATCTGCTCCCAGACATCCAGCGCCCACTTCACCACCTGCCGGAGCACGCAGCCCCTTGTGTTGGAGAAGTCGGGCAGCAGGTAGAACACGTCCGGGCCGAGCGAGCCCAGAGCGAGGTAGTTGCGCCAGGTGTGGCACACCTCGCCGAGAGCCTGTGCCTCGGAGACGCTGATCGGGAAGTTCGGCGGCACCGTCCCGGCGCGCAGTCGTTCGGCCGTGTCCTGCGCGGCCTGCATGTGCACGTACCAACCAGGCATCGCCATTCCTCTCGAGCGAGTGGAGCGTCGGTCAGAGCTGTTCGGTTGTGCTGGCGGCAGTCGACGGCCCGCCGCACCCTATTTGGTCAGGAATCGGAGATCATGCCGACGAGCAGGGCAAACAGACCTGGACCGTCGCCGACGCCGTTGGGGTCGCTGTTGTCGTCGGTCGAGGGGATGACTGTGGTGTCGGTCGGACCGGCCCAGACCGGTGCGCACCGGCCGAGTCCGCCGCCCGCCAGGAGGTCGGCGAGCACGTAGAAGGCTGAGTCGGGCTCGGCAAGACGCGTCCACAGCGCCGTCGTGTTCACCGGGCCGGTCGGGATGGTGATGCCGAGGCGCGTCGCCATCAGCTCCTGACGGAATCGCGCCACGCCCGCCGACACCCCACGGTCGTTGAGCGCACGGTCCATGCTGGCGACGTCGACGCCGCCGTCGAAGGTCATCCCACGGCGACGCAGGTGACTGGTGCCGACGAGCGCGTACACGTCGTCCACGAGGACCACCGTGCTACGCACGAGGGTCGGCCGGCCCGGGAACCCGATCGGCTGGAACGCCGCCACCCGGGTCCGGTCCTCCGCGGTGAGGATGTCGACGGCTTCCTTGCGCTGCTTCAGGGCGGCGCGGACGTACGGCTTCTTCGCCAGCGCGAAGTCTGGGTTGCGTGGCACGCAGATCATGACCTTGAGCCGCGGGTTGTCGTGCAGCCGCTGGCGGAGCACCTCCACCAGGTCGATGTCGGAAGCGCCCGTCCCGCCTCTGGAGGTCTTCGCGAACATCGGGCTCTCGATGTACACGTACTCGCGCGCCTGCTTGATCGCTCGGTGCAGGGACCACAGGGCGTCGCGCTGGCCGTTCGCCGCCGTCGCGATCTCCCGCTGCAGCTCACGCCGCAACCGGTCCTCGTTGTGGACGGTGATCGTGGGGGCGGTCACGCCGAGTGCCGTGGCCAAGGAGTTCACGGCGCTCTGGATCGAGTCCGTGGGTTGTGGCATCGGCACCAGCGCCAGCTCCGGGCTGTCGCAGAACGGCGCGATCGTCTCGAGCATCGCCGCTGCCACCGTCCCGGTGGTGTCGACCGGCGGCTCGTTCCAGCTGTCGCCGGCGGTCTGGACGAGCCACCCGAGGCTGTCGGGAGCCCAGGGCAGAACCGGCTGGGCTCGCTTGATGGCGTGGATGGCCAGGTCCCAGGCGAGCTGGCCGCCGACGCGGACCCCGGCTGCGTGCACGTCGGGGCCGGCCGGGTTGCCCGGGTCGCCGAGCTCGGGCGACGCGGATCGGGACTCCCACGTCCACCGGGCTCCGGTCAGCACAGAGTTCCAGGTCATCGCCGTCGTCGGAGTGGCACCGACGCCGAGGGCGAGCACCGTCTCGAACCGCCCTTGGGCTGCCTGGTGTG
>Ga0066797_1000213_pt1 | contig 17650 bp, 16 predicted proteins | sample PersoiDNA2013193_FD_76335 | JGI IMG/M metagenome (GOLD analysis project Ga0066797, IMG submission 76335) | Permafrost soil microbial communities from the Arctic, to analyse light accelerated degradation of dissolved organic matter (DOM) -... | ecosystem: Environmental > Terrestrial > Soil >... | reverse complement strand
TCACCAGTGTCGACACCAGTCATCCATTGCCATGGCTGATTGACTATCAGCCTGGAAAAACGAGCGACCAGCCTGCTCACTTCAGGCGAGCTGCACCCAATCCGGATTGGGGGAGGGCTCGGGCGCTGTAGCCGGCTGCCTGGAGGGCGCGGGCGGCGTTGAGGATGGGTCCGGGGACTGGCTCGCCGGGGTCGATGAGGCCGGTGGCGGCGTAGGCGTCCAGGCGGATGGCTTCGCCGGCCAGGTGGGAGAGGATGCGGGCGGGCGGGATGTCCCCGGCGAGGTAGCTGTCGAGGCTGACCTGCTGGGAGGTCGCGGTGACCTGCTTGAGCGGCCAGCGGCGGCGGGCGGTGGCCAGCGGCGACCTCGCAGCTCTGGGGACCTGGCTGGACGTGCGGCACGGCCCGGGCTCCTTCAACCGGCTGTTCCGTGCCCCGTCCTTCGATGCGGTGCCCGAGCTGGTCAGGTAATGCCGCACCGGGCGGCGAGGCCGAGCAGTTCCGGCCCCGTCCGCCCGGTGACCAGCAGCCCTGAGAGCAGGTCGCGGACCGCCGGACGAGCGTGGGTCTCCTCCAGTGCCTCCCGCTCGGCGGCCAGCAGCGCGGAGACGCACTCGTCGCGCCGTCCCCAGTTCGCGTAGGCGCGGGCGGTGTCGGTCCAGTACCGGGCGCGGCGCTCGGTCGTCGGCAGGCTCGCCGGGACGATCCGCAGCGCCGCCGCGACCGCCGCGCCTGGATCGCCCGCGTAGTTCTCCGCCGAGATTCGGTGCAGCTCGACCGTCGCGGGGGTGAACCCGCCGCCGTGATCGCGCAGCAGCACCTGGCTCCCGAGCCCGGCCGCGATCGACGCGGCCTGGCCGGTGAGTTCGCGCATCGTGTCGCGGTCCCCGGCGCGGGCAGCGGTGTAGGCGGCGGACTGGATCAGCAGCCCCCGCTCCGCCGCCAGGTGGGGACCAGGCCCGGCGAGCAGCGGACTCGATGCCGCGGCCAGGGCGATGGACGCCGCCTGGTCGTGCCAGCCGGCCTTGCGGGCGAGCACGGCCAGGTTCCGCGCCGCCTCGCCGACCGCCAGCGGGTCGCCGCCACCCGATGCGAGGACACGGGCGCGGTCGGCGGCCATCCAGCCCAGTTGCTGATCGTCGAGCTTGATGAGCATCCGCGTGGCCAGGGTGTAGATCCCTGCAAGCAGTGCATCGGAGTCCCGCGTCTCCCCGCGAGTGGCTATCACGTGCCCGGCGGAGATCAGCCGGGGCAGGCTGACCGACAGCCGCCGGTACCGGCTGCCGCGGAAGTCCGCCAGCGCCTCGTCCAGCCCAGCGCGGACCGCGCCCGCCGGTACACGTGCGGGGACCGGCGCGAGGTCGAGCATCGCGTCGCGCACTTTGCTGACCAGCAGATCGCCGACCCGTGGGCCTTCCGGAATGACCGGCGGGACGGCAGCGGCAGCCCGGCTGCCCGCCGCGCCGGCAGCTGCCACGCCGAGCGCTGCCAGGAGCTGCCGTCTGCGCATGTCGTCATCCTTTCTCCCGGCCTCGCGAGCCACCCTAGATGCGGCCGGCCGTGACGGCACGCCACTCACCGCAGCCACCTGGTCGCGTCCGGTCCTGGTGCGGGACGCCGACGCCGCGAGGCCCAGTTCACCGGGCGGGATCGCGAGGGCTTGCGCGAACCGGCGCAGCACGGCTACGTCCGCCAGCGGCGTGATCCCGCGCTCGTACCGCGACACCTGTGCCGCCGAGTAACCCGTTAGCGCGCCCAGCGCCGCCAGTGTTAGGCCGTTCTGCAGTCGTGCGGCGCGCACGACCGCTCCTGGACGCTGACTGTCCGGCTCTAACGGCCCGGTCATGATGTCCCCAATCGTAATCGTAAGTGCGCCGAGCGTAACCTTCCGGGGCGGCAACCATCCAGACTCCGGGCGGTTCCGTTACCTAACGTCTAGGTGCCGTCAACGGTCCCGGGTACTTGGCAGCACCGCCATTGGGCACTACTGTGGAACACAAGTTCGATGAACAGCGACCGCAGCGAGGAGTACCCGGTGCCGCGTTCCGCCGAAAACGTAATCCGCCTGCGGTCCAGCGGGTCTTTGCGCGCAAAGGCAGTGCCCGGCGACCTTCCCTTGCCCGTCCGCCGTCTTGGCGCTGTCGCTAGGGAACTCGATCATCTGGGCCGCTGCCTGGACAGGATTGTTCGCGACCCGCGATGGTCGGCGCTCGAATGGCGGGCAACGTGCTCGCCGCTCCTTATCCAGATGTCCGGGATCCGGCAGTCCCTCACTGACCTGGGGCAGGTTCGGGTCGGCCAGTGGCCTGACACCGGCTGGGCCGTTCGGTTCCGCGCCGAGCTCAGCGAGGTCGAGCGACGACTGGCAGACGTCAGGATCTCAATGAGCGCGCTCGCCGAAGAGGAGACAAGCAGCCCCGACACGGTGGTCACCTTCAGCTCAGATGCCACGCTGCTCGCGGCGGCTGCCCGTGAGCTCCGCCGATTTATCGCCGACCGCTACCCGGCGGCCGTCGCCACGCCGTGACCGCAGCCTTTCTGTGGAAAATAATGAAACAACCTCACTGTCCGGGTCGTGGCCGCCCGAGGACGTGGGCGCTCGGCTAGCCGCGCAAGAAGCGATCTTGCGGGACCTGCTGAAGTCGGTCGAGTACGAAACTCGGCTGATCGACGCCAGCCTCGAGGATGCGCATGAGATCGCGATCGGCATCGGCCGGGTCGTAAAAGCAAGCGTGTTCGGACAGGACGGACTGCTCGCTCTCTCCTCATACCTGGACAATTACCGCAAATTTGACACGGCGCGCATCGACGAAAACGATCTCTACGAGGTCTACGCGGACGACCTGGAACGCCACCAGAAGCGTCGTCGCAAAGACTTGGCAGTAGCCGATTCTGACGCGGACAAGTTCGCCATCGTAAAGCGACGCCGCGGGTACATCGCAAGTCTTGTGGCGCTGCAGGTACAGGCCTCGGCCATCCTCGACCTCCTCAGCGCGCAGGACACGCCCGTTCCGTAATTCTGCCGGCAGCGGGCTATCTCGTCATAGCCGCACAGTCTTGTCTTTCTGCAAGGAGCATGATAAAGGTCGAGGTAATTCTGTTTCAGCACCCACCACAAGCGCTTTACCCGATAAGGGAGGGCGAATGGACTTCCGGCAGTTGCTCTCCGAAGTAAGGCCCGAAGGCCGATGGGATTGAGTCGCGAGCGCGGGTCTTCCTGGTGGAAGGATCCGGACTTCGACTGGACGAGCGGGAACCCGGGCGTGCTGCTCGGCCTGCTGGCCACGTCCTACCCGGACGGGGGCGCCATCGAAGCTGTCGCCAAGGCAGCTGGCTGCGGTTTCCAGCCAGGATCGGGCACGTCAGCCCCAGCGGTCGAACTCTGGAAGCAGGTTTTGCGGCGCGCCGCCGCCGCGCACTGCCTCCCGGCCCTGATGCAGGCGGCGTTGGCCGGTCAAGCCAAGAATGAGCGGCTTCCCGTCCTCGCGAGCCTCTGGGAAAGCCTCCCTTCGTTGCCCGGGCAACCTGCCGAAGGGCCCATCGACGGACTCCAGGCGGTCACCTCGGCCGGAGCGGGACTCGGCGATGCGGTTGCCTGCGTCCAGGCCATGGTGAACCTGATATGGCGAACCGCGGCCATCAGGGTAAAAGGCGCCGAGAGAGGAACCGGGTTCCTTGTCGGGGACAACCTCCTGCTCACGGCCGCTCACGTGGTCGAAGCGGCCAAGCGCGAGCCCAGCAGGCCGATTCCTATCGCCGCCGTTTTCGATTTTAACAGCACATCCGGGGCCAGCTATTCCGAGTCCGGCATCGTCATCCCCGTCGACGGCATAATATGCGACAGCCCGCCCACCCCCGGAGAACGTGGCCCTGGCGGCGGCGAAGACTGGGAGGCATCTCCCGAGAACCTCGACTTCGCCCTTTTGCAACTCGCAGAACCAGCACCGAAAGTACGCGCCGCGGACGGAACGCTTACCGGGCGAGGATGTTACGTCCTCGACCCGGACTCATACGACTTCACTCTCGGTCCCGTGCTTATCATTGCGCAATATCCATTGCGGGATTTCCTGAAGTTCTCGTATATCGCACAGCCGCCCGAGCAGAACCAGCAAGGGACGCGTATCAGATATCTGGGTAATACATTAATGGGCTCTTCTGGAGGACCCGTGGTGGACACTCGCGGAAATCTCGTCGCACTTCATCATTACTCTACCCGCACAAAGAATCAGGGCGTCCCAGCCTCGGCAATCGCGCAGCACCTGGAACATAGCCGCTATGCCGGCTTGTTCGAGACCGACGGATCCACAGGCGCGGCCCATTTCGGTGTGTATTCAGCCGACGCCAAAGAGAGGGTATGTCAGGGAATGGCGCATGACTGTGAAGTTGTCGCACGTGCGCTCGGGATTCCCGTGGTAATCCACGACGCATATGCCCTGTGGGACTGGCTCGCCACCCATCGCACGTTGTACAAACTGCGCCGTACGCTGGCCGACCTGGGTCGTGAAGACCTAGCGCACGTCCTCGACTATGACCTCACTAAGGTCGACCGGCCCACGATCGAGCGCATTAGCGATCAAGCTGCTCAGCTTGTCTCGTCAATCTTGCCGGCAGCAACCTCGCGTACCCCGGTGGATCTTCTTGCATCGACAGCCGTCGCCCGGCACCTCGCCACGAAGCTGCGGAGGCAGCTAAGCTCTCTGCCAGTACTACAGGAACATCCGCTTCTTGCGCTGCAATGGCGGATGAACTGGAGCCAGGAATTCATAAGAGCGGAGACCGCACTCGGCAAGCTGACGCGTGCGCTGCCCGCCAACAGCGGGCAGGCCCGGCGGGCGCTCAGTGGCGTTGACAATATGATCAGGTACGCAAGCGAGACGGAGGCCGCCGCCGCCGCCCTGAAAGAGCTCGCCCGAAGCCCCGCTCTTTCGCTTTAGCCAGCCTTGGTAGGTAGACCCGGCTGGCGAGAAATCCGCCGACTAGCCGACGAGCTCAGCGCAGCGACCCCGCGTTTGCGCGAATCTCTCATCAAGAATGATTTCGATAAAGGACCCCTGGGTCCCGTAAAGGACCAGTGCGAGACAATCTGTTTGGCACTGAATGAGATACTGGAACTCCCCCAGGGCACCGTTGACGGCGACATGACTACTACTGTAAGTCAGACCATGGACGCGGCCATTGACCTCAAGGGCCAGCTCGCAACACTTATTAATATCGCCACCAGTCTGGCCGATGACCCCAGTGTCAGAGATCGCGTAGAGCTAGAAAAGAATTGGTTTAAGCTCAGCAAGAAGACAATTACCGTTTCACGTAGCACCGCCGCCCTGCTCCGCTCTCTCGTTGAAATCATCGACTCGCAGGCTCCCGGGTCGGAAGGCAGCGTCCACGCGGATACTGGAAGCTGACTTACCCGCTAAATCCGGTAGTCCAGCGACATGCTGCTAATGTAGTGTAGGTACAGTCGGCGCTTGCAGGGGACTGGCCGGGCAGTAGCGCCGCGGTCGGCCGGAGGGAAATATGGACATTCGGCAATTACTGGCTGACCCCGCGTTGAAGCAGGAGTTCCTCGATCGCGTCCCGGGCCTTGCCGAGCAGTCGCAGGATAATGCGGGCGGCCTTGAGAGCCTGGAGGGTGGCCAGTTTATGGATCGGGCTGCCAGTGCGGCGGAGAATATCGCCGAAGGGACCTACGTCCCCGGGACCGACCCGGGACTCGAAGCGATCATCGAGCGCTTCACCCGCCCGGTTTACCTAGTGCAGCGGTCCACTTTCGTAACACCCGCTGACTCGTTTCCCAATAGCGAAGTGATCGGTGGACAACTTGAAGCCGGACGGACGGCGCTTGAGCGCGTGATCCCCAGCGCGGGACGCATCGACCTGCGCAACCACCAACACGACTGGGTGGGCACCGGCTGGGTCGTCGCTCCCGGCATTGTGGTAACGAACCGTCATGTGGCGAGGGAATTCGCCAGCGACCTGAAGGGCGCGTTCGCCTTCAGAAAGAACTACGGGGCCCCGCCGGTCGCTGCGTCTATCGACTGGCGGCATGAGTACCGGCAGCCCGACGAATCGCGGTTTAAGGTTAAGGAAATTCTCTGGATCGAGCCGGAGGATTCCGTCGACGTTTCTCTCCTCCACATCGTCGACCGCGGCGAGGACGGTGAAGCGGGTCCGTCGGCCATCGAGTTGATGACCCGCACGGAGTTCGACGGGATCGGCGTGGGCGCGTGGGTCGCCGTGGTCGGCTATCCCGCGCGGGACAGCCGCAATAACCTGGCCGACCAGCAGCGCATCTTCGACGGCATCTACAACGTCAAGCGCCTAGCCCCGGGGCAGGTCACCGCCGTGGCCGTGGGCGACGTGCTGCACCACGACGCGACCACGCTCGGCGGTAACTCCGGTTCTGTGGTGATCCACCTGGAAAGCGGCAAGGCCATGGGCCTGCACTTCGGCGGGATTGAGGGCGACAGGAACGCGGCCGTCCAAGCGCCGCGCGTTTATCAGTTGCTGCGGCGGTTCCTGAGCTGAAAGGGGGACGACGGCGTGTGTCGCCTGCGGAGCCCGGAGAACGCCAGGCGGCTGCTGGCCTCGATTGACCGGCTCAAGCACGGCGGCGGCATTGCGCGGGACCTGGCAGAGCGGAGTTCGTCTGGGACGAGTCCGCCTGGGATGACTACCTGTGGTGGCAGGCTCAGGACCGCAAGGTCCTCAAGCGGATCAACGCTCTGATCACCGATGTCCAGCGCAGCGGCAACGAGGGGATCGGCAAGCTCGAGCCGCTCAAGCACGGGTTCCAGGGGTGCTGGTCCCGCCGGGTCACGGACGAGCACCGCCTCGTCTGCAAGGTCGCCGAGGACGAGATCCGTATAGTCGCCTGCCGGCACCACTACGAGCGCTGACCCTGCTGCCGTCACTTCGCGCTACTGCAGCAGAGTGGGAGCGCGCGTAATGATCCGCCGTTAGGCGTACCACGGAATTCAGTGTCCTTTAGACATCAGTTGGCCGAAGATTGAGGAGTACCGGCGCATTCTGGTTACAGTCTCAGGCCGAGGTCGATGAGAGTCTGTTAGTTGCGCCGCCGCCCGCAGAGGTGACTGGCTGCGCTTGCTGTTCCGACCAGGGGACGGCGGCAGAGTCAAGGATCGCGAAGGTTGCCCTGAGTAGTTCCTGAACGACCGGCTTGGCCAGGTCTGCGTGCCGTAGCCGGACCGGGACAGGATTGGCCTCGGCGTTATACGTCGGCTGCCAGCTCGTTTCCAGGCCTTCCTTGCGAAGTCGTTCCTGAAAATCATCCATCGCCGGTGACTGCTGGTCGCCGCGTAGCCCGTCGGGGTCGGGCAGGTAGATAGTCGCGCCATCCCTCCGGAACCGCAAAGGGGCCAACCCCTCTCTGCCGGACTGCTCGGCACCGGGTCAGCGGTAGTCCACTGGCAGTCCGCGGGCCTGGGGCGGGTTCCATCATCGGGCCCAGGGATACCGGCATGTCCAGATGGATGCCGCAGTGACCGTGTTCGGCAACCTGGCCGGCCGGGCCCGGGGTTCGGCGTTGGCCGTGCTTGATCTCATCTGCTCCTGCGCCCATGACTCTGCCTGCCCTACGCCACGTTCCGCCGGTACCGGGTCACCGGCCGAGGCGAGATCGCCCGCGTCCAGCACGGCATCAACTTCCGCCATCCCGACGGGCGAACCTATCCGCTCCCGATGGCCGGGCGACGGCCCCGACCCTGAACCTGGGCATCGTCATGGAGGGCGCCACCGTCGCCGAGGCCACCGCCGTCGCCGGGCGGATGACCGCCTCTTGCGGTATCGGGAGCATGAATCCGGAGCCGGGTGTGCCCAACCTGGCGCTCGCCGACGAAACGGGGACCATCGTCGCCGCCGGCATTCAGGCTGCCCTGTCGTCGGACCACCCTTACGCCCGGCCGGTTCGGCCGAGCGGTTACCGCTGTCCGCCGCCGCTCGGGCTCATCCCGACGGGACCGTGCTCTCAGCTCCCTCGATGTCCGTCCATTCAGACACGGGCGAGACAAGGATTTGGCCTATCTGACGGCAAGATACGCGAGTAGTCGACTATGCATGACAGGGATCGTGCCTTAGGTGATGATGTGCGCTGGGCATTTCCGGCGGATCGGATCGCGGCGGCTCTCGCGCTGCACGTGAGTCCGTGAAGGTGTTCAGCGCGTTGGCGTTCGATGGCGCGCGGTGGATGGGGATCGGCGGGCCGCATCCGGACGCTCGGGCGGCGTGCCTGTGCGTGGTCACCTGGATCGGCCTCATGCAGCCGGGTGTCCCGTTAGCGGATCTTCGCCGAGCGCGCCGAGGTCGCGGTGCGGGCCCTGGAGGACGGGGCGGTGGGCGTTCCCGTGGTCGATGACCGGCACCGGGTCGACCGCGTGGTGCTGTGCCCGGGGAGGCGGCCCGGACCGCAAGAGGATGATCGTGCCGCCCCGGGCGTGCCAGCCTGACGGCTGCGGCTGCCTGAAGGCCGCGGGCCGCGTTGCGGATGTGTCCGGGTGTCGCCGTGACCCTGAACCGGCGTGACGTCGATATCAACGTCACCATGGTTGACTCCAATAAGGTAGTCAAGTAGTCTGACTTCGATATCGGAGTCGGAGGATGCGATGGCATACACGGGGGCGGTAACCAGTGCCGAGTCGCTGGGGCGCATCCTGCAGCAGGCCCGGCTGCTGTCGGGGCTGAGCCAGCGGGAACTCGCCCGGAGGCTGGGCACCACGCAGAAATACGTGTGGGAGCTTGAGGCCGGCAAGCCGTCGATCGTCATGGACCGCCTTTTCGCGGCGATGCGCGAGACCGGCATGGAGTTGACGGCGACGATCACGCCGCGGGACGAGCATGGCTGACCTGGTCGTCGAACTGTACGGGACACGGGCAGGGACGCTCACGGGAACGTGGCGGGCCTTTGACTTCCTGCCGGATGCGGCTGCGGTTAACCGGTTCGGCATCGACAGCCCCATCTTGTCGGTGGCGATCCCCCTCGCGGTGGTGGCTGTGCGGTCGCGCAAGGAGCGGCGGCAGAACTTCTTCCGGGAACTGCTCCCCGAGGGCCGGATGCTCACTCGACTTGCGCAGCAGGCCGGTCTCGCCGAGCAGGATGTCATCGGCCTATTGCGTGTCTATGGCCGGGATGTCGCCGGGGCGCTCCAGATCTGGGATCCCGATGTTCCGGGCGAGCCGAAGCAGCCTGCGCTGGAACCGCTGTCCAGCGCCGGGGTAGCTGGCCTGCTGGAGCACGTCCAGGACAACCCGCTGGGAAACAAGCCCTCCGGCGGCAAGACCTCACTAGCCGGGGTCCAGGACAAGATCGTGCTCGCCCGGACCGGAGAAGGCTGGAATCGGGTGCTCGACGGCTGGCCGTCCACCCACATCCTCAAGCCGCAGGCGCGGGACTACCCGACTGCGATCTACGACGAGGAGTTCGGGGCACGCTTCGCGCAAGCCGCCGGGCTCACCTCCTTCCCGACATGGATCGAAGAATTCGCGGGCGTACCAGCCGTGGTGATCGAGCGCTACGACCGTTCCCCCGATGCCCCCCAGGGGCGCATCCACCAGGAAGACTTCAACCAGGTTCTAGGCGCGGCGGGGAACCAGAAGTACCAGAAGTACGGCGGCAAGGTAAGCCTCGAACGCATCGCCCGGGTATTCTCCGGCACCGGAGACCACGACTCGCTTGAGCGCCTGTTCAAGCTCGTCGTGGTCTCGGTTGCCGTGGGAAACCTCGACATGCACGCCAAGAACCTCTCCCTGCTGCACCTCCCCGGCGGGGCCATGACGCTCAGCCCCGCCTACGACGTTGTGCCGCAAGCGCATCAGCCCAACGACGGCGAGGTGGCTCTCGCGGTCGGCGGGGAGTACCGTCACGCCGCCATCACCTTGGATCACCTCGTTGCGGAGGGACGCGCGTGGGGGCTTGCCGAGGCAGCCGATCTCGCCGAGGAGATACTCACCATAGTTCTCCAGCTGGCGAACACGCAGGCCCCCCACAAGCGGGCCTACGCCGGGCTTGCCCGTGACATCGCCGGATTCGCCGCTAACCTGCTCGCCGGCCGCGAGATCGGGGCCAGCGGTGCGTTCTCGTGACGGATCTGGGGACTTGCGGATTCCGGCGGCCATGAGATCGGCTGCGGAGCAGGTCATCGCGCTGACGGACGCGATGTGCGCCGATCTGCTCGGCTCGGGGCCCGCCAACACTTTCGGGGAACCGAAACGTGTCGGCGGGCCTTGGCCGGCTGCCGGTCAGCTGCGGCTGAACGACCGGAGATAGGCGCCCGTCGGGGTGCCGAGGCCGGTCTCGGTGTCGAAGCCGGGGCCGGTGCTTGGCAGCAACGGCTCGTTCGGTGTCAACGGGTACATGCGGCCAAGCATGGTGGTGAGCGCGGCTCCGGGTCCGAATACTGAGTCGAAGAGCACGGCGGACGGCGCGGCGCCGTCCGGCAGGGTGTACTTGGTGACGTCGCGGATCGCCGGGGTGTTCGCGCGCTGGTAGATCACCGGGTTCGCGAAGCCGAACGCCTTGCCGCTGGCCTGCTGGGCGAGGGCCTGGACACCGGCGAACAGCGGGGTGGCCAGGCTGGTGCCGCCGATGTCTTGCTGTATGTAGTGCCAGGTACTCGGGTCCGTGGTCGGCGAGCCGTCCAGCGGCGTGCCGCCGACCAGGAATCCGGTGACGAGGTCGGCATCCATGGAGATGTCAGGTCCGACCCGGTCCTCCTTGCCGTCAGGCCCCTTCGCGAGGCTGGCGGAGACGACGCCGCGCTGGTACCACGGCTGGGGTTCCCCGGTCACCCAGCCGCCGCCCGCGCCGCCGGCCGACTGAGCGGGCTGCTGCCAGGAGGTGCCGTCCGAGGACAGGGCGTTCACTTCGTCGCCCCAGCCGGTCTCCCAATCGCGCGAGCCGTTCTTCCCGATCGCCAGCGCCGTGCCGCCCACCGCGGTGTCCCAGCTGGTGCCAGCCAGGTCGCCAAGGAAGCTCCCGGTGAAGGGGTTAGGAGCGCCGTCGCCGGTGGCGACGTAGAAGCCGACGCCCTGCAGCGCGCCCTCCTGGTAAGCCTGATCGTAGGCCTGCCGCATATCGCCGGTGAACCTTGTCCCGAGCGACATGGACACGATGGTCGCGTGGGTGTGGTCGAGGATGTAGGCCATGCTGTCGAGTACCGTGCCGCCCTCCCTGGTGGACAGTCCCACCGACAGGACGTTGGCGTCCGGCGCGATGCCGTGCACCGCCTCGACGTCCAGGGTGTTCTCGACCATGCCGATGTATCCGATGCCGTTGGGCTTCAGGGTGGCTGACCCATCCGGGGTGGACACGACGGTCAGCTGACCGCGGCGCAGCGGCGCGACGCCGACGTTCTTGGACCAGGTATCCACGTCCTGCTGCAGGGTGTCCATGGCCGGCGTTACGACGGCGACCGTCTGGCCTCGGCCGGTCAGCTTCGAGCTGTCCAGGCCATAGGCGTGGCGCAACTGCCGGGGGGTGTACCCGCACCCGCCGTAGGGCGGTGCCGCGCCGTTGACCTTGGGTACGCTGGTGTCTTTCACCTGGTCCCAGTACTTGGAGCAGGTGGCGGACGCGGAAGACTGGCTGCCCTCGGTGTGCGGGTACGTGACACCGCCGAACTTGGCCGGCAGGTTCACCGATGCGTCGGCCGTCGAGGCCGATCCGTCCGTCGAGTCCGATTTGGCCGGCGCTTCCGATCCGGCCGACGCCAGGGGGCGCCTGAAGATGGACGCCCCGACTCCCAGGACTAGCTTGCCGAGGTCGCCTGGCACGCTCATGTTGGTGGTCGGCATCAGGAAGTAGACCTTGGCGCCTTCGCCGGCCGGGACGTAGTAGGAGTGGTAGGTCACGTCGAACGCGCGCTCGAGCTGGCCGATGGTGCCGGTCACCGCCAGGCTCCGTCAGTTCGGCTGGCTGACGGTGAGTCCGGCCGCGGACAGCCAGTCGCGGACCAGCGCGACCTGCGCCGGGCCGAGCTGGTTTTCGTCCTTTACCTGTCCGGCTGATATGTACTTGCCGTAGGCGTGGGTGCCCGGTGTGGACACCGCCTCCGCCTCGGCCGCCAGCGCGTCGGGGTCGCGTACGGGCAGGTAGATGTTGTCGGTCACCGTCATGTTGGTCGCGGCAGCGCCCTTGTCTATCAATCCAAAGATCGATTGATAGGCCGTGCCGCTGAGCACGACCCGCGACTGCGTCGATGCGGCTGCCGCATTGACGCCGGACGCGGCCAGAGCCATCGCCGCGACGGCGGACACCATCCACGCATAGCGCGCCCGTGGCACGGTTTGCCTCCCGAAGTTCACCGGGAACGGGCCACGGCGAGTTTGCCGAGGCGAACGTCGCTCCCCCCGGTTCCGGTCGTCATATACGTCGTGGTCGTGCAATGCCTGCTCCTTTGGCTCGGCGGATCGAGTCTCGGAGCATGTGTACGCCTTGGCGCCTAACAGCAGATTTACGGCGGCTGTGAGGCCAGAGTTAGGTCAGGTCCGCCATCATGGGCCGGACACAAAAGCGCCCCTGTGGGGTACTTTCATGAATATCTGACCGGGATGGTTCGGCATCAGGACCAGGCCGGGATAGCGGCGGCACCTTGAGCCGGCCGACATCCTGGTCGGTGAGCCGACCGCCGGCCATGCGTGCCGTCTTAGCCGGCCCCCTAGTTCCCCGGCTCCTGCCCCCAGGCGTCCCGGCCGAGTTCGATGATCGCGGCGATCTCGGACGCAGGACTCTAGGGATGCGTTCGGGCGCGGCGCGGTATTCGCTGCTAGAGACACCGCTTCGAACGTGTTACAGACACCGCCCACTAGCATCTCGTAAACCTACAAACACGTTGACGCAAGCATTTCCGCCCGCTAGCATCTCGAAATGGCATCTCCGCCTCCTAAGCGGTAGGTCCCGCGTTCGAGTCGCGGTCGGGGCGCCTGAGATATCTCTCTGAGCTGCGGTTATGTGCTGACGGTGCGCAGTGCTGAAGGCTAGCGCGCGGGTTTCGCTGTGGGGACTTGTGGGGATCTTGCTCTTCGCTGCCGTCTTTGCGCTTCTCACCCGAGGCATTGGCTGCACGGATGGGGTTGGTGTTGCTGTTGTGGCGAGACTGGCGTGGAACCGTGTTGCCCGTCTGCTTGGCAAGCGATGATGAACTGCCGCCCTGGAAGCAGAAGGTCATAGTCCTCGTTGCCCTCGACCTCGCGCCGGTCGTGCAGCTTTACGGAGTCGGCCCGAGTTCTTGGGTCTGGGGGAGATGCGACCCAGAAACTGTCGATCGGGTCCTGCGGCTCTCCTCTTCTCGGTGCCGCTTTTGGCTCTTGTTCACGCACAGAACCTCACTTGGGAGACATGTCTCTCACGCAAAAACCCCTCTTGACCAGGGCTTCTTCCAAATGGACTTAAGATAACCGCCTTATTGCGCTCCGAGCCGATAGTTCAGCCGGCCTGTTGACGACCATAACTGGTCGATCTGCAGTAGCGCGGCGAGGTCGGCTGGATCTTTCCGCTTGGGGCGCCGGATGCTGGCGTGATCGCTTGCGGCCCGGCTTCCCGGCCGCGGTGCCGCGAGGCCAAAGGTAAGCGGCACCGCAATGGACGATCTGCGCGCATCTCACTTATGCGGCTGGCCATTCTGCCAGTCAAATAATCGATCTGCGCGCCTTGCTCCATGGCGTGGTCGCCCGCCGTGGTGCTGGGTACTTATGCGCGGGTTTGCTGCAGTGACTCCCGCCAGGCCGCAGGGCGAGTTCGTGAGCCGGTGCACTGACTGGGTCGCTGACGCTCCAGAATGAAGTCTGGCCGGTCACGGTTCTGCTTCCGGGCGGTCCGTCAGGGAAAGCCCGGGCAGTGCTGAAGCTCGCGCCGCGGGGTGCCTGGACCAGGGCCGGCCCGGCATGGAACGCCGGTGGGGGCGCCCGGGTGCTCCTGACGGCCTGGAACCGGCCTGAGCTGCGTGTCCCCGGCCCCACAGAATTCCCGTAAGTCCGTGCTCCCGGGGGTGATCCCCGCAGGAAGCCCACGGACAATCCGGCACTTCCCGGCATTCGGCGCACGCTTGCTACTATGGCCTCGTTATCTGTGGGGAACACGGTGAGGGCCTGTTGTTGCGCGAGATCCCCTGGCGCGATGAAGATTGCCAGCGCCTGCCGGCGTGTGGACGCGCTTCGGGGAGGCATCCGGCCGCGTTGTAGGCCATGGCGAGGTCGCGCAGCGTGGCGTCGAGTTCGTGGTCGTCGGCCAGTTCGCTCAGCAGCCGGGCAGCCTGCCCCAGCAGTGGCGCAGCCGCCTCGTGGTCGCCGTTGTGTAGCCGAAGACCGCGATCACGGAGAACACCGGCGGCACGAACGTCTGGCGGCCCCGCACACCGCGGAGCCTGCTCAGCGGCACCGACCGGGTGAGGACGCTCGTCACGAATACGACGACCAGCAGCACCATGATCACGGCGGAGAGCGTCTTGGTGCCGGTGAGGTCGGCGAAGTCGTTGGCCGTTCCCGTGCTGGCCGCCAGCACGAACATGACCAGGTAGCCCCACCACGGCACGCGGCCCGCCCGCCCGGCGCGCTTCTGGTGCGCCGCGACCATGTCCGGGGTCTCGGACCCTCGGAATCGGTTTGCCCTGTGACCTCAAGGGCGGCTGCCTGACGATCTCCCACCCAGTCCGCCTGCCGGATCCGAAGTCGAGATCCGCGCACCCAAGAGCGCCGCCAGCAACCGCGTCATCGCCCTGGATCGCTACACGACCGCCATCCCGCGCCGCTGCCGCGACCGCTGCCGTACCCACAACCTGGCCGAGCCAGCGGGGTTCTTGTTCACCGGCGACTGGTGTCGGAACCACCGTGCCGGGGCTCGATCACCCACCTGTTCCGGCAGCTCAACGACGCGTCCGGGCTGCCGCCGGTCCGCTCCAGAACCGGCTTTTCACTGGCCGTATCCGAACAGGCACAACAAGCCGATCGAGTCGGGGGAGGCCCGGCCGAGCGCATTCGCCCATCGGCCATTCGGCTGGCCCTGTGGCCGAAGGACCGATGTCCGCAGACGCCCGGGACGGTTCACTAAAAACATGATTCACAGCAAGACGGCTCGCTGTGCGGCCGCACTAGTCATCGGGGTTGCCGCAGTCGCGCTCGCCGGCTGCGGTTCCACTGGAAGCCTCAGCCAAAGCATCCAGCAGAAGCTGAACGGACACGTCGAGACCGTCGACTATGCGACGGGTGCGATCGGCAAGAGCAATCAGAACGCTCGACTGCCGAGCTGGGTACCGGACCAGGCGAGCTCGGTCTCCGAGGCCATCCGCACCACCGGCTCCGAGCGCATCCTCCGTTTCGCCCTCAGCGATCCGAAGACGCTCACCGCCTGTCGTCCGGCCAGTGCTTCCCGCACGAAGGCGACGCTGACCGCCTCGTGGTGGCCCAGCGGTCAGGAGTCCAAGACCGACCAGCTCTGCGGCACCGACTGGTATGTCCTCGTACAAGCGACCGCTGTCTACGCCTATCGCCCCGAAACCCTCCCCCAACCCTGATCGCACCTCGCGGTAGCCAGGCGCCCCAGACTGACCAGATCGCCAGATCGCCAGTTCGACAGTCGCCGATTCGCGGTGTTCGTCCGGGAGGACGGCCGCGAGGCCCGGACATGCCCGCCTCGCATAGCCTTGCCGCGTGGAGAACCCGGACGACTCGTGGGTCGCGGACGCCGCGGAGACCAACCCCCTCCCGCGGCCGGCACTAAGGCTCCTCGCCGCCGCGCTGTACGCGGCGCTCGCCCTGGTGTGGCTGCTCGACCTGGAATCCAGCAAGGGGTTGCGCACCACGCACTACGACTGGCTGCCACCCCTGGTGGCCGGCCCCGCGGCCGCCGGGCTGCAGTTTCTGCCCGACCGGTGGCTGTCCCTTGAACGACGCGCCTGGGCGGCGGCGTGCGGTTCACTGGCACTGACCGGCGGGATGCTGCTTGCCCACCGGCCGAGCGGCGGCGGCTGGGGCATGCTGGAGTCGGTGTGCCTGCTGATCATGCTGGCACGAACCTGCCGGCGATCACGGCGGCCACTCGCTGCGGTGGCGCTCGCGGCCGCCGTGATCGCCGCCCCGGTTCGGCTGGGCACCCCAGATTCACTGGCGGCCGCCTTCACCCTCACCTTCGCGGTCGGCGGGGCGATCGGGATCGGCTGCTACCAGCGGGCGCTGGACGGGCGCAATGCCCGCGCGGTGGAGGCCGTCCGGCAGGGCGAGCGGCTGGAACTGGCCCGGGACCTGCACGACTTCGTTGCCAACCATGTCACCGGCATTATCTGGCAGGCGAACGCCGCCCGGACGATCCGTGAGACGGAACCGGAACAGGTCGACCTGATCCTGGAGAACATCCAGAAGGCGGGCGCGGAGACCCTGGACTCCATGCGTCGCCTGGTGCGGGTACTGCGGGAGGTGGATGGCAGGCCCCGGCGATCCGGGGAGTTGTTCACCGAACTGACCGCGCTGGTCTCCGACTTCCGCACGGGCGAGGCCCAGCAGGCCACCCTCTCGGTTGCGGACCCGGCCCGCTCCGCCCGGCTCGCACCCGAGGTGGAGACCTCTGTGCACCGCCTGGTGCAGGAGTCGCTGACCAACGTGCGGCGGCACGCCGCCGATGCGCTGGTGGCGGTGCAGGTGGGCCTGGAGGACGGACGGCTGCGGGTCGAGGTGCGCAACACGCCGCCCGCCGCGCGGTCCGCCGCCCCGGTCGGAGGCCGCGGGGGCTTCGGGATGGTGGGGCTTCGAGAACGCATGGCGGCGATGGACGGGACGCTACAGGCGGGCGGGACGCCGGACGGCGGCTGGCTGGTGGCCGCCACTTTCCCGGTACTGGCCGTGGCAGGATCGGCCGGGTGAGCAGTGCGACGGCCGCAGGTTCCGCCGCGCCCTCGACGAGGGTGCTCGTCGCCGACGACCAGCAGTTGGTGCGCACCGGATTCCGGCTGATCCTGGATGCCCAGCCGGACATCCAGGTGGTGGGCGAGGCTGCTGACGGCGCCGAGTGCGTGGAGATGGCCAGGCGGCTGCGTCCCGACGTGTGCCTGGTCGACATCCGGATGCCCGAACTCGACGGCTTGGAGGTCACCCGCATCCTGGCCCGGCCCGAGGCAACCGACCCGATGCGTGTCGTCGTGGTGACCACCTTCGACCAGGACGATTACGTCCACCGGGCGCTGAGTGACGGCGCCTGTGGATTCCTGCTTAAGGACGCCAGCCCGGCTCTGCTCGTCGAGGCGGTACGGGCCGCGCACCGCGGCGACGCGCTGCTCTCGCCGGAGGTGACCGTGCGGCTGCTGCGTCAACTGAAGGACGGACGCGGGCCGTCATCCGCCGGTGGGCAACCGCCACGGACGGCGCTGACGGAACGTGAATTGGCTGTGGCGCGGCTGGTGGCTGTCGGTCGCACCAACCAGGAGATCTGCGCCGAGCTGTTCGTGTCGCTCGGGACGGTTAAAACGCATCTGACGAAGATCCAGTCCAGGCTGGGCGTACGCAACCGGGTGGAGATCGCCGCCTGGGCCTGGGCGACGGGCGCCGTCTCCCAGGGCTCCGGCCCGAAGAGTTGACCGGACCTGGACTGTGAGTGGGTGTCTGAGATCTTGGGGGTGGCCGGGCGTGGCGGACGCCTAAACGTGAAGAACTCCTGG
>Ga0066797_1000212_pt1 | contig 17679 bp, 16 predicted proteins | sample PersoiDNA2013193_FD_76335 | JGI IMG/M metagenome (GOLD analysis project Ga0066797, IMG submission 76335) | Permafrost soil microbial communities from the Arctic, to analyse light accelerated degradation of dissolved organic matter (DOM) -... | ecosystem: Environmental > Terrestrial > Soil >... | reverse complement strand
TACTGGCTCGAGGAGTTCCACATCGACGGCCTGCGGGTGGACGCCGTGGCCTCGATGATCTACCTCGACTACTCGCGCACCCTCGGGCAGTGGCACCCCAACGAGCGCGGCGGACGGGAGAACCTCGAGGCGATCGCCTTCCTCCAGGAGGCCAACGCGACCGCCTACCGGCGGGCACCGGGCATCGTGATGATCGCGGAGGAGTCCACCGCGTTCCCGGGCGTGACCGCCACGACCGAGGCCGGCGGCTTGGGGTTCGGCCTGAAGTGGAACATGGGCTGGATGAACGACACCTTGCGGTACGTCGCGCACACGCCCGTCCACCGTCGCTACCACCATGGCGAGCTCACGTTCTCGCTGATCTACGCGTTCTCCGAGCAGTACGTGCTCCCCCTCAGCCACGACGAGGTGGTGCACGGCAAGAGCTCGCTGATCCGCAAGATGCCGGGCGACGATTGGCAGCAGGCAGCCGGGCTGCGCGCCTTGCTCGCCTACCAGTGGTCGCACCCCGGGAAGCAACTGCTGTTCATGGGCGGCGAGTTCGGTCAGACCTCCGAGTGGTCGGAGTCCCGCGGGCTCGACTGGCATCTGTTGCAGTACCCGATCCACTCCGGCGTGACCACCCTGGTGCGCGACCTCAACCGGGTCTACCGCCAGCACCGTGCGCTGTGGGCGCTCGACAGCGATCCGGCCGGCTTCGAGTGGATCGAGTCGAACGACGCCGACAACAACGTGCTGGCCTACCTGCGGCGCGACGCCCTCAAGGACGACGTCGCCGTCGTCGTGAACTTCTCGGGGTTGCCGCACGAGGGCTACCGGCTCGGGCTGCCGTCCGGCGGCGACTGGGTCGAGCTGCTCAACACGGACGCCCACATCTACTTTGGCTCCGGCGTGGGGAACCTCGGCCGGGTGCACTCCGAGCCGGTGCCGTGGCACGACCGCGCGCACTCCGCGGTGCTGCGCCTGCCGCCGCTCGGCGCCGTGTTCCTGGCGCCGGCGCGGAACTGAGTTCCGCCTGGCCCAGGCGCCGAGTGGCGCGTCTAGTAGAGCGCGCTGGCGAGCGCCCGACGAGCCGCGACGACGCGCGGGTCGGTGTCCCCGACCACCCGGAACAACTCGATCAAACGGACCCGGACCGACTCACGCTCCTCGCGCGCCGTGACTCGGACCAGGTCCACCAGTCCCCCGAACGCGACCTCGACCTTGCCCCCGGCCAGGTCCAGGTCCGCCACCAGGAGCTGCGCGGCAACGTCTCGGGGCGCCGCGGCAGCAGCCGCGCGTGCGACGGCCGGGTCAGTCCCGTGGATCCGCTGGAGCAGCGACACCTGTGCGAGCCCGGCGGACGCCATCTCGTCGCGCGGGTCCTGCTGGAGCGCCTGCGTGTACGCCGCCACGGCGCCGTCCAGGTCGTCGCGCTCGAGCGCCTCGAATGCCGCGAGGTGCAGCGGCGGGAGCGGCGGCTCCGCCGGCTCCGGGGCGACGTCGGCGACGTCCGCCTCGGCGACCGCGATGCGCCCGGTCACACCCTGCGAGGCGGCGAGCTCCAGCACCTGGTCGATGACCGGGCGGATCTGGTCCTCGGGGTGCGCCCCTTGGAACAGGGGAACCGGCTGGCCCTTGACCAGGGCAAGCACGCTCGGGACGGCTTGCACCTGGAACGCCGCCGCGATCTGCGGGTTCGCCTGAGCGTCGATCCGCGCGAGCAGCCAGCGGCCGGCGTCGTCCTTCGCCAGCTTCGCCAGCACCGGCGCCAGCTCGTCACACTCCGGCCAGCCATCGGCCCACAGCATCACGACGATCGGCACCGTCGCACTGCGCTCGATCAGCGCGGTGAAGGTCGCCTCCGCCACGTCCACGACCACGGCGCTCCCGTGGGTGGTGCTGATCGCACCGCCGGCTCCACCGGGCGGGGTGGCGGGCGGCCGACCGAGCGAGGACAGGTCGACGGCGCCGCGGACGTCGAGGGGCGGGCGGGCTGCGGTGGGTTGACTCATCGCGTCAGGGCTCCCGAGTTCACTTTCCGGTGATCGCGGTACGGACGTGCTCGGCCGCGAGCAACTGTATCTTCGCTGACGAACCCTTCGGCGGCACCGAGAAGACGACCACGTCGGACCAGACGAACGTCGCAGAGCTGCTCACCGTCGTCGTGCCGAGCAGGGCCGCGACATCGTTCTGGAACTCGACCTTGCCGCCGCTCAGCGTCAGCGACGTCGTCGTGGTCATCCCCGCGATCACGAGCGCGCCGCCGTCGAGCGTAGAGAACGAGTACAGCTCGCCCGCGCGCGGATGGTAGGTCTCGGCCACCTTCGCGGCACTACCGAGCCCTTGCACAAGGCCCTTCGTGGTCGCGGCGAGGGTCGCCGCGAGCTGCTTGCGGAAGACGTCGGGAGCGAAGCTCGCGGCGAAGGTCGAGGAGTCACCCTTCGCCAGGACATCGGCGTAGCGGGTCACGACGTCCTTCGGGCTGACCAGCAGACCCGTCGCGTTCGGTGCCAGCGGGACGGTGCCCGCGGCGGGGGTGGCCGTGGGCGGCATCCGAGTGTCCGGCAGCAGCCGGGCCCAGCCCCAGAGTCGGTACGGGCTCCGGGCGTCATCCTGGACCAGGGTGAGGATCCGCGGAGTCTGCAGGTTCTGAGGCTGCTCGGTCACGACGACGAGCGCACGCGGCCAGGTGTTCGTGTCCGGTGCGATCACCGTCTGCGTGCCGACCGGTAGCTCGGTTCGCAAGGACGGGTCGGCCGACTTGGCGCTCACCAGGTACTCCGCCGTCCTGCTGGCCAGGGCCGGCCCGGACAAGCGCGCCGCGAGCGGTGCGGGGTTGTTCTTCGCGTCACCGGCCTTCAGGGCGGCGCCCACGCTGCGCAGCACGGCGCTGATCTCCTGTACATCGAGTGCGGGCCGCGGGACTGCCGGCTCGGGATCCGGATGGGGAATCGGCAAGTCCGCGGCGCAGGACGTGAGCAGCAGGCCGAGGACGCCGATGAGAGCGGCAGCGGTCAGGCGACGACGGGTACTCATCGACCCTCCCCCTGATCCGCGGTGTCCTCGGTCGCGTTGTCCGTCCCGGAGGCGATCCCGGGGAAGCCCCACGCCCGACGCCACGCGTCGGCGCGGATCGAAGCGGCCGTGGACTGATGCTCGACGGGGGCGCCCGCCACGGGCGCCACCGGTGCAGGTGGCACCGGGAGCAGCTGCGAGTCGGGCGGTGGAGCGCCCCAGCGCGCGGCAGCGGCAACTGGCGCGGGTGCCGGTGCGGCGGGCCGAGGCGCCGCGGGACCGGGGAAAGGCAGGCTCGACGGCTGCGAGCTCGGCGAGGTCGCGCGCCCGGGGGCGGGCACCGACGGCGTCGGCGTGGCCACCCGCGGGGACGGCGTCGGCGTGCCCACCCGCTGGGTCGCGGGGGACAGCAGCGCGAGCGCCGAGGTCACCAAGCGGGCGCGCAGCCGCGCGAGCCGCTCGGGTGTCGCAACGACCGGGACGTCCTGGTGCGATCGCTCTCGTTCGCGCAGCTGACGCCGGGTCAAGGTGCCCTGCTCGGTGTGCGCGGGTGCCGCATCCGGGACGCCGCCGCTCGGCGTCGCCGCTCCGGCCGGCACGGGCACACCGGTACGCCACGCCTCGACGAGCTGAGGCGAGCGCGCCCGCAGAACCTGCAGAGAGAGCAGGCCGAGGCCCGCGACCAGCAGCGCCCCGCCGAGTGCGATCGCCGGCACCAACCACGGGGTGCCGACCGGGTGCGGCCAGGACAGCTCGAGCTCGGGCATGGTCGCCTCGTCACCAACGCTCGCCGCGAGCACACTCCACCGACCCGGACGGTTGCTCCAGGTCAGCGTCGCGGCGTTGTCGCCGCCCGCTTGGACCAGCCAATTGTCGGAGACCGCAGGGTCCGCCGTCGCCGCGCTCGTGCTCTGGCTCCTCGCCGTCGCGGTTGCCGAAGCGCTGGCGCCGGCCGTCGGGCTAGCACTCGCCCCGGCCGCGACCGTGGGGCCCGCCTCCGTGGCGAGTCGCGTCCAGGAGGACAACCCGGTCACGCGGACGAACGAACTCCCGGCCGCCCAACCCGCGACATCGGTGTCTCGGCCGATGGCGAGCACGACGCGGGATCCGGGCGCACTCGCACGGATCGTCACGTCGGGCGCGACCAGGTCGAGCACACCCGGTGCGGTAATGACGACGTTGCCGCCGCCCGTCGGCGTCACGACAGCGTGGACCGTCGACGACGCCTTCCAGAGGGTCGCGGAGGCGATCCCCAGAGCGACGACGAGAAGACCGAGCAGCGTGGTCGCCGCTGGCAGAAAGCGTCTCAACACAGAACATCCCTTCGGAACTGACGTTCCAGGATAGGCGAGGCTGGCGGTCCGGGCGCACCAAAGCACGGTTTGGCCGTCCTCCGGGGCGCGCTCGGTGCCCCAGGGCCGATACGCTGAATGGCAGATATGCCGCCTCGGTGACGGTGCCCGGTGTACTTCCCGGGCCGAGCGGCGGCCACGGTGCTCAGGAGGTTTGTGTGTCCGATCAGCGTTCGTCAATCCCTGTCGTCCTCCGCGGATACGACCGTGCCGAGGTGGATGCCCGCATGGCGTCGCTCGAGCGAGCCCTCGCTGCCGCCCGCGCCCAGGTCGAAGCGCAAGATGCGCGCACGATCCAGGCGGCCGGCGAGCTCTCCGAGGCTCATCGCCAGCTGCGCGAAGCGGAGCGCCCGACCTACTCCGGTCTCGGCTCCCGGATCGAGCAGCTGTTGCGCTCGGCCGAGGAGCAGTCCTCCGCCGTCGTCGCACAGGCCAATGCGCAGGCGGCCGACGCCCTTGCCCGCGCCAAGCTCTCCGCGGGCCAGTTGCGTGCGCGCGCCGAGAACGAAGTGGCAGAACTGCTCGCCACCGCGCACCGTGAGGCCGACGAGGTCCGTTCGACCGCCGGGTCCGAGTCCGAGACTCAGCTCGTCAACGCCCAGCGCCGGGCCGAGGAACTGGTCGGCTCCGCGGAGCGCGAGGCCGCGCGGATCCACGGGCTGCTCAGCACCGAGGAGTCTGAGCGGCGCGCCGGCCTCGAGCGCGAGCTGGGCACGCTTCGTGCGACCACCGAACGCGAGACGACCGAGCTGCGCGTCTCGACGGACCGGCACGCGCACGAGCTTCGGGCGACCGCCGAGGCGGAGACCACGGGGAAGCGGGCCGAGGCCGAGGACTACGCCCGCGAGCTCCGCGCCACGGCCGACGCCGAGACGAACGCACTGCGCCAGCGCACCGAGGCGGATGTCGCCGAGTTGCGACGTGCGGCCGAGGAGTACTCGGCGACGCTGCGCTCCGAGGCGGAGAAGCAGGCCGCCGAAGTCACCCGCCTGGCCGAGACCGAGTCGTCGCGCGCCCGCACCGCCGTGAACGAGTACGCCGACAAGTCGCGCTCGGACGCCGATCGCGAGACTACGGCCCTGCGCAAGCGGGTCGAGGCCGAGGTCGCTGCGCAGCGCACCGAGGCCGAGCAGTACTCGGCCCTCGTACGCACCACCGCCGACCGTGAGACCGGAGAGCTCAAGGCCAACCTCACGGATGAGCTCACCGCTGCACGCGCCGCGCACGAGGACCAGGTCGCGTCGCTGCGCACGGGGGCCGACAACTACGCCGCCGACCTGCGTTCCGCCGCCGAGCGAGAGACGACCGACCAGCGGGCGACGGCCGAGGCGGAGGTCGCGCACCTTCAGGCAACCGCCGAGCGAGAGACGATGGAGCTGCGCGACCTGGTCGAGCGCGAGGTGGCCGATCTGCGCGCCGCGGTCCAGCGCGAGGTGAAGGAGCTGCGCGAGGCGACCCGGGTCGACATCGGGCAGATCATCTCGGTGGCCCGCCGTGGCGCAACCGAGACGACGACGTCCGCCAAGGCGGAGTCCGACGACCTGCGCCAGAAGGCGCAGCGATTCGTCGCCGACGGCGAGGTCGACATCGCCTCGCGCCGTGAGGCGGCCGAGAAGGCCGACGCCGAGCGCCACGAGGCGGCTCGCGCCGAGACCGAGAAGCTCATCAAGGACGCCGAGGTGCACGCCGCGGCGGCCGAGGTGCGCGTCGCCAAGGCGCTCGAGAAGGCCGAGAAGGTCCGCCGTGAGGCGGATGCGTATGCCAAGGAACTTCTCTCCAACGCTCGCCGCAACGCTGACCGCGTGGTCTCCGAGGCGCGCGAGCACGCCGAGAAGACGCTCTCCGACGCGATGACCGAGGCCGAGCGCGAGCGGACGACGGCGCAGCGTCAGGTCGAAGACCTCAACCACCAGCGCGAGTCGATCACGAGCTACCTCGACGAGCTACGCAGCCTGCTCGGTCACGAGCCGGTGCCGACCACGGCCGCACTGGAGAAGGCGGCGAAGGCCGAGGCGGCGTTCGCGGTCACGGGTTCGGAACGTCCGGTCGAGCGCAAGCCGCGGACGGTGAAGTCCACGCCAGAGGTCAAGGATCAGCCCGCCAAGGGTGACGCCGCCGAGGCCGAGCCCAAGGCGCCCGCCGTGGAGAAGGACCCGATCGCGGAGGCCGCGGCTGTCGCACAGGTCGATGCCGACGCGACGATCCAGGAGATCGTGCACGAGGCCGCGACTGCAGCCTCCGGTAAGGGCCCCGCCGAGGCCGTCGCACCGGCCGACGCCGATCTGACGGATGGCATGGCGTCGAACCCGCGATGACGAAGACCCGTCCCTCGTCGGAGGGCGCGGACTGGCAGTCGCGACGCCGCGACGACGCGGACCGCAAGGCCGCGGCGCTTGACCTGTACCGGGCCGCGGAGTCGCGGCAGGCGCGCGAGATGATCCGCGAGTTCGTCGCGGCCGCGCGTGCCGCGGATCTTCCGACGGAACACCTCAAGGCCTGCGGCTACGACGGGAATGGGCGGTATCGCACGAACGTCGTCGGCTGGTACCTGCGGCGTGATCGCAGCATCGGCATCGGCGAGAACGGCGAGTTCTACCTGCTGACGGTCCAGCCGAGCTGGTGGGGCCGGATCGCCGGGGCCGAGGTCTCGCCGCACGACCCGCCACTGATCCTCGGTGCGGGCGGACGTGACGGCGAGTCGATGCCGCTCCAGGACATCCTGCGCAAGCGGCTCGAGGCCGGAATCGACTGGTCGTAACCGCTGGTCGCGCCCTTCCGGTGCGGCTGACCGCTCGCGCCGAGCGCAGCTAGTCGCCAACCGCCGCACAACGCGCCATCAGGCGGTTCAGCCCCGACGCGACGGATGCCGCGTTCTCGATCGCGGTCAGGTGCCCCGCCTGCGGCACGACGACGAGCTCGACGTCGCCCAGCACGTCAGCCATCTGGCGCGCCGCGGCGAACGGCGCCGTGACGTCCTCCTCGCCCACCATGACCAGCGCGGGACCGGTGAAACCGCGCAGCATCTCGGTGCGATCAGGACGGGTCGCCATCGCGAGCTGGTTCCACGCGATCGCGGCCGGCTCCTGGTCCGCGATCCACTCGCCGAGGCGGCCCACCAACTCCGGACGCGTCACCTGGTTGGTCGCACCGAGCAGGGTCGTGCTCATCCCGGCCACCGCGTCCAGGCTGTGCTCGAGCATCACCGTCGAGACGATCTGCAGCCGACGGCTCACGACCTGTTCGTCGTCGGACGCGGAGCGCGTGTCGAGCAGCGCGAGGCCGGCGACCAGGTCCGGGTGCCGCTCCAGCAGGGCCAGTGCGACGTAGCCGCCCATCGAGAGCCCGGCGATGACCGCCCGGTGAACGCCGTGCGCGTGGAGCGTCGCGGCCACCGCGTCCGCGGCGGTCTCGAGCGCCGGCTCCGGTCCACGACCGAGCGCAACGCCGCACTCCTCTGCCGTGGGCGAGGCACCGACACCAGGCAGGTCGGGCGCGAGCACCGGGCCGTCGCCGGCCAGCATCGGGGCGACGTCGTCCCACATCCGATGGTCGAGCGGGAAGCCGTGCAGCAAGACCAGAGGCAGCGATGCGGACGCGCCGTCTCGATACACATGAAGCGCGAGCCCCGCAGCACCGGTCATGACACGTCCTCCATGGTGAGGTCCGTCCCCAGCATGCCATCCCACGCCACCGGAAGCGGGGCGGAGCCTGGCGCGACCACCGCGACGATCTCGTTCAGTACGCGTTGGACGGCGGCCTCGCCCACCCAGAGGTGCTTCGCTCCATCGACGCCGATCACCTCGGCCTGGCGAACCGCGGCGAACCGCTCACGGGCCTCGGCCGGGCGCAGGTAGTCGTCGAGCTCGGGGACCAGGACCTTGAGCGGCTTGCCGAACGAGTCCCACTCGGCCAGGTCAGCCACGGTCGCCCGGCGCAGCGGCGGCGAGAGCAGGATCGCGCCCTCGATCGACGGATCGGCGCCGTGCATGAGCACGAGCTCGGTGCCGAACGACCAACCGACGAGCCACCGGTGCGGCAGGTCGTGGAACTCGGCGTACTCGATCGCGGCCGCGACGTCGTTCTGCTCACCGACGCCGCCCTCGAACACCCCGCCGCTCCTGCCACGAGGCGACGCCGTGCCGCGGGTGTTGAACCGGAGCACCGCGACGTCCGCGAGGGCGGGCAGCCGCCAGGCGGCCTTGCGGAAGACGTGCGAGTCCATGTAGCCGCCGTGCGTCGGCAGCGGGTGCAGGGTGATCAGCGTCGCCGCCGGCGGGCGATACGCGGGTACGGCGAGCTCGCCGACCAGCGTGAGTCCGTCCGCGGTGTGCAGCTCGATGTTCTCGCGCCGCGCGGGCAGCACGGTCAGGGCTCGGATCTCGATGCTCATCGCGAGGAGCCTAGTCGGGCCGGCTAGCGGCGTCGGCCGCGCGCCTGCCAGCACCCGGTATGCCAGTGCCGACGGTCGGCGAGTGCGGCGTCGGGCCCGAACAGGCCGTCCTCGGCCCACGCGACCACGTGCTGCACCCCGGCCGGGATCTCCTGCAGGCATCCCGGGCAGCGGTAGGCCTTCTCCGAGCCGGTGACGGTCCGGACGTGCCAACTGCCATCCCCGGCCGTTTCGACCCGCTCCGCGGCCCCCCGGGCTCGGTCAAGGTCGAGCGACGGGTGCTCTTCGCCCCAGGGGCGGCGTCGCGAACGGCGCGAGCTCGGCATCGGACAAGTGTGCGCTACGCGAGGTCCGGGGCCGCCTCGACCGGCGGGATGGTCCCGGTCCGCACCAGCTCGCGGTACCAGTACGCCGAGTCCTTCCAGCTCCGCTCGAGCGTGTCGTAGTCGACCCGGACGACGCCGAAGCGACGGTCGAATCCGAAGGCCCATTCGAAGTTGTCCATCAGCGACCAGACGAAGTACCCGCGCAGGTCGACGCCGGCCTCCATCGCGTCGTGGACGGCGCTGATGTGGCCGTGCAGGTAGGACACGCGCGCCTCGTCGTGGACGCGACCCGCTTCGGTGACCTCGTCGTGGAACGCCGCGCCGTTCTCGGTGATCATCAGCGGCAGGTCCGGGTAGGTGGCGTGCAGGTCGACCAGCAGCTTGGTGAACGCCTCCGGTGCGATGTTCCAGCCCATCGCGGTGTACGGGCCCTCCTGCTGGATGAACTCGACGTCGTCGGCGCCGATCCACGCGCTCCAGGCCGAGGCACCGTGGCCGTCCGCCCGGACGATCGGACCGCGGCCGACGTGCTTGCGCACGGTTGCGGTCGAGTAGTAGTTCACGCCGAGCACGTCGATCGGGACGTTGATCGTCTCGAGGTCGCCATCGCGCACGAAGGACCAGTCCGTCACCTTGGCGGTGTCGTCCAGCAGGTCCTGCGGGTAGTGCCCCTCCAGCATCGGGTTGAGGAACGCTCGGTTGGAGAGCGCCTCGATCTGACGGACCGCGTCGAGGTCCGCCGGCGACGACGGGTCGGCCGGCCGGACCGCGTGCAGGTTGAGGGTGACGGAGAGCTGGGAACGGTCGCCGACGACGTCGCGGACCGCTCGGCCGCCTAGGCCGTGAGCGAGGTTGAGGTGGTGCACCGCCGCGAGCGCGTCCGCACCGCTGGTGCGTCCGGGGGCATGAACGCCCGAGCCGTAGCCCAGGTAGGCCGAGCACCACGGCTCGTTCAGCGTGGTCCAGATGCTTACCCGGTCACCGAGCTGCGCGGCCACGTGTGCCGCGTACTCCTCGAACCGGTAGGCCGTGTCGCGGTTCGGCCAGCCGCCGGCGTCCTCGAGCGGCTGCGGGAGGTCCCAGTGGTACAGCGTCGCGACCGGGGCGATGCCGGCCCCGAGCAGGCCGTCGACGAGGCGCGAGTAGAAGTCAACGCCCTCGGGGTTGAAGGCCCCCGAGCCGACCGGCTGAATCCGCGGCCAGCCGATCGAGAAGCGGTAGGCCCCGAGGCCAAGCTCCTTCATCAGCTCGATGTCCTCTTGCCACCGGTGGTAGTGGTCGACCGCGATGTCGCCGTGGTCACCGCCCAGCACTCGGCCCGGGGTGTGGCTGAAGGTGTCCCAGATGGATGGGCCGCGACCGTCCTCCGTCACGGCACCTTCGATCTGGTACGACGCAGTGGCGGCGCCCCAAAGGAAGTCCTGGGGGAACGCGCGGATCGGGCCTTCGCCTGGGTTGGTCATCCTCATCCTTGAGTTCGGTCGGAACGTCGGCCGGCCGGAACGCCGGCGGCCGGAGCCGAGGTGTGCCGGCGGACGCCGGGGATTGATCGAGTGCGGCCGTCACGCGCGAGCCCCCCGATCGAAACGATACGATACCGCACGCCGACGGCGCGAGCGCAGCCCGGCCGCGCGCTCAGAACAGCCTCGATCCGACGTCGTCGACTCCGCGCATCGCGTCGTAGTCGAGCACCAGGCAGCGGATCCCCCGGTCCTCCGCCAGCACGCGCGCCTGCGGCCTGATCTCCTGCGCGGCGAACACGCCGCGCACCGGAGCGAGCAGCGGATCGCGGTTCAGGAGGTCCAGGTATCGGGTGAGCTGCTCGACGCCGTCGATGTCGCCGCGCCGCTTGATCTCGACCGCGACGCTGCACCCGGCGGCGTCCCGCGCGAGGAGGTCGACCGGGCCGATCGCCGTGGCGAACTCCCGGCGGACCAGGCTGTGCCCCGCGCCGAGCAGCGCGATCTGCTCCGCGAGCAGGGCCTGCAGGTGCGCCTCGACGCCGTCCTTCACCAGACCGGGGTCGACGCCCAGTTCGTGGGCGGAGTCGTGCAGGACCTCGTGGATCTCGACCTGGAGCCGGTCGTCGGTCTTCGCGTGCTGGACCAGCCAGAGCTCTCGCACCCCGCGAGCCACGGCCTCCTCGTCGGGCGCCAGAACGGAGAGCGTGCACGGCGGGCTCATCCAGTTCAACGGCTTGTACGAGCCGCCATCGGCGTGCAGGAGCACGCTGCCGTCCGCCTTGACCAGCAGCAGCCGCGTCGCGAGCGGCAGGTGTGCGGCGAGCCGACCGGTGTAGTCGGCCGAACAGGTCGCGATGACGAGGCGCACGAGTGGTGAGCCTACGTGCTCGCGGCCGGGCCCGGCGACCTCGCCGGTTGGGTCAGGCGCCCTCCCGTCTTACAAAGTGGAGCGCTGTGACACGGACTCGCCGGCGGAGCGTGCCAGATCGCTCCACTCGGTTCAGACGGAGTGGCGATACGTGCTGGCGGGTCCCGCCTCGATCCACGAGGTCAGGCCCGCCGATGCCGCGCGTGACACGGTGAGGTTGAACGCGATCCCCTGACATCGGCACCGCAGCCGCACCAGCTCGCCGTCCGAGCCGGTCATCAGGCCGCGCCGGTCGCGCTCCAGGAGTTCGAGGTCCGAGCGCTTCCAGGTGTGCACCGGGCGCGGCGAGAGCGACAGGTCGCGGTACCAGACCAGGCGCCCGACGCCGTACTGCGCCACCCCCGCGGTCCACGCCGCCGGCGCCTGCCCGTCCCGCTGCACGCGGCAGGCGAACGAACCCACCCGTCGGTCGAGCGCGCGTTGGCGGCTGGCATACGGCACGAGCAGGCACCCGAGGCCGAGCAGCAGAAACCCAGAGACGAGGAAGATTCCGTGAGACACTCGCCCGCCCGACTAGTGCATGCCGGAGCGGGGCGAGCCGCTACCCCGCGCGTTGGCGATGGGCGACTCGTCGGCCACGATCGCGACCTTGTCCTCGTCCACGGAGATGAACCCGCCGATCACGTCGAAGCTCACCGCAGCGCCCGCGACCGGCACGATCTTGATGGTGCCCTCGCGCAGAATCGCCATCAGCGGCGAGTGCCCGGGAAGGATCCCGATGCCGCCATCCGCGGCGGGCGCGGACACGGACTCGGCGGCACCGCGCCAAATCGTCCGATCCGCCCCGACAAGGTCTACCTCGAGCTCTGCCACGGCTCAGCCGATCTCCCTCTGGATCCGAGCCCAGTTCCGCTCGAGGTCCTCGAGACCACCGATGTTGAAGAACGCCTGCTCGGCGATCTGGTCGAACTCGCCGTCGCAGATCTTCGAGAACGCCTCGACGGTCTCGCTGAGCGGCACGGTCGAGCCCGGGACACCGGTGAACTGGGTCGCCATGTAGGTGTTCTGCGAGAGGAACTGCTGGATCCGGCGCGCTCGCGCGACGACCGTCTTGTCCTCCTCGGAGAGCTCGTCGACACCGAGGATCGCGATGATGTCCTGGAGCTCCTTGTTGCGCTGCAGGATCTGCTTGACCCGCGCCGAGGTCTGGTAGTGGTCCTCGCCGACGTAGCGCGGATCAAGGATGCGCGAGGTCGAGTTCAGCGGGTCCACCGCGGGGTACAGACCGCGCGAGGCGATCTCGCGGGACAGCTCGGTGGTCGCGTCGAGGTGCGCGAACGTCGTCGCCGGCGCCGGGTCCGTGTAGTCGTCGGCAGGGACGTAGATGGCCTGCAGCGAGGTGATCGAGTGGCCGCGGGTTGAGGTGATGCGCTCCTGCAGCACGCCCATCTCATCGGCGAGGTTCGGCTGGTAACCCACGGCGGACGGCATCCGGCCGAGCAGGGTCGACACCTCGGAGCCCGCCTGGGTGAACCGGAAGATGTTGTCGATGAAGAGGAGCACGTCCTGCTTCTGCACGTCGCGGAAGTACTCCGCCATCGTCAGGGCCGACAGCGCGACCCGAAGGCGCGTGCCCGGCGGCTCGTCCATCTGGCCGAACACCAGCGCGGTCTGCTTGATGACACCGGACTCGGTCATCTCCTGGATCAGGTCGTTGCCCTCCCGGCTGCGCTCCCCCACGCCCGCGAAGACGGACACCCCGTTGTGGTTGGTCGCGACCCGGTAGATCATCTCCTGGATCAGCACCGTCTTGCCGACGCCGGCGCCACCGAACAGGCCGATCTTGCCGCCCTCGACGTACGGGGTGAGCAGGTCGATGACCTTGATCCCGGTCTCGAACATCTTGGTCTTTGACTCGAGCTGGTCGAAGGGCGGTGGTTTGCGGTGGATCGGCCAGCGCTCGGTGATCTCGAGCGTCTCGCCCTCGGCCAGGTTGAGGACGTTGCCGGTCACGTCGAACACGTGGCCCTTGGTCACGTCGCCGACCGGCACGCTGATCGGCCCGCCGGTGTCGGTCACGACCGCACCGCGGATGAGCCCGTCGGTCGGCTTCAGGGCGATCGCGCGCACCATGTTGTCGCCCAGGTGCTGCTCGACCTCGAGCGTCATCGTGAAGGAGGCCTCGCCCTCGCCCTGGGCGCTCAGGTCGATGTCGACCGCCAGCGCGCTGTAGATCTCGGGCATGGCGTCCGGCGGGAACTCGATGTCCACGACGGGGCCGATCACCCGCGCGACGCGGCCGACGGCGACTTCGGTAGCACTGGCTTTCATGTCTCTCTCACTTTACTGGGCCGGAGGGGGCTCCGGCTGGGGCGTGCAGGGTCGTTCGACGTGAGCTCAGGTCCTCGCGGCCAGCGCGTCAGCGCCCGACACGATCTCGCTGATCTCCTGGGTGATCTCGGACTGGCGCGCGGCATTCGCACGCCTGGTGAGGTCGCGGACTATGTCCTCCGCGTTCTTTGTCGCGGTGTGCATCGCCGACTGGCGGGCCGCGAGCTCCGAGGCCGCCGCCTGCAACAGGCACTCGAAGATGCGGCTGCGGACGTAGCGGGGCAGCAGTGCGTCGAGCACCGCCTCGGGAGTCGGCTCGAAGTCGTACAGCGGCAACGCCTCGTCCTCGCCCCGATCCTCGACGCCCTCGACCACCTCGAGCGGCAGCATCCGGATCACCCGCGCTGTCTGGGTCACCATCGTCTCGAACTGCGTGAAGACGATGTGCAGCTCGCCGACCGCGCCGTCCTCCGGCTTGGCCAGGAAGGCCCGCAGCAAGGTGTCAGCGATCTCGTGCGCCAGCTCCACGGACGGCCGGTCCGAGTCGCCGGACCACTGCCCGGAGAGCGGCCGGTTCCGGAACTTGTAGTACGAGATGGCGCGGCGCCCGACGGCGTAGAGCTGGACCTCCTTGCCTGCCTCCATCCGGTTCGCGACCAGGCGCTCCGCCTCGCGGATCGCGTTCGCGGAGTACGCGCCGGCCATCCCGCGGTCCGAGGTCACCACCACGACGGCCACCCGGTCCGTATCGGTCCGCTCGCTGGTGAGCGGGTGATCGACATCGGCGTGGGTCGCCACCGCGGAGATCGCCCTTGTCAGCGCCCGGGCCGACGGCGCGGACGCGCGCACGTGGTTCCTCGCCTTGCCGATGCGCGAGGCAGCGATGAGCTCCATCGCGCGGAAGATCTTCTTCAGCGACTCGGTCGCCCGGATCCGCTCCCGGTAGACGCGCTGCTGACCTGCCACGCCTACCTCCGCTTCCTCTTCTTCTTGACGATCCGCTCCTGCTCGACCTCGACCGGCCCGACGGCCGCGGGATCGGCCGTGATCGTCGCACCGGTGCCCGCGAGAAAGGTTCTCCGGAAGGCCTCGACGCCCTCGTCGAGCTCCTCCTCGGTCGCGTCGGAGAGGACGCCGGTCTTCGCCATCGTGCTCAGCACGGTGGTGTGACGACGCAGGTAGTCGAGCATCTCGGCCTCGAACCGGCGCACGTCACCGAGCTCGACGTCGTCGAGCTTTCCCTTCGTGCCGGCCCAGATCGATGCGGCCTGGTCCTCGACCGGGAACGGCGTGTACTGCGGCTGCTTGAGCAGCTCCATCAGTCGAGCGCCGCGGGTGAGCTGCTGGCGCGATGCCGCGTCCAGGTCGGAGGCGAACATGGCGAACGCCTCGAGCGAGCGGTACTGCGCGAGGTCGATCTTGAGCGTCCCGGAGACCTTCTTCATCGCCTTGACCTGGGCGGCGCCACCCACCCGGGAGACGGAGATGCCGACGTCGACCGCGGGGCGCTGGCCGGCGTTGAACAGGTCGGACTGGAGGAAGATCTGGCCGTCCGTGATCGAGATGACATTCGTCGGGATGTACGCCGAGACGTCGTTCGCCTTGGTCTCGATGATCGGCAGCCCGGTCATCGACCCGGCCCCCAGCGCGTCGCTGAGCTTCGCACAACGCTCGAGCAGGCGGGAGTGCAGGTAGAAGACATCGCCCGGGTACGCCTCGCGGCCCGGCGGGCGGCGCAGCAGCAGGGAGACCGCGCGGTACGCCTCAGCCTGCTTGGACAGGTCGTCGAAGACGATCAGCACGTGCTTGCCGCTATACATCCAGTGCTGCCCGATGGCGGAGCCGGTGTACGGGGCGAGGTACTTGAAGCCGGCCGGGTCCGAGGCGGGCGAGGCGACGATCGTCGTGTACGCGAGCGCGCCGGCCTCCTCGAGCGCACCGCGGACGGCGGCGATCGTGGAGCCCTTCTGGCCGATCGCGACGTAGATGCAGCGGACCTGCTTGGTCGGGTCGCCGGTCTCCCAGTTGCCCTTCTGGTTGATGATCGTGTCGATCGCGATCGCCGTCTTGCCGGTCTGCCGGTCGCCGATGATGAGCTGACGCTGGCCGCGACCGATCGGCGTCATCGCGTCGATCGACTTCAAACCGGTCTGCAGCGGTTCGTGCACGCTCTTGCGCGCCATCACGCCGGGGGCCTGCAGCTCGAGCGCGCGACGCGCCTCGGTCGCGATCTCGCCGAGTCCGTCGATCGGCGTGCCGAGCGGGTCGACGACGCGGCCCAGGTAGCCGTCACCGACCGGGACCGAGAGCACCTCGCCGGTCCGGCGCACCTCCTGGCCCTCCTCGATGCCGGAGAACTCGCCGAGCACCACGACGCCGATCTCACGCACGTCGAGGTTGAGCGCAAGGCCGAGCGTGCCGTCCTCGAAGAGCAAGAGCTCGTTCGCCATCGCGCCCGGGAGGCCCTCGACCTGCGCGATGCCGTCGCCCGCCAGACTCACTCGGCCGACCTCTTCGCGCGCCGCGACCTTCGGTGCGTAGGACTTCACGAAGCTGTCCAGCGCAGCCCGGATCTCCTCGGGCTTGATCGTCAGCTCAGCCATCCGTCTTCTCCTGTCGTGGCCGCGGTGTGCGGTCGTACGGGTGTCCTCTGGTCCTGGCGGGGGTTCAGCCGGCCAGACGTCGTCGTGCTTCGTCGAGTCGGGCCAGGATCGTGCCATCCACGACCTCCGACCCGACCTGAATCCTCAGGCCGCCCAGCATGCTGGGATCGACCGCAACATTGAGCTGGAGCGGACGCTGATACAACCGCTCGAGCACGGTCGAGAGCCGCTTCTGCTGCTTGGTGCTCAGTACTGAGGCCGCCGTCACCGAAGCGACGAGCCGCGCGCGCCGCGCCGCGGCGCGCGACCCGATCTCGACCAACGAGGCGTTCACACTGCGCCCGCGGGGTCGAGCCGCGACCCGCTGGACCAGCTGGAGGGTGCGGTCGGTGACCTTGCCGCTCAGCAAGGTTCCCACCAGCGCGGAGCGCGCCTCAGCGGTCGCACTCGCGTCTGCCAGCGCCTGCCGGAGCCCGCGCTGACCCACCAGGATGCGATCCAGGCGGAAGATCTCGTCCTCGACCTTCTCGAGCACTCCCTCGTGCTGCGCACCCGCGAGCACGGCGTCGAGGGCGAGGTCCTCGACCGCGTTCCCCAGGTCGCGCTCGGTCGACCACCTCGAGCGAACCAAGCCGGCCACCAGCGCGGTGACCCGGTCATCGACCTTGCCGGTGAGCAGCCGGGTCGACAGCGTGCTCTTGGCATCCGCAGCGGCAGCCGGATCGGTCAGGGCGCGGCGCAAGGAGCCCGAGGAGTCGAGCACGTCGACAACCGTGTACAGGTCGCGTCCGAGCTCCGACGCCTGCGCGCCGGCATCGGTCAGGACCGGCGCGAACCGGTCCATCGCCGCATCCAGGTTGACCTTGCTCGATCCGCGCATCAACGTTCCTCGGACGTCGCCCGGGTCGAGGTCTCGAGCTCATCGAGAAAGCGATCGATCACGCGCGACTGGCGCGCGGAGTTGGTGAGCGACTCACCAACCACTCGCGTCGCCAGCTCCGCCGCGAGCAAGCCAACCTCGATGCGCAGCGAGATGGCTGCCTGCTGGCGCTCCGCCTCGATCTGACGCTGGGCGTTGTCGAGGATCCGGGACGAGTCCTCGGACGCCTTGACCCGAAGGTCGGCGACGATCGCGTGGCCCTCCGAACGCGCGTCCTCCCGGATCCGCGCCGCATCGACGCGGGCGTCGGCAAGCTGCGCGCTGTACTGCTCGAGCGCGGCCTGGGCCTCGGCCTGCGCCTGCTCCGCCTTGGCGATACCGCCCTCGATCTTCGCGGTCCGCTCGTCCAGGATCCGGGTGAAGACGGGCAGGACCTTCTTCCAGAAGACGATGGCGATGATGGCCAGCG
>Ga0066797_1000211_pt1 | contig 17691 bp, 19 predicted proteins | sample PersoiDNA2013193_FD_76335 | JGI IMG/M metagenome (GOLD analysis project Ga0066797, IMG submission 76335) | Permafrost soil microbial communities from the Arctic, to analyse light accelerated degradation of dissolved organic matter (DOM) -... | ecosystem: Environmental > Terrestrial > Soil >... | reverse complement strand
GGGGCGCGGTCATCGTCGCGGGCCCAACCGCAAGCGGGCATAGCACTGTGGGCCATGCTGCCAGTTGGTCCCCCAGCGACGTGCCCGCTGCCAGCGGGACCGGCGGTACCGAGAGGGTCAGTGCCGCCACGCCCGGGGACAGCGCATCGCCGAGTGCGACGGCGGTCACGTCCACGTCGGCCCCGGCGTCAGCGTCAGCGTCAGCGACCGTGAGCGCCGCATCGGCCTCCGGCACGCTGAGCGTTCGCCCGGCAACCCTCGATGTCACGCCGTCCGCGACCGGAACGATCACGCTCATCGCCTCCGGCGGCCCCGTTGACTGGTCGGTCTCGGAGCCGCCCGGCCTTACCAAGAAGGTAGTCGTCTCGCCGATGTCCGGCACGCTCGCAGCCGGCGCTACCTCAATCGTCAGCGTCGCCGTTAACGGCCCGGGAAAGATGCACGTCCACCTGGTGTTCAGCCCCGGAGGCACCACGGTGACGGTCGTGGTCAGCTGACCGCGACCGACCCGCCGGACGCGTCGTTCAGTTCCCGCGCTCACTCATGTCCGGCGGCATATCGCATGCGCTAAGTAATCACATAGTTACCAATGATTGTCAGTAAGGGCGAGTACCCCTCTTCAGCACTCGCGCCGCGGTTTGCCCGGAAAGCTCAAGACGCGGCAGCTCGGGCCAACCGGGCCGAGGGCGGCTGAACGGCGCCGCCGACCGTGCCTGCCGCGGGCTCGCGGACAGCGAACGGGGATGGGCTCGGTAGCTAGCCGACCAGCTTCCTGACCCGGTGCGGGTCGGTGATGCCGTCCACCGCCGTGATGCGGCCCTTGATGATCGTGAAGGCCATGAGGGCGGCCGGGCGGCCGTTCAGGGTGATGAGCATGCCGGCAGCGCCGTTGACGAGGACGGGGCGGAACTCCGCGAGCGGGCTGGCGCTGCTGGCCACGGCGTTCGCCACGGTGGTGACGCCGCGCAGGACCGCTGGCCCGCCGACGAAACCGTCGGTGCGCACGACTACGTCCGGGTCAAGCAGCCTCGCCAGCGTCGTCAGGTCACCAGCCCTGGCGGCGGCGAAGAACGCGTCGATCACCGCTCGCTGGGCGGCGACCGCGCCGTCCGGTTCGGTCGCACCAGCCCGGCGGACGCGGCGGCGTGCGCGGCTGGCTAGCTGCCTGGTGGCGTCCGTCGAGCGGGCGAGCATCGCGCCGATCTCCGCGAAAGGGACGTCGAACACGTCATGGAGCACGAACGCGACCCGCTCCGCCGGGGCGAGCGTGTCAAGCACGACCAGGAGCGCCAGGCCCACCGAGTCGGCCAGCAGCGCTTCCTGCTCCGGGGTCGGGCCGTCCGCCTGGCTCAGCACCGGGTCAGGGATGCGCGGGCCGGCCAGAGTCTCGGGTCGCGCCGCACGGGCCCGGAGCGTGTTCAGGCAGATGCGGCTCACTATGGTGGTCAGCCAGCCGCCTAGGTTGACCACGTCGCCGGCGCCGGCCGCGCTGCAGCGAACCCACGCCTCCTGCACCACGTCCTCGGCCTCCTCCAGCGAGCCGAGCATCCGGTAGGCGACCGCGCGCAGCTTTCCCCGCTGCTCCTCGAACCGCTCCGCCAGCCAGGCGTCGGCCTCACTTCCCGTCCCGCTTCCGCCGTCGGCCTTATCGGCCGCTTCGGTTTCTCCGTGCACGACGGTCACGTTCCCTTCTCATCCCGTGTCAGTAACAGTGACACGGCGACACCGCCCGGTGTGACAGCCGGGCGGCAGCACGGAAGGACGACAAACATCATGCGAGTCCTCGTCGTAGGCGGCAGCGGAGCGATCGGCAGCCGGCTGCGCACCGAGGGGCTCGACAACCTGCTGACCGCTGCCAGGGAGGGCGGCGTGCCGGGGTTCATCGCGCAGAGCTTCGCACCCTTCCGGTACGCGCACACCCCCGGGCTTGTCAAGGACGAGAACGATCCGCTGCTCGCCGACCCCCCCGCCTCGGCGCGGCAGATGTTCGCCGCGATGGCCTACCTGGACGAGACGGTGCTCGCGGCGGGCGGTATCGCGCTGCGCTACGGCGGCTTCTACGGGGACGAGGACGCGATGGTGCGGGCGGTGCGGAAGCGGCAGTTCCCGCTCGTCGGCGACGGCGGCGGCATCATGCCGTTCATCCACCTCCACGACGCGGCGGCCGCGACCGTGCTCGCCCTCGACGCAGAAGGGCCCGCGCTCTACAACGTCACCGACGACGAGGCCGCCCCGATGCGCGACTGGCTCCCTGGCCTCGCCGCGGCCGTCGGCGCGAAGCCGCCCCACCACGTCCCGGCCTGGCTGGCCGGACTGCTCATGGGCGGGATGCTGCCTGTCATGACCCAGGCGCGCGGCGCGTCCAACGAGAAGGCCCGCAAGGAACTCGGCTGGACGCCCCGGTATCCCAGCTGGCGCGAGGGGTTCCCCGCCTCCTTCACCCGCTAGCCAGCCACGGCGGCGGACACGGGTCCCAGGCCCCAATACCGCCACCGCGAGCGCCCCGCCGCCGGTCCAGAGCTAGATGTAATCACAATCAGTCATAGTTTGATTACTAAGAGTGTTATGCTTTCAAGGTGCCATTGTCGGCATCTCGCGCCGGGAAGGAGCTGGTCTTATGCCGAGGGATGATGGCATGGCCGGAGAACCTGTCGGCCGCGTCAATGCCTGGGTGGTGACCGAGCTGCCGAGCCTGAACCAGGACATACTGGCACGGCGGCGCCCCGCCAGTGACTTGGGCGCTGAGCTCTCGCGATCCGTTCTCACGGACCTGCCGCGCCCGGAAACGCTGACCGCTGCGCAGGCGCAGCAGATGGTGGTGCTGCTTGGCCTGGCGGGTGCGTCGCTGGCCCGGCATTTTCAGGAGTTCTACCAGGATTTCCGGGCACGGCCGGAACTTGCCTTCGACCTGTACCTGGCAGGAGATGATGCGATACCGTTCCGTGCCTATTTCGGGAGGCTTGCGGATCGGACCGGCACGGGACACTGTCACAGGGACAGCTATGCCGCGCTGACCCGGTGGAATGTTCCGACCACCGAGGTCTGGTGGGCCGGGGAGCGCATCGACGTACGCGACCCGGAGGCGCTTGATCGTATCCGGCTGGCCGTGGTGCTACTGGCGGAGCTGCGCCGCGTCAATGCTCATTTCGCCGCGCTACCGCCCGGAGAGGGCCTGCGGGCGGAGTACTTCATGGACGTCTTCCGGCAGTACGCCGTGCACTGGACGCGCGATGACATCCCGCCGAGCGGCGCCCTGGATCCTGAGGCGATCGCCCGGGACTGCCTGCCCGGCGTCCAGACCCCGGCTTGCCAGGCACATACCGAGCGAATTTTCCCGGCCCTGCTCGCCACCGGACGGGAGCTGCTGAAGCGACTGATGGAGCGCCCGTCGCTGCCGCACATCGCGCTGCGCTCGCTGGGCATTCCCGCAGCGGCTCTCGCGGAGATGTCACAAGCCCGGCTGCGGGAGACCGTCGGCCGGCATCCGGTGCTAGCCGCCCTCTACGTGCTGCTGGTTTCGCACGCGCGGATGTCGGGTGTACATCTCAAGATCGCTCAGAAGTACCTGTTCGCTCCGCAGCGCCAGCGCGAGATTGCCGGACTTGGCGATCCGCACGTGGTGTCGAACCGCTATGGAACCACTGGCATGGACGAACGGTATCTCATTGAGCTGACCCGGGCGCGTCACCGGCATGCGCTCGCCCGCCGGCCTGGTTGGTGAGCGCGGAGGAACCGCCCGAGGCCCGGAACGCGCGAGCGCACGAAGTCGCTGTTGCTGCGCGGGAGCGATGATGGCGGAACCTGTTTCAGAGAACCTGGCCGGGCCGCCCCCGCGCCTTAGCGCCCCGGTCGGGCCGGAGCAGCTGCTGGCGCTGATCGACAACACCAACGCGGTGATCTACATGCGCGACCTGGACGGGCATTATATAGTGGTAAACAAAGAATACGAACGCCTGTTCCATCTGCGGAGAGAAGAGATAGTCGGCCGGACCGACCACGACCTGTTCCCCGCCGAGATCGCCGACGAATTTCGCGCCAACGACCTGCAGGCGGCCTCAGGCGGCGGCCCCGTGCACGCGGCCAAAATGCTGGGGGTGGGTGTACTGGCTGCTCGTCAACCAGCCGGCACCCGAATGGCAATCAGAAAGCTGAGCACAATGCCGGTTCGCTTGCTGATCATAGATGACAGCGACGACGATGCCCTGCTGATCGTCACCCACCTGCGCCGCGGCGGCATCAAGCTGACGTACGAGCGCGCCGAGACCAGGCAGGCAATCGCCGAGGCGCTGACGGCCCGGCCACCGGACATCATTCTCTGCGACTACAACCTGCCCGGTTTCAGCGCGCAGGACGCGCTGCGGATGCTGCAGGACAGCGGCCTCGACGCGTCGTTCATCCTCGTATCCGGGGCAGTGGGCGAGGAGACCGCCGCCGCGATCATGAAGGCCGGCGCCCACGACTTCATACTCAAAGACCGGCTGTCCCGGCTTATCCCGGCCGTGGAACGAGAGCTGCGGGACGCCCAGGTACGCCGGCAGCGGCACGGCGCCGAGGCCGCCCTGCGGGACAGCGAAGAGCGCTTCCGGCTGCTTGCCGAGCATGTCCGGGACATCATATTCCGCTACCGGCTTGTCCCCGAGCCAGGTTTCGAGTACATCAGCCCCGCCGTGGCCGGCCTCACCGGCCATCAGCCCGAGGAGCTGTACCTCAACCCCGCCCTGGTGTGCGCGGCGATGGAACCGGAGGACCGCGACGCGGTCGAGGCATCGTGGCGGTCGGCGGAGCCGTCCCCGCTGATCACGCGCTGGCGGCGGCCTGGCGGTGGCAGCGCCTGGACCGAGCAGCGCGCGGTCGCCATCCGTGACGGCAGCGGCCAGATCATCGCCGTCGAAGGCATCCTGCGTGACGTCACCAGCCAGATCCTGGCCGATCAGGAACGTGAACGCATGGACAGGGAACTGCGCCAGGCCGACCGCCTGGATTCTCTCGGCCGCCTGGCCGGCGGGATCGCGCACGACTTCAACAACATCCTCGGGGTGATCATGGCCTACGCGGGCGAAGTCGCCAGTTCCCTGCCCGACGGTCATCCCGCCGGGCCGGACGCCCTGAAGATCGCCCAGGCGGCCGAGTATGCCGCCGCCCTCACCCGGCAGCTCCTGATCTTCAGCAGGCTAGAGCCTTCCCAGCCGGAGACGCTCAACCTCGCCGGCGTCGTCACTGACATCGAGCAGCTACTGCGGCGCACCATAGGCGAGGACATCGAGTTCCTGACCCTGATCCAGGAAGATCTGTACCCGGTCACCATCGACCGCACCAAGATCGAGCAGGTAATCATGAACCTGGTCATGAATTCCCGTGGCGCCATGCCCAACGGCGGGCGGCTATGCATCGAGGCGGCCAACATCGACCAGGGCTACGGCCTGCTGTCCGGTTCCGCCGGAGAGCGCAAGCTGATCTCGCTGACCGTCACCGACACGGGCTCCGGCATGACCCCCGAGGTCGCCCAGCACGCCTTCGAGCCGTTCTTCACCACCAAAGGACCAGGCCAGGGTACCGGCCTGGGCCTGGCCACCGTTTACGGCGTGGTCAAGGAGGCCGACGGTGACATCAGGCTTCAGTCCCAGCCGGGCAGTGGCACCGCGATCACGGTCCTCCTGCCCGCCGCGGACCAGGAAATCACCCGCGCGCCGGTCACCCGCCCCGCCGCAGCGGACGGCGCGGGCCAGGTCATCCTGGTGGTAGAGGACGAGGACGCGGTACGCGACGTGGTGACGCGCATCCTGACAAGAGCCCGCTATCAGGTCATACCGGCCGCCAGCGCGAAGGACGCGCTGGAGATTATCACCAACTCCTCGGTTCGCATCGATGCCATGCTGACCGACGTGGTCATGCCCGACATGGCGGGCCCGCAGCTCGCGGACCGCATGAGGGACGCCCGCCCTCAGGTACCGGTCCTGCTCATGTCGGGCTACACCGCTGGAGCACTGCCCGGCGGTCCAGCAGCCTCCGGCGATCTGCCCTTGATCCGCAAGCCCTTCAACGCCGAGACCCTGCTCCAGCACCTGCAGGACGCCCTGACCTGACCGCAGGCGACCGGCGTCAGGCTTCAAAGAAATGCCACAATCCAGTAACGGGCTTGTCGGCGCCGTAGGTCTTCAGGCCCGGGGCGGGCGCCTGGCCTTGTCGCCGCAACGGAGTCTTGACCCAGGGTCCGGCGCGCCCGGGCGGGCGCGCCGCATGCCTAGCCGGGCAGCGTCCGGGGGAGGCCGAACCGAGGGATAATGCCGCTGTCGATGAAGCGGGTGATCGCCGATACCCGGTCGGCCGCGAGAGTCAGCACCATGATGCCGTGCGCGTGGTAGATCCCGGCATGCTCGTCGGGCACGTAGCAGCCGAACGCGGGCTGTCCGTTCGCCCGGGTCGTGATCAGCCTGGTGGGGCCGCCGCGGTATCTCGCGCTGAGCGTCAGGAAGTCGGCGATAGCCGCGGGTCCCTGGTACTCGAGCCGTACCGCGCGCTGAAGCGGCGGAAGGTGCTGCATGGCGATGGCAAACGCCAGCGCGATCGTCGCCTTTATCTCATAGCGCGTATCCGGGCCGGGAGTAGTACCTGGAAGGCCGTCGAGCAGGGTGTCCGGGTACGGCTCAAGCCAGACCGGTTCGCCCCGGCGGGTCGGTTCGGTCGGCTGGAATGGCGGCTCGGGCGGTTCCGGCCTCGGCCTGCGCCAGGCCGCGAGCAGGGTCTCCTGCAGCATGTCCTCGGCGTCCTGGACCGAGCCCAGGATCCGGTAGCAGTGCAGCCGGAGCTCGGCCAGGTACGGATCGGTGAGCTCGCTGAACGCGCGGTCATCCCCGGCCTGGGCCCGCTCCAGTGTCGCATCGATAGCCACGTAGGGATGGACACCGGCCGGGCCGGAAAGTCATCGATGATCTGGGGCTCCGTTCCGGTGTCGGTACCAGTGACCATCCGGACGAGGAGGAACATGTGAGAACGGACCGCGCACAGCGCTGGGTGCTAGCGCTGACCTCGGTGGCGTCCCTGATGGTGTCGCTAGACACCCAGGTCGTCGCGACCGCTCTGCCCGTCATCCGGCTCCGCCTGCACGCATCGCTGGCGGCGCTGGAATGGACCGTGAACGCCTACACGCTGAGCTTCGGAGTGCTGCCGCTGGCCCTCTCGCTGCTGACAGCCGCGTTCCCGTCGGAGCGCCATCGCGTGGCCATGGATCTTCTGGCTGAACGTCCCGATCGGCCTTGTCATGATCCCGCTGGTCCAGGCCAGCGGCATTCGTCACCGGCTTCGGCCCTGCGATGGGCGCCTGTGCGGGCCTGGCGCTCGCCGGCGCCATCGCCGGCCTGCTCATGCCCGGACGCCGTTCCGCTCCCGCTGCGCCTTCCGCCACGGCCGGGCATCGGCAGACCGAGACCGCTCGTTAGAGACCGCGCGGATACGACTGTCCGGCCATGCTCGGTGAGAACCCCGTGCGCTACCTGCTGTCGCAGCACGGGGCGCCGTCGTCGCTGACGCAGGCGAACAGGAACCTGCTTACCGGGCGTGAGTTCTTCCCCGAACCTCATCTCCGGCCCGTTCCACGACGGCCTGGTCCTCGTCTTCGCCGTCTCTGCGGCCCTCGGCGTGATCGCCGCGATCGTCTCGGCACTCGGGCATCGCGGCCGAACCGGGCCCATGCCGGTACGGTCACACGGACCCCACGCCTACGCCTTCCAGCTCTTCGCCCTCGACCAGGCCCCAGGCCTGCCGGCCAGCTTCACCCTCGATGACGTGATCGCCGCCATCAAAGGCCACGCCATCGGCCGCGCCCGGCTGGACGGAACCTACGAAATCCGCTAGGCCCGACAGCAGGAGCACGGCGGGCGCCGCGGATGCGCCCGCCGTGCGAGAGCGGTAAGGGGATGCGGTCAGGCGGCGGCGCGTTCGTTGACGGGTCTGCGGCGGAGGTCCGGGCGCTGGAGGGACGGGGGCAGGTAGGCGGACTGGTCGGGCGCGCCGACATCGGTGCCGGGCGGGACGATCTCGTCGATCCGGTCGAGGATCTCGTCGGTGAGCGTGACGTCGATGCCGGCGAGCAGGTCGTCGAGCTGCTCCATCGTGCGCGGCCCGATGATCGCGCTGGTCACAGCGGGGTGGGCAATCGCGAACGCCATCGCGAGGTGGGTCATCGGCAGGTCCGCTTCTTTGGCGAGCGGGATGAGCTGTTCGACGGCGTTGAGCCTGGGCTCGTCGCTGAAGCTCGTGAGCATGGCGGCGCGGTGGAGGTCGGTCTGCTGACCCTTGCGGATGCGCCCGGTGAGCATTCCCTTCGCGAGCGGGCTCCAGACCAGCGCGCCCATCCCGTACCGCCGGGTGACGGGGAGTACCTCGGCTTCGATGCCTCGGTTGAGGATCGAGTAGGGCGGCTGTTCGGTACGGAACCGTTCCAGGCCGCGCCGCTCGGCCACCCACTGGGCTTCGACGATGTCGGAGGCGGGCATCGTGGATGACCCGATCGCACGGACTTTTCCGCTGCGGATCAGGTCCGAGAGCGCGGAGAGCGTCTCCTCGATGTCGGTGTCGGGGTCGGGCCGGTGGATCTGGTAGAGGTCGATGTGATCGGTCTGCAGGCGGCGCAGCGAGTGCTCGGCCTCGGTCATGATCCAGCGCCTTGAGTTGCCGCGCTGATTCGGATCGTCGCCCATCGGGCCCCACACCTTGGTCGCGAGGACGACGTTGTCGCGGCGGCCCTTGAGCGCCTTGCCCACGATCTCTTCTGACTCGCCGTCGGAGTATCTGTCGGCGGTGTCGACGAAGTTGATCCCCGCGCCGAGTGCCTTGTGGATGATGCGGATCGAGTCGTCGTGGTCGGGGTTGCCGATGGCGGCCCCGAACATCATGGCGCCGAGGGCGTAGGGGCTGACCTTGATGCCGGTCCGGCCGAGGGTGCGGTACTGCATGCGGCTTCTCCTGAGGTTGCGGTGCGGTGCGGTTTCATAAACGGTGCGCCGCCCCGGTTATGAACACAGTATACGGTGCGCCGCACCGGTTATGCTGATACCGATATGTCCAGCCAGCCGTCTGAGCCCGCATCAGCGAAGTTGCCGGCAGCTCACGGGAGCGGCCGCGAGCTGCGAGCTGACGCCCGCCGCAATCGCGAGCGTGTCCTGCGGACCGCGCAGCAGGTGTTCGCGACGGAGGGTCTTGGCGTCTCGCTCGACGAGATCGCCCGCCGCGCAGGCGTTGGCCCCGGCACCGTCCACCGGCACTTCCCCGCCAAGGAAGCGCTGTATCTCGCCGTAGCGACCGATCAGCTCCAGCAGCTAGTGGCGCAGGCAGAAGTGCTCGCCGCCGCCGACGATCCCGCAGCTGCCCTCTTCACGCTGTTCTCCCGGCTGATGGCTACGGGCGCCGGGAACGCAACCGTGAAGAGCGCGCTCGCGGCCGCCGAGTTCGACGTGCGCACCGCCGCCCCGAGCCTCGCGGCAGACCTCACGCGCCATGTCGCAGACCTGCTCAATCGCGCGCAGGCAGCCGGCGCCATCCGCGACGACCTCACCGCCGAAGAGCTGATGGCACTCGTCGCCGGCGCCTACGCCGCGATCCGCCACGCCGGCGCAGAGACCAGCCGCAAACGCTCGGCACACATCACCCAGATCATCCTCGACGGGCTACGACCCCAACCGCGGTAAGCACGCCAGAATCAGCTCGCCCGTCATTCCGGGGCCGCCGACGACGTCCAGACCACCACCGGAGCCTGTTTTTGATCGCTAGTCACGGGATCTGGGCTCCGTCTCACGTCTCGTGCTGGTAACGGTGCGGGTTCCGCGCGCTGCCCGTGCCGCCGCATGACCGTCATGAGATATACGCGACAGAGCCCAGAACTCGCAGACGAAGCAAGGAGTCCCTGCCACACCAGCTAAAACGGCTCGCTAGCTGCGATTTCTCGCACTATGCGGGCCGATTTTTCGTTGCCTCACGATGTGTCACCTTGGAGCGCTATGGACCGCTGCGTTGCGGGGGTCCGTGCATGAGATCATGCGATGGGTGAACGTCAAACGGCTCGCGGCGATCGACATGCACGGAACCAGCGGCACGAGCCTGCGCAGGCGGATCATCCTGGCGGAGTTCACCGCCGGGCTGGTGGCGCTTGGCAGCTTTGATCCCGCGCGCGGTGCCGTCCGGCCGTGGCTGTTCGGGATGGCGGAGGTGGCCTTCGCCCTCGGCATACCGGAAGGAACCGTCGGCTCCCGGCTGAACCGTGCCCGCCGCAAGATCATCGCCGCGCTCGGCGGACCGTCCGACCCAGCCTCGCCGTCCGCGCTGACCGCCGACGGCTTTCCAACGACCTTGTGGAGAAGCTAGCCATGCCCGCCATCGACGATCTCACCGCGATCCGGCAACTGCTCGACGTCCCGCGGCCAACCGACGACGTGACCACGGTCGGCCGGGCCCGGCTTGACGAACTCACCCGGCACGAGGGCAGCCGTCAGCCGCCAAGCCGGACGAGTCGCCGGTCGACGGCGCTCCGCGGCCATCGCATCGGCATCTTCGCCGCTGCGACAGGCGTGGCGGCGGCCACGGCGGTCGCGATAAGGTCATCAACGGCCACGCCGCCATCGACGGCCGCATCGCGATGGAGATCAGCGCGCCCGCCACCCCCACGCTGCGCGTGCTGCTCTGGGTAGACGCGCAGACCTACCTGCCGCTACGCCAGGTGAAGCTCGACTCCGGCGCGACGAACTACCAGGAAACCAGGAAGGTCTACGACTACCAGTTCCTCCCGGCCACCCCGGCCAATCTGGCGACGCTGACCCTCACCGTTCCGCGCGGCTATAAGCAGGCACCCAGCTGAGCGCCCGCACCCCCGCACGCGCGGGTCATCCCGTCCAGGAAGATGCCGAGCAGGTCTGGCCGTCCCGTTCGCCCGCGTCCCCGCCGGGCAGCGGAGAGCTAAACAAACATGCGGATGGAACGGAAGGTTGTCCCTCGCCCCAGTTCCAGGTCTCTCCCCAGCGCGGCCAGCAGCGTCATCGGACGATGAACGAGCCGTGCATGCCCATCTGAGCGTGGCCGGGCATGGGACAGGCGTAGTGGTAGTCTCCCGTGCCGCTCGCCGTGAAGCTGATGGCGTTCGCCCCGTCGCCCGCGGCGGTCGGATCGCCGATGACGCCGGCGTAGGCCCCGGCGATCGCTGGCGTGGCCGGCTGGCCGAACTGGAACGGGGCCGTGTCTTCCGTGATGAGCCAGCCGTGCGCCTCGTCCGTGTCGTTGTTGATGAACCGGACCTGGGTCCTTCGACTAGCGCTTCCGCGCCTCTTCCTACGACTCGGCCCGGGCTGTGTCGTCTGGCTCGGGACGACTTGACGCAACCTGTCGGTTGCAATATTATTGCAACCAATAAGTTGCTACATGTTGGGAGGCAGCTGTGACATTCCCCGATCGGATCGAGCGGACAGTCGAGATCGCGCACCCGCCGGCCACGGTATGGGCGGCGCTCACCACGGCCGAGGGACTGAGCGCCTGGTTCGGCAATGAGGCGAGGATCGACCTGCGCCAGGGCGGCGCGGCCTCGATGAAGTGGGACAGCGGCCACACCGCTGAGATGCGGGTGGAACGGGTGGAGGAGCCGACGGTGTTCGGCTTCACCTGGCATATCTACGGGCTGCCCGAGGAAGATCCGCGCCGCACCTACGTTGAGTTCACGCTGGAGCCGGCTGGCGCGGGCACGCGGCTGACCGTGGTCGAGTCCGGTTTCGCGCAGCTCCCCGAGGACGCCTACCGCAAGGCCTACGACGGCAACACCCAAGGGTGGGCGAGCGAGCTTGGTGAGCTCGTCGACTACCTCGATGCCGCCGCCTGATGCCGAGGCGATCGCCGAGCAGGTCTTCATTGCCCTGGCCGACCCGAGCCGGCGTGCCATCCTGGCCGCGCTGGCCTCGGGGGGGCCCGCCACCGCCACGGACCTGGCGGCCCGGCTGCCGATCACTCGCCAGGCGATCGCCAAGCACCTGGCGCTGCTGTCCGACGCTGGCCTGGTGACGGCCGAACCAGGGGAGCGGCGCCGGGTGCGGTACCGGCTGCGCTCCGCGCCGATGCAAGTGGCGCAGCAGTTCCTCAGCGCCCTGGCGCGCGACTGGGACGGTCCGCTCGACGCACTGATAGATCACCTCGACCGGAATGCGCGCGGATCCGCGTGACGGAGATCGCCGCCTGAGCACCCGGGCACCCCGAGCACGTCGAAGAGGGAGGACCGATGGTGAACGTGGAATCCCGGCGTGCGACCGCGCCGGCGGTTGCGCTGGCGGCGACGCTCGCGCTCGCCGCCGCGAGCTGGGCGGCCGCGGCCTGGCTGATGGGCGGCATGGACATGGGGGTCGCGACCCGGCCCGGGTCGTTCTGGTTCTTTACCGCCGCGTGGGTCACGATGATGGCAGCGATGATGCTGCCGGGCGCGGCCCCGGCGGTCGCCAGCCGCGCCCGCGCGCACGGCACGGTGCGTGCCGCGTCGCCGTTCGTCGGGTCCTATCTGGCCATCTGGGCGCTCGCGGGCGTGCTGGCGTTCGCGCTCGACCGGCCGCACGGATCACTGGCCGCCGGCGCGGTAGTGATCGCGGCGGGTGCCTACGAGCTCACGCCGGTCAAGCGGCACTTCCGCCGCCGCTGCCGTGAGGATGCCTGCTCCGGGCTCTGGTACGGGCTGCGCTGCGCGGGCTCGAGCATCGGGCTGATGGCGATGCTGGTAGCGCTGGACGTGATGAGCCTGTTCTGGATGTCGGTCATCGCCATCCTCGCCTGCGCCCAGAAGCTGCTGCCCGCGAAGGCCGCGATCGACGTTCCGCTGGCGGTGGCGCTCATCGGGTTCGGACTCGCGATTGTCTTCGCGCCCTCGCTGGTTCCCGGGCTCACACCGCCAACGATGTAACGACAAGAACGACGTACCGACAGAGAACGACGTACCGACAGAGAAAGAGGAGACAGGCAATGACTAGTCACAAGACGGGGACACGCGAAGAGTGGCTTGCCGCGCGGCTGGAGCTGCTCGACGCGGAGAAGGAGCTGACCCGGCGAGGCGACGAGCTGTCCAGGCGGCGGCAGGAGCTGCCCTGGGTCCGGGTCGACAAGGACTATCAATTCGAGACCGAGGAGGGAACGGCATCGCTCGCCGGCCTGTTCAAGGGACGCTCGCAGCTGATCGTCTACCACTTCATGTTCGGGCCAGATTACACCGCCGGATGCCCGTCCTGCTCGGCGATCGCAGACGGCTTCAACGGCTCAGCGGCCCACCTAGCCAGCCACGACGTCACGCTCAGCGCGGTATCGCGGGCCCCCCTCGCCAAGCTCCACGCCTACCGGCGGCGGATGGGCTGGACGTTCCCGTGGGCGTCCTCCTACGGCAGCGACTTCAACTTCGACTTCGGCGTGGCGCACACCAAGCAGGAGTGGGAAGCAGGAGCCGTCGCGTACAACTTCGGCGCGGAGGACCTGCGGCCGACGGCCGACGCGGCGGGCGCCCTCGATGCCTTCAGCGAGTCGATCGTCGGCACGGACTGGCAGACCTACCGGCGCGAGGGGCCCGGCATGAGCGCTTTTGCCCTGCAGGACGGCACCGTCTACCACACCTACTCGGCCTACGCGCGCGGGCTGGACGGCGTCTGGGGCATGTACCAGTGGCTGGACCGCGCGCCGCTCGGCCGCAACGAGGCCGGCATGTGGTGGCGCCGCCACGACGAGTGCGACAACCAGTGAGCGGGGCTCCCGGCTCGGTCGTCACTCGGCGGGGCTGGCGCTACCAGCCAGCGGCCGCTCGTCGGCCCGCGCGGACAGCAAGCCGGTGATGGCCCGCAGGTCCGGCTGGGATTCCAGGTTGAGGATCAGGTCGGCGGCCCGCCGCCCGGCGTCAGCGCCGATGCCGCCGGCCGCCAGGCAGCCGGTGAACTTCTCGAGGAGCTCGGCCTCGCTCATCGGGTCGGCCGGGCTGCCCTTGGCGAACGCGGCGCGGGTCGCCAGTTCACTGCCGTCGTTCATGCGTACCCGGATGATGCTGGTCATGGTGTTGTACCCGGCACCGTCGGCCTCCGGGTCCACGTGGAAGCGCACCTTCTCGATGGCGGCCCGCACCTCGGGGTCGCGCACCACCTCGTCGCGGAACTCGGCGAGCCCGGCGCGGCCGCGCAGCAGCAGGATGGCGATGCAGAACTCCATGCTGAACTTGGCGGCCAGGTGATCGGCGGGCCGGTGGTGGATCAGCGCGTTGGGCATGTGGCGGTTGGTGCCCACGCTGACTTCAGCGACATCTTCGGCGCGCAGGTCATGCGCCCGCTTCAGGTCGAGGAAGGCGGTCATCGCCGGGTGGGTCAGCGAGCCCGAGGGGAAGGGCTTGATGGACACCCCAGGATCGGCGAACGTCCACGGGGCTCCCAGCCGGTCAGTGATCTTGCCGGGGTCGTAGCCGCCGCCGGCGGCGCTGAAGAATCCCCTGCGGGCCTCCAGGATGTTGGGCGCGGTGGTGAGGCCCCGCCCGGCCAGGCTCGCGGCAAGCAGGCCGCCTTCCGCGGCGTGGCCGGCGTGAAAGGGCTTGGTCATGGTCCCGAAGTTCTCCCGCAGCCCCGAGGCCTGGGAGCCGGCCAGCGAGAGCGCGGCGGCGGTCACCGTGTCGTCGTACCCGAGCAGCCGCGCGGCGCCCGCGGCGGCCCCGAACGTGCCGATCGTCCCCGTCGAATGGAAGCCCGCCTCGTAGTGCCGTGGGCTGATGGACTCGGCGATCGCGGACTCGACCTCGACGCCCACGAGGTAGGCGGCGAGCAGGTCAGCGCCGGTTGAGCCGTACCGCTCCGCCAGCGCGAGCACCGCGGGCAGCACTGGTGCGGTGGGATGGGTGAGCAGCCCGTAGACCCGGTCCGGCAGCACCGCCAGTTGCGTGTCGTCGTAGTCGTCCGCGTGGATCGCCATGCCGTTGAGGAAGGCGGCGAAGCGCGGCGGAAGGTGCATGCCGCGGCCGAGCACCGTCGACGTCCCTGCCCGGCAGTCGTAGGAGGCTATCTCGGCGGCGGCGATCGCCACGGCATCGGTGCGCGCTCCCGCCACGGCGAGGCCGAAGCCGTCGAGGATGCAGTGCTTGGCTGCCTGGATCACCTCGGGCGGTACGGCCTCAAGCGGCGTGCCCGAGATAAACCGACTGACTTTCGCGGTCAGGCCGTCGCTCATCTGCTACCTGCACCTTCCATTCGTTATCGTTCATCCGACGAGGATCCGCGCCACTTCGGCGTGGTCCCGCAATTCGGACGCGCTGCCTGACAGTACGTTCCTGCCCTGCGCGAGCAGGCAGACCGAGTCGGCGTGCCGCATGGCGAGCGACGCGTTCTGTTCCACCACGAGCACGTCATGGTGCCAGGTTTGTCTATGGCCAAGTTTTTTCACTCGAATACCTCCCTGATCAAGCGGGCACGCCCGCTGAAGCAGTCAATCGTTCCATCCAATGGAATGTCGTTCCGTTGGATGGTGATAGCGTAAACCGCGACACATGAGCCACCGGCTGCTGCACCAATTCGCCTGCGGCGCGTCATCGCCGCCGCGCACCCCTCGCCGGTGGGCGGCCAGCCGCCCATGGAGGAATCCGCGTTCCGCGCCTACCTCGCCACCATCCGCGAGCGCGGCTGGGTCTTGACCAGGGGCGAAAAGCTGCCGGGTGCCGTGGGCACTTCGGCCCCGGTGTTCGGCGCGGCGGGCATCGTCGGCAGCCTCACGGTGACCATCCCTGAGGTGCGCTTCAACCTCAGCATGGAACCCAGGATCCAGCGGCTAGTGGTGGAGTCGGCGGAACGGATCTCGGCAGTGCTCGGGCACCGCCGCTCCTAGCGCCCGCGTGTCACGCCGGTGATCGCAGCAGCCCGGCGATGAGCAGCCCGACCATGCGGCGCGCGTCGTAGCGCGAGTCAGCGCCGGCGCCGGCGCACAGGTTGCCGATGCCGTACAGGAGCCCGAAGGCATCCACGTCGGGGCGGATCTCGCCCGCGTCGGCGGCGCCGCCGCACAGTGTTGGTGTGACGAACATTCCGGTGCTCGCCGGCGGCGGCTGGCCCGCTGCCATCGCGCGGTGCCCCAAGCACATGGCGCACGGTCCGTGCGCCGGCGTCCGCGCGGACGGGTCGTGCGAGGTGGCGGGCGCGGGACGGTGCCCGTACCTGGATGTCCCCGATCAGGACTGGCCCTACCGCGACACCGGGGCCAAAGCCGGTGCCGGAGCGCCGCTCGCGGCGACGTCCCGGCCCGAGCCGCGCTCCCGTGCCGCGATGGATTTCCTCGCCACGGCGGTGGCGCTGCCCGCGCGATCACCGGGCCGCGCCTCGTGAGCTGGCTCAGGTCAGCGCGGACCGGCGCCGGAGAACTGGTCGACGTCGAACTGGCCGGCTGACTGATCGCGCGCGTTATCCCCGCGACCGGCACGCGCGGCGAAGGAGACGCCGACCTGTCCGGCCAGGTGCTGCTGCCCTCGTTCGTCGAGCCGCACGCGCATCTGGACAAGGCGGGCATCTCGACCCGGCCGCGGCACTCGGGTCGGTGACGGCGGCGCCTCGGCAGGCGCTCGGGCTGCCGCCGGTCGAGATCGCGCCAGGGTGTCCCGCCGACCTGGTGGCGATGCCCGCCGCCGACACGCTGGAGGCCCTTGGCGCCGCGAGCGCGCACCGGCACCGCGTTCCCGTCACGGTGCGCGGCCAGGGCGCCGGCAACTACGGCCAGGGCATCCCGCTGTACGGCGGGCTCGTGCTCGACACCAGCCGGGCCAACCGGGTGATCGACGTCGGCGACGGAGAGATCACCGCCGAGGCCGGCGCCTCCTTCGTCATGCTGGAGAAGGCCGCCCGCGCGAAGGGGCAGGAGCTGTCGATCCTGCCGTCCACCGTCGGGTCCACGTTCGCCGGCTTCATCGCCGGCGGCTCGGGCGGCACGGGGTCGATCGCGAACGGCGCCATCTGGGACGGCTATCTGCGGTCGCTGCTCGTCGTCCCGTGCACCGACGACGCCACGCCGGTGCGCGTGCCGTTCCCCGAGAACACCGCGATGGCGCACGCGTTCGGCGTCAGCGGCGTGATCGCCGAGGCGACCGTGGAGCTGCGCCCGGCCAGGACCTGGACCGGGCTTTTCGCGTCATTCCCCGACACCGCCAGCGCGGTCGCCGCGGGCGAGGCGCTGTCCGACCTGGAACCGACGCCGCGGCTGCTCTCCCTCGACGAGGGTGACCGGGCAAGCGTGCGCGGCATCGTCACCGCGGAAAGCGTTCCTGAGGCGACCAGGATCGTCGCACTGCACGGCGGCACCGTGGACGCGGTGCGACCGAAGGGACCCGCGCTGATCGCGTCGATGTCCTATAACCACACCACCTACCGGGTGCGCAAGCTGCGCCCCGAGCTCACCCACCTGCAGTGCATGGGCCCCGGCCTGACCCGCCGCCGCGCCGAGGTGGCGGACCTGGTCCCCGAGTCGCTGATCCACCTGGAGGGATTCCGCACCTCCCGCGGCAGGGACTGGGTATCGATGCTGTTCCTCCGCTACGACGGCCCCGACGTGCTCTACCGGCAGATGACCGAACTCGCCGACGTCGAGGTCTACGTAGACGACCCGCACACCTGGGTCCTCCACCACCTCCGCCTCCCCGCCGTCCGCGAGGCCGCCCGCACCTTCGACCCCGACGGCCTCCTC
>Ga0066797_1000210_pt1 | contig 17694 bp, 18 predicted proteins | sample PersoiDNA2013193_FD_76335 | JGI IMG/M metagenome (GOLD analysis project Ga0066797, IMG submission 76335) | Permafrost soil microbial communities from the Arctic, to analyse light accelerated degradation of dissolved organic matter (DOM) -... | ecosystem: Environmental > Terrestrial > Soil >... | reverse complement strand
CCCTTGTCTCGCAGCAGGGCAAGCTTCTCGATCTCGTCTGTCCCGCTTGGTTGCCTGACGGCGTGAGCTGTCGTAACAGTTGCCGGGGTCACCATGCCATCCGGTCTTGTGTGCCGGTCACTCTGGATCGTGTAGGAAGCTATACGGTGCCGTGTCAGTTGCTGCTGGCTGACACGTGACAGGTCCTCGATGCGAAATGTAAACGAGAGATGTTCGAGAATCGATAGATGACCACGGTCAAGTGTCGCCTTCAACGAATTCTTGCTTTTCGTCTTGTAGGGAACTTGTGCAATCAGCAGTGCCAGTTCTTCGGGCGATTCACCATTGATTCCACGGGTATACGCAAGCAATGAGACGTTCATCTGTTTTCCCCTTTATCAGATAATAGGACTCACGGCTTTTTTGCCGGATCATCAGGGACAGTCAAAGCAGTACCGCACTTGGAACAAAACCTGCTCCCTTTTGGATTTTCATATCCACAGGATGGACAGAATTGCAAATCAGACGGTATTGATTGAGAAGAAGCAGTCACGAGCAAGACCTTCTCTTTGTCCGGTTCATCCCATTGGACGAAACAGAAAAAAGTGCAGATTACTGAAAGCGCCAACGTGATATAAAAAGCAGGTTGAAACTCAAAATGGATCATGTTGGCCATACCATCTTGACCCAAAGATTTCATAAAGGCTATCGGTGCTTCATAGAGGAAGCCCAGGAGAATTACAGATTGAAGGAGTGATGACCAAGACGGTCCCACCACGTCTTTTTTACCGTTATCTATGATGATACCAAGCACTGACAACGCTAGGACAGAAATAATCCAGACATTAGGTTTTCCTGCTGCTGGATTTGTCCCCGTGAAATCCTCGTAGTGCCCGGAAATAATCTGAATTCCTGTGGCACTTCCCATTTTCTGTCCCGAACAAGAAACCACTATCCAGGGAAACAAAAACATAATGGCGATCAAGAGAAATAACAGCTTTACCAACGGCTTCTTATTCATCTGCTCTTTCCTCTTTTTGCTCTCTCGTTCTCGCTCATCAGTGAGAGTGCTTTAATTCAGTGGATAGACAAGCGCCGATTCAGGATAACTTCGCTCTCCCAGCAACCAGCCCGGTTCCGTCATTTCTGCAAAATAGTAATTCTCACCGTTCTGTGGATAGTAGGAAAGCGGGGTACTTGTTGGGAACACAGCAGTCTGCGTCATCTGCTTGTCCGTAAACGCCACGCCGACTGCTTCATGCCCGGTCGTCGTTGTATCGGCAGCGGGGAAACCAAACAGTGCCACCTTGTATCCGAGGACTTCCAGGATTGAAGCGTACAGGATCGACTTATCCTTGCAGTCACCTTTGTCAAACGCGGTCTGGGCTGGAAGTTCCGGAAAATCAGTGATCTTGTAAGGAATGGCCATTCCGACAAAACTCAAAATGAACTCGGCCTCATGGAAGTAGTCATATCCCGAAGACTTGGCAGCAGTATCAAGGGCACTAGCAAGCTGTCCAACATACGCAACATTGGTTGGTTCTGTCGTCCAGGCAACATAATCACCAAAGAAGGAACCAGCTGTGTTTTCTTGAATCATGGATTTCAAGAGCGGACTTGAAGCATTCAACATTGTTTGCTGCTCATTTCCACTTGAATGAAAAAATGTGCTGACATATGCAGTTTGCGACCGATCAAACGCAAGAAGACTCGAGGGTGCTTCAACCTTCCATGTGTAGGCAGTTCCACCATAGGTCCATGAAAAATCCTTGCTCTCGGTTGCTGTCGTACTGGCATACTGAAGAGCAGGAACCACACCGTCGGATGATTCTACAACCGGGGGCGTAGAAACTGTTGTCTGTTGTGTGGACGAATTGTCCAGCGTGACCGTCTGTGTCACTGCATCCCAGGTCACATTGAACCCCAACGCCTGCGCTATCCATGAAATTGGAAGGAATGTCCGGCCATCAATGATTTCCGGGGCAACGTCCATGGTGGTTGGCATACCATTGACGAAGAGGTAGGTACTTCCAATCGACAGTTTTACCGTCGTTGCTGCACCGTCGACAATGGTGACCTTCTGCGTTGCATCATCGTACGTTATGCCGGCATCAGGGATTCCAAGAGCATTGGCGACAAACCGAAGCGGCAGGAACGTGCGATCGTTCTTGATGTAGGGGGGCAGCATCCATGGTCAGTGTCTGCTGGTCAGCCGTATAGTGCATGGAACCGATGGTGAAGACGACAGTGGTTGCCGCAGAAACATGGCCAATCGGAACAACGACAGCCAGGATGAGAACCAGCGTCAGAAACCATACGGCTTTTTTCACGACATACCCCCTCTTCTCGTTCATCAATGACCGTCCACTTTTGTTTCGATGACCTTCTGAATGGCAACCAGGACGTTCGACAGAAGATCATCCCCCGTTGCCTTCTCGATCGCGTCGACACTGGTCGTATAGGTTTGCCAGTTCGAATTGATGCTGTTGATGTTCGGTGTGTTGATGCCTCCTTCATTAGGAACAGTGCGTCACAGTATGTGTTAAGGTCAGCATACGGTCCTGCCGCGTTTCGAGACCCCCTTCTTGTCAAGTTCTTTTGTTAGTATACACCTCTGCCACGCTTCGTCCAAATCTGGTCTCCGGCACTCCTTCCCTCACACTCTTGCTCTCCTCCTACATACCCTTTTCTATTGTCGACACCTATTCCTGCGCCAGATCAGCATCGACTCATCACGGCCCCACACGACCGACTACAGCACCGACTAGCCCATCCTCGCCACTGGCCGTAGGTTTTTCGTCTCCCGTCTCACAACAACTTCTTTCCGATCCGCCCACAGTTGGAACGGCAGGGGACGAGCTGGTTCCCTGCTTGCCGACATACGTCAAGAGAACAACTGAGGAGAAAATCCTATGGAAATCTTCGGAGTAATCGTAGTACTGCTGTTTTGCGCACTTGCCGCCTGCTATGTCAATAGTGGCGACTAGGTTGGCCGCACGGAAAGCCGAGGCGTCAAGAGTGCCCGTAAGGCTTTGCAGGGACGAATACACTGGCCGCACGCTGTGTGAAAAACACGGCTCGAGAACTCATCGCTACAAGCAGAACGGGCACTCATCAGAATCTCAAAATGCACTTTTGCGTTCACAACAGGGTGGAGACAACTGCAAGACATTTGCGGTCCTCTAAGCTTTCACCATTGATTGAAATTGTTGGAGGACGTATCTGTCTCGTCTACTTATCTACTATTAGGTCTCTAGCTACCTTACCCTCCAAGGGTTCCACACGCGTTGTTTTCCCGCTCTCAATCAGAGTATGACATGCGGGCGCGGCCTTGCCATCGATCTCCATGAGACACGAGTTGCAGGATTGCAGTCCACAGCAGTAGCGCCTGAAACCCAAACTGCTATCAACGTTCATGAAAACGTATTCCAGCGCCTCCAGAACTGTCGTCTTGTCTTCTTCGTCGACTGGAACCTTGAAGATGTCAAAATGTGGCGCTATTCCCAACGAAGCATCTTGTCTAAACACTTCCAGAGTGGCATAGGTCATCGCACTACCTCCTCGCGGGAGAGACTGGAACTAGACGTACATCCCAACCATCACCCATGCTCCGCACGACAGTGTGGTTGACTTCAGTGCTGAGCTCAGGGTAGTCCATCCGGTAGTGTGCTCCTCTTGACTCCTTACGAGCTAAGGCCGCCGTCAAGACCGCGCCCGCTGTAGTGACCATGGCTCTCGCATCAATGCAGCCGACCAGATCAAGGTTATAGATCAGCCCCTGACCGCAAGCGAGCTTCGGCAGCATGGCTTTGACTTCATCAATACGCTGCAACCCCGCGGTGAGGTCTGTCTCGTTCCTGAACATGTGAGCATCCTTGTACATGATATCGCGCACCTCTTTGCGGATTTCCCGATGATCGATGCTTTCCGTCTTTGAGCCCTCCACCAGAGTCGTGAGGTACTCAACCTCGCTGTCTACCTGATCCTGACCAGCCTCGGGGACGCACGACATCGCCAGTGCTTCCTTGGAAGCCGCCTCACCGGCTCTAGCACCAAACACGATCATCTCTGGGAACGCGTTCCCGCTGACTCGTCGCCCGCCGTGGACATTCCCGGAGACCTCGCCGGCGGCAAACAGGCCCGGCAGCGAAGTCCTAGTATCCTTGTCGATCCTTACGCCGCCCATACAGTACAGCGATCCGATTCCCACCTCAACGGGCTTCTGCCACGGCATAGCTTCCATATCGTCAAGAATCTTCCCTCGGAGCTCAGTGACCGGGTCCACCTTGCGGGAAGTATCCCTGACCTGCCCTCTCAGATCCATGATGACGGGCCCGCGGCCCTCCGTAATCTCTCGCCAAACATCCCGGGCAACGATATCGGAGTAAGGTCCCTCCCCAGGGGTCACGAATTCTTCGCCTTTTGCGTTGACCATCTTGGCCCACGGCAAGCAGCGCATGCCCCGATTCGGTCCTCGGGCAGGTGTAATCGCGAATTGAATCTCCTCCATGTCCACCAGTTCGGCGCCAGCCCACGCAGCCATGGCGTATCCCGTCCCCGTGCTTCCAGTGGGGACACCCATCGGCTCCTGCGAGGTTAGAGGGTATAGCTCTCCGAGGCTTCCGGCCGCCAAGACGACCGTCTTGGCAGTACAGACACGTATCGTCCCATCCGACAGGCCGAGCGTCACGGCACCGACCACCCGACCCTTGCTAACCAGAAGTCTCGTTGCCAGATGGTTTTCGAGGATGGTAACATTAGACATACCCCTCAACTTGCCGTTCAGCGTACGCAATATCTCCCGCCCAGGGCAGAATAGTGATCTTGGGAATCTCATCTGGGGTTCGGCAGGCTTGGGCGGAATGTTGAAGTTGACCTTGGCGCCAAACTCAGCCAGTTCCTTGGCTCTCATAGGCGCCTCTGACGTCATGGTGTACACCAAGTCGGGATCATTCAGGTAGCAGCCCATACTTATGAGGTCTTCAGCGTGGATTTCGGGCGAGTCGCCGGGCCACATGGCTGCATGGTACCCTCCGTTACCAGATGGAGTGAGTCCCCCTTGCCCCAGGGGAGAACGGCTCACGAGGGTGACGGTGGCCCCGGCCATGGCGGCCGCAAGGGCCGCTCTGGCACCGGCACCACCTGCGCCGATAACAAGTACATCGCTCTTGTTGGTGTCAGTATGAAATCTATCGCTCACTGCAGCCACCTCCCACCCTTTGCTCCGCAGAGCAGCATGCCCGACGTCATCATCGTCCCAACGCCCTTACCGAATTCAGAACATAGAGAGACAAGGAGCACAGTATCTTCTTCCACCTTGTCGGTCTCCTTGGACGGGTACTCGTCCATATCGAACCCAATGCCTTCAGCCACGGGTACGTCTGAGACCAGCGTCACGCCAATTTTCTTCGCTACGCTCTCCGCAGCAACCCTTACCTGTGCCAGGGTCATCCCGGCCTTGACTTTCGATGGTAGCGTTGTTTTCAAATTCTCAAGGACAGTGAAGGCCTCTGATTCCTTGTCGGTCATGGCACCCAGTTTGAAGACGCCCGCAACAACTCCCCAGTGCCTAGCGTACTGGGCTCCGACAAATGCCATCACGGTGTCGCCCACGTGGAGCTTGGAGCTGTCGGGGTACCCGACTCTCTGCCCAACCCGTGAGCTGGGACTAGTAGCAATGCTGATGAGGATGTTAGTGTCCTCGCAGCCCTCGCGTCGAAGCACGTAGTCCACGTACGCCGCGAGCTGAGTGGAGTCCCGGGCGACATCATCGCCCTTCTGAGCCTTCTCTCTCATTACATCAAAGCCCATTCTTGCTCGTTTGAGAGCGGCACCGATGCACTTGAGACTCGTAGAGTCCTTAGATGAGATACTCTTCTCAAACTCGGCAGTAACGTCCACCACAGATCGCCCTTCTAGGTTCTTCTTTACAACGCTCGATCGCCTGACGGGCATGGCACTCGTACCGACGAGGCCGATCGCACCTCCCTCCCCTGCGAGCTCTTTCACTTTGGCGCAACCGTCCGCGATGAACTTGCTGGCAGGATTGACCTTCTCGACTGGGCACGTTGTGAAGAGGTCGACTTTGGGAAGATTTCGCAGCGGCTCGGTAGTGAAGAGAAACGGCCCTTCGTTCAGCCCAAGGACTGTCACACTCTCTCTGCCAAGGCCGTAGCACGGGTAGTTGGTGAGGTAACATCCTGGCGCGTTGTGGATGGCGTCCGAGAATATGACCAGCGCCTGGACATTGTTGGACTTCATCATGGTCCTTACGATCGAGTTGCGGACCGCGATTGTCTCATCTGGGATCAGGTGAGGGTGGCGCACCATAAGCCCATGACGGAGTACTGGGAGTTTCGTATAGCTCATTGATTTCCACCTCCACATGTGTAGATCATCGGTTTCGTCTTGAGAAGCCGTTCGAAACCGGTCTCGGTGACGATGATGTGGTCACCCAAAGCCAGGTAGCCGGTCTCGGGGATAAATTGGTTCGGGTGGATCACGATACTCATGTTCTTCCGGAAAGTGAGAGGGCATTCGTCGTCCACTTCAACGCGACCGAGGCCGAAGCCGTGACCTCTCGACCGCATGTAAGGCGGACGGCAGTACTCAGCGTATCCGGCTTTGCTGATGATGTCGTTCTGGATCTTCGCCACGTCAGCGATCCTGGCCCCCGGCTTTATGATCTTCAGGGATTCTTCCAAGGCCCTTACCAGGATGTCATACTTCTCGTAGAAAAGGTGGGGTAGCTCGCCGTACACGGCTGTCCTGCAAAGCTGGGCGGAATATGTAACCGACCTGTACGCCGGAGTCATCTCGAACAGGAAGATGTCGCCTTTCTCAAGCTTCTTCCCATACGGGAGGAGCATACCGGTGCTGTCCCGCCCTATAGACGACATCTGGAAGTTGTCGGTCGCGCCCATCTTCTTCATCGTGTAATCAATCTCGGCCATGATGTAATAGTCAAGCATACCTTCCTTGGCGGTCTCCACCACTTTCAGAAAAGCCGCATCCGCCATTTCGGCAGCCTTTCGGATCAGACCCAGTTCAAAGTCGGTCTTCACCAAAGCAACCTCTTCCAGGAGGTCCGTGCCTTGGACAAAGTTGTCGCCGAACTCAGTCTTGAATTCAGCCAGATCCTTCTCGTTGAGCATCTCCATCCCGGCTACAGCAATCTTGCCTTTCGTCCCCGCCTTCACGACCGAGATGATCTCCTTGTTGGATCCACGCGTCAGCGGCCGAACATCTGAGAGCCCTGATTCCAATACTGCATGTTGGATATCCCACGTTGCCCCGATCAGAAGCGTAGGTTCGCCGGCTAGGGGCAGAAAGAAGTAGCTCCTGTCCCCCAGCAAGGTATAGTTGGCTACGTAGTGGATGTATGTCTGGTTGATTTGGTTGGAAAAGACCAATAAACCATCGAAGCCGCCGGCAGCAGCCCGTTCTCGGAGTCGTTTCCAGCGCAGCTCCAGTTCTCCTTCAGGTACCGACATGTGATTACCCATCTTTCAGCACCTTCGTCGGCGGTTCAGATTGATCGAGCGTCTTGTACTCCTTCCGCCTGCTGCGGATCCACCCGACCATCCCGCCAGCCTTGTAGATGTCCTTGAGAATCCAGGGAACCTCTTCACACTTGAGCACCTCGCCGGTCTTCACTACTCGAACGAGCCCAGCATCGATGTCGACCTCTATCTCGTCGCCTTTCTCGAACTTCGACCGAACTCCGGGGCAAACCAACACCGGAAGCGCCATGTTCCACGTGTTTCGGAAGAAGACGCGACCTGCACTTTCACAGATGATGGCCTTGATGCCCTTCTCTCGAATCACCTCGCCCGCAGGCCTGCCAGACGAAGCTCCAAAGTTGCGACCCCCAACGATAAAGTCGCCTGGCTTGGCAAGCTTTGGGAACTCAGGATCGTAGAACTCGAGCACGTGCGCCAGCGCAAGATCCATCTGGCCCTCCATTCCCGACGCCAAGATACTCTCCGAGTTGATGTTGTCGCCAAACGTCCACACTTTGCCTTTCAAATAACCCATTCTAGTCACCTCTCAAGTGTATTTGATCCGGGGTCAAGGAAGGAAGGCCCTGGGATCCGTGATCTTGCCCTCGACAGCCGAAGCAGCTACGGTATAAGGCGAAGCGAGGTAGATCGAAGTAGCCTTACCAGCGCGGCCCGGCAGGTTGCGCGGATGAGTGCCAATCTCGGTGTCCCCGTCGGCCAGATTACCCACGCAAAGCTGCTGGCACGGCCCGCAATATGCCGGAGTAACCAGGGCACCGGCCTGATTGAATACATCCACAAGCCCCTCCCTCATGGCCTGCCCGTACATGTCTCGAGTCCCGGGAACTACTATGAGCCTGACGCCTGGATTGACCTTCCGACCCTTCAACACTTCAGCAGCCATCCTCATATCCTCGATACCTCCTCCCGTGCACCCTCCGATATACGCCTGCTGGATTGGCTTGCCCACAACCTCTGCAAGGAGCTTCGTGAAGCTAGGCTGCGGTGGTACAGCCACCTGGGGCTCCAGGTCAGAAACGTCGATCTCGACGACCTTGGAGTACTCGGGATTGGGATCGTTATAGACCGGCTCGAAAGCCTTTTTGGCGCGACCTTTCATGAATTCCAACGTTGTCTCGTCGGGTTCGACCAGCCCGAAGGTGCCGCCAGCTTCAATAGTGAGAAGGCTGAATATCATGCGCTGCCAAACAGAGAGACTATGGATGTAAGAGCCACCATATTCAACCGCAGACCACAACGCCCCATCGGCACCCAACTCTCCCAGGACGTACTGGGCAACGTCTCTGGCGCTGACTCCTCGCTTGGTAGTCCCTTCAATCTTCACGAGAATGGTCGGGGGAGCTTTGAACCAAGCCTTTCCCGAAAGCATCACTTCGGTTATCTCGAAATTCATCGGCGAAGACAAGCATCCGATGCAGCCATAGGCCGTAGTATGCGAGTCCGACCCCACCGCTATTGCGCCCGGCCACACGTGCCCCTGCTCAACCATAAGGTAGTGACCGATTCCGGTACCTGGTCCATATATGTACTTGACGCCATAGCGCTCACCTTGTTCGACAATATACTTTACCGTGTTCGCATCCTTCTGGCTCGCAGGTAGGAAATGGTGGTGATCCGGACAAATCACGACCTTCTCACCGTCGAAGACGCTCTTCACTCCACCGATCTGCTCAAAGTGTTTGAACTTGTAGTCCGGACTATGCATGAATACAGCATCCACATCAACGATGACAATCTCGCCTGGAACAACTTCCTTCTTTTTGGCACCACGTGCCAGAATCTTGAGAGCCATAGTACGACCCATAATCTCACCCCTTTGTTTGTTGGGTTTATAAAGAAGTCTGTTTCTCGTGCTCCAGCTCAGCCTTCAGGAGCGCCAAAATCCCGCCGGCCTCGACGACTGAGCGCATTACTTCTGGGATAGGTTTACCGAAAACCTTGGCTCCCGTCGTGATGTTTGTGACTTCGATGGCCTCTTCGGTTACTTTTACCTGCACTTCGTCGCCCTCATTGACGATCTTGCTGACGCCCGGAGCCGAGAATACCGGTATACCCATGGCGATACCGTTGCGAAAGTAAAGCCGCGCCACCGAGTCAGCGACGATTGCTGAAATCCCCAAGACCTTCATGACTGAGTTGGCAGGCTCTCTGTGTGAACCACACCCGAAGTTCCGACCAGCTACGATGATGTCTCCCGGGTTAACATCTTTGTAGAAGTCCTTCCTAACTGCTTCCATGGTGTGGAGCTTGAGGACCTCGAGACCCTCTCTCATCCAACGTCCAGGGGAAATGACGTCCGTGTTGATGGAGTCGCCGAACGTGTGTGCCTTGCCCTGATAAATCCTTGTTCCTATCTTTGTTTCCATAACCTTCACCTCGCAGAGTCTCCCCACAGTCAAAGGTAGCGGTAGGGAGGATTTCTTGTCTTTACAAGAAGCATCGGGGATCAGTGATGTGCCCAGTAACTGCGGAAGCTGCCACCGTGGCTGGCGAAGCAAGGTAGATAAACGCTTCAGGGCTACCCATGCGACCCTTAAAGTTCCTTGAAGTAGACGTGATACACACCTCCCCGGGAGCTAGTGTGCCCATCACGCCTGTGCATGGTCCACAGTGAGGGTGAACGACGAGGCATTCAGCCTCGATCAGAGTCTGAAGATATCCGGCTTTCATTGCTGCCATATATATCTCCCAGGAAGCTGGCCCGATGATGCAACGGACATCATGGTGGACCTTCCTGCCCTTGAGTATCTTTGCAGCCATCGCAATGTCCTCAAGCCTACCATTGGCGCACCCGCCGACGATCGCCTCATTGATGAGTACGTTTCCGTACTGATCTGCAGGCTTCACGACCTCAAATCCATGTGGTTGGGCCACGAGCGGGACGATCTTGCCACCGTCAATTTCTATGACGCTCTCGTACTCCGCATCAGCATCGGGAGCCACTGGGGTGAACGGTCTGCGGGCTCTCGGAGTCACAAAATCGAGGACCTTCTGATCACACTCAAACAGGCTGAACTTTGCTCCGAGCTCGACCGACTGGTTCGCAATACAAATGCGACCGTCCAGACTCATTGCACTTATGGCGTCACCACCCCATTCCATGGATTTGTACGAACCCACCTCGACACCATAGTCACCGGAGACCTTGAGAAACACGTCTTTGCCCATGACCCCAACCCCGAGTCGTCCACTCACGTTCATCTTCACTGCCGGCGGCACCATGAACCATAGACTCCCCTTGGCGAGAACCCAGGCAAGCTCCTGCTCACCTACGCCGGTCCCTCCACAGTTGATGCCGCCGTAGATGGTGGTATGGGAGTCTGCCACGAGATCCAATTCGCCGGGGGCTACAAACCCCTTATCGAGCATGACCTGGTGACAGATGCCGGCCTTAACGTCGAAGAAATGGGGAAGCCCCAGCCTCTTCACGATTTCGCGTTCCTTGACGTGCTTGATCGCAGTATTGACGTTCTTGTCCATGGCGGGGCACGAGTGATCAATCAGTACCACTATCCGATCCTTGTCCCAGATCCTAGTGAGACCGCCCTCAAGTCCTGCGTGTTCCATGTCCTCATTTAATTCAACAATACTGTCATAGATACAGACCTGGTCTATCTCAGCGGTAACATAGTCGCCTGCACTCACTACTTTGCGCCCGGAGTGTCTAGCCAAGATTTTCTCTGCCATCGTCATACCCATCGTCGATACCTCCAATCAGTTACGCGAGGCCTACTAATAGAGCAGGGGAGAACAGCAAGGGGAAGAACCGTGGGAAAGATGCAATGAATAGTACCGTCAGAACAACCATTACCCAGTACAGCCCAGTTCCCAAGATAACTTCCTCCGTCCTCTACGCGCATACTCCTCAGTGCCTCAGTCGTTGCGGAACACATCCGCCATACTCTCATCGACATTCACATGCAAGTACCTTCCTTCTGTCCAGGAACTTCCGTACCATCTGACTTTGCCTAGTACTTGGCAGAAATCGGCCAAGTACCGGATCACATCCCCCCATGCCGGCGGTGCGCCTCTGCGGGATCCTGCCACCTGGGATCTACCCCCTCTGCCGTTTTCCGGTACCGTTTCAGTCATCGCGGCGATCGAGTGGCTGCTGTTCAGCGCGTTCTCCATGCGGTAACCCTCTGTCTCGATCACGCATCCACCTCTTGACATCCCGAATTGGACTCTATCCCGCCCTTGCAGACGCCCTGTACAGCAATTGTGTGACAAATCAACGGTAGTACAAAGAATCTGCATGGGCGATTCTCTTCTTCAGGTACGGCAGTTCAAGTTACGGGGTCCATCCTACAAACAGGTCTCTCTTGCCTTTCAACCGATTCATAGTTGAGCCTAGTAGTGTAAAGTCGGCGACGGTGTCTACTGAAAATTGTCTGCGAACTGCAGGACTCAATGACCGATCGCCGTCAGATACAAAACGGTAAGGGGGGTCATGAGTAACCAAAGCGCAGCCGTAACAAACCCCGGTTTCAGTAAGTCTTGGCTGTTAAACTGCTTGAAACCAAAGGCAATCACGGTTTGTGTTTGTTGATAAACCATTATTGCTGCAGTATAGGACGCCAGAAACACAACCACCGGTATAAGGATACTGAAGTGCTGTGCTTGAGCTGAAGCTATGAGAACTGGTACGAAGGTGGCAGCTGCTGCCTGTGGAGCAGGAAGAATGAGGTGAACCAAATTGGCAAGCAACCACACTTTCAGGCAAAAAACGAGCAAAGAAGAGGAACCCAATACTGGATGAGCCAGGTTTGCTAAGAACTTGGTTATCCCGGTGGCTGGCAGGACTGAGCCCAGAGTCAAACAGAAGCCTGTAAAGAAAACGGCCTCCCATGGTATCTTTTTGCTGAAGTCATCCCCATTCAGTACGCCAATGCCAGGAAACATAAGTAAGACTCCACCGAGCACGCCTGCAGTAATGAGACTCAGCTTAATGAAACTGCCAATCATCCACAAGACAAGTGTAATCGCAACGATGATTGCGGCTTTCTTCTCTTGCGTCGTCATCGGCCCTAAACCGTGGAGTGTCGCCTGGAATTCTTTATATTTTTCGACACTAACTACTTTGACTTCTGGCGGAAATATCATTGGTATGATGAGTGCCAGCAATATACAAACGATCAAAGCTTGTGGCGCAAATGCGACAAACCATTGTAAGTAGTTCATGGTAAGCCCGGCTTTTGCGAGAAGACCGCTTACTAGGATGGCACTCAGTCCAGCAAGATAAACCTGCGACGTGATATAGGTGGTGAAGCCCAGCATAGTAAAAATGCTCCGTCCGACATTGCTCTTCTTGTCTTCTGTTTGACCGAATACAGGGAGGATCATCATTCCTATCGTCCCCAGGACAACTGTGCAAGCGTTCGCCAACGGGATAATGGCACCGAGAACAAATCCCACTAGCACAAGGGAAACCATGATGCTCCTAAAAGAAGGCTTACTCCGGGCTATCAACGAATAGGCTAGCCTTTTGCCGAGACCGGTCTTTTGCACAGCGACAGCTATGGCGAAAGCAAAGATCATGAATATGAAGACATTGCTCGAGAAACCGGAGAAAATGGTCGGCATGTCTGTGACGTTGAAGAGAAGCATCAAGACCATTCCCAGAAAACCCGTAACAAGGACACTAGTAATCTCGCTGATCCACCATGTAAGCATAAGAAACAGGATTCCCAGCGTGGTTTTCCCCGCTTGCGTAAGTCCAGCGCTAACCGGAGCAAGCCGGGCAATCAGAATGAAACCAATGACCCCGCACGCAGCTACCACATATTGCCAAGAATGGATTGTCTTCTCTACCTTCTTTGGTGAGCCTACATTTTGCACGCTTGGAGCATTCACACTCATGAAATCCCCCTATGTATAGTCTCGTATCCGAAGTTCAATCGCGGAACGGCTGCAGCAGCAGAGATGGAAAGCGTACTCGACACAAGTACACGAACGCCTATTGCCTTAGTAGCTACTGTCGCTGGTCGTGGTCAGATAGTTGTCAAGCACACTATCATTGCTGGTCGCTGCACGTTTAAGGATCTCGCTTCCATAGTCCGTCATAGGCGCACCAACTGGAGGAAATGGCTCTGTAATCCATAGCACAAAAGCAGCTAAGCATAGAGCTAAGGAGGCTCTCCCCGCAACTTTGAGTCCTCCCTTGGAAACCGGGACAAGCGTCATGGTAAGGACAGAAATGAGAATATTGAAAATTGTCACGAGCGCTTTTGGTTCGTTGTCTCCCCTTATGGCCACGTTTCACCTCCCCATCAGTATGGTTGATATAGCTGATAAGAAATGCTACGACGGCCATATATATTTGTCAAATTAATTATCCTAATGTATTCGATAAGGACACCTTATACATCAAATAGGGAATAGCCAGGAATACCGAAAATTCCTCAAAGACCGTGAGACTACTGTATCTGCGAATTGCCCATCATCCTCGAAAAACACTTACAACGTCTCGTGGCAACACGACTTCTCTCAAGATGTAACCTATGCAGCCGGTGCCTAAGGCTCGCGCTGCCACTTGGCCTGGCGTCTGCGATGGAGAACAATAGGCGAATCACCACGGATCAGCTGTTCGTCGCCCTGCAATTTTCTGATGAAGTGAAGCCGTATCTGAACCATCCAAGGGTCCTGATAAGCAGAGTATAATGTAGGAGGTTTCCGCTGAGAAATCTGTACAGCGTTATATAGAGGATAAAGGAGGTTGGATGCTTATGGATAGGTTTAAGATATTTTACACCGTTGCACAGTACAGAAGTTTCACAAAGGCAGCGGAAGTCCTTGGTTTAACACAACCTGCAATCAGTTTTCAAATAAAGGCACTTGAAAATGAGTACTGTACAGAGCTATTTGAAAGGATAGGTAGAGACATCTTCATCACAGACTCCGGCAAAACACTGATGATCTGTGCCGAGAAGATACTATCAGCATTGGAAGAGGCTGATTTAGCCCTTAAGGAATCCAATAACCCTCTAAAGGGAAGGGTAAATTTCGGGGCAAGTGTAGTTGCTGGTATCTATATCCTTCCCCGAATACTTGGAAATTTCAAGAGGAGGTATCCAAACATTGCGTTGTCCATGAAAATGAAGTATGCAAGTGCAAGAGATATTATAGGGGACATTGAACGCAATGAGATAGATTTCGGCATCATGGTGGAGGACAATCAAGCGCAAAATGAAAAGGACCTCCTATCAATTCCTCTGCTCAAAGATGAGCTGGTCTTCGTAATGTCTCCAAGACATAAATTCGCTAACAGAAAGATAATTCCAGTTAATGAGATATTGAGTGAAAATCTGATATTAGGGGCAAGGCATTCTGCAACACGGAATTATATAGACAGCGAGTTTAGCAAACTCGGATTCCATATCACACCGTACCTTGAAGTCGAAAATCTTGAGGTAATCAAAAAGATGGCTGAAGAGGATTTTGGCTCAGGTATCCTGTCGTGGGCTTCTGTAAGAAGCGACGTAATGAATAAAGAGCTTTGCGCCAGAAGACTGGAAGGGATGAAACTCATAAGGAACATCTCGCTTGTTAAGAGGCAGCAAAAGACTTTCTTTCCTGCCACCAATCTTTTCGTTGATTTCCTGAAAGATGCAATAGAATTGACCGCAAAAAGCTTCATATTCGAACAGTGATTTCATTACCTGTGAACAGTACCCCAATCGTTGGACAGAAAGCCGGGTATATGAAGGTGGGTTCCTACCCTGTCCTCTTTGCTAATTTGTCTTAACGTACCTCCTCCTTTATGTCAAGCACCTCTCGATATATCTTTTCCGGCGTTTTACAGCCCAGACTCTGGTGCGGTCTTACCTCGTTGTAAAAGATGAAGTATTCCTTAAGCGATCTCTTCAACTCCGGTACGCCCTCATGTGCCTTGAGATATACCTCTTCGTACTTCACCGTTCTCCACAGTCTTTCCACGAAGACGTTGTCTAACGCTCTGCCTTTCCGTCCATGCTGACTCGGATCTGCCGGATTTCCGGGGGTGTTTCCTGCGCGCCTAGCGCGGTCGTCACATTTACTGCCGCTCCCGCCTCATACTATGTTTTCACCGACTGGTCGGGGTCTCATTGGCATGAAGAACCCAACGACTGCGATGATGGATGCAAACAAGAACGTCACGGCATCCTTCGCTGCGGAGGCCGGGCGGTCGTCGAGGAGGTCAGAGGAACTGTTGCCTGGGATGCGTCGGCACAGAAGGCCACGATCGTACGGCGGGGCAAGACACTGGAACTGTGCATTGGCAAGAACGTAGCAACGCTGAATGGTCAGTCCGTCAACATCGACAGTAACCCCAAGGTCGTGCCCATCATCATGAGCGGAAGGACGTTCCTTCCTCTGCGATTTGTCGCGGAAGCACTCACACTAGACGTTCAATGGGATGCAGCTACGCAAACGATCACGATCACCTCGACACCGTAGGACAACGCAATCGTCAAACCCCGGTCAGGTCAACTGATCGGGGTTTCGCTTCTTCCAAGGCTGCAAGTAGGGTGCGACAGGCGATACAGCAACATGCAACACCAGGGCAACAATGTACGTTTGTATGTCGTACCAACGTGCGCCCGTTCCAGGCATGAAGGCAGGAGAAAAGACCTCAACAGCAAGGATACATGCTGAAAGAGGGGTCAAATTGGAGATCTCACAGACCTTGCCTTATGCTAGTACCCCTCCTGGAGAACGCGCCCGCTGCAAGGCCTTCGTTTAGCGTGTTGGTGTGAACGTGTGCTGTACCTCGGTACATGTACTTTGGTATGCTGTACTGTTGTGCAATGAGCAAAAGAACAGGGCGTCCCATCATGTGAGGAAAGACCGCCCGGTTATGCAGACAGACCGGGAAGTCGAAACCTCCGGACGTATGCGCTATGGCTTCCCCTGCTTTCGGATCAGGTCGATCAGGAACGAGGTAAGACCTTCCGACAGGTACTGTCGGGATTCGTAGCACAACCGTGGGCCGTTATCTGTAAGCAGATCACCGCCTTCAAGGCCATACGCCTTCCTATCATGACAGTGCCCATCCTGGTTGTACCTGCAGCCCTCACACGTTGTCTGTGCCATTGCCTTTCTCAGCTTGCGCGTTTCGTGCTGTGGTCAGATCGTGCGCCTCAGCAACACCAGGGACCTTCCCATACTTGCCGATGCTGTACACCTCAAAGACCAAGAAGTTGTCGTTTCTTCGCCTGGAATTCCTCTTCGGTCAAAGTTCCCTTGTCTCGCAGCAGGGCAAGCTTCCCTATTTCGTCCGCAGCGCTCTCGTGCCCGACAGCGTAAACCGTGCTTGCACTCACAGCTTCTTGAATCGTCTCGCGTGCAATAGAGAAACCTCTCTGAAACGACGCACCCTGAAACATCAAGCTATATGCTATCATGTTGTCGGCCCGAACCGCACTCTTCTTCCCAACCCCCCAAAGGGTCTTGCTGCCGGTGTCCCTATCTGTGGCGGTCAGAACCTCCAGGACGCCTGTAACCAGTGTCTTACGACTTTCGAGTCCGGTTATCTGGTTGAAACGATAAGCGGTGCATTGGCCTCTAAACGTACGGCCTGCCATGAACCCATACTTCAGGATGTAGATACGTCTGTCTGTCACCACGAAGGCCTCACCAAACGACCCTTTGAGCTTGACCAGGATCGTCTCTCCATCCACCGTGTTCGTTTTGAGGAGTGCCTCTCCCCGATTGCCAAGAGGCTCGATCACGTTGACGTTGTCTGTTGCCATGTTCATCTCCTATGTCTCCGATCTGGACTTACCTGGTGTCATCGTGAGTTGGCGACCTTGTTTGTTCTGGAGTACCTGCTGCGCCCAACCGCTTCGATTATTATAACGCGGTGAACCATCTTACCCCAATGCATTCCAAAGAGATGGAAACACGGCCAGTGCGCGTCCCGGTCCTGACAATGCTCTGGAATATTGGCGAAGATATCTCTAAACTGTCTGGTGTCTCGTTTGAGGGGGACGAGATAGTATTCGGACCCGACCGTAAGCACTTGCCACCGAGGCGCTGTGGGGCTCCCCATGGAGCCAGATGTGAACATAGTAAAGGGGGTATCATGCGTGTCAGAGTAGTGTACCAGTCCAGGACAGGCAACACGAAGAGGGTCGCCGAGGCGATTGCGCGCGCATCGGGCTGCGTCGCGGAGCCAGTGAGCGCAGCGACGGTGAGCGAGCCCGTGGACATG
>Ga0066797_1000209_pt1 | contig 17705 bp, 16 predicted proteins | sample PersoiDNA2013193_FD_76335 | JGI IMG/M metagenome (GOLD analysis project Ga0066797, IMG submission 76335) | Permafrost soil microbial communities from the Arctic, to analyse light accelerated degradation of dissolved organic matter (DOM) -... | ecosystem: Environmental > Terrestrial > Soil >... | reverse complement strand
GAGGGTCCAGCTGGTCAGCGGTGATCCCAGGTTGGTGATGGTGACGGACGTGGTGAACCCGGTGCTCCACTGGGAGGCCACGGTGTAGCTCACCGAGCAGCCAGTCGACGCCGCGCTAGCCTGTGTCGACACCACCGCCGCCGCGACGCCGAGGCCAGCGACTCCTAGCAGGACGGCCGTCACCGGCGCGACAAGCCGCCGCAATTTTCGCAAGAGCCTCACATGCATCTTCACATGCACCTCCGGGATACAGGCGGAGCGAATGCACCGCGAGTGCCGTTGACGTAAGCGCGTCCGGCTGAACCGGTCAAGTAGCCTCTGGCCAGCCCGGCGCTGCCAGGCGTCCCGGCCGTCCCGGCCTGTCGCGGACTGCCCAGTACGAACCGGCTTTACGAGGTCAGCGCTTTGGCCTGTGGTCGGCGACGCGGCGCATGTAACTTTCACGCCGATCCGCGATGTCGAAAGAGTCGGGAAGGTATTGCAAATGGTTTCGATAGCGTTACAAACTTATTGCACAAGTATGGACACCGGACGAGCGCGGCAGGGGAGCTGAAGCATCCCGAGGGCTGCCCAGGTGAAGGCGGTGACACCGACGACTATCGACGCAGCTCCGATGGCGCTCGCTGCGCCGATGGCGCCAGCCGCGCCACCCACGCTGGCCGATGTCGCCCGGCTGGCCGGCGTCTCGGAGGCCACGGCATCTCGGGTCCTTACCGGCTCGCCGCACGTTCAGCCGGAGACCAGGAACAAGGTAGAGCGGGCGATGGCCCAGCTCGGCTATGTCAGGAACCGTGCCGCGCGTGCGGTCCGACCGCAGCAGGCGGGCTCGATCGCGCTCGTGGTGGGCGAGGAGAATGTGAAGGTCTTCGCTGACCCGTTCTTCTCCCGCATCCTGTGGGGCGTGAGCAACGAGCTAGCCTCCGCGGACCTTCAGCTCGTCCTGCTCACGCTGCACGCGCCGCGCGACTACCACCTGGTCTCCAGGTACCTGCGCAGCGGGCACGTGGACGGGGCGTTCTTCGTCTCGATGCACTCCGGGCCCGACTTCGATGTCACCAGCCTCGGCATACCGGTCGTGCTATGCGGCCGCCCGGTCACCGGCACGGGCAACCTCAGCTACGTCGACAGCGACAACGTCGAGGGCGCCAGGAAGGCCGTGAACTACCTGCTCGGCTCCGGCCGGACGGCGGTCGCGACGATCGCGGGGCCGCCCGACATGTCGCCGGGCATCGACCGGCTGCTCGGCTACCGCAAGGCCATGAATGCCGTCGAGGTCCACGATCCCGGCATGATCGCCTACGGCGACTTCACCCGCCGGGCTGGCGAGCACGCACTGTGCCGCCTGATCGACCATCGTCCCCGGCTGGACGCCGTGTTCGTCGCCTCCGACCTGATGGCCGTCGGCGTGCTGCACGCACTAAGCCGCCTCGGCCGGCGGGTGCCCGACGACGTGGCGGTCCTGGGCTTCGATGACCTGCCGCTATCGCGGTACACCGATCCGCGGCTGTCCACGGTCAGGCAGTCCGTCGACGCCATGGCCGCCCACATGGTCCGCGAGATGCTCGAGCAGATGGGCGACCCGGGCCGGAGCCCGGCGCACGTCGTCGTGGACACCGAGCTCGTTCTGCGTGACTCCGCCTGACCGTGAAAGTTTCATGGGCCGGCACCCCAAACAACAACTCGTCAACAAGCTATAAATCGGTATAAATGGGGAAAATGCTGGCATTCGGTGATGAGTCCCGTGTGATAGCAGGGTCATCAGTATGTATGAATGACCGATTGTGTTTGACGATGACCGTCGCTAGGGTCCGGAACAGACCCGCTCGCAAGCGGGCATTCCACAGCGATTTGGCTCAGATAAGGGGAAATCATGAAAACTGCCCGATTGTGGGCCGTGACCGGGGCCGTTGGGCTGGCGATATCCTTCACCGCGGCGGCGGCCGAGACCGCGGCGGCCGAGACCGCGGCCGCCGCACCGCACCCCACCCCGTCCAGCTTCTCTAAGTTGAGCCCGAGCCAGGTGAAAGCCCTCTCATCCGGCAAGCGAGAGCCCATGGTGGTCGTGTTCGACAACCAGCTCACCGGCCTGCCGGCGAACCGGGCCCACGAGCACGCCAGAGAAGCAACGGCCGCGTCCATGCAGGCTCCGCTCGTAGCCCAGTTGAAGCAGGTCGGGGCCACGCATATCACGGCCCTTTCGCTCCTCAACGCTGTCGCGGCGACAATGCCGGCGGCCGAGGCGCGGGCACTCAGCCGCACCCAGGGCGTCAAGGCAGTCGTCCCCGACGGCACCATCATCATCGGGGACGCCACGTCGACCACGAAGACGGTGGCCGCCTCCCGGGTGCGGAAGCCGACCATCCCGGCAACGGCGGCCGACGGGCAGCAATTGTGCAGTGCATCTCCCGGCAAACCGCTGCTTGAGCCCGAAGCCCTCACCAGCATCCACGACGCGTCCAGCAACCCGAACGACCCGAACGAAGCGTCCGCGATCGCCACGGGCCAAGGCGTCATCGTCGGGAACGTCGACGCCGACTCGCTGGCCGGGAACCCTAACCTGATCCGGCCCAACGGGCAGCACGTGATCATCGATGCCCCGGACCCGACCGAGAACGTCTACAGCGACGAATTCAACGGAGACGTCTCCACCATCGCCGCCCAGGGCACGGTCACCTACACCTACGCGTCTCAGCTGCCTTACTCGAACATCCCCGCGAACTGCACCTTCCGAATCGTGGGTGACGCCACCGGCGCCTCTCTTGTCACCACCGGTTACTTCTCCGACACCAACTCGCTGGGTCAGATCGTGGCTCCCGAGTCGCGGGTCATCGCCGGGCTGCAGCAGGCGGTGAACGAGGGTGTCAACGTCGTCTCTGAGTCCTACGGCTATGGCGCCCTGCCGGGTGCCAACGACGACCTGCTGGTCCCGACGAACGACGCCATGGTGCAAGCGGGCGTTGTCGTCGTCGAGAGCGCGGGCGACAGCGGCTCGTCCGGCACGGTCGAGGCCCCCGCCGATGACCCCAACGTCATCGACGCCGGCGGGACGAACGACCTCAGGCTCCTCGCCCAGGCCGATGGCTACACCAAGGGCTGGGAAGACGACAGCATGACCACCTTGTCGTCGGGCGGCACCGCTCCCAACGGCGCCGTGGTGGACCTGGTCGCCCCCGGCTACCTGGCGCTCGCTGCCGTCGGCGCCGGCCAGGTACCGCCGCTCCCGACCGAGGCCTTTGGCGGCACCAGCCAGTCGGCCCCCTTCATCTCCGGCGCCGCCGCCGACGTGATCCAGGCCTACCGTGACACCCACGGCGGTGCCACCCCGACGCCAGCCCAGGTGAAGGAGATCCTCACCAGCACGGCAACCGACATCGGGGCTGAGGCAGACCAGCAGGGCGCTGGCCTCCTGAACGTGTACGCGGCCGTTGAGGCGGCTCGCCAGATGCCGGGCACGTCCCAGACGCATTCCGACGCTCCCGCATTGGTGGACAGCCCCACCCAGCTCGACGTACAGGGTCCGGGCGGCTCAACGGCCGGCACATCGGTCACGCTGTACAACGCCTCCTCCAACACGGAAAGGGTCACCGGCACCTACCAGGTGCTTGGCAGGGAGATGAGGCTCGGCGAGCCCGTCACCGAGAACGTCAGCGCCCCGTCGCCGAGCGCCCCGATTCCCGCCCAGGGGGCGACCGCGGCGGCACCGATCAAATTCACGGTGCCGAGGGGCGTCAGCGTGCTCGACGCCGATATGCGCTGGCCGGACCCGACCAACAGCGGTGACAACATTCTGACGTTCATCCTGACCGACCCGGCAGGGAAGCTGGCCCAGCTGTCGTACGACTACGGCGCCTCCAACGGGCCCAACGCCAGCCCTGACATCCAGCACAGCACGGTCGAGCATCCGATGCCAGGAACCTGGACGGCCCAGATCGTGTGGGCCAATGGCCGCGGCCACGTGCAGAGCGCGCCGGACGTCCCAGGGCCCTATACCGGAACCGTGACCTTCCGCGCCAGCGGCCAGAACGTCACGACAAGCCCGGCGTCGGCGCCCGTCACCATCCCGCCTCACGGCTCTGTGAGCGTGCCCCTCAGCATCGCCCTCCCCTGGGTTCCCGGCGATGCCCCCGAGTCGGTGCAGTTCGCGGCGCGGGACGGGCTCGAGAGCTCGGTGCCGATCGCCAGGCGTACCCTCATCCCGTCGGCCGGCGGCTGGTTCGGCGCCACGCTGACCAGCTCGGTATCTCGCGGTCCCGGGCAGATCAAGACGTTCTATGTGAACGTGCCCAAGGGTGAGAAGGACCTCGACGTGTCGTTCTACGCGCCGGACCACGCCGCCGACGACCCGGTGCACTACTACCTGTTCTCGCCGGCCGACCTCGAGCCTGCCGTCACCGAGTCAGGGAACATCGATGTCACAGCCACCGACACCACGCCGACGCCCGACAACCCGACCGGAAACGCCTCGCTCATCGCCCCCGATCCCCAGCCAGGTCTGTGGGAGATCGACGTGATGCAGGGCGCTACGACCGACGGGACGAAGTTCTCCCAGACCGTGACCGGGGCCGTCGCGTACAACCGGCTCGCACCCGTCACGGAGACCGGTCTCCCGACGTCGACGTCAACGACCACCGGCTCCGGCGTCCCGATCACGGTGACGGTCAGGAACACGACGAACCACGTCGGGTACTTCGAACTGCAACCGTCAGGCAACGACATCAGCGGCGGCAATACCGTCACGCCGGAAGAGCTGGCGGCCGGAACCACGGGGACCCTGACGGCGACGCTGTCGCCCACGGCAGCCGCGGGCTCCGCGGTGAACGGCACCCTCAGCGTCATCGACTCGACGGATTGGGGAGGCTCTGAGCCCGCCATCGGGTTCCCGGCGTCGTTCTCCGATTTCCGCGATTTTGCCTACGCCTACACAGTCGGTAGCTAGCTCGAGCGGCTAGCACTGGCAACAACGGCACGGCCCGGGCCTCGTCGCAGGTCCGGGCCGTCGCCCGGCGCGCATCGCACCCTAACCTGCGGATTAGCGCGGGACGGGAACTGGGACGACCGTCACCACGGATTCGAGCCCGTGAAAGTCTGCGGGGTTGGTGGTGAAGAGGGGAAGCCTGTTCGCGACCGCGATGCTCGCGATCATCAGGTCGGCCACACGCCCGCATGGCTTGCGGCCGATGCTGATGACCTCGGCGGCGATGATTCCGTACTGCCGGGCGGCTTCGACGTCGAAAGGCAGTGGGCTGAAGGTGGCTTCCACTCGCTGCACGCGCATGACCCGCCGGGCGCGCTCAACGGCATCGACGGCCGAATGGATCCCTGCTGACAGTTCGGCGAGGCTGACCGTGCTGGTGACAAGCTCGGACGGCAAATGGTCGACTGGCAGGCGTTCCAGGCAGATGAGGATGTTCGTGTCGCCGAGCCCGCGCAGGTAGCGGGTGGTCACTCGCTATCCTCGGGATCGCCGACGCGGCTGTAGGCGTCGAAGTATGCGTCGGTGTCGGCATAGTGGTCTTGCTCGGTGCGGAATTCCGCCGCGTTCATCGGAGGCAGGTCACCGAAGAGCGCCGTGAGCTCGGCCACCGGGACCGACTGGCGGCGCAGGGGAGTCGGCTGGTGAACGTAGGCGTCGATGGCGGCTTGCGCGACCTGCTGCATGGAACGGTGCTCGGCCTCGGCCTTCCGCCTGAGGGCCTCGGTCTGTTCGTCGCTGAGTCGAAGCGTCATGGCCATAAGCACATGATACCACATGGTATCATGTGCGTCGGCGGAGTACGTGAATCGGCTTGCCCCTGACAGGAGGATCTGGCGTGATGGATGCGGAGGAGTGGAAGATGAGCCTGCCCTCCTGGCGGGACGGCTCCGCGAGGCGGTCGGTGATCGCCTTTCTGCAGGAGACCACTCAGGGACCGGGTGCTCTCCCTGTGGCTGACCGGGTGGCTGCCTTCGACAATGACGGTACGCTGGCCTGCGAGAAGCCTCATACGGCGCTGGCGGGATTCCTCCTGGACCGGCTCGCCGCGGCCGGTTCAGCTCCGACGGGGGTGGGCAGCGGCCACGACGTGCTGCGCGAGCTAGGCGTGCTGTTCGACGGCCAGGTAACGGCGCAGTACGAGGAACAGGCGCGCCGTTATCTCACCGGAGCGCTGCATCCGCGCTTCCACCGCCCATACCCGGGCCTGACGTACCAGCCGATGCTGGAACTCATGGCCCTGTTGCGGACCCTGGACTTCAGCGTTTTCATGTGCACCGACAGCTCCCGCGACTTCATGCGGGTCATCGCCTGCCCGGCCTATGGGTTGCGGCGTGAGCAAGTGATCGGGTCCGAGGTCCAGATCCAGGCCGTAGACGGCCTGCTGGTCCGTACAGCTGTACCCGTCCCGATGGATGACGGGCCGGGCAAGACAGTGCACCTGTGGGATCGAACCGGGACCCAGCCGGTGCTGGCGGCGGGCAACGCAGTCGGAGACATCGACATGCTCCGGGCCGCCAGCTTCGCCCTGGTGGTTCACCACGACGACGATGTCCGCGAATACGCCTACGACGACCCTCAGATACTCAATGCCGCCGCCGCAGACGGGTGGACGGTGATCAGCATGCGTAACGATTTCGCCCGCGTCTGGCCCGCGGACCTTGCCGATGGCGCGCGGTGACTGGCGAGGGCATGCTGGCCGAACCCGGTGGTCTCCGACGGCACGATCATGCGAGGCATGAGCGCGCTGCGGCGCGTCGGGCTGGTCGGGGAGGTCGGCGTCAGCAACTACCCGCTGGCCCGCTGGCAGGCCGCCGAAAGGGCGCTTGGCGGGCGAGTGCTGAGCAACCAGGTCCGCTACAGCCTCGCTGACCGCGCACCCGAGAAAGACCTGGTGCCATTCGCCGCCGAGGCCGGCCGGGTCGTCATCGCCTACAGCCCGCTGGCGCAGGGCCTGCTGTCCGGCCGCTACGACCGGGCCAGCCGCCCCGCCAACCGGGTCCGGGCCGGGAACCCGCTGTTCCTGCCGGAGAACCTCGACCGTGCCAGCGAGCTGATCGGCGTCCTGCGCGAGGTTGCGGACGCTCACGATGCCACCCCGGCCCAGATCGCGCTGGCCTGGGTGATCCGGCACCCGGCGGTCACCGCCATCCCTGGCGCGTCCAGCGTCGAGCAGCTCGAGAGTAACGTCGCGGCCGCCGACATCGAATTGTCCGGCGGCGAGTACGCCGCGCTGAGCGCGGCCTCCGACCGGTTCCGGCCGGTCACCGGGCGTGCCGCGGTTCCCGCCATCGTCCGGGCCCGCCTGGGCCGATGAGTGGACCTGGCCGAAGACGGCCGCTGCTGGATGGCCCGCGGGGTGGAGGCTGGGGGATCCGGGAGACCATCAGCGCTGCATTCCGCGAGGTGATCCGCATGGCGGCCGTTCGCGACCTGGTAGCCCTCGGCGAGTCGGGCGCGTTCGACTTCCTCCTTGAGCCGGGTGCCGAGGAGCGGATGTGGGGGTGACCCGCTACCTTGCCGACAAGAGCGCACTTGCCCGGCTCCACCTGCCTGCCGTCCGCGAGGAACTGGAACCTCTTATGATGCGGGCACCGGTCGGCATCTGCGGCGTCACCGAACTGGAGATGCTGTACTCCGCCAGGAATATCCAGGAACGGGCCCGGATGAAGGAGCAACTCGAAGCATCCCTGGACCGGGTCGACACCCCTGAGGACATCTGGGAACAAGCTGCCGAAATCCAAGAGGCGCTGACCGAACAGGCCCAGCACCGGTCGGCCTCGATCCCTGACCTCATCGTCGCGGCGACCGCTCGCGCCCGCGGCCTGGAGATCCTGCACTACGACCGGGACTTCGAGACGATCGCTCGCTTCACCGAGCAGCCGGCACGCTGGATCGTCTCACCCGGCATGGTGTAAATCCGGTCGGCACTGGTGCGCTGAGCCTCCCTTGCTATGCCGGGCATGATGGCGATGTCTCGCTAGCTCAGATAGTGAGGGCGACGTCGTCACGACGGCCTGGTACTGGCAGACCCCTGGGCTGAGCGATGCTGCCGCTCGTATGCTCCCTGCACGTGACTAGCGCTTGCGGGCGGGCGTGGCGGGCCTGGTGCTGCGCGGCCCCGGTCAGTACGCGCCGAGCAGCTGGTTGAGCAGGTCGGTGACGGGTGTCTGCTGCGGCTGGCCGGTCATCATATGACCGTGAGGGTGACGTCGACGTTCCCGCGCGTGGCGTTGGAGTACGGGCAGGTCTGGTGAGCAGCCTCGGCGACGGCAAGGGCTGCGTCGTGGCTGAGCGCCGGGACGTGGACGTCGAGCTCGACCGCCAGGCCGAACCCGCCGCTGGCGAGGGTGCCGATCGAGACGCTGGCGGACACCGCGGAGCCGGTCAGGTCGGCGCCCATGTCCTTTCCGACGAACTTCATCGCGGAGTGGAAGCACGCGGCGTAACCCGCGGCGAACAGCTCCTCGGGGTTCGACGCGCCGCCAGCGCCGCCCATCTCCTTAGGGATCCGCACGTCGAGGTCGAGAAAGCCGTCCTCGCTGGCGACATGACCGTTGCGACCGTCACCGGTTGCCGTTGCGATAGCTGTGTAGACCGTGTCCATTACCTTCTCCGTTCGCGAGCTATTATGACGTTAGCGACTATACGGTGCACGATCTAAACATGCAAGCGAAGATCGGGTACGATGAACGCGTGGAGCCCCGTATCGCCGAGCTTGAGCTCGACAACCAGATCTGTTTCGCCCTCTACGACACCAGCCGGGCGGTCATCCGCGCCTACGGGCCGGTGCTTGAGCCCCTCGGGCTCACCTATCCCCAGTACCTAGTCATGCTCGTGCTCTGGGAGGCCGAAGGCCCCCTGTCGGTCGGCGAGCTCGTCAGCGCCCTGCACCTCGACACCGGCACCCTCACCCCGCTGCTGAAACGCCTCGTCCAGCAGGGCCGCGCCGAGCGCAACCGCGACCCTCTGGACGAGCGCCGCGTGCTCATCACGCTGACCCAGCAAGGACGTGACCTGCGCAGCCGCGCAGCCGAGGTCCCCGGCCAGGTCTTCGGACGCTGCGACATCGATGCCGACACCACACGAATCCTGCGCGATTCCCTGGCCCAGGTCATGAGCGCACTGGGGCAAGCCGGCCTGACGCCGGGCTCCCGGTAGCCCGCAGGCGTCCCGGCTCGGCGGCTGGCAACCGAACCCCTCCCTGGCGTAGGAGCCGATGGCGGCGGCATTTCGCCCGAAACTGCCTAGTGGAAGCATCGCTGGCTACGCTGGTGACCATAGGGCCGACCATCCGGGCGGAGGTTCACCGGCATAGTGCGCGATTTCTTCACCGGCGTCCGCTATTTCGGGCGGGGGCTGGGCATGCTGCTCAGCCGGCCGAAGCTGCTGTTGATCGGCATGCTTCCGGCGATCCTGACCACGGCGATCTTGCTGGGCGGGATGATCGCGCTGACCGCTAACATCAGCGATCTTGCCGCACTGGTCACGCCGTTCGCGGACCACTGGCCAGACGGGTGGCGGCTGGCCACCCGGTTGACCGCAGGCCTCACCCTGGTCAGCGCCGCGGTCCTGCTCGGGCTTGTCGGGTTCACCGCTGCGACGTTGACCATCGGCGGCCCGTTCTACGAGCACATCGCCGAGCGGATCGAGGACGACCTGGGCGTCGCCGAGGGCCACGTTGGCCTGTCGTGGCAGAGGCTGCTGCTGTCGGGCACCCGCGACGGCATCCTGTTGCTGCTGCGCTCGCTGTTGTTCACCATGCTGCTGTTCCTCGCCGGCTTTCTCCCGGTTGTCGGGCAGAGCGTCGTCCCGGTCCTGGTGGCGCTGGTGACCGCGTGGTTCATCGCGCTGGAGGTCGTAGCGGTCCCGTTTTACCGGCGCGGCATTGGCCTTCGCGGCCGGACCGCAATCCTGCGCCCCCGCCGGATGCTCGTGATCGGCCTCGGTCTCCCGGCCGCCTTGCTCTGCATGATCCCGCTGATGGCGATCGTGGTTATGCCGGTCGCCTTCGCCGGCGGCGTCCTGGTAGCGCTGGACGCCCTTGGCCTGGCGCAGCCAGAGAAACAACACCGGGCCTCCCCGCCAACTGTTCGCTGACGGCAGGTGGACCGGCCTGAAAGTGGGCGTCCGGTACGCCGACTTCGACGATCCGGCCAGCCTGCCCGCCAGCGGGCTGCCAATCCGGCCGGTCCAGATCAACTACCCGAAGAACACGCCCTGACTTGACTCGCCACCGGCCAGGGGCGCACAGCAGCCTCGCAGTGGTAACAATGCGCGATGACGCCATCGTGGTTGTACCACTCGTGCGCACCGCAGTCGCCTGCGCCCTTCCCGGCGATCCCGCGCTCGACCAGGAACCACGGCAAGCGCCGGCGCAACCGGGTCCGGCGCCGGTACCTGCCCTCACGCGTCATGCCACAAGGCTACCGAGCTGAGCAATGCGGTTACCCGGTCAACGTTGCGCGCCCAGACAACCTTGGCTTGGCTGTCAACTGCCTCCCAGCCCCACCGGCCGCGCGTCAGCACATTGACCAGGTGCAGGCCGCGCCCGCTCTCGGCGTCGCAGGCCGCCCGCCGTGGCGCGGGGAAGCCGGGGGCCTGGTCCCAGACCCCGGCCAGCACCCGCGAGCCGTCGCTGAGCAGCCGCAGCCGGATCACGGGCATCCGGCCGTCCACGTAGATCAGCGCCGGGCATGCAGCCAGTGCATGGTATGGCGTCATTTTGACCAAGAGCAGCGGATACCCCGTAAACCGGTAAGCCTCTGACCTGTGGGTATGCGGTGCCGGGGAACGTTGGGGGAACATGGGCTGCGTCGGTGAATAAGTCGGCATTGGCCGTTCCGCAGGCCCGAGATGTGGTCTACTGCCCCCGTCGCGCGGCGGCCTGGACGGCGGGGGCATCCTCCGGCAGGAGCCGGCCGCGGCGTCAAATGCCGAAAACCGGACAAAACGAATACCGGGGCGCGACACGCCGGAAACTCAGGTTATTTCAGAACAGCTACCTGACGACGGAAACGCCAAACCGTTAATTGATCTTGGTTATTTTATGGTGAAATTTCGGGCGGTGGCCTCGGTGCGACACGCCCGGGATGGCCAACTTGATACCCGACGCGGCCATAGCGGTGCTGGCAACACCCAATCTTCGCGTGACCGGCCGCCGAATCAGGCATAAGCACATAAGACGGGCAGGATGACCGCGGGCGACATGCCCGAGACGGCCAACTTATAAACCGACGCATACATGCTCGCCCGGCTCGTGCGCGGCATCATCGCGCCAGCCTCGGCCCCGTTCGCTCGATCGCGGCCAACTCGGCGAGCGCGGCCGGCCTGAACGGAACGCCCCTCGGCTTTCCCCGAGTGTTCCACTCGCTCGCGCCGCCGCAGGTCAGCACGCCGTTTCTGGTTTCGCAAGCTAGTGAAACGCGCCCTTTGCGCCTGTTACCGGAGCTGAGTCGCCTGGTCGGCCTCGGAGTTCTGCGGTCGGCAGTAGCGACACGTGTAGCTCCGGCACCAGGCGAACACAGACCCGAGCGAGACGCGCAAGCCGTGCCCGGCCAACCCCTCGACCACCTGCCGGTGTCGAGCAGTTCAACGCGGCGATCGACCTGTGCGCGGGCGCGGACCAGGCGTTCCTGGTCCAGCGGTTCCTGCCGGACTCCGGGGACCTGCGCACCTACGTCATCAACGGACAGGTTGTCACCGCACAGCTGCGCAAGCCCGCTCCGGGCAACTATCTGGCCAACATCAGCCAGGGCGGTAAAGGCAGCGTGGGAGAGTACGCCCAGGTGGAGGGGTACTGCGCGAAGATCGTGGCAAGCACGGGGGCGTCGTACCTGGCCATCGACTGGCTGATGACACAGGACGGTCCCGTGCTCAACGAGTGGGGCACCGCGGTCACTAGCTTCGCGGGGCTTCCCGAGCCGGAGCGCAGCCAGGTAGCCGATGCCTTCTTCGCCTGGGCCGCGAGCCGGCTCGACGCGACGGGCTGAGTCCTCAGCCGGCCGTCCCGAGCGCGGCCACGGCCTCGACCTCCACGAGTTGCCCGGGGAAACCCAGCACGGCCACGCCGAGCAGCGTGCTCGGCGCCGCGTGGGAACCGAGCGCCGAGCTGACCACCTGCCAGGCGGCTGTCAGGTCACGTCGCTCGCTACTCGCGACGTAGACGGTGGTTTTCACGACGTCGTTCAGGCGGGCGCCGGCCGCCGCGAGCGCCGTCTCGAGGTTGGCCATGACCTGCCGGGCCTGGGCGATGACGTCACCCGGCGCGACGACGCGGCCAGCTGCGTCAAGCGGGCAGGCACCCGCCGTCACCACCAGTTCAGCGGTGGCCGCCACGACCGCGGCGTAGGCATAGGGCGTGTTGGCCAGCTGATCCCTTGCCGATACCAGCCGGACGCGAGGGGAGGACCGGGACGACGGATCCGGCGGGGGCGGTGATGCCATGCATCCATGGTGTCATGCCTCGGTGTCATGCCTCGCGCTGACCTGACGGCACCCGTCCGATGAGAACCGCATCGGGTAAGTTCGGGGGAGCGGCAAGCGGGCGGGGCGAGATACCAGGACGTGATCGGGAATGGGCAGCGTTATCGGCAGCGGTCCGCTGCTCGACCTGCTCGAACTTGGCTGGGGGAGTGAACTCGCAGCCGGCACCCTCCCCGCCGACTTGAACGTTGAGCCGGAATTGCTGCGGGCCACGGCCGTGGCGCTTGGGGAGCAAGCCGGTCTGCGGCCGGTCAGCGAGGTGGCGGGAAACTGGCCCGGCTGCTTGGTCATCGCGCTCGCGCGGGTCGCGCTAGCAACCGCGGACGGCAGCTTGTGGCCAGCCTGGCGCCGGATGTCAGGGACGCGGACGACACGGCAGTCGGCCAGCCAATGGGGTCAGGCCTTCCTGAGCGCTCTCGGCGCACTGGGGATGACACTGCCCGGCATGCCGGAAACGACCCCGCACGCGGCGGTGCACGCCTACCTGGCCGCGGCCTCGGCCGCGTCCGCTGCCGCGACGCAGGTCAGCGAGAGCGCGGCGGACGGCAAGGACGGTGCAGGCAGCGGGCGTTCGGCCGTCCCTGGCGAACGGCTGCGCCTCGACCCGTTCGGCCGCGGCGTACTCCTGGCTGCGGAAGCCGTACCGCACGCCGTGCCCGGGTCGCGTACCGCGCTGCCAGAGGAGGTCGCCGATCCCGACGACCCGCTGCTGGTATTCGACGAGAACGGCGAGCCCGCCGGGCCGGTGCTGCCCGCCGACATCGTCTGGGCGCTGTACCCGGCGGAGCGGGACCTGCGGTCTGACGTCCCGCCGCGGGTCATCGTGACCGGCAGGGCGCCGCTTGCCTGGCGCGGCTGGCTGCAGGTCCAGCTTGACTTGCGCGGGGCCTCCTGGCTCGGCCTTGACGTCGGCAGGCCTCGCACCGTACGCGGCCGGACCGCGCCGGTGCTGCGCACCGGCATGCCGATTCCGGGCGTGACGGCGGATGGGCGGCCCGTCTACGCGGCGCCGCCTGGCATCCTCTTGCCTCCCGGCCCCGGCCGGTGGCGGGTGGCGGTCCGGCGCACCGGGTCCGGCGCGGTCCTCGCCAGCGTGACCGCGTCCGGCGATGCCTGGGAGCCGGAGGCTCTGTGGCGGAAAGCGCCCCGACCCCTGCTCGGCGAGCTGAGGATCACCGCGACGGCAGTCCCCGAGCCAGCTCAGCCGCCCGCGCCCGCCGCGCCGGGCCTGCGGCGAACCATCGTCGTGGCCGAATCCCTCACCGTCACCTCGCACCCCGCGCAGCGCCTCACCAGCCGGGCGGGCCTCGAGCCCGCGGAAGCGGTTATCGGCGCTCCGCCCGGGATGACCGTGTCGCCGTCGGCGCTCCCGTTCCCGCAGGAGACGGCTACCCGGGAGGTCGCCTGCGTGGCTGGCACGGCCGTGATGCGGCTCGCGGTGACCCCGCCGCACGTCAGGCTGCGCATCGACCCGGAACCAGGCAGCGGTGCTGTACCTACCCCCTGGCACGACGCGGGTCCGCTCCGGCTGACCCACGAGGACCTGTGGCGCGGCGGCGCGCTCCGGCTCGATCTGCCTGGTGTGGCGGTGCCACCGCCGATCGCGGTCACCGCCCGCGGCGCCGGCCAGCCGGCCCGGCCGGTCCAGGTTCTTGAACCGACCAGGCAGGGCCGTTACCCGCTGCGCCGCATTCTGGACACGGTGACCGAGAACGGCGACATCGAACTCGTCATCACCGTCGGCACCAGAACCGTCACGATCGCGACCGTGACCGGGTCGGGGGTGCGCGCCGCCGATCCGTGGGCGATGGCGTAGCGGGCGCGCTGGCGGGTAACCGGGGCACGGACCGGGGTCAATGGGACATGCTTTCGTCATGGACGTCATCGCCACCGCCGACAATCTGAGCCTGACTTACCGCCGCTACCTGCGGTCGCTGCTGCCCGTGCGGGACGCGAGGCTCGCCACGGCGCTGCGGGCCGCGATCGACACCAGCCCGCTGCTGACCAAGGGGCCGGTGCTTGAGGCGACGCCGCCGTACCAGCAGGGAGCCAGCCTGCGCGAGCTGATCGCCGACGGTGTCCTGCCCGCTGGGTTCGCGCGGCTTGGCGGGCCCGCGCTGCCGCTGGACCGGCCGCTGTACGCGCACCAGGAACAGGCGATCCGCAAGGCCGCGGCCGGGCGTAACCTCGTCGTCGCGACCGGGACCGGGTCCGGCAAGACGGAGAGTTTCCTGCTGCCGATTCTGTCGGCGATCGTCAGGGAACGCGAGGGGGGAACGCTCGGCCCTGGTGTCCGTGCCCTGCTTCTTTATCCGATGAACGCCCTGGCCAACGACCAGATGCGGCGGCTCAGGCAGGTGCTGGCGGGCGCGCAGGACATCACGTTCGGCCGTTACACGGGAGACACGCCGGAACGGGCCGCGGAGGGGGCGTCCCTGTTCGATGCCCTCAATCCGGGCGAACCCAGGCTGCCGAACGAGCTGCTGTCTCGCGCGCAGATGCGCGAGACCCCGCCGCACCTGCTGCTCACCAACTACGCGATGCTGGAGTACCTGCTGCTCCGCCCCGCGGACATGGACCTGTTCGAGGGCCGCCACGCGGGCCATTGGCGTTTCGTCGTGCTCGATGAGGCGCACGTCTACGACGGCGCGAAGGCCGAGGAGGTTGGCATGCTGCTGCGCCGCCTCAAGCACACGGTCTTCAAGCACAAAATCCCTTGTCCCGAACGATCGGAGGTGACTGAGTCCAGCCCCGCTGCTCTCCAGGCGATCGCCACGAGTGCCACGGTCGGTGACAGTCCGCCGGCCGTGATCGAGTTCGCGACGAAGCTGTTCGACGCGCCGTTCGAATGGGTACCGAGCGATCCGTCCAGGCAGGACCTGGTCCGCGCCACGCGGGTCGCGGTGACGGACGGCCCGATCAGGGACGTTCCCGGTCTGGCACCGGAAGACGCCGCCGGCCTCGGCCGCATCCGCGCGCTGCTCGCGACCGGGCCGCTGCCCTTCGCCGGCCTGGCCGCCGCGGCGGACGTCTCCGCTCCGCGGCTGGCGGAACTGGTGGCGCTTGGCTCCGCGGCCAGGGACTCCTCGGGCGCGCCTGTGCTGTCCGCTCGCTACCACCTGTTCGCCCGGGCCACGGAAGGCGCCTACACGTGCCTGTCGGGCGGATCGCGGCTGACAGCCGGGCCCCGGCCTGACGGTGCCCCGTCGGACGAGCCCGCGGCGGACGGGCCGCACGTGGCGCTGGCCCGGCGGGAGATCTGCCCCGACTGCTCGGGGGCGGTGTTCGAGTTCGGGTGCTGCAAGCGGTGCGGCGCGGTGTACCTGGCCGGCGTCGTGGAACGGGACGGGCCTGGCGAGTACTTCACCTCCCGCGTCGCGCGCGGCGACCGCCGGAGCTGGCTGCTGCTCGGCGACGCCATCGCGGCGGACGGCGGACCAGAACCTGCTTGCGGTCCGGAACAGGGCAGCGCCGGCGGCGACGTCGTGGACGAAGATGACGCCGCCTTCGAGGAAGCCGGCGAACAGGACGCCAGGGACGCCCTGCTGTGCGGCAAGTGCGGTGGGCTGCACGCCGCCGCCGGGCCGGGGGCAGGCGTCGCGCCGTGCGGGTGTTCCGCGGCGCATCTGCGGGCGGTGCGCCGGCTGCCTGGCCGGCCGGGCGCGCCGCGCGGCTGCGTGTCGTGCGGGGCGCGCGGCGCGGGCATGATCCGGCTGTTCGAGAGCGGTAACGAGGCGTCCGCCGCCGTGCTCGCGACCGCGCTGTACCAGGCGCTGCCCGCCGACGAGGAGTTCGCGGGCCGACCGGGCGGCGGCCGGAAGCTGCTCGCGTTCAGCGACAGCAGGCAGGCCGCCGCGTTCTTCGCTCCGTACCTTGAGGCCAGCCACGCGCTCGTGCAGCAGCGGCGGCTGATCCTCGACGGGCTGGCCAGGGCGACCGCGGCGGAGCCGGCCTGCACCGTAGACGACCTCATCGAGGCGGTGGCCGCCGCGGCGGGTTCTGCTGGGGTGTTCGGGCGGCGGGAGTCCAGGCAGGGGCGGCGCAGGGAGACCGCCCGCTGGGTGCTGCGCGAGCTGATGGCGCTTGACGAGCGGCAGTCGCTTGAAGGGCTCGGCCTGCTCCGGGTCGCCCTGGATGTCGACCCGGCCTGGCGCCCGCCGGCGCCGATGCTGGCTCTCGGGCTCACCGTGGACGAGTGCTGGCTGCTGCTCGGCGAGCTGGCCCGCTCGCTTCGGCTGCAGGGCGCGCTGTCCATGCCGGAGGAAGTCGATCCCGCGGACGAGATGTTCGACCCGCGCCGCGGCCCGGTCTACGTCCGCGTCGACGGCGCCGAGGCGAGGCTCAAGGTCCTGAGCTGGCTCCCTACCCGCGGCGTCAACAGGCGCCTTGATTACGTCCGCCGCGTGCTTGCCGCGCTGTCTGGCGTGCCGGGCGCGCCGGGCGTGCCCGGTGCGCCTGATCCGGGAGCGGAGCCTGGCGTGGACGCCCGCGAGGTGCTCGCCGGGTGCTGGCGCGCGCTGACCGGGGTGCGCGACAGGTGGTTCACCGGGTCCGCGCTGCCGCGGATCGGACAGGCATACCAGGTCGATCACACGTGGCTGACCCTCGCGCCGGGCGGGAACGGCGAGATGTACCAGTGCGATGTGTGCCGTCGGCGGGCCGCCGTCTCATTGCGCGGTGTCTGCCCGACGCTGCGCTGCATGGGCCGTCTTGCCCAGGTGACGGCCGCCGCCACCGACGACGACGAGCACTACAAGGTGCTCTACCAGCGGACTTCGCCGGTCTCGCTGACCGCGCGCGAGCACACCGCTCAGTGGACCGGCATCGAGGCGTCCGAGATACAGCAGCGCTTCCTGGCCGGTGAGGTCAACGTGCTGTCGTGCTCGACGACGTTCGAGCTCGGCGTGGACGTCGGAGCTCTCAATGCCGTGCTGCTCCGCAACATGCCGCCCACCACGGCGAGCTACATCCAGCGGGCCGGCCGGGCGGGACGGCGGGCGGGGACGCCGGCGCTCGTGCTCACCTACGCGCAGCGCCGCTCGCATGACCTGTCGCGGTACGCCGCGCCTGAGACGATGCTCACCGGACAGGTCCGGGCGCCGTACGTGCCGCTCGGCAACCCGCGGATCGACCGCAGGCACGCGCACTCGGTGGCACTGGCCGCGTTCTTCCGCGACGCGAAGGAAGTCACGGGACGGGAATGGAAGACGGCGGGTGACTTCTTCCTCGCCGGAGGGCGGGGTGCGGG
>Ga0066797_1000208_pt1 | contig 17768 bp, 20 predicted proteins | sample PersoiDNA2013193_FD_76335 | JGI IMG/M metagenome (GOLD analysis project Ga0066797, IMG submission 76335) | Permafrost soil microbial communities from the Arctic, to analyse light accelerated degradation of dissolved organic matter (DOM) -... | ecosystem: Environmental > Terrestrial > Soil >... | reverse complement strand
GTCCGGCAGTGACCACGTCCTGCGCCAGCTGGTTGCCCATCTCGGTGGGCACGAGCCCCGGGTAAATGCAGTTCACTCGCACGCCGTAGCCGAGCTTGCCGGATTCCATGGCCGCCACCCGGGTGAGCCGGTCGACCCCCGACTTGGTCGCGGAGTACCCCGCGATGCCGGGGAAGGCGATCGTCGCGGCGACCGATGAGATGTTCACGATCGCACCGCCGCCGCCGGCCGGACCGCCCGGCCGCATCGCCCGGAACGCGTGCTTGATGCCGAGGGCGGTGCCGAGCACGTTGACGTCAAGCATGCGGCGGACGCTGGACGGATCGAGATCGATGATCAGCTCGGTGATCTCGACTCCGGCGTTGTTGACCAGGATGTCCAGGCCGCGGAGCTCGCTGACCGCGGCGGAGATGGCTCGTTCCCAGCTCGCGTCGTCGGTCACGTCGAGCGCGACGAACGCGGCGGTAGCACCGGAATCCCTGAGTGCTTCGACGGTCGCCTTGCCGAGGTCTTCCCGGATGTCGCCGATGACCACGGAGGCGCCGGCGCGGGCGAGCGCCTCCGCCATCCCGGCCCCAAGACCGCGTGCCCCGCCCGTGACCAGCGCTTTGCGTCCAGTCAAGTCATACACGCTCATCCAGCATCTCCTCCTTGAGATGGCGGCCCACCGCGGCGGTCCCAGTCGCAAATGCGACATAGGTCACAGAGTAATGAAGTCTTGACGGTCGTCAAGACTTTCTTGGACGCTTGTCAAGTTCGGTTAGAATATGTTCCGTGACTGACGTAGCCGAGACAAACCGGGAGCGGATCTCGCGCCGGCAGGTCGACAAGTTCGCAGAACGGCGGGGGGAACTGGCCGACGCCGCACTGCAGACGCTCGCCGAGCTTGGCTACGCCCGCACCAGCCTGCGCGAGATCGCACAGAACTCCCAGTTCTCGCACGGCGTGCTGCACTATTACTTCAGCGACAAGGTGGACCTGCTCACGCACTGCGTCCGCCAGTACGAAGCAACCTGCGTCACCCGCTACGACGAGATCGTCGCCAGCGCGGAGTCGGCCGGCGAACTCAGGCGCGGGTTCAGCACCGCGATGGCTCAGACGCTGTGGACCGACACGGCGATGCACCGGTTGTGGTACGACCTGCGTAACCAGAGCCTGTTCGAGAAGTCTTTCCGCGCCGACGTGCTGGAGATCAACCAGCGCCGCGAGGAAATGATCTGGCGTGTCATCAGCCGCTACGCCGAACTCGCCGGAACCCCCGTCACCGTTTCACCCGGTGCCGCCTACGCGATCCTCGACGGCCTGTTCCAGCAGGCCCTGCTCCACCAGCTAGCCGGCCGCCAGGACGCCGCGGCCGAACTCCAGGCCAACGTGGAGCACGTGCTGGAAACCTTCCACGGAGATCCGGTCGTCGGCGGCCCGTTCAACCACCGGGTGTGAAGTCGATCCGGTCGGCCGACTCGCCCCGGCCGACTAGGACCATGGCCACCATCTGCGGCGGGAACAGGCCGTGAGCGATGACCCCTTGTGTCGATGACAACCAGGCGGCGAGCGCCGCGGGATCCTCGGCCGGCCCGCGGTAGTCGGCGATCACGCCGCCGTCCGGACTCAGCGGGACGTCGCGCAGCGAGGCCGGGGCGACCAGGCGCATGGTGGCGCGCAGCCCGAAGGACATCAGCTCAAGGGGGACGGGGGCGTGCAAGGCCGGGACCGGCTTGGAGGAGTCGGCGATGACGACGAACCGGTCCGCGGCCCCGGCCACGATCTTCTCCCGGGTGTGGGCGCCGCCGCCCCCCTTGACCAGCCAGCCGTCCGGGGAGATCTGGTCCGCGCCGTCGATGGCGATGTCGAACACGTCGATGCTCGTGACGTCCTCGATCCTCAGGCCCAGTTCGCGCGCGGCGTGCTCGGTGACCGGCGACGTGGCGGCGCAGACGATGTCGAGGGATCGCCTGGCCAGGGCCGGGAGCAGGTACGCCACGGTCGAGCCGGTGCCAAGCCCGACGGTCATCCCTTTCTCGACCAGTTCCGCGGCCGCTTCCGCAGCGACCTGCTTCTCGCGCTCAATGGTCATGTCCGTGTGCCTCCAGACGGTGATCGTTGCTGGGCACCACCGTACGGCCAGCCATCACCAGGGACGCAACGGCGCACGGTGTACCGCCGCCGCGGCCGCGAAGGTGGCGCGAGAGGGGCCCGGCAGTCCATCCAGTGACTCCAACCGACTACACTGTAGTCATGAGCAAGCGTTCGGCAACACCTGTCAGATTTGATCCACCCGTGGCGGACAGGCTGGGCTCCTTCGTGGCGGCGAATCCCGGCTTGTCGCTGTCCTCCGCCGCCAACCGGCTGGTTGACGAGGCCCTCCGGATGACAGAGCATCCTGGGATCATCTTCCGGCCCGGCCCCACCGGGCGGCGCGCCGCCCTATCCGCAGGTCCTGACATCTGGGAGGTGATCCGCGCCATCAAGTCGGCTCGCGCAGCCGAGCCCGGACTTCACGACGAAGACCTGCTGAGCCTGGTTAGCGGCAACACGGGAATCGTGCCGCGTCTGCTAAGTACCGCAGTCCGCTACTGGGCCGCGTACCCCGGGGAGATCGACGCAGAGATTGCCGTCGCCGACACGGCGGAGGAGGCCGCCGAGCAGGCATGGCTGCGTGAACGTCAGCTGATGGCCGGATAATCATGAGCCATCCGTTGCTGCTGGACGAAATGTTCTCCGGCACCATCGCTCAGCAACTCCGCACCACGGGTTACGATGTCGTCTCCGTCGTTGCCCATCCAGCCCTGGTGGCACTCGCTGACGATCAAATCCTCGCCCATGGGGCGTCCGAGGGACGGGCACTGGTCACCGCCAACATCAAAGACTTCATGCCGCTAGACAGCCGCTACCGCGCTGCCGGACAGGCTCACCCCGGATTGATCCTGGTGTCCACCAAGGCCTTCCCCCAGAACCTCGGCTTCACGACCGCGATCACAACCGCCCTGGAAGCCCTGCTCAGCGGCACGGACAAGATTCAGCCCGGCCAAGTGCTCTTCCTCACGCGAGGTTAGGCCGAACCAGCGTCTGACTTCGAGACCCGGTTAGGACATCCCGCACTGTCAGCTTGGCCCGCAACAGAAACCTGCGAGGCTCAGCACATCAGACTCGGCATTCTAATGGCACGCAGAGTCGACGATTGCGCTCAAACACGGGCGAAAACCCCATGAGAAGGTCTCTGACCTTCTGCGGCGTGAAGAACGACGTCACGTCGTAGCGGCCCTTCTTCACGATGTAGAAGTCGACGAGATTGATCACGCTCCACGGGACGAAGAAGAACAGCAGGACGTTGATGAAGTTCTCGAACGAGGTCAGGAACGTCTTGTACCCGGCCTCGGCCAGGACCGTGGCGACGACGAACATGACAAGCAGTCCGATAACCCGGGCGGTCCGCGATGCCACCACCTTCTGGAAGGTGCTGCGGACGCTCTCCAGCGCCAGCATCCCGGTGTAGGCGTTCAGTGCGTCGCTGCCCAGCAGGCTCAGCGCCATGATCGGCAGGATCCACTTGCCCGCGATCGAGCCGAGCGAGACCACCCCAGAACACATTCAGCCCGAAAAGAATGGCGAACCCGCCGAGCACGAAGTTAAACACATTCGCGTTAGTCGCGAACCACAACGTGAACTGCCCGCTGAGGTGCCCCGAGCTCTCCGCCCCGCTCGCCATCCGGGATGATGTCGATCGAGTGCAACTCGACCTCCCCCAATCGGCCCGCCGCCGCCGACCGGTCCTTGCTCGTGTTCCCCGGGCATTTCGGCGGGCATTCCGCCTGCCGCGTGGACGATGACGGCGAAGGCGCTTTCATCATCCGCGACTGGGCCGATCTTGCTCGTATCTGACCGAAACCACTCACGCTTGAGGAGCTGTCGTGAATCAAGACCTCTATAACGCCGGGCTCGCCACGCGCCGCCGCGTGCTCGGCGACGCCCACGTCGACGCCTCGCTGGCCGCCGCCACCGAATTCTCCCGCGACATCCAGGAATACGTCACCCAGTACTGCTGGGGCGACCTGTGGAACCGTCCCGGGCTGAGCCTGCAGGAGCGCAGCCTGATCAACCTCTCCATGATCATTGCGCTGAACCGCTCCCACGAGTTCAAGGCCCACGTGCGCGGTGCCGTCAACAACGGCGTTTCGCGCGAGCAGATCAAGGAGGTGCTGATGCAAAGCGCCTTCTACTGCGGCGGACCGGCTGCGCTTGAGGCGTTCCGCAACGCCGCCGAGGTCTTCGCGGCGATGGACGCCGAGGCGCGGGCGGCCACAGGCGCGTCGCAATGACCATGACCCAGGTCGGTTTCATCGGTCTCGGCAACATGGGTTCGCCGATGGCGGCACATCTCGTCGACGCGGGTTTCGCGATGACCGTATCGGACGCCGCCCCCGGGGTGACCGAGGGATTCGTCGCCGAGCACCCAACCTCGATCGCTGCGGCCGGGCGGCAGTCTTTCGCTACCGCGCAGGCGCTGATCCTCATGCTGCCGACCTCAGAGATCGTCGAAGACGTGCTCGAGCGCGACAAGGTGGCCGATGCGCTGCCGCCTGGGTGCCTGGTCATCGACATGAGCTCCTCCGAGCCGCTGCGCACCCGCAGGCTGGCGGCACGTCTGCAAGGTGGCCCAGTTCATGACCAGCGGGAGCTTCGACTCCGGATTCTCCCTGCAGCTGATGGCCAAGGACGTCGGCCTCGCCATCGGCCTCGCCCGAGCCCTCGACCGTCCGGTTGAGGTCGCCGGTCACGTGGCCGACCAGTGGCGCCGCATCGCCGGCGAGGTGAGCCCGGCCACTGACCACACGCAGATGTACACCCTGCTGGGAGCGGCGCAGCCTGAATCCCAGGCAGGCGGGGCGCGATGAGCGAACCGCTGCTGCACTGGATCGACGGCGAGTCCGTTGCGTCCGTGGACGGAACCGGAACCACCCGTACCGGCACCGACCCGTCGACGGGCGGACCAGGCACCCAGGGCACCGCGGCCGACGTAGACCGTGCGGTTCGGGCCGCGCACCGCGGAGGGTGCCAGGGCCGAGATCGGCGGCACGCTGGCCCTCGATCCTGCGCTCACGGGTGGCTTCTGAGTGGAGCCCACGGTCTACACCGGCGTGACCAACGACATGCGCATCGTCCGGGAGGAGATCTTCGGCCCGGTGCTCGTCGTCATCTCGTTCGACACCGAGGAGGAAGCGGTGGAGCTGGCCAACGACCCTGACTATGGACTGGTGGGCGGCGTCTTCACCTCCGACATGTCGCGGCGCCTCGCTAATCTGAGTTCATGGGGAACCTTTAGTTCCAGCGTGCGCATGGTGATGCACGTGCGACTGGGCTACGCCGGCTGGCCGTAGAGCGTCTCCAGCGAGGCAAGGAGGATCTCTTCTTGGCTGCCGGCGGTTTCGGCCCGGAGCTCCTCGGTGAAGCCTGTCGCGCTGAAGAGGCCTAGTACCGCGTCGGACGCGTCGTGCCCGGCCGCCGTGAGCAGCTCGCGGAGGTGCTGGAGCCTGCGCAGCTCGGCCAGGCCGGGCCTGCGGTCGCGGTGCTTGGCCTCGCCGATGAACGAAACCGGAGCGCCCGGGGTTCGCGGCCGGGTGCCGCGGGCGAGCGCCAGGACGTCGATCTCGTGGCCCGTCTTGTGCTCGCGGCAGGCGATGACGGTCTGCCCGACCGGGCCGACGGCCAGGCCTGCCTCGGCGGCGGCGTAGCGGGCAGTCCACTCGGCGGCTAGCGCTTCGAAGTGCGGCCCGTAAATCTTGGACTCGACGGTGTGCGCCGCCTCGGCCCAGACCTGGGACGCCCGGCCGGCCTCCAGGTCGGCCAGGTACGGCTCGATGACCAGTTGGTGGAACCGCACCATCGGGTCGGCGACCGTGACCACGGGCCGCCTGTCGAGGAGCAGGTCGTGGCTGCGGTCGATGAACCCGGCGGCGGCCAGCGTGGCCAGCTGGTGCGCCAGCGATGTCGCCGGGCGGCCGAGCAGTCCGCCGATCTTTGTCGGTGAGGACTCCCCGGCGGCCACGGCCGCCAGGACCGAGCTGTAGGCGGCGGTGTCGCGGATGCGCGGGTCCTCGTGCACGACCCGGCGGGCCTCATCGAACAACGGCATGGACGGCCGCAGCACGTTGCGCGCCAGCCAGCGGCCGAACTGCCGGGGATCCTCGGGAACGGCCGGGTCAGGGACGAGCTCCCGGTAGCCGGGCGTGCCGCCGACGATGGCGCTGTGCGTGAAGGCCGCAGCCGGAGTCCCCAACCCCCAGTACTCCCGCGCGTCCCGGTAGCCGAACGGCCGGACCCGCAGTTCGAGCGCAGCCCGGCCGCGCAGCGCCCTGGTCCCGGACGGCAGGTCTGCCATGACTGAGATCGCCGATCCGCACAGGATCAGGCGCAGCGGCCCTGCCTCCGCTCCTGGCCCCAGGCTGTCGTACAGAGACTGCACGATGGACGGCAGTCCAGGCGTCTCCTGGCATAGGTACGGGAACTCATCAAGTACCAGCAGCCCGGGCGCGCCGGGAGAAGCCGCCGGACGGGCACGCACAGCCAGCACCTCTGTGGCCGTCCGCAGCGCCCGTTCCCAGTCACCGAACCCGAACGAGCCAGCCGACAGCCCCGCCCAGACCGCGAGCGAGTCGCCGAACCGGCGCAGCGATACGGGCTCTGCCTGCTCGGTCGCTAGGTGGTACAGTCCGCCCACCGCGTCGGCCAGGCGGCGCAGCAGGTAGGACTTGCCCTGCCTGCGCCTGCCGTAGACCACGGCGATTCGCAGTCCCGGCAACGGCGAGAGCACGAAATCGGCCAGGTCAGCCCACTCCGTGTCCCGGTCGAAAACATCCACCGGCTTGCCCAGCGTCCCGTCCACCACACCGTCCTGCTAGCTCGACTGTACTTATATTAAGTGTATTCAAGCTAGTGGCTCATCACGGATACTTGTCGCAAGTGCCCCCTGAAGGGGTGTCCGGAGTCGTCGTGGGCACAGTCGGAACGGGAAATTTCTTACCCGGAGCAGGCCGTGAGCGTCAATACCAGCGCGATCCGGAGGGACGTGCAGGCGCGCGAGGTTGGGACTGGTTATGCGCCATGACGCCCTCCTTCAGATCTCTGGCGGGCAAGGACGGTAGATGCGGGGCGCCGACCGCTAGTGCCGCTGGACCGCGTCGACGGCGAGCTGGAGGATGCGGTCGCGCTGATCGTCAGACCCGAACGGCGAGCTCGTGACGCCGATGACGAATCGCATGACGTCATCGATGCTGACGTCGTCGCGAGCGGTTCCCGCCTGCTGCGCGGCGACGAGCAGCGGGCCACCGGACTCGTACAGGGCAGCCTTGCAGGCTAGGAATGTCCCGGATTCGCGGTCCAGCGCGGTGAGCAGCGTCGACGCGGTGCGGACGCCGCGCGGCTAGGAGGTCGCTTACCCGTATTGCCATTCCGGCTGGTCTCCGGTTGTCGTGGGTCACCGCGGCGGACTGGGTGGGCCGCCTCCGCAAATATGGGAGTTGGTTTTCAACTATAGGGAGCGGCTGATCGGCCGATGGCCTCCTCCAGGCGTCATGTCTCCACGCGTCGTTTCCGATCAGCCTTCCTCGGGGGCCAGCGCGGTGATCGCGTCGAGCTCTTCTTCGGTCAACCGGATGTGCGCCGCGTCGAGGTTCTCTTGGAGGTGCTGCACGCTCGTCGTGCCAGGAATCGGCAGCGCGTTGGGTGTGCGATGGAGCTGCCAGGCGAGCGCGACCTGTTGCGGGGTCGCGTCGTACTTCGCGGCGATCGGGTCGATGACCATGTGGAGCGGCGCACCGTCCGCACCGCCTGGTACCGCGCCGGGATGCCAGGGCGAGAACACGATTGTGCGCTCGGCCGCCAGCGCGCGCACCGCCGCGCCGAGCCGGACCGCGACGTTGTAGTGGACGGTCACGGCGGCGATGTCCGTGATAGTCAGCGCCGTGCGGAGCTGGTCGGCGCTGACGTTCGACAGGCCGATGTGCCGGATCAGGCCGTCCTGCCGCATGCCGGCGAGGGTCTCGATGATTTCCTCAAACGGGGCGTCTGTCATCGTCGGCGTGTGCAGGTAGTAGAGGTCGATGTGGTCCAGCCTTAGTCGGCGCAGGCTCATATAGGCGGCCTGGCGCAGGTAGTACTTGTTGCCGACGGCGCTCATGTCGCTGTACTCGGGGCCGCCGCGCACGAAGCCGCCCTTGGTGGCGATCACGAGATCGTCTGGGTAGGGATGCAGTGCTTCCCGGATGAGTTCCTCGTTGGAATGGGGGCCGTAGACGTCGGCGGTGTCGATAAACGTCACGCCTTCATCGACGACCTGCCGCAGCAGCGCGACTCCCTGATCGCGGTCCGGGTACTCGCCCCAGACCTTCGGGCCGGTGAGCTGCATCGCGCCGTAGCCGATGTTCCCCACGGCGAGGCCGCCGCCGATCGTGACGGTGTTAAGGGTATTGATGCCTGTGCTCATGATGTTTCCTCGATGGTCTCGCGGGCGGTTCAGCGGGCGGTGTAGCCGCCGTCGACGGGCAGTGCGATACCAGTGACGTAGCTGGACTTGTCCGAGCACAGCCACGCGATCGCGTCGGCGACTTCCTGCGGCTCGGCGATGCGGCCGAGCGGATGCGAGGCCACCAACTCTTCGTGCAGCGCGGGACCGGCGCAGCTTCATCCAGAGCGGCAAGCACTTTCGCCCGGCGCCTGGTTAGTTCTAGACCAGGGGACTGGTACTGACGGTGACCCGTACCTCAGTCTGCACGTGCCGCTCGACGGTGGGCTTGGCGGTGCCGCCGCCTGGCTCGCCCCAGACGAGCGTCAGCCGCTCGCCGTCCCGGGCGACTTCCTCGTCGAGGACGGCGAGAGACGACCAGCCGCCGACGTTGACCGTGTAGCCCGTGTAAAGGGCCATCCCCACCGGCCGGTTCCCCGCCAGGACGGCATCGCACGGCAGCGTCGCGTAGTTGGAGGCCGGGATGTCGAGGTACTTGGCCCGCTCCTCCTCCTTACCGAACAGGCTGCTCGAGATCACCCGCTGGGCGTCCTCGTCGTGCCAGCGCAGCCAGGCCTTCTTCCGGTGCGGGCCGTCGGCCAGCCTTTCCAGCGCGGGGCGCCCGAGGAAATCGTGGTCGAACTTGACCAGGTGGCCGTAGCCGAGGTCCCAGGGCGTCAGGTAGTAGTCGTCGATGTTGTCCGACACGAAGCTGCCGGCCAGCGAGGCGGACGCCTCCCAGCTCGCGGCGCTGAGGTATTCCCGGTACGGCTTCATCGACGCCCCGGAGTAGATGGCCGGCACCGGCGCGGCGATCCACCCGGACTCCAGTGCCGTGGTCCCGTACGCGCGGGCGCCGCCCTGGCGCAGCCCGAATTCCTCGCCCGCGGCCAGCAGCGCGGCCAGCACGTCGTCACCGTGCTCGGCCGGCCCCCACATTTCCAGGCCCGTATGCTCAACGCCGGGCACGCCGACCATCGTGTGGTTCAGCGCGCGCACCGGGTGTCCCGCGACGGCGAATTCCCCGATGTTGAAGAACTTGATGCGCGGTAGCTCGCGATCTGCCGCCCGGTCGATCACCTTGAGCGCGTTCGGTCCCTGCAGCTGGTACCGGAACGTGCGCCTGCGCCCCGCATTCGCGACGCTGCGCTCGTCCCGGGTGACCGTGACGTCGTAGCCGCCAGTTTCGGCTTGGTAGGCCGCCCAGTTGGGCGCGGAGGGCCGGCCGACGAGGCTGTACTCGTCGTCCGCCAGGCCGAAGAGGATCGCGTCGCCGATGACCCGGCCGTCGGCGTTGACCGCGACGAACTGCTTGGCCTTGTTCTTGCCGAACGTGGCGAAGCTGTTCACGCCCAGGTCGCAGAAGAGGCGGACGACGTCGGGTCCCTTGAAGTAGATGTCGGTCATGTGGAACGACTGGTTGAACAGCACCGCGGTCGTCCGCCAGGCGCGCTGCTCGTCGCGCCAGTTGCTGTACTCGGCCGGCATCGGGAACTCGTAGGCGCCCTGCGGGGCATTGCGGAGCATGCGCACCGGGCTGCCGGTCCGCGCGATCTTGCGCTCCAGGGTCTCACCATGCATGGCGTCTCCATCTCCTTCCGCCGCTGCGCGATTAAAGCTCCGTATACGGAATGGACGTATACAGAATGAACGTATACGGAGTAATCTGGTTCCGCAAGGGCCGTACCCCGGCCGAAGGATCGTCGGAGGCTGTCATGACTGACATCACGTCACCCGCCAGGCGGGACGTAGACCTGACCGAGCCGCTCCAGTCCACGGGCCACTTGCTCCGCCGGGCCGTGCAGCATTACGCGACCCTGTGGACCGCCATCGTCACGTCCGGCCCGACCTCGCCCCAGTTCGCCGTGCTCGCCCTGCTGGCGGACGGGGCGGAACTCGACCAGCGGACCATCGCCGAAGGCGCCGCGCTGGACAAGTCCACGTGCGGAGACCTGATCGACCGGCTGGCCCGCCGCGGCCTCGTCGCGGCCGGTTCAGACCCGGACGACCGGCGGCGCAAGGTCATCCGCATCACCGGCGAAGGGCGCCAGCGCCTGGCCGCCGCCGCGCCCCAGCAGCGCGAGGTGCACTCCGCCGCGCTGGCCCGGCTATCGGAAACGGATCGGGCCGAGCTCAACCGTCTCCTGCTCAAGATGCTCGGGCTGCCGTGACCGGCCGGATTAACGACGCCGCGCCCAGCGGTTCACGCCGAGCTGAACGCGATGATCGCGCGGAAGGCCTTGTCGAGGGCATCGGCGACGACGCTCGGATCGCTGAGGTAGCCGCTGACCATGGCCCCGTCGCGCAGCATCACCAGCTGGTCGGCGGCCCGTGCCGAGTCCGGGACGCTGATCTCGTCGAGGAGGTCCTGGATGGCCTGCCGGAACCAGCGGCGGTGGGCGTCCACCACGCGCCGCACCGGGTGCTCCGGGTCGGCGTACTCGGCGGCCGCGTTGATGAACGGGCAGCCGCGAAATCCGGGACCGCAGCTCTCGGCGCCGATTGCCTCGGCGATGATCCGGAAGGCGCCGGGCGCGTCGCCGGCCGCCTGCCGGGCCTGGGCGACCGCGTCGTGCTCCCACTTCGCCCGCCGCTCGAGGTAGGCAACGATCAGGTCGTCCTTCGTCGGGAAGTGCCGGTAGAACGTGACCTTGGTGATCCCTACCTGGGCGATGATCTTCTCCGCGCTCACCGCGCGCAGCCCTTGCGCGTAGAACAGCTCGGTCGCGGCTTCCACGATGCGCTCCCGCATCGGGACCTTCGATGCCGGCCGCGCGGCGGGCGCTCCGCCCTCCGCCGCGGTCACGCCCTCGTCCGTCATGTCGCCCATTATTCTGCCTCACCCATCCTGCCAGTCTGCCTCACCCGTCCGGTAGCGGCCTGCCGCGCCGCGCAGGGCCTGCCCCGGCTTGCGCTTCTCCGCCAGGCCGCGTACTGTCCGAAGTAGAGTTACTAGTAAGTCTACTTAATCGCGCCTGGAGGAGCACATGACCGCACAACCCATCCCCGTGGTCTTCATCCACGGCCTGTGGATCCACTCCGACGCCTGGCAGCCCTGGGTCGGGCTGTACCGCTCGGCCGGCTACGACGCGATGGCACCCGGCTGGCCCGGCGACGGGGCCAGCGCGGACGGCACCCGGAAGAACCCGGCAGCCGTCGCTGACAAGGGCATTGACGACATCACCAACAGCTATCTCGACGTCATCGGCCGCCTGCCGGCCAGGCCGGTGGTGATCGGCCACTCGTTCGGCGGCCTCATCGCGCAGAAGCTGCTGGCCCAGGGCGCGGCCGCGGCGGCTATCGCGATCGACCCCGGCCAGATCAAGGGGGTCAAGCCGCTGCCGTTCGCCCAGATCCGCTCCGGGCTCCCGGTGCTGTCCAGGCCCGGCAACAAGAAGCGGGCGGTAACGCTCACGAAAAAGCAGTTCCGCTACGGCTTCGGCAACGCGATCACCGAGAGGGAATCCGGCGAGCTGTACGGCAAGTACGCGATCCCCGGGCCTGGCAAGCCGCTCTTCGAGGCCTCGGCCGCGAACTTCAAGAAGTCATCTCCCGCCGCCGTCGACACCAGGAAGCCGGATCGCGGGCCCCTGCTGATCGTCGCCGGCGGCAAGGACCACACCGTGCCGGAGGTGGTGGCCCGGGCCGCCTACAAGCTCTACTCCGGCTCAGGTGCGGTCACCGGTTATCACGCATTCCCTGACCGCGGCCACTCGCTCGTCCTCGACCACGGATGGCGCGAAGTCGCCGACTTCACCCTGTCCTGGCTCGCCAGCCAGGACCTGTGACAAATCCCCGCCAACGAAAGGACACTCTCATGCGCATCCCGCTGAAGTTCCGGGCCCGCAAGGCCCGACTCGCCCTGGCCGGCGCTGCCGTTGCCGCGCTGATCGCTATCCCCAGCGCGGTCGCCGCCGCCTCGACCGGCAGCCCGGCCCACCCGGCGGGCAGCCACCCGGCCTCGGCCAAGCCGACCATCGTGCTCGAGCACGGCGCCTGGGCCGACGGATCCAGCTGGGACCGGGTGGTGACCCGGCTGCAGCAGGACGGGTACACCGTCGACGTCCCCCCCAACCCGCTGCGCGGACCCGGCAGCGACTCGGCCTACCTGGCCAGCTACCTCGCGACCGTGCCCGGCCCGGTCGTGCTGGCCGGCCACTCCTACGGCGGGTTCGTCACCACCGACGCGGCCGCCGGCGACACGAACGTCAAGGCCCTCGTCTACGTCGACGCCTACATCCCCGCCCAGGGCGACACCATCGACAGCCTCACCGCGCAGTTCCCCGGCAGCCAGATCACCCCGGCCGCCCTGAACTTCGTCCCGTCCCCCGGCGGCGTCACCGACGCCTACATCAAGCCCTCGCTGTTCCGCGCCATCCTCGCCAACGACCTGCCCGCCAGCCAGGCGGCCGAGCTCGCCGCCGCCCAGCGGCCGATCGCCGCCAGCGCCCTGGCCGAGGCGTCAGGGGCGCCGGCCTGGGCCACCATCCCCAGCTGGGCCGTCATCGGAACGGCCGACCACGCGATCCCGCCCGCGGCACAGGAATTCATGGCCGCCCGCGCCCACGCCACGGTAACCACGATCAACGCCTCGCACCTGTCGCTGATCTCCCGCCCCGGCACCGTCGCGAACGTGATCGAAGAGGCCGCGCGCGCCACGTCCTAGGACACCAGCCCAGCCAACGCCAGAACGCCGGACGACGAGCGATAAGCGAAGTCGGCCCGGCGTTCCTGGCAGGGGAAACGAGCGTAGCCGCATCGGAAGGAGTTCCGATCACTGGTCTAGACCAATCGTCCGGTTTCTGAAGCTGCCCGCCCGCCAACATCCGACCGCCGAGCAAGCACGGCCGAAGTCAGGCTTTTCGATGGACCTGACGGAAAAGTGGCCCTTCTCCGCCACGACCGTGGAGCGGGCACGGCCGACATTGCCCGACGCGCCGGCGGCGCTGGACAGGATGCTTCACGCGATGCTCGGAGAAGGAGAGCCGAACTCATCCGGGGCGTAGCGCCATCGTCGACCGCTCCGACGCCAGGACAGAGCAGTGCAGAGGCGCACCAGGCGCTATCCTCGTCCTGCTCGACTCTGCAGGGGATGTGAACGACTTGAGTCACGCATACCCGGGACGGGCGGGGTCCTGGCGTTGAGCCAGCTTGGCGTGGTCAGGCGCTGTCCTCGCCCTCAGGCCTGCGGCCCGAGCCCGGGTTCATCGCCGCGCTCTCGAACTCGGCCCAGGCCTTGCTCCACTCGACGAGCGGGGCGACCATCTCCTCCACGGTCGCCAGCTGCGCCGCGGACAACGCGCCGGGCAGCGGCAGGTCCTGCAGCGAGCGCAGCGGCTGCGACCGGGCTGACTGGCTGACTCTGGTCATGCCCGCGAGTTCCTCCGTGATCGCGTGCAACTGGGCGATCCACGGCTGCATCAGGCCTGCGAAAAACTCCGGCCTGCTCTCGTTTTCGGTCATCAGGTTCGTCCTTCCCGGGCAGTGCTGGCCCCCGAGGATCGGGTAATCCACCGTGCTCCTCCCCGCCGCGCCCGGACAATCACGTTTCCGGACGACGGGAATGACAGGTCCGCCGTCCGGTAGACCACTCGGTACGCCCCGCCGTGGAGTCGTACCCAGCCGGTTCACAGGCGAGTGGCTTGCCAACCCGGTGCGGGTTGTCCAGTAGTACGCCGGTCAGAAGCTTGATCACAGCCGCCGCGTCCGTTGCAGTGGCGATAGCCGCACATTTTGAGAATCCGCCGTGGCAGCGAGGCGTTGGCTTTGGTTGTTGTTACCGTGCTGTCCAGCCGCCGTCGAGGACGTACGAGGAGCCGTTCGCGAACGACATTTGCGGGCTGCACAAGAACACGGCGAGCTCCGCTACCTCTGCGGGCTCTACGAGCCTTTTGACCGCCGACTCGGTCAGCATGATCTTCTCGACAACCTCGGCTTCGGGGATGCCGTGAACTCGGGCCTGGTCGGCGATCTGCTTTTCTACCAGCGGCGTGCGCACGTAGGCGGGGCAGATGGTGTTGGACGTGACACCGCGGGCGCCGCCCTCGAGCGCGATCGTCTTGGACAGGCCCTCCAGGCCGTGCTTGGCCGCGACGTAGGCGCTCTTGTACGGCGAGGCGCGCAGGCCGTGCACGGAGGAGATGTTCACGATCCGGCCCCACTGCTGGTCGTACATGTGCGGTAGCGCTGCCCGTACCAGGCGGAACGGAGCCTCGAGCATCAGCGCGAGTATCTGCCGGAATTTTTCTTCGGGGAACTCCTCGACTGGCGAGACGTGCTGGATGCCGGCGTTGTTGACGATAATGTCCTGGCCGGCGGCCAGCGCCCGTGCGTCGAAGGAGGAGTCAGCGAGGTCGACACCGACGGATTCGGCGCCTAGCGGCTCGGCTATCTTTCTGGCGCCGTCGGTGTCTAGGTCGGCCACGGTAACCAAAGCTCCCGCGGCGGCGAACTTTTCAGCGCACGCCGCGCCGATCCCGCTCGCCCCGCCCGTGACCAGAACCCGTCGTCCGCTCAGGTCAGCTGACATCTGCACCTCCGTCTGCCGGGCTCGCAGCCATGGACCCAGTGTCGCCTGCGATCTTCGGATGTTAGCTCCAGCAGCCCGGCGAGCATAGTTCGCCTGGTTAAGCTGCCAATCCGCTTAGCCACCGGGTGTGAAGTCGATCCGGTCGGCCGGCCAGCATCCTTGCCGCTGGTGCCGCCAGGCGGGAGAACGCCAAGACCCCCCTGCTGCCCTGTTACTCGCCGAGCGGCACTCCAGTGTCTGAGTGAAAGGTCACACTATGAGCGGTGCAAGGCCCAGGTGGGGTTCGCTGTTTGTCCGGCGTGCAGCAAATCTTGACGATAAGATCCTGGTGCGCAGCTTCCTTGGCGGGATGCGGTACGGCCCTACGGGGCTAATAAACTGGAGTTCTCCGCTCGTTACACTTTGCATCTACCAGTCTGGGCTGGAGTTGCGCGCTACAGTCCCTTGGCTATTTCCTGTGCCGCGGTGGCGGGCTCGTTATGACGAGATCTCGGCCGTTCACTGGCTAGGGCGTACCGGGCCTGATTCCCCTCTTGTCATCGGACTAGCGGTGGCAAAGGGAGTAATGTTCTCCACGACAGATGGCAGCTGGGCGATATTCTGGACCCTCCAGCGAAATCAGGTTTTGGATATTCTGGCGAGACGCGGCCTGAGGATTGAGACCGAGCCCAAGCGCCTCACTCTTTTCGGCCCAGGTAAGTAGCCAACTGAGGTGAAACTGCCAGCCAGAAGGCGGTACAAATCGGGTATGGCGGCATAGGCCACCCGATCATGACGAGCAGGTCGTTGGGGTGCATATTTCTGACATGTGCGACATTAAGCCGATACAGGATTAACGATCCGAAGTTGGGAGTGTCTACACGTTTGCTGGCGTATCGGGTGTTACTGATGGTGATCTGTGCTGGTCATTGGCGGCGGCAGTGGTTTGACCGGGGCACCCGGAGGATGGTTCCGTGCTGCCGGGTCCGCCGGTTTCCGGGCCGTTTCCCCGATCATGGGCGGAAACTGGCGTCAGGCAGGCACGGGAGGCACGGCGGTGACGGTGAGGTTCTCGGTAACGGTCAGGCAGATCCTGGAGGACGGGAGCGAGGTCCCGGCGGACGGGGAGGTGGCGGCGGCGCTGGCCGGGACCGCGGAGCAGTTCGCGGGGCTGGCGGCCTGGGCGGCGGACGAGGCCCGGTTCTGCGATCTCGGAGAGCGGGAGGAAGTCATCGGGGAAGAAGGCCGTGAGCTGCAGCGGCGGCTGCTGGAGGCCACATTCGCGATCGATGCCGCCCGGGAGGAACGGCCGCCGGCACCGGTCATCAGCGCCGCCGGGATCCGGCACGGCACCGTGGAGGCGGGCCATGAGCGGGGCGTGACCAGCGTGTTCGGGCCGGTCCGGGTCTCCCGGATGGCGTGCCGCAACCGCCGCGAGCCGAACCTGTATCCCGCTGATGCCCGGTGGATCCTGCCCGGGGACCCGTACTCCCTGGGGATGCGGGCCCTGGTGGCGTATCACCTGGCCGGCGGCGGGTTCGGGCAGGCCCGGGACGTCATCGAGGCCCGCACCGGGGTCACGGTCGGCCCCGCCCAGCTCACCGGGCTCGCGGAGGACCTGGCGGCCTGGACCGGCGACTTCTACGAGCAGCGCGCCCGGGACGCGGAAGAAGACCTGCCGGACACCGACGTGATCATGATGCAGGCCGACGGCAAGGGCATCGCCATGCGCCCGGAGCACCGCAAGAACGCCGGCAAGGAGACCAGCGCGCACCCGGGGATCAAGAAGATGGCCGAGATCGTCGCCGTCGCCGACTTCACCCCCGCCGTCCGGGAACCGGAGGACATCGCCGCCCCGGCCGCCCGCCGCCAGGCGCACCCCGGCCCGCAGGCCCGTGACAAGTGGGTATCCGCCTCCGTCACCGATTCCACCGGGGACATGATCGCAGCCGCATTCGACGAGGCCGGCCGCCGCGACCCGCAGCACGTCCGCCAGCGGGTCTTCCTCGTCGACGGGAACAGGCAGCAGATCACCGCCATCGAGGCCCAGGCCGCCGAACGCGGCCTGAAGGTGCCGGTCTTCATCGATTACATCCACGTCAGCGGCTGCCTCGGCAAGGCCGCCGCCGCCCTCCACCCCGGCGACCCCGTCACGGCAGGCCAGTGGGCCGACGGGCAGCGGCTCCGCGTCCTGCACGGCCGCGCGGAAGCCGTCGCCGCGACCCTCGCCTCCGTCGCCGCGAAAACCCGCGCCAGCCCCCGCACCCGCCACCTCGACCTCACCGACATGGACAAGGCCGTCACCTACCTCACCAGCAACCACCGGCACATGCACTACGACAAGGCACTGGCCAGCGGCTGGCCGATCGCCACCGGCATGATCGAGGGCGCCTGCAGATTCGTCATCGAAGACAGATTCGGGATCACCGGGGCCAGGTGGTCCCCCGGCGGAGCCGAGACCATCCTCAAGCTCCGCGCCGTCGTCGTCAACGGCGACCTCAACGACTATATGAACTACTACAAGCAACGCTACCGCGACGAGCACCACCTCAGCCGCTACGACCCCGCCACCATCGAAGACCTCAACCTCACCGCATGACCGACATACCCTAAAAAGAGGCACCTTTCAAAAAGATGCACCCCCGCCTGAACGACGAATACGGACGATGACGGGACCATTGAATGGTCTTTGTCCTGCGAAGCACGACGAGTTGCGGAGGAACTGGCGGCAAGCATGAGTCAGTCCGGCGACAGCAAGGACTG
>Ga0066797_1000207_pt1 | contig 17774 bp, 7 predicted proteins | sample PersoiDNA2013193_FD_76335 | JGI IMG/M metagenome (GOLD analysis project Ga0066797, IMG submission 76335) | Permafrost soil microbial communities from the Arctic, to analyse light accelerated degradation of dissolved organic matter (DOM) -... | ecosystem: Environmental > Terrestrial > Soil >... | reverse complement strand
GGCGGCGCGCAGCGCGAGCCCGGGCAGCAGCGCCACGCCGAGGCCCGCCCTTACCAGGGCCTGCGCGGCGACGAAATCGTCGGTGGTGAACGCGATCCGCGGCGTGAAACCCGCCGCCGCGCACTGCCTGAGCAGGTGCGAGCGGCACCGGTCGCAGCCCGCGATCCAGCGCTGGCCCGACAGCCTGGCCAGATCGGCGGGCCACAGCTCGGTCACCGCCTCGGCGAGCGGCGGTTCGCCGCCGCACACCGTCGTGTCCGGCATGATCAGGTACACCGCCTCGGAGAGCAGCAGCTGCTCGCGCAGGTCGTCGCGGTCCTGGCCGGCGGCGGGGTCGGCCGGATCATCGGAAGCGGAGCCACCAGGAACGGAGCCACCAGGAAAGGAGCCACCAGGAAAGGAGCCATCGGGAAAGGAGTCGTCGAGCAGCGCGGCCGCGCTTCGCCGCGAGCCGGCCTCGTCCTGTTCGTGCCTGAAGATCAGCGCGACGTCCACGTACCCGGCGCGCAGCATCTGCACGGCCTCGGGCGGCTCGGCCTCGGTCAGCCGCAGGTCGACGGTCGGATGCTGCTCGTGCAGTATCGCCGCCGCGGCAGGCACGATCGTGCCGAGCGCGGAGGGGAACGCCGCGAGGCGCAGCCGCCCGGCCCGCAGCCCGTTGAAGACGGCCAGCTCGTTCTCGGCCGCGTCGAGGCGGCCGATGACCTCGGTGGCCCGCTCGGCGAGCAGTCGGCCGGCGTCGGTGAGCCTGATGCCGCGCCCAGCGCGCTGGATGAGCTTGGTGCCAGTCTCCGCCTCGAGCCGCGCGAGGTGGTGGCTGACCGAGGGCTGCGCGTAGTTCAGCGCGTGCGCCGCCCCGGTCACCGAGCCATGCCTGGCGACGGCGACGAGCACGCGGAGCCTGGTTACGTCCAGCATGGTCTGACTATAGACGTAGCTGATCTATCCGCCCAGACGCCCAAATCGGGTGAATTAGTGCAGGCCGCGGCGGAAACCGGCGGAAGAACCCGAAGAACCCGGCCGCCGGGAGTCGCCCGGGTCCGTTCGGGATAATCGATCGCATGAATACCGCTGAGGCAGAAGCTGACGGAGAGAAGGAACGGCTAACCGCGCCCGGCGGTCTTGCCGCGCTCTCCCTGGACGCGCTGTCAAGCGTCGCCTACGGTCCCGAGGCCATCCTCGTCGTGCTCGTCGCGGCGGGGTCGGCGGGCCTGCGGTACAGCCTGCCGATCACCGGCTCGATCGTCGTGCTGCTCGCGGTGCTCATCGTCTCCTACCGTCAGGTCATCGAGGCGTTCCCGAACGGCGGCGGCGCGTACGCCGTCTCCAAGCGCCACCTCGGCACGGTCCCCTCGCTGGTCGCCGCCGCGAGCCTGATCGTCGACTACGTGCTGAACGCCGCCGTCGGCGTGTCGGCGGGCGTGGAGGCGCTGACCGCCGCGTTCCCCGGTCTGTACGGGGCCAGGGTGTGGCTGTGCCTGGCGGTGCTCGCGCTCCTCACCGCGGTGAACATGTGGGGGATCGCCGAGTCCGCGCGGATCTTCATGGCGCCGACGCTCGCGTTCATCGCGGCCGTCTTCGTCGTGATCGTGGTCGGCCTCGTCCGCAGCCACCCGGCCGTCGCGCTCGCGCACCAGCTGCCCAAGGCCACGGAGACGGTCGGCACGCTGCTGATCTTGAAGGCGTTCGCGTCGGGGTGCTCGGCGCTGACCGGGGTGGAGGCGATCGCCAACTCGGTGCCGCAGTTCCGCAAGCCACGGGCGAAAAGGGCACAGCGCACCGAGCTATCGCTCGGCGTGCTGCTCGGCGTGATGCTGCTCGGGCTCGGCGCGCTCATCAGGCACTGGAACGCGGTGCCGGCGTCGGGGACCACGGTGCTCGCCCAGCTGACCGAGGGCGCGATCGGGCACGGCGCGGGGTTCTACATCATCCAGATCATCACGCTCGTGCTGCTCGCGCTCGCCGCCAACACCTCGTTCGCCGGGCTGCCCGTGCTCGCCGGGCTGCTCGCACACGATAATTTCCTGCCGCACGTGTTCGGCCTGCGCGCCGACAGAAGGGTGTTCCGCTACGGCGTCGGTTTCCTTGCCGTGGCGGCGGCCCTGCTGCTCATCGTCACGCGCGGTGATACCCAGGCGCTGATACCGATGTTCGCCGTGGGGGTCTTTGTCGGCTTTACTCTCTCCCAGGTCGGGATGGTAAGGCATTGGCATTCGGAACGGTCCCGCGGTTCCACCGGCCGGTCCTGGCTCTACCGTGCCTGCGTGAACGGCGTCGGCGCGGTGCTGACGTTCGCGGCCACCCTCATCGAGCTGGTCAGCAAGTTCACCGCGGGCGCGTGGCTTGTCGCGCTCGTCATCCCGCTGCTGGCGCTGCTGTTCATGTGGGTGCGCCGTGCGTACGCGCGGATCGGCGTCCAGCTCGCGATCGGGCAGGTGCCGCCGCCTCCGGTGAAGCAGGCGTCGCTCGTGGTCGTGCCGGTCGCCGGCATGTCCAGGCTCGCCGCGGAGGGGATCTCGGTGGCGCTGTCGCTCGGCGACGACGTGATCGCGGTGACCGTCGTCTTCACCGACAGCGACTCTGGCTCCGACGACAACCACGACTCCGAGTCCGACACCGACCCCGACGAGAACCAGGAAGCCGACGTGTCCTTCCGCGAGGAGTGGCAGCGGTGGCGGCCCGAGGTGCCGCTGCTCACGCTCAGGTCCGCGCACCGGTCGCTCGCCAAGCCGATCGTGTCCTACCTGCGGTCCGTCGAGGCGCAGGACAAGTACCACCGGCTCGTCGTGGTGATCCCCGAGGTGGAGCCGACCAAGCCGTGGCAGTGGCTGCTGCACAACCAGCGCGGCGTGATCCTGGACCGCGCGATCCGCCGCGGCACGACCAACGTGATCCTCTGCCGCCTCCGCTACCGCCTGGAGACCCTCGCCGTCGAGGACCCATCGCCCAGTGACTCAGCGCCCAGTTAACGCCTCCGACTCAACAAAGGGCAACAGGCACAAGCACAAGCACGATTCTTCCGAACGGTCCCGTAGCTACGCCCCTCAGGTCAACCACCAAGTTTTCCCGTGCAGCCGGTAAACCCGCCGCGCGGGAGCGGCGTCTTACTAGCGAGGCTCGGTGCCAAGCGGGACACCGGGCCTCAACTATGCCCAGCGGTAACTCCGCCAGGCAGGTCCGATACGATCTGCCCGCGTGAGCCTGGATGACATCGACGCGCGGATCGTCACCGCGCTGATCAGGGACGCCCGTGCCAGCTACGCGGTGATCGGGGACGAGGTAGGCCTGTCCGCGCCCGCGGTCAAGCGGCGGGTGGACAGGCTGCGCGCGTCCGGCGCGATCACCGGGTTCTCGGCGCGGGTCGACCCAGCCGCGCTCGGCTGGACCACCGAGGCGTACGTGGAGCTGTTCTGCGGCGGCCGCACCTCGCCCGAGGAGATCGCCGCGGCCGTCAGGCGCTATCCGGAGGTGGCGGACGCCTGCACGGTGACGGGCGAGGCGGACGCGCTCGTCCACATCAGGGCCGCCGACGTCCGGCACTTCGAGCAGGTGATGGAGCGGATTGGTGCCGAACCGTTCGTACAGCGGACACGGAGCGTCATAGTTCTATCAAGGCTGCTCGAACGGGCCGACTCGTTCGCCCCGCCTGCCAGGGCATGACCGGCTAAAGTCGCCAGCATGCCAGAAATTGACAGTGACGAGAGCGCGGACACCGCGCATTTCCGCGCTTTCGCTACGCGCCGTGACGACGATCTCCCCGCGCCCTGGCAGATGCGCGCCGGGGGATCCAAGATCGGCATCCTCGTCATCGCGGTCGCGATTGCCGTCATCTTCGCCGTCATCCTCGGCGTGATCCTCGGGGCCTAACTCCCGTCAGGGGGGAACTCGGCGGAGCCGCGCGCGAAGAGCCTGATCGGGACCTCGATCGTGCGGGGCGGTGCCTGGTCGTCCGTCAGGCGGCGGACCAGCAGTTCGCCGGCTGTGCGGCCGATGAGCACCGGGTCATAGCTGACCATGGTGAGGCCAGGCGAGAACAGGTCAGCGAGCTCGAAGTCACCGAACCCGATCACCGCCATCCGGCTGGCCCCGCTCAGCCGTCCGAGCCGGGTGAGCACCCGCAGCGCCGCCTGGGTACGCGTGCGATCGCCGCAGAGCAGCGCCGTGACGCCAGCACGGTCAAGCTCGCTCGCGTCAAGCGTCGTCCAGGCCGGGTCCGCGGTGAGCCCGGCCGCCCGCATCGCCTCCGCGTACCCGGCGAGCAACTGCGGTGACGCGCCGAGGAATCCGATCTGCCGGTGGCCCTGCGCGATCAGGTGCGCGACCGCGGCCCGCCCGCCGCCGCGCTCGTCTGGGAGCACGGTGTCGGCGGCAAGCACGGTGTCGCCAGCGGCGATCGCCGGCGGCCGCATGACGAATACGGTGGCCACCCCCGCTTCGATCTCGGGCACCAGGTACTCGTGCGAACCCATGGCGGGGGTGATGATCAGCCCGTCCACCCGCCTGGCGCACATCGCGAGGGTCAGCCGCTCCTCACGCGGCGCATCGCCGTCGGCCGAGCCCACGTAGAGCAGGTACCCGTGCGCCCCGGCCACCTCCTCCAGCCCCCGGTACAGGGCGGCGCAGTCGGGGTCGGCCCAGGAGCCGGCGATGAAGCCGAGCGTCGCGGTCCGCCCGGTGCGCAGCAGCCTGGCGGACTCGTTTCGCCGGAAACCCAGGTTCTCGATCGCGCCGAGCACCCGCTCGGTCGTTTCCCGCGTGACGCCCGGCTCCCCGTTCACCACGCGGGACACGGTCTTCAGCGCGACTCCCGCCCGCGACGCGACATCCTTCATCGTCGGCCGCACGCCGTGCGCATGGCCGTGCGCATGGCCGTGCGGGTAGTCGTCGTGCTCACCGTCGTGCCTGGCACCGTTTCCGGCGCCCTTCATGGCGCTTACCTGCTTGTTCATCGTTCCCCCTGAGTACCAGTGTGCTCAGCGACAGGCTCTGGGACACCTCTGGCCGTAGGGAGAAATTGGCCGGCCGGAGCCGGCTGGGTCCGTTCCTCATGATTGGCTTGGTTTGGGTGTTGGACTTTTGACTTGGCTCAGCGGTGGCAAGATAAGCGGCATGGGTTCTTTCGCGGCGATTGGGCGGTGACTGAGCGGTGACGATGCCGGCCCGATCTCCGCTGCCGGTTGCCGTGGTCACCGGGGCGAGCCGCGGCATTGGGTTTGAGGTCTGCCGGCAGCTCGCCGCGCTCGGCTACGCGGTCGTGCTCGGCTCACGGGACCTGCGCCAGGCGGAACTCGCGGCCAAGGAACTCGATCCGGAAGGGGAGCGGGTCACCCCGGCCCGCGTCGAGGTCGACAACTCGGTGAACGTCACCCAGCTCGCCGAATGGGTCCGTGAGCGGTACGGGCGCCTCGACGCGATCGTGAACAACGCCTCGACGTCGCCGGACAGATGGGCGATCGCCGGGACCACGGACCTTTCCCCGGTGGCGGAGGCGCTCGATGTGAACCTGTTCGGCGCCTGGCGGGTGACGCAGGCGCTGCTTCCGCTGCTCAGGTCGAGCCCGCGGCCGAGGGTGGTGAACGTGTCGAGCGAGGGCGGCTCGATCGCGCTGATGAGCGGCGGGCGTCCGGCCTACAGCGTTTCCAAGGCGGCGCTCAACTCACTGACCAGGATGCTGGCCGGCGAACTCTACCGCGACGGCATCCTGGTCAACGCGGTCTGCCCAGGCTGGACCACGGACGTCAGCGCCACCGGCGGCCGCCCAGGCAACAGATCGGCCGCCCAGGGCGCCGCGAGCGTCGTCTGGGCCGTCACCCTGCCCAACGGCGGCCCCACCGGCACCTTCACCAGAGACGGCCGCGAACTCCCCTGGTGAGATCAAGTTAGCAAAGGGTTAATCAGCGTCCTGGTCCGGTGGCTGGTAGCGGTACCCCATGCCCGGCTCGGTGATCAGCCAGCGGGGCCGCGCGGGATCCGGCTCGAGCTTGCGGCGCAGCTGCGCCATGTACAGCCGCAGGTTGCCGCCCGCGTTGTCGTACCCGGGACCCCACACCTCCGTGAGGAGCTGGCGGTGGCTGAGCAACTTGCCCGGGTTCCGCAGCAGGACCTCGAGCAAATGCCATTCGGTGGGCGTCAGCCTGATGTCGGTCTCTTGCTGCGGGCCGTCCCCCGCACCGCCGCCAGCCGGCACCACCCGCTTCGCCGCCAGGTCAATGGTGAGGTGGCCCAGCTGAACCCGCGGCGGCGCCTCCGCTGTCGGGGTACGCCTGACGGCGGCCCGCGCCCTGGCGAGCAGTTCGTCCATGCCGAACGGCTTGGTGACGTAGTCGTCGGCGCCGGCGTCGAGCGCCTCGACCTTGTCGTGGGAGTCGGCCCGCCCGGACAGCACGATGATCGGCACGGCGGTCCAGCCGCGAAGGCCGCCGATGACGTCGACGCCGTCCATGTCGGGCAGCCCCAGGTCGAGGATCACCAGGTCCGGCGGGTGCGCGGCGGCCTGCTCAAGCGCCTGCGCCCCGGTGGCCGCGGTGCTCACCTCATAATGCCGCGCCCGCAGGTTGATGCGCAGCGCCCGCAGGATCTGCGGTTCGTCATCGACGACAAGCACCCGCGTCATGCCAAGCACCCCCACGTCAGGTTAATCACCGGGTGCCGCCGGCAGGTTGATGGTCATGGTGAGGCCGCCCCCGGGGGTGTCCTCGGCGGTGAGCGTCCCGTCCATGGCCTCGGTAAGCCCGCGCGCCAGCGCGAGGCCGAGCCCGACGCCCGTGGTGTTGTCGGTGTCGCCGAGTCGCTGGAACGGCACGAACATCCGCTCCCTGTCTCCCTCAGGGAGGCCGGGCCCGCGATCGACCACGCGCAGCTCCACCCGGTTGCCGAGCGTGGAGGCGGCGATCAGCGGCGGCTTGCCCGCGGGCGAGTAGCGCAGCGCGTTCTCCGCGAGGTTCACCACGACCCGTTCGAGGATGGCCGGGTCGGCGCGGACGGCCGGCACCGACTCGCCGATGTCCACGGTGATCTCGCGGCCGGCCGGCCCCAGGTCGTCGAGTGACCTGGCCACGATCTCGTCGAGGCCGGACGGCCTGGGGAACAGCGAGAGCGCGCCCGCCTGCAGCCTGGACATGTCGAGCAGGTTGGCCACCAGGCGGATGAGCTTGTCGAGCGACTCGTCGGCGGTGGCGAGCAGTTCGGCGGTGTCGTCGGCATCCCAGTGCATATCGGGGGAGCGCAGCGAGGTGACCGCCGCCTTGGCCGAGGCGAGCGGTGAGCGCAGGTCGTGGCTGACCGCGGTGAGCAGCGCCGTCCGCATCCGGTCGGCGGCGGCGATGGGCCTGGCCGCCTCCGCCTCGGCCGCGAGCCGCTGCTGCTCGAGCGCGACGGCCGCGTAGGCCGCGAACGCGCCGAGGAGCCGGCGGTCGCTGGCGGGCAGCGGGCGGCCGGCCAGCGCGAGCGAGAGCGTGTCGGTGACGGGGACGTCCACGTCGGCGTCGCCTGGGCGCACGGCAGGGGCGTCTCCCGACGACGCGATGACCGTCCACTCGGCTGACCGTCGTTCATCTGACTGCCGTTCGAGCAGGCTGGCCGAACGCATGCCGAAGGCCTCCCGCGTCCGGTCGAGCAGTGCGTCGAGCGTGCCCTGCCCGCGCAGGATGGACCCCGCGGTCGTCACGAGAAGCTCGGATTCCGCGCCGGCGCGGGCCGCCCGCTTGGAGAAGCGGGCGGAGGTATCCACCACCCAGCTCGTGACGAGACCGACGGCCACGAAGACAGCGAGCGCGAGGGCATTGTTCGCCTCCGCGATCGTCCAGGCGTGGATCGGCGGCGTGAAGTAGTAGTTGAGCAGCAGCGACGCGGTGACGGCCTCGAGTAGCGCGGGCACGAATCCGCCGGTCAGCGCGACGGCGATCACCGCGACGAGGAACGCGAGGACGTCGCTCGTGAGGTTGATTCCTGACCGGTCGGTGGCCAGCACGACCGTCAGCAGCGGCGCGAGCGCCGCGGCGAGGACGTATCCCGCGAGCTGCCGGCGTGGTGTGATCCCGCCCCGGTACCGGGGGAGCAGTCCCCACCGGCTGCCCATGTGCGGGTGGGTGACGATGTGCACGTCGATCGCGCCTGAGTCGCGGATGGTCCGCGACCCTATGCCAGGGCCGGTGAGCATGGCGAGCAGCCAGGACCGCCGGCTCGCGCCGAGCACGAGCTGGGTGGCATTCTCCGCCTTGGCGAACGCGAGCAGCGCCTCGGAGATGTTGTCGCCGATGACCTGGTGATAGGTGCCGCCAAGGGACTCGACAAGCTGGCGCTGCCTGGCCAGGCTGCCCGGGTTCGCGCCGGTGAGCCCGTCGGACTTGGTGACGTGCACCGCGAGCAGGTCGCCGCCTGAGGACCTGGCCGCGACCCTGGCGGCGCGCCTGATCAGCGTGTCGCCCTCCGGGCCGCCGGTGAGCGCGACAACGACCCGCTCCCTGGCCTCCCAGGTTCCGGTGATGCCGTGCTCGGCGCGGTACTTCTGCAGCCCCTCGTCGACCTTGTCGGCCAGCCAGAGCAGGGCGAGCTCGCGCAGCGCGGACAGGTTGCCCGCACGGAAGTAGTTGGTGAGCGCCGCGTCGATCTTCTCCGGCGGATAGATGTTCCCGTGCGCCATCCGGCGGCGCAGCGCCTCGGCGGTCATGTCGACGAGTTCGACCTGGTCGGCGGCGCGGACCACCGCGTCGGGCACGGTCTCCCGCTGCGCCACCCCGGTGATCTGCTCGACGACGTCGGTGACGGACTCGAGGTGCTGGACGTTGACCGCGGAGATCACGTCGATCCCGGCGTCGAGCAGCTCGGCCACGTCCTGCCAGCGCTTCTCGTGACGGGAGCCAGGGACGTTCGTGTGCGCGAGCTCGTCGACGAGCTCGCGCACACGAACGTCCCTGGCTCCCGTCACGAGAAGCGCTGGCAGGACGTGGCCGAGCTGCTCGACGCCGGGATCGACGTGATCTCCGCGGTCAACGTCCAGCACCTCGAGTCCGTCACCGACGTCGTCGAGCAGATCACCGGGGTGGCGCAGCGGGAGACCGTGCCCGACGCGGTGGTCCGCGCCGCCGACCAGGTCGAACTCGTCGACATGACCGCCGAGGCGCTGCGCCGCCGGATGGCGCACGGGAACATCTATCCGCCGGAGAAGATCGACGCGGCGCTCACCAACTACTTCCGTGCGGGCAACCTGTCCGCGCTGCGCGAGCTCGCCCTGCTCTGGCTGGCCGACAAGGTCGACGAGGGGCTGCAGAAGTACCGCGCCGAGCACGGCATCACCGGAACCTGGGAGGCCAGGGAGCGGGTCGTTGTCGCGCTCACCGGCGGCCCGGAGGGCGACACGCTGATCAGGCGCGCCGCCAGGGTCGCGGCCAGGTCCTCAGGCGGCGACCTGCTCGCGGTGCACGTCACCAAGTCCGACGGGCTCACCGGCGCGAACCCGGGCAGCCTGGCCAGGCAGCGCCAGCTTGTCGAGTCCCTTGGCGGCACCTATCACCAGGTCATCGGCGACAACATCTCCGAGGCGCTGCTCGCGTTCGCCAAGGCGGAGAATGCCACCCAGCTCGTGCTCGGCGCGAGCCGGCGGTCCTGGCTGCTCGCCATGCTCACCGGCCCTGGCATAGGGTCGCGGACCATCCGCGACTCAGGCGCGATCGACGTGCACATCGTCACCCACCCGCACATGGGCAGCCGGTGGGGACTGCTCCCCCGGTACCGGGGCGGGATCACACCACGCCGGCAGCTCGCGGGATACGTCCTCGCCGCGGCGCTCGCGCCGCTGCTGACGGTCGTGCTGGCCACCGACCGGTCAGGAATCAACCTCACGAGCGACGTCCTCGCGTTCCTCGTCGCGGTGATCGCCGTCGCGCTGACCGGCGGATTCGTGCCCGCGCTACTCGAGGCCGTCACCGCGTCGCTGCTGCTCAACTACTACTTCACGCCGCCGATCCACGCCTGGACGATCGCGGAGGCGAACAATGCCCTCGCGCTCGCTGTCTTCGTGGCCGTCGGTCTCGTCACGAGCTGGGTGGTGGATACCTCCGCCCGCTTCTCCAAGCGGGCGGCCCGCGCCGGCGCGGAATCCGAGCTTCTCGTGACGACCGCGGGGTCCATCCTGCGCGGGCAGGGCACGCTCGACGCACTGCTCGACCGGACGCGGGAGGCCTTCGGCATGCGTTCGGCCAGCCTGCTCGAACGGCAGTCAGATGAACGACGGTCAGCCGAGTGGACGGTCATCGCGTCGTCGGGAGACGCCCCTGCCGTGCGCCCAGGCGACGCCGACGTGGACGTCCCCGTCACCGACACGCTCTCGCTCGCGCTGGCCGGCCGCCCGCTGCCCGCCAGCGACCGCCGGCTCCTCGGCGCGTTCGCGGCCTACGCGGCCGTCGCGCTCGAGCAGCAGCGGCTCGCGGCCGAGGCGGAGGCGGCCAGGCCCATCGCCGCCGCCGACCGGATGCGGACGGCGCTGCTCACCGCGGTCAGCCACGACCTGCGCTCACCGCTCGCCTCGGCCAAGGCGGCGGTCACCTCGCTGCGCTCCCCCGATATGCACTGGGATGCCGACGACACCGCCGAACTGCTCGCCACCGCCGACGAGTCGCTCGACAAGCTCATCCGCCTGGTGGCCAACCTGCTCGACATGTCCAGGCTGCAGGCGGGCGCGCTCTCGCTGTTCCCCAGGCCGTCCGGCCTCGACGAGATCGTGGCCAGGTCACTCGACGACCTGGGGCCGGCCGGCCGCGAGATCACCGTGGACATCGGCGAGTCGGTGCCGGCCGTCCGCGCCGACCCGGCCATCCTCGAACGGGTCGTGGTGAACCTCGCGGAGAACGCGCTGCGCTACTCGCCCGCGGGCAAGCCGCCGCTGATCGCCGCCTCCACGCTCGGCAACCGGGTGGAGCTGCGCGTGGTCGATCGCGGGCCCGGCCTCCCTGAGGGAGACAGGGAGCGGATGTTCGTGCCGTTCCAGCGACTCGGCGACACCGACAACACCACGGGCGTCGGGCTCGGCCTCGCGCTGGCGCGCGGGCTTACCGAGGCCATGGACGGGACGCTCACCGCCGAGGACACCCCCGGGGGCGGCCTCACCATGACCATCAACCTGCCGGCGGCACCCGGTGATTAACCTGACGTGGGGGTGCTTGGCATGACGCGGGTGCTTGTCGTCGATGACGAACCGCAGATCCTGCGGGCGCTGCGCATCAACCTGCGGGCGCGGCATTATGAGGTGAGCACCGCGGCCACCGGGGCGCAGGCGCTTGAGCAGGCCGCCGCGCACCCGCCGGACCTGGTGATCCTCGACCTGGGGCTGCCCGACATGGACGGCGTCGACGTCATCGGCGGCCTTCGCGGCTGGACCGCCGTGCCGATCATCGTGCTGTCCGGGCGGGCCGACTCCCACGACAAGGTCGAGGCGCTCGACGCCGGCGCCGACGACTACGTCACCAAGCCGTTCGGCATGGACGAACTGCTCGCCAGGGCGCGGGCCGCCGTCAGGCGTACCCCGACAGCGGAGGCGCCGCCGCGGGTTCAGCTGGGCCACCTCACCATTGACCTGGCGGCGAAGCGGGTGGTGCCGGCTGGCGGCGGTGCGGGGGACGGCCCGCAGCAAGAGACCGACATCAGGCTGACGCCCACCGAATGGCATTTGCTCGAGGTCCTGCTGCGGAACCCGGGCAAGTTGCTCAGCCACCGCCAGCTCCTCACGGAGGTGTGGGGTCCCGGGTACGACAACGCGGGCGGCAACCTGCGGCTGTACATGGCGCAGCTGCGCCGCAAGCTCGAGCCGGATCCCGCGCGGCCCCGCTGGCTGATCACCGAGCCGGGCATGGGGTACCGCTACCAGCCACCGGACCAGGACGCTGATTAACCCTTTGCTAACTTGATCTCACCAGGGGAGTTCGCGGCCGTCTCTGGTGAAGGTGCCGGTGGGGCCGCCGTTGGGCAGGGTGACGGCCCAGACGACGCTCGCGGCGCCCTGGGCGGCCGATCTGTTGCCTGGGCGGCCGCCGGTGGCGCTGACGTCCGTGGTCCAGCCTGGGCAGACCGCGTTGACCAGGATGCCGTCGCGGTAGAGTTCGCCGGCCAGCATCCTGGTCAGTGAGTTGAGCGCCGCCTTGGAAACGCTGTAGGCCGGACGCCCGCCGCTCATCAGCGCGATCGAGCCGCCCTCGCTCGACACGTTCACCACCCTCGGCCGCGGGCTCGACCTGAGCAGCGGAAGCAGCGCCTGCGTCACCCGCCAGGCGCCGAACAGGTTCACATCGAGCGCCTCCGCCACCGGGGAAAGGTCCGTGGTCCCGGCGATCGCCCATCTGTCCGGCGACGTCGAGGCGTTGTTCACGATCGCGTCGAGGCGCCCGTACCGCTCACGGACCCATTCGGCGAGCTGGGTGACGTTCACCGAGTTGTCGACCTCGACGCGGGCCGGGGTGACCCGCTCCCCTTCCGGATCGAGTTCCTTGGCCGCGAGTTCCGCCTGGCGCAGGTCCCGTGAGCCGAGCACGACCGCGTAGCCGAGCGCGGCGAGCTGCCGGCAGACCTCAAACCCAATGCCGCGGCTCGCCCCGGTGACCACGGCAACCGGCAGCGGAGATCGGGCCGGCATCGTCACCGCTCAGTCACCGCCCAATCGCCGCGAAAGAACCCATGCCGCTTATCTTGCCACCGCTGAGCCAAGTCAAAAGTCCAACACCCAAACCAAGCCAATCATGAGGAACGGACCCAGCCGGCTCCGGCCGGCCAATTTCTCCCTACGGCCAGAGGTGTCCCAGAGCCTGTCGCTGAGCACACTGGTACTCAGGGGGAACGATGAACAAGCAGGTAAGCGCCATGAAGGGCGCCGGAAACGGTGCCAGGCACGACGGTGAGCACGACGACTACCCGCACGGCCATGCGCACGGCCATGCGCACGGCGTGCGGCCGACGATGAAGGATGTCGCGTCGCGGGCGGGAGTCGCGCTGAAGACCGTGTCCCGCGTGGTGAACGGGGAGCCGGGCGTCACGCGGGAAACGACCGAGCGGGTGCTCGGCGCGATCGAGAACCTGGGTTTCCGGCGAAACGAGTCCGCCAGGCTGCTGCGCACCGGGCGGACCGCGACGCTCGGCTTCATCGCCGGCTCCTGGGCCGACCCCGACTGCGCCGCCCTGTACCGGGGGCTGGAGGAGGTGGCCGGGGCGCACGGGTACCTGCTCTACGTGGGCTCGGCCGACGGCGATGCGCCGCGTGAGGAGCGGCTGACCCTCGCGATGTGCGCCAGGCGGGTGGACGGGCTGATCATCACCCCCGCCATGGGTTCGCACGAGTACCTGGTGCCCGAGATCGAAGCGGGGGTGGCCACCGTATTCGTCATGCGGCCGCCGGCGATCGCCGCTGGCGACACCGTGCTTGCCGCCGACACCGTGCTCCCAGACGAGCGCGGCGGCGGGCGGGCCGCGGTCGCGCACCTGATCGCGCAGGGCCACCGGCAGATCGGATTCCTCGGCGCGTCACCGCAGTTGCTCGCCGGGTACGCGGAGGCGATGCGGGCGGCCGGGCTCACCGCGGACCCGGCCTGGACGACGCTTGACGCGAGCGAGCTTGACCGTGCTGGCGTCACGGCGCTGCTCTGCGGCGATCGCACGCGTACCCAGGCGGCGCTGCGGGTGCTCACCCGGCTCGGACGGCTGAGCGGGGCCAGCCGGATGGCGGTGATCGGGTTCGGTGACTTCGAGCTCGCTGACCTGTTCTCGCCTGGCCTCACCATGGTCAGCTATGACCCGGTGCTCATCGGCCGCACAGCCGGCGAACTGCTGGTCCGCCGCCTGACGGACGACCAGGCACCGCCCCGCACGATCGAGGTCCCGATCAGGCTCTTCGCGCGCGGCTCCGCCGAGTTCCCCCCTGACGGGAGTTAGGCCCCGAGGATCACGCCGAGGATGACGGCGAAGATGACGGCAATCGCGACCGCGATGACGAGGATGCCGATCTTGGATCCCCCGGCGCGCATCTGCCAGGGCGCGGGGAGATCGTCGTCACGGCGCGTAGCGAAAGCGCGGAAATGCGCGGTGTCCGCGCTCTCGTCACTGTCAATTTCTGGCATGCTGGCGACTTTAGCCGGTCATGCCCTGGCAGGCGGGGCGAACGAGTCGGCCCGTTCGAGCAGCCTTGATAGAACTATGACGCTCCGTGTCCGCTGTACGAACGGTTCGGCACCAATCCGCTCCATCACCTGCTCGAAGTGCCGGACGTCGGCGGCCCTGATGTGGACGAGCGCGTCCGCCTCGCCCGTCACCGTGCAGGCGTCCGCCACCTCCGGATAGCGCCTGACGGCCGCGGCGATCTCCTCGGGCGAGGTGCGGCCGCCGCAGAACAGCTCCACGTACGCCTCGGTGGTCCAGCCGAGCGCGGCTGGGTCGACCCGCGCCGAGAACCCGGTGATCGCGCCGGACGCGCGCAGCCTGTCCACCCGCCGCTTGACCGCGGGCGCGGACAGGCCTACCTCGTCCCCGATCACCGCGTAGCTGGCACGGGCGTCCCTGATCAGCGCGGTGACGATCCGCGCGTCGATGTCATCCAGGCTCACGCGGGCAGATCGTATCGGACCTGCCTGGCGGAGTTACCGCTGGGCATAGTTGAGGCCCGGTGTCCCGCTTGGCACCGAGCCTCGCTAGTAAGACGCCGCTCCCGCGCGGCGGGTTTACCGGCTGCACGGGAAAACTTGGTGGTTGACCTGAGGGGCGTAGCTACGGGACCGTTCGGAAGAATCGTGCTTGTGCTTGTGCCTGTTGCCCTTTGTTGAGTCGGAGGCGTTAACTGGGCGCTGAGTCACTGGGCGATGGGTCCTCGACGGCGAGGGTCTCCAGGCGGTAGCGGAGGCGGCAGAGGATCACGTTGGTCGTGCCGCGGCGGATCGCGCGGTCCAGGATCACGCCGCGCTGGTTGTGCAGCAGCCACTGCCACGGCTTGGTCGGCTCCACCTCGGGGATCACCACGACGAGCCGGTGGTACTTGTCCTGCGCCTCGACGGACCGCAGGTAGGACACGATCGGCTTGGCGAGCGACCGGTGCGCGGACCTGAGCGTGAGCAGCGGCACCTCGGGCCGCCACCGCTGCCACTCCTCGCGGAAGGACACGTCGGCTTCCTGGTTCTCGTCGGGGTCGGTGTCGGACTCGGAGTCGTGGTTGTCGTCGGAGCCAGAGTCGCTGTCGGTGAAGACGACGGTCACCGCGATCACGTCGTCGCCGAGCGACAGCGCCACCGAGATCCCCTCCGCGGCGAGCCTGGACATGCCGGCGACCGGCACGACCACGAGCGACGCCTGCTTCACCGGAGGCGGCGGCACCTGCCCGATCGCGAGCTGGACGCCGATCCGCGCGTACGCACGGCGCACCCACATGAACAGCAGCGCCAGCAGCGGGATGACGAGCGCGACAAGCCACGCGCCCGCGGTGAACTTGCTGACCAGCTCGATGAGGGTGGCCGCGAACGTCAGCACCGCGCCGACGCCGTTCACGCAGGCACGGTAGAGCCAGGACCGGCCGGTGGAACCGCGGGACCGTTCCGAATGCCAATGCCTTACCATCCCGACCTGGGAGAGAGTAAAGCCGACAAAGACCCCCACGGCGAACATCGGTATCAGCGCCTGGGTATCACCGCGCGTGACGATGAGCAGCAGGGCCGCCGCCACGGCAAGGAAACCGACGCCGTAGCGGAACACCCTTCTGTCGGCGCGCAGGCCGAACACGTGCGGCAGGAAATTATCGTGTGCGAGCAGCCCGGCGAGCACGGGCAGCCCGGCGAACGAGGTGTTGGCGGCGAGCGCGAGCAGCACGAGCGTGATGATCTGGATGATGTAGAACCCCGCGCCGTGCCCGATCGCGCCCTCGGTCAGCTGGGCGAGCACCGTGGTCCCCGACGCCGGCACCGCGTTCCAGTGCCTGATGAGCGCGCCGAGCCCGAGCAGCATCACGCCGAGCAGCACGCCGAGCGATAGCTCGGTGCGCTGTGCCCTTTTCGCCCGTGGCTTGCGGAACTGCGGCACCGAGTTGGCGATCGCCTCCACCCCGGTCAGCGCCGAGCACCCCGACGCGAACGCCTTCAAGATCAGCAGCGTGCCGACCGTCTCCGTGGCCTTGGGCAGCTGGTGCGCGAGCGCGACGGCCGGGTGGCTGCGGACGAGGCCGACCACGATCACGACGAAGACGGCCGCGATGAACGCGAGCGTCGGCGCCATGAAGATCCGCGCGGACTCGGCGATCCCCCACATGTTCACCGCGGTGAGGAGCGCGAGCACCGCCAGGCACAGCCACACCCTGGCCCCGTACAGACCGGGGAACGCGGCGGTCAGCGCCTCCACGCCCGCCGACACGCCGACGGCGGCGTTCAGCACGTAGTCGACGATCAGGCTCGCGGCGGCGACCAGCGAGGGGACCGTGCCGAGGTGGCGCTTGGAGACGGCGTACGCGCCGCCGCCGTTCGGGAACGCCTCGATGACCTGACGGTAGGAGACGATGAGCACCGCGAGCAGCACGACGATCGAGCCGGTGATCGGCAGGCTGTACCGCAGGCCCGCCGACCCCGCCGCGACGAGCACGACGAGGATGGCCTCGGGACCGTAGGCGACGCTTGACAGCGCGTCCAGGGAGAGCGCGGCAAGACCGCCGGGCGCGGTTAGCCGTTCCTTCTCTCCGTCAGCTTCTGCCTCAGCGGTATTCATGCGATCGATTATCCCGAACGGACCCGGGCGACTCCCGGCGGCCGGGTTCTTCGGGTTCTTCCGCCGGTTTCCGCCGCGGCCTGCACTAATTCACCCGATTTGGGCGTCTGGGCGGATAGATCAGCTACGTCTATAGTCAGACCATGCTGGACGTAACCAGGCTCCGCGTGCTCGTCGCCGTCGCCAGGCATGGCTCGGTGACCGGGGCGGCGCACGCGCTGAACTACGCGCAGCCCTCGGTCAGCCACCACCTCGCGCGGCTCGAGGCGGAGACTGGCACCAAGCTCATCCAGCGCGCTGGGCGCGGCATCAGGCTCACCGACGCCGGCCGACTGCTCGCCGAGCGGGCCACCGAGGTCATCGGCCGCCTCGACGCGGCCGAGAACGAGCTGGCCGTCTTCAACGGGCTGCGGGCCGGGCGGCTGCGCCTCGCGGCGTTCCCCTCCGCGCTCGGCACGATCGTGCCTGCCGCGGCGGCGATACTGCACGAGCAGCATCCGACCGTCGACCTGCGGCTGACCGAGGCCGAGCCGCCCGAGGCCGTGCAGATGCTGCGCGCCGGGTACGTGGACGTCGCGCTGATCTTCAGGCACGAACAGGACGAGGCCGGCTCGCGGCGAAGCGCGGCCGCGCTGCTCGACGACTCCTTTCCCGATGGCTCCTTTCCTGGTGGCTCCTTTCCTGGTGGCTCCGTTCCTGGTGGCTCCGCTTCCGATGATCCGGCCGACCCCGCCGCCGGCCAGGACCGCGACGACCTGCGCGAGCAGCTGCTGCTCTCCGAGGCGGTGTACCTGATCATGCCGGACACGACGGTGTGCGGCGGCGAACCGCCGCTCGCCGAGGCGGTGACCGAGCTGTGGCCCGCCGATCTGGCCAGGCTGTCGGGCCAGCGCTGGATCGCGGGCTGCGACCGGTGCCGCTCGCACCTGCTCAGGCAGTGCGCGGCGGCGGGTTTCACGCCGCGGATCGCGTTCACCACCGACGATTTCGTCGCCGCGCAGGCCCTGGTAAGGGCGGGCCTCGGCGTGGCGCTGCTGCCCGGGCTCGCGCTGCGCGCCGCC
>Ga0066797_1000206_pt1 | contig 17782 bp, 19 predicted proteins | sample PersoiDNA2013193_FD_76335 | JGI IMG/M metagenome (GOLD analysis project Ga0066797, IMG submission 76335) | Permafrost soil microbial communities from the Arctic, to analyse light accelerated degradation of dissolved organic matter (DOM) -... | ecosystem: Environmental > Terrestrial > Soil >... | reverse complement strand
TGGCGCTCGCCGAGGCGACCGAAGACCCCGGGATGAGCTGCAGTGACAGGCCCGCAGACAACCCCCAGACAGCGGCGAGAGCGGCAACGCCGCGAACGGTGCCGCGGCGGTGGCGGGCGGCCACAGCGGTGAGGTGAAACGTCGCCGCGATGATGCAGGCGAGAAGCAGGACGAGAACGATCACGAGCACGATGAGCACGACGTTTGCGAGCGCGTTGCCGATCGCGTCGCCTACTACGCCCTTGGCCTGTCCGATGCCGACCCAGTCGCTCACCGGGTTGAACGCCCGGTCAACCTCCTGGTAGTACGCGATGTTGAGGATCTTGACGACGGCGAGCAGGCCGATGAGAATCCCGGCGATGGCGGCCACGATGCGCCGCGGCCAGGGCGGCAGCACCAGCGCCACAGCCACCAGGACCAGCAACTCTATTGGGATGCGGACGAAAGCGCCGAGGGAGAACTGCCAGGTACGGTCCGGCGCCACCAAGGCGAACCACAGGACCATGAACGCCAGCGCGGCGATGGCAATCCGCACTGCCCGGCGGACGCGCGACCCGGCGCCGGCGCGGTAAAGCCAGATCACGTCGCGGCCGAACGACTCGGCCAGCAGAAGCAGCGCGACGGCGACCGCGATCATCCCGGCTCGGCGGCTGGTCACTCCGGATGCGGCGACGGTGAGCACGACGCCCTGGACCGCGGCCACGACCTTGCGCCAGAACCGGGGGGCCAGCGGTGCGCGCAGCCACGGGATCAGCCAGCCGGCCAGCAGGAACGCGTAGCGGGCGGCGCCGATGACCAGCACCCATCCGCCGTAGTCCCGGGACACGGCGATGCTGAGCACCAGGATGAGGAAGGCGTCGGCCTCGCCGTCGATGCGGGCGCCCAGTGGGGTGGCGGTGCCGGTCCGGCGCGCCACCTGACCGTCTACCGCGTCGAGAGCCAGCGCGACGGCGGACAGGGTGACCAGCGCCGTGATCGACGCCGGCCGGCTGAACGAGTCGGCAACCAGGCCCGTGACCCCGGCGATCAGCAGCATCCTGGTCAGGGTGACCCAGTCCGCCGGGAGTATCGCCGGCTGGTCGCTGCGCCTCCGGGCGGTGACCAGCAGCGCGGCCGCCGCCGAACCGGTGGCCAAGCCGACGATCCAGCCGACGGCGCCGAGACCGGCAGTGGCGGACACGACGCCGAGCAGGACGGCTGTGGCGAGCATCCCCAGGAGCGCCGCGAGCCAGATCCTGGGCAGCGCAACTTGGCGCGCGGTTTCGTCCGCGTGCCGAACCTCCAGCGGCTGAATGGCAGGCACTGCGCCTCCGTTTGCGTGACATCTGCTGTCATCCCCCTTGTGGGACGACAACCCACCCGTACTACGTATCCGGAGTCACTTTTGGTTTGCCCCGCCGCAGTCCAGTCAATCTTTTAGCTAGATCGGCCCGTACAACAGGGGTGACGTCTTTGTACTCAGTTCCGGCCCGGATCGGTCCGGCCGTCCGTCGTTTCGGCCCGTCGCTGCTGCGTCTGGTCGCTGGCGTCACCGTGCTGTGGTTCCTTGGGCGGGAGTTGGGCGCGGCGCCGTTCGAGGACGGGCTGCGCGCGGTCACCTGGCAGGGGGTCGTGGCCGCAGTCACGCTCACCGCCCTGACCACAGTGTGTTCGGCCTGGCGGTGGCAGGTCGTGGCCCGCGCGCTCGGCACCGACATCGGCCTGCCCCGCGCGACGGGTGCCTACTACCGTTCCCTGCTCCTCAACTCCGTGCTCCCCGGCGGAATTCTCGGCGACGTGCACCGGGCGGTGACGCAAGGCCGGCGCTCTGGAGACGTCGCGCAGGGGGTGCGCGCGGTGGGGTGGGAACGGCTGTGCGGTCAGGTCATCCAGGCCGTGGTGACCGCCGTCGTGCTGCTGACCCTGCCCTCTCCGGTCCGGCCCGCGCTGCCCTACGTTCTGGCGGGCATCGCGGGCGTAGCCGGGTGTGCCGCGCTGGTCGTGAGCGTCGCCGCTCGTCTCGGCCGGTCGCGGCCGGCCCGTGCCGCCCGGGCCATTGCCACTGACCTGCGTGGTGGCCTGCTGGTCCGGGGCGTGTGGCCGCAGCTCACGCTGGCCTCGGTGCTGGTCGTCGCCGGGCACACGGCGACGTTCGTCATCGCTGCCCGGGTCGCCGGCTCCACCGCACCCCTTGGCGAACTGATCGCGCTGCTGATGGTCATCCAGATTGCCGCGGGGATCCCCTTGAGTATCGGCGGGTGGGGGCCGCGGGAGGGTGCTGCCGCCTGGGCCTTCGCCGCAGCCGGGCTCGGTGCGGCCAACGGGGTCACGGTCTCCACCCTCTATGGGGTGCTCATGCTGGCCGCGGTCACCCCAGGCGCGGGCCTGCTGCTGAAGGACGCCGTTCGCCGCCGTCGCGGCCGGGAGCACCCGGCCGAGTCGAGCGGATCTGATCCGGCGCCGCCGACGAGGCGCCCGGCCTGGCGCGAGGCCGAACGGCTCGTGCCGTGACCGGGGCGGTCCAGGCGGCGGCGATCCGGCGGCGTATTCGCATCCCGCTGCGTTTTGCCGATGGCTACTCAACCACGGCCACGGTCGTCACCTTCACCGGCCTGGCCGACGCGCAGCAGCACGTGGCCCTCGAGTTCGGCCGGCCCGCCACGGCCCGGCTACCGCTGGTGCGCCTGCACAGTGAATGCCTCACCGGTGACGTGTTCGGCAGCCAGCGGTGCGACTGCGGGCCGCAACTGCGCGAAGCAGTCGAGCGGATAACCAAACGCGGCGGGTACGTGCTGTACCTGCGCCAGGAAGGACGGGGCATCGGACTGTACGAGAAGCTCGACGCCTACGCGCTGCAAGATGGTGGCCTGGACACGTACGACGCGAATCTCGCGCTCGGCCACGGGGCCGACGAACGAGATTACACCAGCGCGGCCCAGATGCTGCACGCGCTCGGTGCCAGCCGTATCGCGCTGCTGAGCAACAACCCGGACAAGGGCGCTCAGCTGGCCCGGCTGGGCATCACGATTGCCAAGCAGGTCCCCACCGCCCTGCACCTCAACGAGACCAACGCCGCCTACCTGACCGCCAAGGCCCGGCGCGGAGGGCATGATCTGCTGTCGCGGAGTCTTGAACGCGCCGCCGAACCCCACCGGCACACCGGTCCGGCGCACCTCGGCACCGCGGATTGATTGTGCGGCACCGTGGGTGCTAGCCGGGCGACCGGCCTGCGAAATCAAGCTGGTGGGCGATGTAGACCAGCTCGCCCGCAGCCAGTTGCCGCCTCCGCACGGCCAGCCAGTCGGCCAGGTCCGCCGGGTCTACCCAGTCCTGGCGGCTCCGCAACGCGTCCTGGATCGTGCTCAGGATGCTGCGCAGGAAGTTAGCCTCATCGCCCGGGTAGTTCCCATCCGGGCCGCCGCTTACGACCCAGTCCGACGAGCCTGCCGCCAGCGCGGGCGCCCCCGCAGCCCGCAGATGGTGGAACAGGTGGCGGCCCGTTCGGCTTTCACCGGCCGGTCGGCCGTAGCGGGCGCGCTCATCCATGTCGCGGTGGTAGGCCTGCATGACCTGGTCGTCGCGGGGGTGGCCGGGCGCGAAGATGCTCTCGCCGTCGTAATTGATCGTGAACCAGTAGACGCCGCCGGGGACCAGCAACCGCAACAGTCCGGGCAGGATGGCCGGCACGTCCACTAGGTCTAGCACAGCGTTGGCGATCAGCACATCGGCCAGCGCCCCGTGATCGGTCTCCAGGTAGGTGCCAAGCTCGGCGTGCACCAGGCGCACCCGCAGATCACCGACCTGCAGCCCATCCGGCAGCAGGTCGCTGCGCAGGCCCCGCGCGGCCGCCCAATCGCGCAGCCACCGGCGAGAATGATCCAGCAGCTGCCGATCCGTATCCAGCAGGATGTACTCGCCGGTGCCGACCACGCCCCAGTCCATTAGACGGGCCACCATCGTCCCCAGTCCGGCGCCGACCTCCAGCACCCGCGGCGCACCCGCGGGCATGAGACGGCGCAACTCGGCCAGCACATGCCCGTTGAGCGCCCGGTCATCCACGGTCGTCTTCGCGGCCAGGTAGCGGGCATAGCCGGAGGTCATCGAGGCTTCATCGGAGCTCGTCATTGCTTCTCGGCCACCATCGCGAACTTGCGCACCCGCCCACTGCCGAGCCAGTCATTCCACAGCTGATGGGCCGTGATCAGCTCGGCGGTGGCCTGCTCCCCGATCTGGCCGGCGATCTGAGCTGAATCAGCCCGGTAACTCCGAAGCAGCGCGGTCGCCACCGCGTGGTGTGCGGAGCTGTACTCCTGCTGCCAGGTCACGGCCAGCCCCGCGTTGCGCAGCACGTCCGTCAATTTCGCCAGCTCGACGGGCCAGACCGTATCGGCGGCAGGCATCCGGGACTGCTCCTGCCGGGTGAGCGGCCGGCCTTCCTCGACCGTGAAAGCGAACCGCCCGCCCGGCTCCAGCGTGCGCCCAACTTCCCCCACCAGGGCCTCCTTGTCGGGGAAGGCCAGCATCGTCTCCAGCAGGAGCACCACCTCGAAGCGGCCCTCGGGCAGAGGCGGGAGATGAGCATGCTCAAAGCGGCAGGAAAGCTCCCCGGCCAGCTGCCGGGCGGTGGCCAGTGCGCTGGCGGATTGATCGACACCCAGGTAGCGGCAGCCCGACTCCGCCGTGATCATCCGGCCGGGGCCGGCCACTCCGCAGCACAGGTCGAGCACCGGGACGCCCGGTCCGATCCGGGCCTGGTGAGCCAGCCTCCGGATCTCGGCTGCCCGCATGAAGCTCTCCTGGCCCACATACTCGCCCGCGGGGTAGGCGGTCGCCTGCGCCCGCCCCAGCGCCGTCAGCAATGATGTTCGTTGATCCTGTCTCACGTCAGATCCCGTGCGGGGTCCGGAACGGCGGGTGACACCTGGCCCGGCAGACCACCTGCCGGGCCGCGCCGCGCCCAGTCGAGCGGACACAGGTCGTCTCGGATCAATCCGTTCCCCCCGTTTCCAAGTATTACGTAATGATCAGGTGCGACGGATTGGCAGCGGGTGTGATTCAGCTCGACTGCAAAGAGGGGGCCCGCTCGGTGCGGCAGGCGCTATGGAAGACCAGGACATCGTGCGGGTCCACGTCATAGTCCCCGAGGGATTCGACAACCCCGGCCAGCCTACCGGCGGCAACATCTATGACCGGCGGGTCTGCGCCGGACTGGCCGAGGCCGGCTGGGAGGTGCTGGTCGCGACCGTCGCCGCGGCGTGGCCGGTACGCGGTTCGGGCGCCCGGGCCGACCTGGCCCGCGTCGTCTCCGCCATTCCCGACGGTGAGACCGTCCTGATCGACGGGCTCATCGCCTCGTCGGCCGCCGCGCAGCTGCTGCCGCACACCGGGCGGATACGAATGACGGTGCTGCTGCACATGCCGCTGGTGACCGCCGTCGGCACCCTCCACGATGCCAGTGCAGAGCGGTCCGAACGCTCCGTGCTCCGCGCGGCCGCAGGCGTGATCGTCACCAGCGAGTGGACCCGGCGACAGGTCCTGACCCGGTACGCGATCCCGACCGGCCGGGTGCACGTCGCCCGGCCGGGCGTCGATCGGGTCGCTGCCCCGGCCCGGGCCGTCCGCGGCCACCTGATCTGCGTCGGAGTCCTCAGTCGCCACAAGGGACAAGACCTCCTCGTCGAGGCGCTCGCCGGCCTCGCTGACCGGGACTGGCACTGCGTGCTGGCCGGATCGCTCGACCGCGACCCGGATTTCGTCGAACACCTGCAGACCCGCATCACGTGTCTCGGGTACGACCATCGCGTCCGGCTCAGCGGCGTCCTGACCGGCGCGGCGCTCAGCCACGCGTACACCACCGCCGACCTGCTCGTCGCACCGTCGCGCGCGGAGACCTACGGCATGACCGTCACCGAAGCGCTCGCCCACGGCCTGCCCGTCATCGCTACCGCCGTCGGCGGGCTGCCCGAAGCATTCGGCGCCACCGCCGACGGCCCCGGCCCCGGCCAGCTGATTCCGCCAGGCGACCCGGCTGCCCTCGCCGCCGCCCTCGGCGACTGGCTGGACGACGAGGGCCACCGGCACCGGCTCCGGGCCGCCGTACGACAGCGGCAGCTGACCCTGCACGGCTGGGAGCAGACCACGCAGGAGATAGCTGACGCGCTGACCGCCTAGCCGTTCCGCTACCAACGATCACAATGAAGGAGAAGTCCGTCCGATGACATTCAGAACCGAGAGCCGTCTGACCATCGCCAGCAGCATCGATGAGGTGTGGGCGTATCTTGCTGACGTCGGACGCTGGCCGGAGTGGGCACCAACGGTTCTTGCAGGCCGGGTCCGTGGAGGAGGCCCGATTCAGCCCGGCTCGCGGGTGGAGCAGCGGGCGAAGCTGATGCTCGGGCTGTCTCGCAGCCGCAATCAGGAGGTGACCGTCGTCGAGCCACCCACCGCCATGGCGTTCGCCGGGCCAATGGGCACGTCCACGGCGCGCTGGGGAATGGAGCTCAAGCCGGTAAATCATGGGCACACCGACACCATGATGTGGGTCGAGGTCGACCTCACGGGCCTGCTCAAAGGCAGGGTTCAGCGCGTCAGCGATATCGAAATGGTGGCGATCAAAGCTGCCGTCGAGTCCGCTGCGCGCAAAGGCGCGGTGTCCTAGATGGGGCGGCGTGACCCGGCCGTCCTCGATACGCGAGAGCACCTGATCGAGACGTACCGCAAGAAGGCAAAGCACTACGACGTCACCTCCCGGCTGTACCCCGCCCCCGGCTACCCCCAGCGGACACAACGCCTCCGGGCCGTACAAGCGCTCGGCCTTCGCACGGGTGACACCGTGATCGACATGGCCTGCGGCACAGGTCTGAACTTCCCGCTGCTTCAGAAGGCGGTCGGTCCCGGTGGTCGGATCGTCGGCGTCGATCTGACCGATGCGATGCTCGCCCGGGCCCAGGATCGGGTGAAGGCGAACGGCTGGAGCAACGTCAGCCTCGTGCAAGCCGACGCGGCCGGCTTCGACTTCCCGGCCGAGGTCGACGCGATCCTGTCCACGTACGCCCTGACCCAGGTGCCCGAGTGCGCAGAGGTCATCGCCCACGGCGCCGCGGCTCTCTCCGCGGGCGGAAGCTGGGCGGTGCTTGATCTCAAGGTTCCCACCAGCACTCCCGGGTGGCTGGCGCGGCTCGGAACCGCAACGGTGCGGCCTTTCGCCTCCATAGATGAGTGGATCACGCGCCGTCCGTGGGAGGCGATTCGCGCAGCCATGCAGGAAGAGCTGGCTGATTTCGCCTGGACCGAGTTGTTCTTCGGAACTGCTTTCCTCGCTGCCGGGTCAAGCCAGTCCGGTCACGGTCGGGCACCTCATCAGCCGTAGGCCAACTGCCCAACTCAGCCCTCAAACCAGTGCGAGGACCTCGCCGGCCACGCGGCTGCGTCACCAATCGACAGGTCGCCGACACATGCCCTGCGAGGAGATCACGAACATCATGGTCAGCAACATGACTAGGACGGTTCCGGCTGAGGAGACGGCGCGGTGACTCGAATACGGCCAGCCGCCTGGCTCATGGCCTCGGTCGCATTGTTCCTGCTGGCCGTGGCCGGTTATGCCCTGCTCGTCCACGCGTTCCCCCAGTACTACTGGAAGCAGATCGACACGGCCGTCTACCGGGATGGCGGCATCGCAGTGCGGAACCAGCCGACGATTCTCTATGCGCTGAGGCTCGGGCCGGCGAAGCTGCCGTTCATCTACACGCCGTTCGCCGCGCTCCTGCTGGCTGCGGGGAGCGGTGCGTCGTTCGCGACCTGGCAGGTCGGGCAGGCGGTGCTCACGATCGGGCTCCTGCCGGTGGTGACGTACCTTTCCCTGGGACTCGCCGGGCGGCCCGCCGGCCTGGCCAGGGCGGCGGCGGCGTTTGCGATCGCCGCGGTGGGCCTCTGGCTCGAACCGGTTGCGATGACACTGTTCTTCGGGCAGATCAACCTCCTGCTGCTGGCCCTGGTGGTGGGCGATCTCGCGCTGCCGGACCGCATCACGGGCAAGGGCATCGGGATCGGGCTGGCGGCGGGGTTCAAGCTCACGCCGTTGATCTTCATTCCGTACCTGCTCTTCACGCGGCGAGTAAAGGCCGCGGCGGTCAGCGCGCTGACCTTCGCGGTCACGGTAGGACTGGGGTTCGCGCTGCTGCCGCACGCCTCCACGGTCTTCTGGCAATCCTCCCTGCTAGGCAGCAGGCACTTCCACCTGGACAACCAGTCCCTTAACGGCGTCATACTGCGCCTTACCCACGCCGGCCCCGACGCGCACGCGTACTGGCAGGTCGCGGCGGTCGTTGTCGGCATCGCCGGGCTCGCCACCTCGATACTGGCAAGCCGGCGTGGCCACGAGCTACTCGGCCTGGTTGCGTGCGCCGCGACCGGCCTGCTGGTGTCCCCGATCAGCTGGTCGCACCACTACGTTTACGTGGTGCCGACACTTGTCCTCGCCGCGTACGGGCCACGGCGCCTCGGCTACCGGATCCTCGGCGCCGCGCTGGTGGCGGGCTTGTTTGGCTGGTGGCCGCTGCCCATTGGCAGCCAGGGCGGCTACGACCCTAAGGCCCAGCTGCTGCCGCGCGGGTTGCTGCTTCTCGCTCCGAACGAGGGCAACAACGGGACAGTCGAGTTCACCTGGCGCGGGCTGGAATTGATCGTCGGCAACTACTACGTGCTCACCCTGCTCGTGTTTATCGCGGCCGCCGCATGCGCTCTGGTGCTTACCCGTCGCATCAGGCCTGATCGCGCGCAGTCGGTCCTCCGAGCCCGATGCCGTGTCAGCGGCACGGCCGCCCGGCGTCGCCCGGTAGGCCGATCAGCTTCCTCAACGGAAGGCGCTGGCACGCGGTCCTCACGGTGCGAACGTACGCCGCCAGACGAGACTACGAGCCACGCCTTAGTGCGCAGATATCTCGGAGTCTACCGGCAAACCTGCAGCTCAAAGCATTACGATCGAGCTGTCTCCGCCTCAGTGATAAAGTCAGGACAGTCAGTTCCGCTGACGCGCGGGCACTTCGCAGCACCCCCGCCCCCCGGCGGCGGTCCCGGCCGCCGGCTGGCTGCCCGCCTGGGGGCCGGTGCTGGCCGGAGTGCCGGCCGACGGGCCGGACCCGGCCGAGACCTGACACTGCGGCGAGTACGACTGATCGCACGTCACGTTGCCGTAGAAGGCGCTGTTCCCCGGGCCGCCGCCAGCCAGCGCGGCCTGCTGCCCGGCGGCCAGCAGCAGCACGACTGCCAGCACGCAGGCAAGGGCGCGGCTCAGCACGATCGGGCCTTTTCCACTACCAGGTACGTGACCTTCCAGGTGCCGTCGAACGGCTGCACCTGGGCGTAGATCGCCTGCCGCCCCGGCGACCCGCCCGCAGCGAGCTTGCCGGACTTGTAGTACGTGCCGCTGCCCGAAGTATCCGAGCAGTCGGTAACCTTGGCCTCCGGCGTTCCCAGCGACGTCTTCGCCATCGTCACGGCCACGTCGTGCGACGGCGTGCCCCGGGTCACGATCCCCTCCCGGTAGTTCTGGTACAGGCCGTGGATCAGCAGTTCCAGCGCCGCGCCCGCCGCGTAGCGATCCAGCGACGGCGACTGGTAGTCCGCCGTCCGCGAGGCTGCGGTGAACGCCTGCCACATGCCCAGGTACGCCTGGCGGGCCAGCACCTGCGGATCACCCGCCGCAGCCGTGCTGCTTAGACGGCCTACGGTGCCCAGGGTCAACCAGGCTGCACGGAGGGACTGCTCTTGCAGCATGGCCAGGAGAAGGGCAGCCCGGTGAATGAGAGTTGCTTACCGGGGCACGAGCCAGCCGTCCAGGGCGAGTGACAGGTGATCGGCGGTGGCCAGCGAGGTCGCGGCGATCTCTTGGACGGCGCGCGGGTCGGCGTCGCCGTGCACGGTGACGTCGGTGAAGGCGGGCTGGCGGAGCGGGTCGCTGTGCCGGCTGGCGATGGTGACGGTCGCGGGCGCGCCGGTCTCCTGGAAGATGCGGCGGGCGATCTGGGCGGCGTGGACGGAGTAGACCTTGCCGGCGTGGTAGACGGGGTTCTTCCCGAACGCGGCCTCGGCGCTCTTGGGCCGGTGCAGCGGGATGTACCCGGCGGGGGTGTTCCCGCGGCCGACGAACCCTTCCTCGCCGAACTCCAGGCAGGACCCGGTGCCGAGCAGGTAGCAGCGCTTGCCGCGGAACGGGTTGCCGTCCCCGGTGTTGAGGGTCAGCCGGTGGCTGTCGCCCCGGCCAGGACGGTGCCGGCGAGCTGGTCCAGTTCGCCGTGCACCTTGGCGATGACCGCGTCGTAGGCGTCGGTGTCGCTCGCGGCGGACGGGTGGACGGCGACGTTGACGGTGATGTCAAGGTGCTGTCCTTGCCGGATGGTCATGACCTTGATGTCCTGGCCCAGCTCGGGGTAGCGGGGGCCGGCGCCTTCCTGGTTGAGGTGGCGTTCCAGGGCAAGGGTGACCCGCTCGGCGGGGGTCTCGGGGTACCAGGCGGTGACGACGGCGGTGTCGCTGGCGGAGGGATGGGCGAGTTCGGGGAGGTCGTCCAGGCTGGCGGGGTGGAACCAGGAGGGGAACCGGGACCGGCTGGTGGTGGCGTGCTCGGTGCGCAGCCAGCGGGCGTGGTCGAAGCGCGGCAGCACCGTGGCGAGGTAGCCGCGGGCGGCTTCCTCGAACAGCTCCCGGTAGGGAACCGGCTGGCCGGCGAAGCTGGCGGAGACCCGGCCGCCGATGGTGAGGGTGACCGGGTCGGTCATCTCGAAGTCGCCCAGGCCGATGCGGCAGTGGCCGCCGCGCAGGTACAGCTTGTCGAGGTTGTGGTGCAGCACCGCGCCGTACTGTTGCAGGCAGTACCGGGAGCAGGCCACCGACAGCCACTCGGCCAGCGCGTCGGCGAGCGTGTCGGGATGGCCCAGGCCCTTGCGCTCCACGACCTCGACCGGGCGCTGCCGGGGCCTGGCTCACGGCGGACGGTGATCATGCGTCTGGTCCGGGTGCTGGCGGCGGGGTGAGCAGCCGGGTGATGGAGGCATTCTCGTCGGCGGTGTAGGGGATGCCCCGGCCGACGATGACGGGGCGGGCGGCGGCGGTCTGCCCCATCAGGACCGAGGCGGCGGCGGCGATCTCATCGACCCGGTTGATCACCGGGCTGCTGGCGTTGCCGAACAGGTCGGCGTCGCCCTGGGGCTGCTCGGCGTGGCGGATGCCGGCGATGCCGATCGCCGCGCCGATCGCGCCCTCGCGCACCGGGCTGCCGAAGGAATCGGAGACGATCACCGCCACGGTCGCGCCAGTCAGGTCGCGTAGCCCGGCGCGGATGGCGCGGGCGGAGGCGTCGGGGTCGGCGGGCAGCAGGACCGCGTAGCCTTCGGCCCGGTCGGCGACGTTGGACATGTCGACTCCGGCCCCGGTGCCGGTGAAGCCGAGCCGGTGCACGGTGACGACGTGCCGTCCGCGGACCTCGGTGACGGCCGCCGACTCGTCCAGGTAGAGCTGGCACAGCCGGGCGGCCCGGCCGGTGCGCCCGGCCAGTTCCACCGCTTCGGGGGTGGGGGTGACGTCGGCGAGGCGGACGATGCGGCCCTCGGCCTTCGAGACGACCTTCTGCGCTATCACGAGGACGTCGCCGTCGGCGAGGGCGAGGCCGTCGGCCTCGGCGGCCTTGGCGATGAGGGCGGGCAGGTCGTCGCCGGGCTGGATGAGCGGTATCCCGGGCAGTGCCCGGAACCGCATGTCCCACGTGGTCACGAGACGGCTCCTTGGTTGGCGGGGGAGATAGCGGGAGTGAGTTGGCAGGCGAGCGCGGCCGCAGCGGCGGCGGCGTTCCCGGGGCGCCTGGTGCTGCGGGTGCCGCGTGCGGCGGCCTCAAGCGCCCGCAGCACGCTACCAAGCAGGTCGTCGCGGTCGTGCCAGTCGCGCGGGGTGAACATGGCGGGCAGGTGCGCGACGGCGGCGGCGTTGGCGTGCTGCTCGCCGACGCGGTGCGGGTCGGCGGTGACCGGCAGGACGACCGTGGGGATGCCACAGCAGGCGGCCTCGGCCAGGGTGTTGCGCCCGGACCGGGTGATCAGAGATGTTGCACCCCGGCCGCCGGCCAGGCCAGCAGCCAGCCAAACCGGCTATGTTGTGCGTAACCGGAGGAGGACAGGGCGTGGCGCTCAAGCGGCTGCGGCTGATCCAGCGCCGCAAGGCACTGGGCTTCACGCAGGAGTCACTAACCGACCGAGTCGGCTGCGAGCGGACCACGGTCATCCGCTGGGAACGGGCGGAGACCGAGCCGCAGCCGTGGGGCCGCCGCCGTCCACCGGCTGCCGTTCACCGAGTCCACGCCCGAGTCCTACATGGCTGCCAGCAGGTTCATAGTCGATGAGGCGATGAGCTGTACGCGGTGTGGGACGGCACGCCCGCACGCTCCTGGTTATGCCGCGCTCCAACAGCGAGACCGCCGACGTCGTTGCATACGCCCACGAGCACGGCACCCCGGTGCGCGTGATCTGGCCCAACGGCGCACAATGCAACTGACAGCCCGGCAGCCACGCGCCGACCGTACGTTCTTATCGCACCTCAGTCCGCTATATGTCCGTGGATTCCGGAGGCAGGCGTGGTTGGGCGCACGGACGGGCACGGACAGAAAAGGGGAGGAGCGGTTACAGCGACTGCAGGCATGCGCCTAAGCCTTGAGCCAAGACTTCAACTGTCGGCTGGACAGTCCGCCCCGTAGGGGCACCTGACGACGCGCGTAAGGAGGGCGCATATCGGCGGCCCCGGGGCATTACAGCGATTCGGGTGCTGGCTAAGCAGTCACGGTTCGGCCGGGGCACTGTTTGGGGCGAGGACGGCGCGAGGAACATGCCAGCTCCTCACGGCCCGGACGCCGTCCGGGCACGCCGAGGCAGCCACGCTGGTGCGGTGCATGTCGCCGTGCCGGTACTTCACGCATCACTTTTCTGGCACCTCCGCAGCCGATTCGGTCGCCGCCGCGCTTTCCAGGTCGTGGAGCCAGCCTGCGTGTTCGGTGCGGGCCCAAGCTCGCGACACCGATCCTGTCCGCATTCCGCGACGTGCCTCAGGGTCTTTCAGCGCGAAGATGACGTGCCCGACGACAAGCAGGCCGAGGGCAAGGGAGAACCAGTCGTGCACGAATGTGGCGCCACTGCGCCAGGGCAGGGGGGCGAGCTTCACGAAGTACATGAGCACTCCGGTGCCAAGCAGGACGAGGATCGAGCCGGAGGCCAGCGAGGCGTTCAGCTTCTGGCCTGCGTTGAATTTTCCGACGGTGATGGTTCCGTCTCGGCGGGTACGCGTGCGTAGCCAGCGGCGGTCTGCGGGAGTGAAGCGGCCGAGGCGTCGCAGGTCGGCCCGGTATGCGAATGACAGGATTCCGAGAAGCATGGGTATCGGCAGTGCGAAGCCGCAGTAGACGTGGATCAGTTCAATGAGGTGGCGATGGCCTACGGGCACGGCGATCGAGCCGTTGTAGAGGACGGCGGCGGTCAGGATGCACACCGTCATCAAGATTGCTGTTGTCCGGTGGATCATGCGCTCGGCGCGGCTGAATCTGGGTACTGATGCTGAGGTGGACTCCGGCGCTGAGGGGGTCGGGCGTGCCGTGTTATTCCCTGATGATTCCGTCGATGTCATAGCCTCGTGTCTCCCAGTAGCCGGGTGTTTCGGTCTCGGCGAGTTCGATGCCTGACAGCCATTTGGTGCTTTTGTATCCGTACATCGATCCTGCGTACATGCGCACCGGGCCGCCGTGGTCATGGGTCACGGGCGCGCCGAGCATCTCCAGCGCCACCATGACGTCCGGGCGACGGGCCTCGGCGAGGGTGAGGCTTTCGGTGTAGGTGCCGTCGAAGGATGTGAACCGCACGGCGCGCGCTTGCTTGGCTGGTGCGGCCTTCTCGAGCAGGACGGACAACTGCACGCCGGCCCAGTGCACCCCGGGGACGTGCCATCCGGTAACGCACTGAAAGTCCTGGATCAATGAGGTTTGCGGCAGAGCTTTGAGGTCCGATATCGAGTAGGTGGCCGGGTGATCGACAAGGCCGGAGACGCTCAGCCGGTAGTTGTCCGCTGTCTCCTCACGTACGGACCCGGTGACCGAGTAGTACCGAAAGGTGTCGCCCAGAGGAATCAGCGAGAGCAGGCCCGTGGGGTCGTGGTCAGCGACCGGCCCAATGACCTGGGCCAGGGCGTTCTGCACTCGCTGGCCGGTGAGGGTCCCGAGCGCGCCGAGTCCGAGCAGTCCCAGGATTACCCGCCGGCCGACGGGCGCACCCGCCGGGTTGGGGGGTGCGTCGTCTGAGTTGCCGATGTCAGATCGGTCGCGACCGCTCAGCTCGACCGGTCCCGGACACCCAGGCCGGCAAGGGCAACGCCGGCGATCGCAATGATGGGGCCCGCTACGGCCCAGAACGTGTTGTTGCTCATGCTGGCACCGCTCATCACGCCCGTTCCCTGCAGCGTAAAGAGCAGTCCCAGCAGCGCGATGACGACACCGACGACGATCCAGACCGGCTTCTTCATGGCGTGACTCCTGACAACTGCCGACGGGCCCAGGTCGGGCCTCCCGGGTCAACTATTGCGGTCGGGAAGCGCTAAGGCATCGTCTGTCGGCAGTATATTTGCCCTACTGCACGGGCAGTAGATTCACGCTGCCGTCACCCATGGTCGCTGACGGCCCGCACGAGCCCGGCCTGGTAGGCAATCACTACGAGCTGAGCTCGGTCGCGTACTCCGAGTTTGGTCATGGCGCGGTTGACGTGCGTCTTGACGGTGAAGGGCGAGACGACCAGCTCGGTGGCGATGTCTTGATTGGACAAACCCAGTGCGACGAGGGCGACCGCTTCACGTTCGCGCTTAGTCAGTCCCGCCAGCGAGGCAGGGCTGGCCGCAGGTACCGACGTCGGCCGGGCGATGAAGTGCGACACGAGCGCCCGGGTCGCCTGCGGGGACAGGAGTGCATCGCCAGCCGCGACGGTCCGGATGGCGGCGAACAATTCCTGCGCACCGGCGCCCTTGCCGAGGAATCCGCTGGCGCCGCAGCGCAAGGCCTGAAAGACGTACTCGTCGAGCTCGAAGGTCGTCAGGATTAGCACCCGGGTACGGGCCAGGTCCTGGTCGCCGGTGATTGCCTGGGTCGCTGACAATCCATCAAGCACGGGCATCCGGATATCCATCACCACCACGTCAGGACGGGTGCTTCGCGCCATCGCCACTGCTTCCTGGCCGTCGGCGCCTTCACCGACAACCTCGAGGTCGGGCGCGGAGTCTATGAGCAGGCGGAAGCCGGCGCGGATGGCGGACTGGTCATCGGCTAGCAGCACCCGGATCGTCATGCTGGCTCGAAGGTACTGCCGGGTAGGGGCAATGCGGCTTCCACGTGGAACCATTCCGGATCGATGTATTCCAGCCGCAACGTACCGCCGACGGCAGCGACCCGTTCGCGCATCCCAGAGAGCCCGTAACCGCCGGCGACCGTGTCCATGGCCGGCGTTCCTGGCGTGGCATTGAGGATGTCGATGACGATCTGGTCAGCCCCGTAGGTGATTCGTAGGTCCGCCTCGCCGGTGCCGTGCTTGTGGGCATTGGTGAGTGATTCCTGCACGATCCGGTAGGCGGCGAGATCGAGGGCCGGTGGAATGGGACGCCAGGCCCCATCTTGGCTCCGTGTTACTTTCAGACCGGTCGCTTCGAAGGACGCCATCAGCTCTGGCAGTTGCGCAAGCGTTGGTGATGGCGTAATCGGGGACTGCGCGCCGTCGCCACCGCGCCGCAGGACACCGACAAGGCTGCTCAACTCGCCAAGCGCCGACTGCGCCACGACGTGGACCTGCGTGAGTGCGTGTCTGGCCGCTGCGGGCCGCGCCTCGGCCAGGTGGTTGGCGACTTCGGCTTGAACGTTGATGACAGCGAGGTGGTGCGCCACGAGGTCGTGCATGTCCCGGGCGATGCTCAGGCGGTCCTCGGCCAGCCTGCGCTGAAAAGCGAGCTCGTGTGCTTGTTCGGTCTGCCTGGCCCGGTCCTCGACCTCCCGACCGTATGCGCGTCGACTGCGCACGGCGTCCCCGGCGGCTGCAGCCCCCAACGCCGTAGTCGCCATGACGAGGTAGGCAGAGTCGCTCCAGGAGTCGTGCCGGGCCAGCTGAGAGCTGGTGTCGATCGAGACCGCGACGAGTGCTGCCGCCCCGACGGTCAACCGCCGGGAAGTCGCGTCGGCGGATGCGATTATGAAGACCGCGGCGATCAACATCAACCCGAATACCGGCACCAGCCCGTACCGGGCTTGCGCGATCAGCAAGGCCCCGATCATCAACCCAAGGGCGGCCAGCGGGCGCAGCCGGGCCAGCGGAAGCAAGCACGACAGAACAACGGTAAGGGCGACACCCCCCACACTCCAGGCATCGTTACCCTGAGGACTCATGTGCAAGGTCGCCAAAGCGAGCAAGAACAACGCCGCCGCCACGGCGATGTCAGCCCGGCTACCGAAGAAGATCCCCATACCGAAGCGCCCGCGGCTCATACTCGAAGAGTAACCAGCGGGACAGCGTGCGCGACACGCGGCCTTCGCTGCGGCCACGCCCCTGGGCATTGACGAGCACGGGCGCGGCCGGCACCGCTGGCGCGGTGACTACAGGCAGCGGGGAGTACGTGCAACTCGCGGACCGCAGTTCGGAAAGATCATCGCCACCCTCTGCTCTGACGGGGACCACGTTCCCGCCCAGGTCAGCAACGACGGAAGCTTCCTGCTGTCGGTCAAGGCAGGCACCCGGCCGCCTTCCGCGCCGTGAGGTGCCCCGAGCGCAGCTGCGGCACCCCAGGACCGGGTCGTGCTCCACGTACGCCACCCTCGGGTAGACCCCGGAGCAGCAACCAGACGCAGGGAAACGCACGCTCGGCTCAGCCGCGAACGTCAACCCGGAACGCACCCGCCGGACAGAGCACCTGCGGTCCATGCGCGGGCCAGATTCGGGCCAGCAAGCGGTTACGCACACCGTTCCCCGGCCCATATCCCCGTCCGCCGTAGGCTGAGCCGACGGTTTTACAGCCCTATCCTCCTAGCCAAGTCGAACGCCGCTGACCAGCGGATACGACCTTAGAGGCAGCGCCCGTGGCCGACGCGGTCCGCTATGTGTCCGTGCGCTCGGGCTCCGGGTTAGCCATCGGATTTAGAGATAGATGCCTCCAATGTCTCCCGCTCGGCCGGGGTATATGAAACTGCGCTTCGTGGCGCAGGTGTACCTCGCGTGTACCCCGGATATGCCTGAGCGGGCCGGAAACCCGGTTGACCTGCGAATACGACTGGCAGGAACAAGCCTGCGCTCTAGGCGCTATTCCGGTAGAAGTCGCGGAGACCTTCCGGCCAGGGCGAGCGCAGCTATGCGGCGGGGGTTCCTGCGGAGGCAGCGCGAGGACCATGGAAGGTCAACCGTGCCGGAGCTCGAACCAGCTCACCGCTGTGACACCGCCGCGTGCCCCAGGCCGTACGGCGGCGACCGGGCGGCAACCGAGTCTAACTAGCCCTTCCGTGCGCGTGATAACGTTCGATTTCATCAATTGAGCTTGTTTCATCCTCGTTTGCGCAGCGCAGCGGTTGTTTGACAGGTCGGGTGGATCTCTTTGCCGCTGGCTAGTCCGGGTGCCGGGCCGGGCCGGGCGGTACGGGTGCCGGCAGCGGGCTGCCGGTAACGATCAGGGCGGAAGATGATCACGTTACGGCAGCGCCCGGTGATACCCCTGTGAACACAGGCGGCTCCTGGTACACGGATTGTGTCGAGCAATC
>Ga0066797_1000205_pt1 | contig 17831 bp, 18 predicted proteins | sample PersoiDNA2013193_FD_76335 | JGI IMG/M metagenome (GOLD analysis project Ga0066797, IMG submission 76335) | Permafrost soil microbial communities from the Arctic, to analyse light accelerated degradation of dissolved organic matter (DOM) -... | ecosystem: Environmental > Terrestrial > Soil >... | reverse complement strand
TCACCCTCCTGCTCGGCCCCGGAGCGCGGGCCGGCATCGTCGGCTCGGTCGCGCTCTCCGTGCTGATGATCCCGGTCGTGGTTCGGTCCAGCGAGGAGATGTTGCGACTCGTCCCGAACGAGCTGCGCGAGGCGGCCCTCGCCCTCGGGGTGCCGAAGTGGCTGACGATCCTCAAGATCGTGGTGCGGACCGCGATCGCCGGGATCACCACGGGCGTGATGCTCGCCGTCGCCCGGGTGATCGGCGAGACCGCCCCGCTGCTGATCACGGTCGGCGTCGCGGACTCGATGAACTGGAATCTGTTCGCCGGACGCATGATGACCCTGCCGGTGTACGTGTTCGGCCAGTACCGCGAGGGTCTGGTGCCGTGCGCCAACCGCGCCGTCACGTGCCTGCCGACCATCAATTTCGACCGGGCCTGGGCCGCGGCGCTGGTCCTCATCCTCATCGTGATGGGGCTCAACCTGATCGCCCGGCTGATCACTCGGTACTTCGCCCCGAAGACACGGCGATGAACGGCATGAGAACCTGCAGACGACCCGCTCCCCTGAAGGACCACTGTGGCTAAGCGCATCGATGTCGCCGACCTGAACATCTACTATGGCGACTTCCGCGCCGTGGCGGACGTGACCATGGCGGTCGAGCCACGCACGGTGATGGCCTTCATCGGCCCGTCCGGCTGCGGCAAGTCGACCTACCTGCGCGCTCTCAACCGGATGCACGAGGTCATCCCCGGTGCGCGCGTCGAGGGCAAGGTCACCATGGACGGCGTCGACCTCTACGCGCCGGAGGTCGATCCGGTCTCGGTGCGCCGCCAGGTGGGCATGGTCTTCCAGCGCCCGAACCCGTTCCCGACCATGTCGATCGCCGAGAACGCTCTCGCCGGCATCCGGCTGAACAACCGCCGGCTGTCGAAATCGGACGCCGCGGGCATCGTCGAGCAGTCCCTCCAGAGCGCGAACCTCTGGAACGAGGTCAAGGACCGGCTCGACCGGCCCGGCTCCTCGCTCTCCGGCGGCCAGCAGCAGCGCCTCTGCATCGCGCGGGCAATTGCCGTCAAGCCGCAGGTCCTCCTGATGGACGAGCCGTGCTCGGCCCTGGATCCGATCTCGACGCTCGCGATCGAGGACCTCATCGCGGAGCTCAAGAGCGAGTACACGATCGTCATCGTCACGCACAACATGCAGCAGGCGGCGCGGGTGAGCGACCGCACCGCGTTCTTCAACATCGCCGGGAGCGGGCAGCCGGGTCGACTGGTCGAGGTGGACGACACCGCGAAGATGTTCTCGACGCCGTCGGAAAAGTCCACCGAGGACTACATCTCCGGTCGCTTCGGCTGAGCTGCCGCGATCCGCGGCGCCGCGATCTGCGGCGCTCGCCTGGCGTGCCGCCCAAGGGCCGAGGGCTCAGCTCGCGCTCGGCGGCAAGTGCTCAGCTCGCGCTTGGGCTCGGGACCACGGTCGAGTACTCGGGCAGCGTCCGGTCGAGCACCGGCACCGAGACGCTCTGCGTGCCGGACTCCGGCGTGGAGACCTCGAGTCCGAGCAGCCCGCCGAGGGGCGCGTTGAGCATCGGGACAGACGTATGCACGCCGTCCTTGGTTCCGAGCAGCACCGTCTGGTTGGGAGCCAGCGGCACCTTCAGGGTGAACTCCGCGTCGGCGGGCGGCGGCGCGAGGCCCTCGATCAGCACCTTGTTCGTGATCGTGACCGTGGTCGCGGTGGCGGAGCGGTTGGTCAGGGCTCCGAGCAGTACACCCGGCCCGTCGCGGTTCGCCGACACGACCATCAGGTTGGCCGCGCTGACCTGGCCGTCGAGCTCCAGCCGCACGCCGTCGGACGGGCTGTACGGCTTGTCCGTCGTGATCGGGTTGACCGCCGAGCAGCCGGTCAACGCGAGCGTCGCAGCAAGAGCACCGGTCGCGAGAAGCGACGTCATGGTGCGCGAGGCGCGGGCGGCGCGGGCCACGGGTGCTCCCTGTATCGATCGAGACTGGCGGGGCACAGCCTAGTGCGTCGGCGATGGCTCCGGCATGCAGGCCCGTGACCTGCGCGAACGCTCCGGGAGCCCGGTCTGAGGGCGATTTGGCCGTGGTAGCATAGAGGGCCGCGAAAGGGGACCCACACCTATGGCTTTTGTTGTCGGCGAGACTGTCGTCTACCCGCACCACGGCGCAGCTCTGATCGAGGAGATCAAGACGCGCACCATCCGCGGTGAGGACAAGACCTACCTCAAGCTCAAGATCGCCCAGGGCGATCTGACGATCGAGGTGCCGGCAGAGAACATTGACCTCGTCGGCGTTCGCGACGTCGTCGGGCAGGAAGGGCTGGAGCGCGTCTTCGAGGTGCTGCGCCAGCCGTACACGGAGGAGCCGACCAACTGGTCGCGCCGCTACAAGGCCAACCTCGAGAAGCTCGCCTCCGGGGACGTGATCAAGGTTGCCGAGGTCGTGCGCGACCTGTCCCGTCGCGATGCCGACCGCGGCCTGTCCGCCGGGGAGAAGCGGATGCTCGCGAAGGCCCGGCAGATCCTCGTCTCCGAGCTCGCGCTCGCCGAGCACACCGAAGAGGAAAAGGCAGAGGCCATCCTCGACGAGGTCCTCGCGTCCTGACGGCGCCCAATCGGCCCTAGGACGCCTCGCCCACGGCGGATGACGCCGACCCGATGAGCATCGCCGCCATCCTCACCGCTGCCGGAACCGGCTCGCGCCTCGGCGCGGACCGGCCCAAGGCACTGGCGCTGCTCGTCGGCGAGCCCCTCGTGGTGCACGCCGCGCGACGGCTCGCGCAGTCCGGGGTGATCCACCGGATCGTGGTGACCGCACCAGCGAGCCACCACGCGCAGGTCGTCGAGGCACTCGGTGATGCCGACGGGATCGACGTCCCGTTGACGGTCGTGGTCGGCGGTGAGAGCAGGCAGGCGTCCGTCGCGGCGGGCCTCGCCGCGCTTCCCCCGGATGTCCGCATCGTGCTCGTGCACGACGCCGCGCGCGCTCTCGCCTCATCGGATCTCGCCCGCCGCGTGGTTGCCGCCGTGCTGGACGGGCACGGCGCCGTGGTGCCCGGGCTGCCGGTGGTCGACACGGTCAAGCAGGTGGCGGCCGATCCGGAGCCGCTGGGTGACCGACCCGCGTCGGCGGCCGAACGGGTCGTGGCGACGGTCGACCGAACCCTGCTCCGCGCGGTCCAGACGCCGCAGGGCTTCGCTCGAGAGCTCCTCGACCGCGCCCACCATGCGGGCGCGGAACGCGCCGCGGCCGATTACACCGCCGCGACCGACGACGCGGCCCTCGTCGAGGCACTCGGCGAGCCGGTCTGGGTCGTCCCGGGTGAGGACGATGCTCTCAAGATCACCACGGCCCGGGACCTGGCGATCGCCGAGCTCCTGGCACTTCGGGCGGCACGGTGACCGGCCCGGACAGCGAGCGGAGCGGATGGATGAGCGCGGCACCAAGGACCGGCATCGGCGTGGACGTGCATGCCTTCGCGACAGACGGCTCCGCGCGGGTCCTGCACCTCGCGGGTCTCGAGTGGCCGGGGGAGCCCGCGCTCGCGGGGCACTCCGACGGTGATGTCGCGGCGCACGCCGCTGCCGATGCCCTGCTGTCCGCGGCCGGGCTCGGGGACCTTGGCTCGGTCTACGGGACCGACGAGCCGCGCTGGGCGGGCGCCGCCGGGACGATGCTGCTCGCCGAGGCGGCGCGGCTCGTGCGCGCGGCCGGCTTCGAGGTGGGGAACGTCGCGATCCAGGTCATCGGGAACCGGCCGAGGATCGGGCGCCGCCGCGACGAGGCGCAGATCACGCTGAGCGCCGCTTGCGGTGCCCCTGTCACCGTCTCCGGAACGACCACCGACGGTCTCGGCCTGACCGGCCGCGGTGAGGGCATCGCGGCGATTGCGACCGCACTCGTCCTCCCGGCCGCCGCCCAGCTGGAGTGACCCACCTGGAGTGACCCACCTGGAGTGACCCAGCTGGAGTGACCCACCTGGAGTGACCCACCTGGAGTGACCCCGCTGGAGTGACCCCGAGTGGAGCGAGGTGGCACGCTCGCTCGGCGAGCCCGTGCCCCCTGGCTCCACTCGGCGGGAGTTGCCGATTCGCAGGCCCACTGCGGCCGCGGCGCACGCGGCTGTCCCGGCGCAGCGTGCAGTGCCGGTTCGCGACCGGTCGCCGGTAGCCTTGCGCCCGTGACACTTCGCCTCTACGACACCGCCGCGCGTGGCCTGCGCGAGTTCGTCCCGCTGACCCCGGGCGAGGTCGGCATCTACGTCTGCGGCGCCACGGTGCAGTCGTCGCCGCACATCGGGCACATGCGCTCCGTCGTCGCGTTCGACGTCCTGGCTCGCTGGCTCGGCCGCAGCGGCCTGCGCGTGACGATGATCCGCAACGTCACCGACATCGACGACAAGATCCTGGCGAAGGCCGCGGCCGCCGGTGAGCCCTGGTGGGCCTGGGCGATGACCCACGAGCGGGAGTTCCGGGATGCCTATGACGCGCTCGGCGTGCTGCGCCCGAGCTACGAGCCACGCGCGACCGGCCACGTCCCGGAGATGGTCGAGCTCATCGAACAGCTCGTCGCGCGCGGCCACGCCTACGGCGTCGCGGACGGCAGCGTCTACTTCGACGTCCGGTCCTTCCCCGAGTACGGCGCACTCACCCGCCAGCGGCTCGAGGACCTCAGCCCCGCCGATGACGGCGAGCTGGCAGGCAAGCGTGACCCGCGCGACTTCGCCCTGTGGAAGGCGAGCAAGCCGGACGAGCCGGCGACCGCCTCGTGGTCGACGCCGTTCGGCCGCGGTCGTCCCGGCTGGCACCTCGAGTGCTCCGCGATGGCGGAGCGGTACCTCGGCGACACCTTCGACATCCACGGCGGTGGCCTCGACCTGCGCTTCCCGCACCACGAGAACGAGGTGGCGCAGTCCCGCGCCGCCGGTCGCGGCTTTGCGCGCTACTGGCTGCACCACGGCTGGGTCACCCAGAGCGGCAAGAAGATGAGCAAGTCGCTCGGGAACTCCTTGCTCGTCTCGGCGATCCTCGAGCACACCCACCCGGTCGTGCTCCGTTACGTGCTCACGGCGGCGCACTACCGCTCGATGATCGAGTACTCGGACGACACCCTCCGCGAGGGGCAGGCGATCTGGGAGCGGCTCGCCGGCTTCGTCTCGCGCGCCTCGGAGCGGGTCGGTGCGCTCAACGCCGCGCAGGTCGCCGCCGCGGAGCTGCCCGCACCATTCGTCGACGCGATGGACGACGACCTGAACGTGCCCGCCGCGCTCGCCGTGGTGCACGAGCACGTGCGCACCGGCAACACAGCACTGGCCGACGCCGACGCGACCGAGACGCGTGCCGCGCTCCTCGCCGTGCGCGCGATGCTCGACGTGCTCGGCCTCGACCCAGGTGCATCGCCGTGGGTCGGCGTCGGCGCTGACGACCGTGCCGGCGCTGCGCTCGATGCCCTGGTCTCGGCCGAGCTCGACGCTCGGGCGGCCGCCCGCACGGCACGCGACTTCAGCACGGCTGATGCCATCCGCGACCGCCTGGCCCGAGCCGGCGTCCTGGTCGAGGATGCTACTGACGGGGTGCGCTGGTCGCTCGCCTCCGAGCAGGAAGGAACCAGCTGATGGCCGGGAACTCACAGCGCCGCGGAGCAGTGCGCAAGCCGGGGTCGAAGAAGGGTTCCAGCGTCGGGACTGGCGGCAAGGGTCGTCGCGCCCTCGAAGGTCGCGGCCCGACGCCGAAGGCCGAGGATCGCCCGGCCCACCCCGCCGCACGGCGGAAGGTGGCTGCTGAGCGCCGGGCGGATGCGCCCCGGACGACGCGCGTCTCCGCTCCGATGCGCACCGGCGGAACCCGCCCGGGCGCATCGGGGGTCGAGGTCGTCGCGGGCCGCAACTCCGTCGTCGAGGCACTTCGCGCCGGCGTCCCGGCGACCGCTGTCTACGTCGGGCATCGCACCGAGGCGGACGACCGGGTACGGGAGATTCTTCGCGCGGCCTCGAGCCGCGGGATCCCTCTGCTCGAGGTCACGAAGCCCGAGCTGGACCGGTTGACCGACGGGTCGGTGCACCAGGGCGTCGCGATCCAGGTGCCGGCGTTCAGCTACGCCCACCCGGTGGACCTGCTCGCGGTCGCGGAGCGGAGCGGGACTCCCGTCCTCATCGTCGCGCTCGACGGCGTCACGGACCCGCGCAACCTCGGGGCCGTCTTGCGGTCCGCGGCAGCCTTCGGCGCCCACGGGGTGCTCGTTCCCGAGCGCCGGGCCGCCGGGGTGACGGCGTCGGCCTGGAAGGTGTCCGCCGGTGCGGCCGCCCGGATGCCGGTCGCGCGCGCGACGAACCTGGTCCGTGCTCTCCAGGAGTACCGCGAGGCCGGCTGCTTCGTCGTCGGCCTCGATGCCGGCGGCGCGACACCGATCGGCGAGCTCGCCCTCGCGGACGGTCCGATCGTCATCGTCGTCGGCTCGGAGGGCAAGGGTCTGGGGCGTCTCGTGCGCGAGAACTGCGATGTGATCGCCTCGATCCCGATCGCCGCCGCGGTGGAGTCGCTCAACGCGGGGGTGGCCGCCGGAATCGCGCTGTATGAGGTCGCCCGGCTGCGCAGCCGCTGAGCCCTCAGTCCTCGCTGAGCACCGGCATCGCCTCGGTGTCGACGCTGAGCACCGGCATCGCCTCGGTGTCCACGCCGAGCACCGCCTTCTCGTCCGGGCGGTGCCGCAAGACGGCCTCGATGTAGGTCGCGGTCGCCTCCGCCATCGGCACGTCTCGATTCTGCCGCTCCGAGAGGAACCAGCGGTGGTCGAGGATCTCGTGGAAGATCTGCGCGGGTTCCAGTCTTCCGCGGAGCTCACGGGGGACCGCGCGGACGGCCGGCTCGAACACACCGGTCAGCCATTCGTGAGCGACGAATTCCTCGTCCTCGTCCTCGGCCTCGCGCGCGGGGTCGGCGCGGTAGGAGTCGAGGTCGTTGAGGAGGCGCCGGGCCTGGTGCTCCTGCACGTCCAGCCCGGTGAGCCGGAGCAAGCGCCGCGAGTGGTGGCCGGCGTCGACGACCTTGGGCTTGATCCGCACGGTCGATCCGTCGCGCTCCTCGGACATGTCGAGCTCCGCGATGTCGAAGCCGAGGGCGTTGAGCTTTTCGATCCGCGCCGCGAGCCGCCATCGCTCGCCCGCACCGAAGGACTCCTCCTCGGTCAGCGCCGCCCAAAGGTCCTGGTAGCGCGTCGTGAGCCGGTCGCCGATCGCGACGGTATCCGTCTCCTCGTCCAGCAGCTCGCCGGCGACGAGGTCCATCAGCTCGCCGATGATGTTCGTCCGGGCGATCTCGAGGTCGTACCGGCGCTGGCCGACGGTGAGCTTGTCGTGCAGATCGCCCGTTTCGGCATCGACAAGGTAGGCGGCGAAGGTCTCGGCGTCACGCCGGAACAGCGTGTTCGAAAGCGAGACGTCGCCCCAGTAGAAGCCGAGCAGGTGTAGTCGGACCAGGAGGACGGCAAGTGCGTCGATCAGACGGGTGGCCGTGTCGGGGCGCAGCACCTGGCTGAACAGGGCGCGGTACGGCAAGGAGAACTGCAGGTGCTTGGTGATCAGGGCGGCCTCGAGCGGCTCGCCCTCGAGCGACGTGCGGCCGGTGATGACGCCGACCGGCTCGACGCTCGGCACGTCCATCCGGTCCAGGGCGCGGAGCAGGGCGTACTCGCGATGAGCGACCGTCTCGCCGATCTCCTTGATGGCGATGACCCGCCCCGACAGCTTGACGAAGCGCACGACGTGCCGCGAGATGCCCCGCGGGAGCGCGGCGATCGTCTTGGCGGGCCACTCCGCGAGCGGGATGTGCCAGGGCAGGTCCAGCAGCGCCGGGTCCGGCGCCGCCGTGACGATCTGCAACGACTTGGCCACGCAGAGACTCCCCTTGATCGGTGTCGAGCAAACGCTATCGGGTGCAGTGAGCCCGGCGCCGGTCGTGCGGCGGGGCCGCGCCTCGAGAGGTCCGACGCCGAGATCAGGGACCCCGTCCTACTACGTCGCGGTCACCGCCCCGGACGCAGACGTGCCGCGGGGCGGGCCGGCTTGCGCCGGACCCGCCCCGCTTGATGCCGAGAGCTGTCTGCTCAGGCGATGCGCTCGCCGGTCGCTGCGGCGAAGTAGTGCTGTGTGTCCGGGCGAATGGTGACCCAGATCTGGTCGCCCATCTTGGGCACGGAGCGCGGGTCGACGCGGACGATGACGTGCGCGTCGCCGGCACCCGAGTGCATGTTCTGCGCCTCGTCGTGCGCGCCCGCGAGCGAGCCGTAGACGAACGCGTCGGAGCCCAGCTCCTCCACGATGCTCACGACCACCGGGAAGGCGCCCTCGCTCTCGCTCGACGTGATGTCGAGCGACTCGGGACGGAAGCCGACGCTGACGTGACGCTTGTCGGCGTCGGTGATGGCACCGAGGGTCTCGCGGCTCAGCGGGAGGCTCGTCGCACCGAGGACGGCAGCGCCGTTCTCCACCCGGAATGTGCCGATGTTCATCGCCGGGGAGCCGATGAAGCCACCCACGAAGATGTTTGCCGGACGCTCGTACATGTCGTGCGGGGTGCCGGTCTGCTGGAGGACGCCGTCCTTGAGGACCGCGATGCGGTCACCCATGGTGAGCGCCTCGGTCTGGTCGTGCGTGACGTAGACCGTCGTGACGCCCAGGCGACGCTGGAGCGAGGCGATCTGGGTACGCGTCTGGACCCGCAGCTTGGCGTCGAGGTTCGACAGCGGCTCGTCCATCAGGAAGACCTGGGGCTCACGCACGATGGCGCGGCCCATGGCGACGCGCTGACGCTGGCCACCGGAGAGCGCCTTCGGCTTGCGGCTCAGGTACTCGGACAGGTCGAGGATGCGGGCCGCCTCCTCAACGCGCTTGCGGATGTCGGCCTTCGGCATACCGGCGATCTTGAGCGCGAAGCCCATGTTGTCGGCAACCGACATGTGCGGGTACAGGGCGTAGTTCTGGAAGACCATCGCGATGTCGCGGTCCTTGGGCTGCACGTTGGTGACGTCGCGCTCACCGATCAGCACCCGGCCGGAGTTGAGGTCTTCGAGGCCGGCGAGCATGCGTAGCGAGGTGGACTTGCCGCAGCCGGACGGTCCGACGAGGACGAGGAACTCGCCGTCGAGGATGTGGAGGTCAAGAGCGTCTATAGCGGGACGTTCGGTACCCGGGTAGGTCCGGGATGCGTGGTCGAAAGTGACCGTAGCCATGATGAGGTACTTCCCTTCACCGGCAGGAACGTGCCGGACGATCCGTTGTGAAAGGTGCCCCGCGTGACCGCGTCGACACAGTCCATCGAGCTGGCGCGAGCCGGCGGACGATGGGTCGATGCCTATCCTGCCACAAGATCCGCCAGGTGTTCTAGGGTCTGGCAGAGCTCCTGGGGGTCCCGCACCCGGTGACGTGCCTTGGTGCTCCCGGTGCCGACCTTGATCGTGATATCGGCGGGCCCGAGCGCGCCGAAGGCGACCTCGTCCGTGACGTCGTCGCCGGCGAAGAGGACGGTCGTCGCGTCCAGGTCGTCGCGCAGCCGGGCGAGTGCCTCCCCCTTCGTGGCCGGGACGACGGTCAGCTCGACGATGTCCTTCCCGCGCACGAGACCCGTGCCCAGGGCCGCGGCGAGCTGTCGGGTCTCCGCGATGGCGAGCTCGGCATCGGCCACGGACGCGAGCCGGGTGTGCAGGACGTGAGCGGTCGGCTTGTGCTCGACCCAGACTCCCTCGCGCGCGCGGGCGATCACGTCCAGGGTGGAGCCGACCTTGTCCAGCAACGCTTGCTGCCCGGCGTCGAGTGCCAGTGCGACGGTCTCGACGCCGTCCGCGGTCACGACGCCACGCTCGGCACCGTGGCTCCCGACCAGATGGGTGCCGACGGGGACCTCGACCCGCTGGCGCAGATCCGCGAGCGCGCGCCCCGAGACGAGCGCGATCTCAACGCCGTCGCGGGTCGCTAGCTTGTGCAGCGCGGCGACGCCAGACCTCAGGATCCGCGACCGGTCCGGGTCGTCCCGGAGCGGAGTCAACGTCCCGTCGAAGTCGAGGGCGACAAGGAGCACCGGTGGCTTCATTCGGGCAGCCAGACCGGTCAGTGCGGTCTCCAGTGCCGTCGTGACGTGTGAGGTGCTCATACCTGCTCCGTCCGGGTCGGGAGTGAAGTGAGGACAGCCAAGAATGTCTTGGCCCACTTCGCGACGTCGTTCTCGAGGACTCGACGGCGCAGCCTCTTCATCCGACGGCGGGCTTCCCGCCAGTCGAGCGTGGCAGCCTGCATGAAGGCATCCTTGAGGCCGTCGATGTCGTGCGGGTTGACCAGGATCGCGCCGCTCAGCTCGTCGGCGGCGCCGGTGAACTCGCTGAGCACCAGCGCGCCGCGCTCGTCCGACCGGGCTGCGACGTACTCCTTCGCGACCAGGTTCATGCCGTCCCTCAGAGCGGTCACGAGCATCACGTCGGCAGCGAGGTACAGCGCAGCCATCTCGGCTGGCGGGTAGTTGTGGTGCATGTAGTGCACCGCAGTCTGTCCGAGCGCGCCGAACTCACCGTTGATCCGACCGACGGTCGTCTCGACGTCCTCGCGAAGCGTCCGGTAGGCCCCGACGTTCTCGCGACTCGGGCTGGCGACCTGCACCATCGTGCACGCGGGCACCGAGAGGCGGCCCTCCGTCAGGAGCTCGCCGTACGCCTTCAGTCGGTGGCGGATGCCCTTGGTGTAGTCGAGCCGGTCGACGCCGAGCAGCACCAGCTCGGGATCGCCGAGCTCCTGACGGATCTCCGTTGCCCGGGCCTGGACCGCCGGCGTGCGGGCCAGGGCGTCGAACGACGCCTAGTCGATCGAGATCGGGAACGCCGCGGCGCGGACGTGCCTGCTGAAGCGGCCGCGGCCGTCGGTGAGTGTGATGATCGAGCCCCGCGTCGTCGCACCGAGCAGGTGTCGCACGGCGCGGACGAAGTTCGAGGCGTCGCTGTCGCGCTGGAAGCCGATCAGGTCGGCGCCGAGCAGGCCCTGGATCACCTGCCGGCGCCACGGCAGCTGGGCGAAGATCTCGAGCGGAGGGAACGGGATGTGGTTGAAGAAGCCGATCCGCACGTCGGGACGGAGCTCACGGAGCATCGCCGGGACGAGCTGCAGCTGGTAGTCGTGCACCCAGACGGTTGCCCCGGGTGCGGCCTGTTCTGCGGCCGCCTCGGCGAAGCGCAGATTGACCCGTCGGTAGGCGTCCCACCACGGGCGGTGGAACTCCGGCCGCGCGATCACGTCGTGGTACAGCGGCCAGAGGGTGCCGTTCGAGAAGCCTTCGTAGTAGGCCTCGACGTCTTCGCTGCTGAGCGCGACCGGCACGAGCCACATGTCGTCGGCCTCGAACGGAGCGGTCGCGAGATCGGGCGCTCCGGACCAGCCGATCCACGCTCCGTCGGCATTCCGCATGACCCATTCGAGTGCCGTGACGAGACCGCCCGGGGAGCGCTGCCAATCGATCGAGCCGTCGTCGGCGACGATGACGTCCACGGGCAACCGGTTCGCGACGACCACGAGGTCGTACCTGCCAGTACCCACCGAGATCAGCTCCTTGGAATTCCGCCCAGGCTATCGGTCGGCGCCGTGCCTCGCGCGGTTGTCCGTCGCGGGCGCTGGCCGAGGGCTAACGTGCAGGTATGGAACGTATCGGACTCAACCCGGGGGACGAGCTCGGCGGGTACCGGATCGTCGCGCCGCTCGGCTCGGGCGGGATGGGAACCGTGTACCGCGCCGAGGACGTCGCGGGGAACGCAGTGGCGCTCAAGTTGTTGCGCCAACAGCTCGGCGGCGACACCGATGCGCGAGCGCGGCTGGCCCGCGAAGTCGCGGCGTTGCAGCGGCTGCGGCACCCCGGTGTCGTGCGGGTGTGGGATGCGGAACTCGACTCGAGCGAGGCGTTCGTCGTGACGGAGCTCGTCGACGGGCCCGACCTCGAGGAGTTCGTCCGCGACCACGGCCCGCTCAACCGCCAGGCGCTCGCGAGCCTCGCTGCCGCCCTGCACGACGCTCTCGAGGCCGTGCACGCGGCCGACGTGGTGCACCGCGACGTGAAGCCGGCGAATGTCCTGATGACGGTTCATGGACCCGTGCTCATCGACTTCGGGATCGCCCAGGCCAGCGACGACGCACGACTCACCCAGGTCGGCCTGGTCGCCGGAACTCCGGGCTACCTCGCACCGGAGCTGCTCGACGGCGCGGAGCCGTCGGCGGCGAGCGACTGGTGGGGTTGGGCGGCCGTTCTCGCGTTTGCGGGGACCGGTCGGCCACCGTTCGGATCGGGCTCGACTCCGGCGGTGCTCGCCAGGGTGCGCTCTGGACTGGTCCAGCTCGGCGGCTTGCCGAAGCCGAGCGCCGTTGCGCTCCGCGCCGCACTGGCCGCCGACCCGGCCTACCGGGCCCAGTCGGAAGAGCTTCTCGGCGCGCTTCGGGTCCAGGCGGACTCGCGCCTCGAGCCGGTGGATCTCGAGAATGGCATCGGCGATGGCGCGAGCGACATCGTCCCGCTCGCGGGTCTGGCCCCGGACGCCGGGCTGGCGCCGACAGTTGCCGGACTGCCGGTCGCGCAGGGGCTGCCCGAGCCGACGAGCGTGCTGCCCGAGTCGACGCGCCTGCTGCCCGGTGCCGACGGCCCAGCGGCCGACGGCCCCGCGGCCGACGGCGCATTCCGCGATCTCGCTCCGGAGTCCGGTCCTGACTCACCCGCCGATCTCGCGAACCCGCCCGACGAGGGCTACCAGCCGCCGGTGGCGCGGCATCGGGTCGGCTCCTTGCTCGCCCTGTTCATCGCGGTCTGTGCGGGCGCGGCGCTCCGGCCGGGTTGGGCGGCGATGGCCGCGCTCGCCGGGCTGCTCGTGTTCCGGACGGTCGGATCGAATGTTGCGGCGGTGCATGCCCGCCGCGCCTCGCGCGGCGAGCGGTCGAGTGATCGGTTCCGCGCGGTGCTGGCGTCGCCGTGGCACCTGCTCCGGGCGATCGTCGGACTGCTGCCCTCGGTCGTGGTGGGCGCGAGCGTCGCGATCGTGATCGGGGGCGTCGGCTGGTGGGCCGTGGCCAGCGAGCGTGTGGTCGTGCCCGCGGTGCAGAACGCGAACGGGACGGCGCCGGGCGGAGCGAACGAGCCCTGGGTCTACTCGGTGCTGGTCGCCTTGGCGCTCGGTGCCGGGGTGCTCGCCGCCTGGCTCGGTCCGGCCAGTGCGCGCACGCGTGCCGGTGCCCGGTGGACACTTGGCGCGCTCGCGCCGGGGCGCCCGGGTGCCGTCGTCGTCGTTGTCGGCTGCGTGGCTCTCGCCGCGTTCGTCGCTGTGCTCGTTCTCTGGGGGCGTGAGGTCGTGTGGTGGCCGATCCCAGGAGCGCCGACGATCCGGTGAGCGAGCAGCAACGCCGCGGTGAATTGCGCGGCGATCTGTCCCGCCGTGCCGGATGCGCGACGTAGGCTGACGCCATGCTCGGAGACGTGATGCTCAACCAGGCACCGCGCGCGGGTCGCGCGTCCCTCGGCTCGGGGTTGGCGCGAGGGCAGCTCTGGATCTCCACGGTCGTGCGCTTGGTGCTCGGCGGGGTGATGTTGTACTCGGGGTACTCGAAGATCCTCGATCTCCCGGCGAGCGTCCGCGCAGTGCGGGCCTATCGCCTGGTCCCGGAGAGCGTCGCGCCGATCATCGGCAACGGTCTCCCGATGTTCGAGCTGATCCTCGGCGTGCTCCTGGTGCTCGGTCTGCTGACCCGGACCGCGGCCGTCGGAACCCTGATGCTCATGGTCATCTTCGAGTTCGGCATCTCCTCGGCCTGGGCGCGTGGGCTGGCGATCGACTGCGGATGTTTCGGCGGAGGCGGCGAGATCGACCCGAGCAAGACGACCTATGTCGTCGAGATCGTGCGCGACCTCGGCTTCATCCTGCTCGCCACATTCATCGCGCTGTGGCCCCGGTCCCGCTTCTCGCTCGACCGCGCGGTGGGTCTCGACCCGCAGCCGCGCTGAACCGCTTGCCACCCGAGTTCACCGATAGAGGAGTACGTGACCATGCCGACGAACGATCCGAAGCCGTCGAAGGCCAACCGCCGGGACGCGGCACGCGCCAAGGCGCTGGCCCTGCGGGAGGAACAGCGGAAGCGCGACCAGCGTCGGCGCGCTTACCTCGTGACAGCCGCGGTTGCCATCCTTGCTGCGATCGCGATCACGGTCACGGTGATCATCGGGCACTCGGGCAGTCCTTCGCTCAGCAAGATCGCTGCGCCTGCAGGCGCCACGGCGAACGCGGGCATCCCGATCGGCCCCGACGGCGTAGCAGGCAAGCCGATCCGCGACGGCGCGATCGTGGTGGATGTCTACACGGACTTCATGTGCCCCATCTGTGGACAGTTCGAGCAGGAGAACGGCGCGGCCCTCGACGAGCTCAGCAAGGCGGGTACCGCTGCGATCGTGTATCACCCGATCGCGATTCTCGACCGCTACTCGCAGGGGACTCAGTACTCGACCCGCGCCGCTCAAGCGGCGGCAGTGGTTGCTGACAAGGATCCCCAGCACTACCTCGCCTTCGACGAGGCGCTCTTCGCGAACCAGCCGAAGGAAGACACCGTCGGGCTCTCGGACGCGCAGCTCGCTCAGCTCGCGACGAGTGTGGGCGTACCGGCCGCCGTCGCGGCGACGTTCACCGATGGCAAGTTCACCGACTGGGTGACGGCGGCGACCGAGCAGGCATCCAAGAACGGCGTCAGCGGCACGCCGGCCGTCATGATCAACGGGAAGCTCATTCCCCCGACCCTGGACTGGCGGGTCGCCGGTGCGTTGAAGACGGCCATTCTGGCCGCCGGTGCCCCGGCTAGCCCTTCATCCAGCCCGACCTCGAGCTGATCTCGCCCGGCCCGGCAGCCGCGCCCGTCGAGTGGAGTGTTCTGGCACGCGCGCACGGCGCGCCCGTGCCAGAACACTCCACTTCGCGGCTCACGAGACGTTACGCTTGACCATTCTGATGCGCCGCTGCACGACTGGAGCGGGCGGCGCGTGCTGGCATGGCGCAACTGGAAGCGCACCCGACTTGTAATCGGGAGGTTGCGGGTTCGAGTCCCGCTGCCAGCTCGCAGCGCCCGCTGTCGGCACGTGTCGGCAGCGGTCGGTGTGGTACCCGGATTTCTCGCTTGAAGGCTTCGACAAAGTCGCGTCATGGTCGTGCGGCTGCGTGCTCTCCCTTTGCGCAGGGCCGCGTTCTCCGCGCTGCCCTGGTTGGACGGTCACCCATCGCGTGATCCCGCGCGCGCCGTCGGAACACGATTATGAGAGGGAACTGCCATGGCCATCCACGCCACCTGGGGCACGGGAGGGCGGCATCATGTGGGCACGAAATCGAAGCAATCGTACGGCGCTAGCCGTGGCGATGGCCGGCTTGGCAGTGGTGGCACTGAGGCCGCTGGCAGCAGCTGGGGCAGACGCGTGGGGACAGTCCGTGGTTGTGGGTGCCGGGGCTGTCGACAGGTGCTCCTCGGAGTCGGTGAACGTCAAGTACATCCTCGGCTACGTCGCGGAGATCGGCGGTTACGGAGTGACCGCCGTCGACCTGACCGGGATGGCAGCACAGTGCGTGGGGCGTGACGTCGACGTGACGCTGACGGGTGCTGATGGGGCACCGTTGGCGGCACTGACGGCACGCGTCACCGCGTCCGAGATGCGACTGGACGTTCCGGCCGCTGCGCCGGTATCGGCCGAGAAGCTCACGGGCGTCTCGATGGTCATCTCGAAGTGACGGTCAGCCGGTTCGCAGTGACCAGTCGACTACGGCTTCGCCCTGCCCGGCGAGGAGCTCGTTGACACGCGAGAACGGGTGTGAGCCGAAGAACCCGCCGCTCGCCGAGAGTGGGCTCGGATGAGCGCTCTCGATCCGTGGGGTCGCGCCGAGCAGGGGCGCGGCCGTCTGGGCGTCGCGACCCCAGAGCACCGCGACCAGCGGTCCACCGCGCCCGGTGAGCGCCTCGATCGCGCGTTCCGTGACGGCCTCCCAGCCGTGCCCGCGGTGCGAGCCGGGCTGACCAGGGCGGACGGTGAGCACCCTGTTGAGCATCATGACGCCACGCTCGGCCCACGGAGTGAGGTCGCCGTTCGGTGGTGGCGGGGCGCCGACGTCGTCCGCGAGCTCGCGGAAGATGTTCTGCAGCGAGCGGGGAAGCGGCTGCACGTCGCGCTGAACGGAGAATGACAGCCCCATCGGGTGTCCCGGTGTCGGGTACGGGTCCTGGCCCACGATGAGCACCCGGACTCCCGCCATCGGCTCCCGGAAGGCGCGGAAGACTGCGTCACCGGCCGGCAGGTAGCCGCGTCCGGCGGCGACCTCGACCCGGAGGAACTCTCCTAGGGCCCTGATCTGGGCTTCGACGGGGGCGAGCGCCTCGGCCCAGTCCGGTGCCATGAGCTGGTCGAGAGGCCGAGCGGTCACGCGCCCGAGACTAGCCACTGGGCGCCGCATTCGCAGGACCGTTCCGAGGCTCGATCTCGTCCTCGACCCGTCCCGCGCCCGAGTGGAGGGTGGTGGCGCAGGCGCGCCGCGCGAGCGGGTGCCACCACCCTCCACTCGGGGAATGACATGGGTGTGATTCGGGCCTAGAGTGTGTCTCGGTACCGATGATCTGAGGACCGGGAGGGCGGATGGACGTGACGACGAGCGCGCTTCGGGTGGCCGGCGAACCGGGCATCGCGACCCTCTCTGAACGCGACGAACAAGTCCTCGGCTTTGAGCGGCAGTGGTGGAAGTACGCAGGCGCGAAGGAGCAGGCCATTCGCGAGCTCTTCGACATGTCCGCCACTCGTTACTACCAGGTGCTCAACGCACTGATCGACTCGCCGGCGGCCCTGGCCCACGACCCGATGCTCGTCAAGCGCCTGCGCCGGATGCGAAGCACACGTCAGCGGGCGCGCAGCGCACGTCGGTTGGGACTTGAGGGGTCATTCCCCACTTCGACCGGCTAGCGTGTCCGGCGTGACCAAGGCCAGCTACCCGTACCCGGAAGACGAGTTCGACCAGGCTGCGCTGCACCCGGGTCCGCGCGGAGTGCACCGTCGGCCCCGCAGTCGCTTCAGCCGCTGGTTCCCGTATCTCGCAATCCTGGTGCTCGCGCCGGCGCTCGCGTACGGCCTCGTCACGTACCTCTCGAACTCCGGCTCGACGGCGAACATCCCCGGGCTGTCGTCGCTGACCGACGACGGGGGTGGGTCCGGAACGCCGTCCGCGACGACCTCCCCGACGGCGACGGCCCCGAGCGTCGCGACGCCGACCGCGACAACCGCGCCGACCCCGGCTCTAGGCACGAAGATCACCGTGCTCAATGCCGCGGGGATCAGCGGCATCGCTGCGAAGGCCGTGGCCAAGCTGACCGCGGCGGGGTTCACCGACGTGACTCCGGGAAACTACAAGGGCACGGCGCTCGACGCCTCGGTCGTCTTCTACGCAACGCCCGAGCAGGCGGTGACCGCGAAGGCGGTCGCTGCCGCCCTCGGGATCGGTCCGGTCCAGGAGTCGGCCACCCAGGCGAACGGCGCGATCGTCGTCGTCCTCAAGAGTGACTACAAGCCGTAGGCCTGGTTCCTTCCCTCACATCGCTGTCGGGCGAGCCGAGCGGCGCTCGCTCGGTCGCGTCGCTCGGCGCGGACGACGCACTTAAGGTCTCGCGCGCGCGGATCCGCGGTTAGGCTCGATTCGAGAGCTGCGCCGCGGTGGCACCGCGACGTGGTGGGGACTCGAGGGGGAGCAGAAGCATGGCGCAAGGCACCGTGAAGTGGTTCAACGCCGAGAAGGGCTACGGCTTCAT
>Ga0066797_1000201_pt1 | contig 17970 bp, 17 predicted proteins | sample PersoiDNA2013193_FD_76335 | JGI IMG/M metagenome (GOLD analysis project Ga0066797, IMG submission 76335) | Permafrost soil microbial communities from the Arctic, to analyse light accelerated degradation of dissolved organic matter (DOM) -... | ecosystem: Environmental > Terrestrial > Soil >... | reverse complement strand
GCCGGAGCCAGACGCCGGCCCGCACGGCCGCCTCCGTGGCCGCCGCGACGTCTACCTCGTGATCGAGCTGCACCACGCCGATCGCGCCGAGCACCCGGACGTCCGTGACGCCCGGCCGGCCGGCGGCGGGCGCGAGCCCCGCGCGCAGGCCCGCCTCGATCCGCGTGACCGCGGAGCGCCAGCCGTGCGGATACGTTGGCCCGCCGAGGAGGACGTCAAGCGACGCGTTCGCTACCGCGCAGGCGAGCGGGTTGCCCATGAACGTGGGCCCGTGCGCGAGCACCGGCAGCTCGCCGCGCCCGATACCCCAAGCGACCTCCTCGGTGCACAGCGCCGCGGCAAGCGTCAGGTAGCCTCCGGTCAGCGCCTTGCCGACGCACATCACATCGGGTGCGACCCCGGCGTGCTCCGCCGCGAACAGCGTCCCAGTCCTGCCGAACCCCGTGGCGATCTCGTCGAAGACGAGCAGCACGCCGTTTGTGTCGCACGCCTCCCGCAGTACCCGAAGGTAACCGGGGTCGTGGAAGCGCATGCCGCCCGCGCCCTGGGCAACCGGCTCGACGATCACCGCCGCGAGCTGACCGGCATTGACTTCGATCAGCTGCCGCAGTGAGTCCGCGTAGGCGGCATCGACCCCGGCATCGAACCCGGCCGGGGGCAGGCCCGCGAATACCTGGCCGGGCAGCACGCCGTCCCACATCCGGTGCATCCCGCCCTCGGGGTCGCACACCGACATCGCCATGAACGTGTCCCCGTGGTAGCCACCGCGCCAGGTGAGCAGCCTCGTCTTGGCGCCGAGGCCGCGCGACCGCCAGTACTGCAGGCACATCTTGATCGCGACCTCGACGCTGACGGAGCCAGAGTCGCAGAGGAACACGTGCCCGAGCCCGGCGGGGGCGAGCGTGGCGAGCCGGTCGGCCAGGGAAACGGCCGGCTCGTGCGTCAGCCCGCCGAACATCACGTGGCTCATCCGCCCCAGTTGATCCCGCGCCGCGTCGTCAAGCGCGGGGTGCCGGTAGCCGTGGATCGCCGCCCACCAGGACGACATTCCGTCGATCAGCTCCCTGCCGCCCGCGAGCCGCAGCCGCACCCCGCTCGCCGATTCGACGACGAGCGGCCGGCGCGTGCCCGGCATCGGGCCGTACGGATGCCACACCCGCGCCCGGTCAACCTCGAGCAGCTTCTCCATCTATCCGTGGTGGGCGGTGGGTCGGCCCGCTCCCTTGCCGCGCTTTTCGCGCATGCGCATGGAGACCCTGATCGGGGTGCCCGCGAAGCCGAATTCCTCACGCAGCCGGCGCTCGATGAACCGGCGGTAGGTCTCCTCGAGGAACCCGGTGGTGAACAGCACGAAGTGCGGTGGCTTGGTGCCCGCCTGGGTGGCGAACAGGATGCGCGGCTGCTTGCCGCCGCGCAGCGGTGGCGGGGTCGCCGCCACGAGAGCGCTCAGGAACGCGTTGAGCTGCCCGGTGCCGATCCGCTGCTCCCAGCCCTCGAGCGCCTGCTCGAGGGCGGGCACGAGACGCTCGACGTGCCTGCCGGTGGACGCGGAGATGTTCACCCGCGGCGCCCAGCGGACGTGGTACAGCTGCTTCTCGATCTCCCGCTCAAGGTAGTGGCGGCGCTCCTCATCGGTGAGGTCCCACTTGTTGTAGGCGATGACGAGCGCCCGGCCCGACTCGAGCACCATCGAAAGGATGCGCAGGTCCTGCTCGGTGAGCATCTCGTTGGCCTCGACGAGCACGACCGCGACCTCGGCCCGGTCGAGCGCGCCCTGGGTGCGCAGCACGGCGTAGTAGTCCGCGCCCTCGGCCTCGCGGTAGCGCCGCCTGATCCCCGCCGTGTCCACGAGCCGCCAGGTGGTGCCGCCAAGCTCGATGAGCTCGTCCACCGGGTCCCTGGTGGTGCCCGCGACCGAGTCCACGACCGCGCGCTGCTCGCCGGCGAGCTTGTTGAGCAGGGAGGACTTGCCGACGTTGGGCTTGCCGATCAGGGCCACCCGGCGCGGGCCTCCCTCGGTCGCCCGCTCGCGCGGTGCCTCAGGAAGTGCCTCAAGTGCCTTGTCAAGCAGGTCGCCGCTGCCGCGGCCGTGCATGGCGGAGACCATGATGGGCTCACCGAGGCCGAGCGACCAGAGCGACATCGCGTCGGCCTCGCTCTTGGCGTCGTCCACCTTGTTGGCCACCAAGACGACCGGCTTGCCCGCGCGGCGCAGCACCTGCGCGACCGCCTCGTCCTCGTCGGTGGCACCGACCCGGGCGTCCACCACGAAGAGCACCGCGTCGGCCAGTCCGACGGCGATCGTGGCCTGCTCGGCGACCTGGGCGGCCAGGCCCTGCGCCCGGGCCACCCACCCGCCGGTGTCCACGAGCGTGAAGGTCCTGCCGCGCCAGTTGGCGTCGTAGGCGACCCGGTCCCTGGTGACGCCAGGAACATCCTGCACGACCGCCTGGCGGCTGCCGAGGATCCGGTTGACCAGGGTCGACTTGCCGACGTTCGGACGGCCGACAACCGCGAGGACCGGCTGGCCCGCCGTGCCGCCGCCGAACTCGCCGGAAAACTCGGCGTCGGAAAACTCGGCGTCAGCGTCGTCGGCGTCAGAGAACTCCTCGTCGCCGATCTCTACCCAGCCATCATCGTCGCCGCTAGCCTGCGGAAATTCCACTTAACTCGCTCCCGTTATTAATTGCTTTAGTCCCCGCGCAGGCCAGATCGCCGCGCTCCGCCGCCAGCCTGGTGATCGCCTCGATCACCTCGGCCAGGGTCAGGTCGGTCGCGTCAAGGAACACCGCGTCGCCGGCCATCTCGGACTGTGCGGCGTCGAGCCGGTCGCGCCTGGCCTGCGCGAGCTCTGTCTCATCGACGGCGGCATCCTGCTCGGCGGCGCGGCGCCTGGCGCGGGCCTGGGGGTCCGCGGTCAGGAACACCTTGAGCTGCGCGTCGCGGGCGACGACCGTGCCGATGTCACGGCCCTCGGCGACGATGCCCGGGCTCGCGGCCGCGATGATCGCGCGCTGCGTGGCGATCAGGTGCTCGCGAACGCCGGGAACCCGAGCGACGACGCTGACCTGACCGGACACCTCTGGCGTCCGGATATCGCGCGAGACGTCCTGGCCGCCAACCCGGGTCCAGGGATCGTCGGGATCTGTGGAGACCTCGATGGCGGGCTCGGCCGCCCGCGACGCGACCAGCCGCTCGTCGGCCGTGTCCGCGCCGATGGACATCAGCCACCAGGTCAGGGCCCGGTACATTGCCCCCGTGTCCAGGTAGCGCAAGCCGAGCCCGCGCGCGACACCGCGCGAGGCGCTTGACTTGCCAGAACCCGAAGGCCCGTCGACGGCTACGACAAGCCCGCTCGGCGATGAGTTACCCACCTGGCAATGGTACCGGGATCGCCGCATTCCCCCGGTCGGGGGAGGTTAACCGCTCTTGCGGCGGAACGAGCGGCGGCTGGCCGCGGGACCGTGCGCGCCGCTGACCTTGCCGGCCTCGTGACCGCCCTTGCCCTGGCCCTCGGCATGCACCTGGCGCTTGCGGTCGAGTGCCTCGCGGAACCTGGCCTTCACGTCGTCGATGTCCGTCTTGGCGTCGTCCTCGGTGGCGGCCTGCGCATCGCCGGAGGCCGCCACCGACTCGGCCACCGGCGCCTGCGTCGCGGCGGCGTCCTCTTTCGCGCTCTCAGTCATGGGTCAAGCTTCGCACACCGCCGGGCCGTTCGCGCCACTCATTAACGGCGGACGGGCCAGCCGCCGGCTTCCATGGCGTCGAGCAGCGCGGCCACCTCGTTGGGCCGGATCGAGAGCTCGGCGACTCCGACGGGGAGCCCGGGCGAGTGCTCGATGCGGACGTCCTCAATGTTCACCCCCGCGGCGCCGACCGCGTTGAACAGCCGCGCCAGCTCACCGGGCCGGTCGGCGATGACGACCTGGACGGCGGTGAAGTTGCGCTGCTGCCCGCCATGCTTGCCAGGGATGCGGGCAACGCCTGCCCGGCCTTGGTCGAGCAGCTCGCTCACCCCCCCGGTTGCGGCCGCCAGGTCTCGGGCGACCGCGGCGAGATCGGCGGCCACCGCCGCGACCACATCGGCGACCGGCCCCGCGTTGGCGGCCAGGATCTGCGTCCACAGCGCGCTGTCGCCTGCCGCGATCCGCGTGACGTCACGCAGTCCCTGCCCGGCGAGCGTGAGCGCCTCGGCGGGTACCAGGGACGGGGCGAGCCGTGCCGCCATCGCGACCGCGACCAGGTGCGGTGCGTGCGAGACGAGCGCGACCCAGCGGTCATGCGTCGCCGGATCCGTCGTGACCGGGTTGGCACCGCAGGCGACCGCGAGCGCCGTCACGGCCGCGACGGCATCGGGTGAGGTCTCGGGGAGCGGGCAGATCGCCCAGGTCCGCCCGAGGAACAGGTCAGCCTGCGCGGCGGCGGGGCCCTGCCGCTCGCGCCCCGCGAGCGGATGGCCAGGGACGTAGGTCTCCAGGTCACAGCCGAGCAGTCGGGCCTGCGTGACGGGCAGCACCTTGACGCTTGCCACGTCGGTGTAGACGTCCGCGACGGCGCAGTCCTGCGCGTGGCCGAGCATCTCGCCGACCACGGCGGGCGGCATCGCGAGCACCGCGACGTCGGCGATCCCCTTCGCGTCGCGCAGGTCGGCCACCACCGTGCCGGCCCCGAGGTCCGCCGCGAGCCTGGCGGTCGCGTCGTCGGCATCACTCAGCCACACCTGCGCCCCCTTGGCGCGCAGCGCGAGCGCCAGGGAGGTGCCGATCAGCCCGGTCCCCGCGACAAGCACGCGCATCGGTGCTCTGGTCACTGGGCGATATCCAGGCGCAGGGCGGCGGCGCCCCGCAGGTACACGTGCTGGATCCGCGCGCGCGTCAGGTCCGTCTCGACGTGCGCCATCAGCCGGACGACCCGGGGCATGGCACCGTGCACGGGGATCTCGGTCGAGCACATCAGCGGCACCGCGTGGAACCCGATCTTGCGGGCGGCGAGCGCGGGAAACTCAGCGGTCAGGTCAGGTGTCACGGTGAACAGCACGCTGATCACGTCGTCGGGGGTGAGTTCATTGCGGTTCAGCACCGCGGTCACCAGCTCCGCGGTGGCCTCGAGGATGGCGTCCCTGTCGTCCGCGTCGACCTGGACCGCGCCGCGAATGGCCCGGACTGTCATCTGCCCAACTCCTCACTAACCGTGCTAGAGGCCGACGGCTGCGTACAGCTCGCCGATCTCCTTCGTCGTCAGGTCCCTGGTCGTGCCCGGCCGCAGGTTGCCGAGCTTAATCGGCCCCACGGTGGTGCGGACCAGCCGGATGACCGGATGTCCGACTTCGGCGAGCATCCTGCGGACGATGTGCTTACGGCCCTCGTGCAGCGTGATCTCGACAAGCGCACGCCCGCCCGATTGCTCAAGCACCCGGAACTTGTCGGCGACCGCCACGCCGTCCTCAAGCTCGACGCCGGCGGCGAGCCGCCTGCCCAGGTCCCTGGGGACCGGGCCAGGCACGTCGGCCAGGTAGGTCTTGGCCACCTCGTAGCTCGGGTGCGCGAGCCGGTGCGCCAGCTCGCCGTCGTTGGTGAGCAGCATCAGGCCTTCCGTCTCGTAGTCGAGCCTGCCGACGTGGAAGAGCCGCTCGCCTCGGTCGCCGAGGTAGTCGGTGATGGTCTTGCGGCCACGGTCGTCCGACATCGCCGTCAGCACCGAGTGCGGCTTGTTGAACGCCAGGTACGCGATGTCCTGCCGGGACGGGATGCGCTTGCCGTCGACCCGGATGATCTGGTTCTCCGGGTCAACCCGGGCGCCGAACCTGCGGACGGTCTGCCCGTCCACCTCGACCCGGCCCGCGCCGATCAGCTCCTCGCAGTGACGCCGGCTGCCCACGCCCGCCGCGGCGAGAACCTTCTGCAGCCGCGTGCCGCCCTCCACGTCGGTGAGGTCGTCACGATCACCCGCGTCGCGAGCGCGGTCGACTACGTCGAAGTCGTCGTCATCGTCGTCGAGCCCCATGCTGCGCAATGCGCGGAGCCGGGCCTGGGCCTCAGGCGACAGGCGACTGATCCGCTCCTGTTCACTGCTTGAGTCCGCACTGCTCGAGCCGGTCCCCTGGGAACCGCTACGCCCGCGTCCGTTCATTGTCCTCAATGTCCTCGATGTTGTCCGGCAGGAACGGCGCCAGGTCGGGCAGCTCGTCCAGGGACGCCATGCCAAGCCGTTCCAGGAAGTAGCCGGTGGTGCGGTACAGGATCGCGCCGGTCTCTGGATCGGTTCCCGAGTCCTCGACGAGCCCGCGCAGCACGAGCGTCCTGATCACGCCGTCGCAGTTGACACCGCGGACCGCCGAGACCCGCGCCCGGCTGACCGGCTGCCGGTAGGCGATCACCGCCAGGGTCTCAAGAGCCGCCTGGGTAAGCCGGACCTCCTGACCATCCCTGACGAACCGCTCGACGAGCGGCGCGCAGTCCTCCCGAGTATAGAAGCGCCAGCCGCCCGCTATCTCCCGCAGGTCGAACCCCCGGCCATCCGTCACGTACTCGGCCGCGAGCGCGCGCAGCCCGGCGGCGACCTCGCCGCGCGGCCGCTCGATCACCTGGGCGATCAGCACCTCGGGCACCGGCTCGTCGGCGACGAGCAGGATGGCCTCGAGACAGGCACGAAGCCCGGGTCCGTCGGCCAGATCGGGCTGGTCATCGTCGTCCTCGGTCCCAGTGAAGTCGCTGGGCACCGTGAAGTCGCTGGTCATGTGTAGTCTTCTTCGCTTTCGATCTCGCTTGCCTTGGCCGGATCGCCGCCGATCGAGCCGGGCGGGGCCAGCCGCACCTCGCGGTCACCGCCCGTCCAGCTCACGTAGAGCTCGCCGAGCGGCGCGACCTGCTCGAACGCGATCACATCTTCCCTGTACAGCTCGAGCAGCGCCAGGAACGACGCGACGATCTCGTAATTGCCCGTCGCTCCGGACGAGAGCTGCCTGAACGACGCCTTCCCGAGGCCGCGCAGCCGGCCGGCGATCAGCACGGCCTGCTCCCTGATCGAGACGTACGCGGCATGGATGTGCTCGGTCGACACGACCGGCGGCACTTTGGGCGTGAGCGCCCTGGCCGCCAGGGCGGCGAACTCCTGGGGGCCAATGGTGAAGAGCAGTTCCGGCAGCAGCCCGGCGAACCTCGGCTCGAGCGGCACCCGCCGCGGGAACCGCTTCGCGGCGGACGCCATCCGGCCCGCGAACACCGCGGCGACCTCCTTGTAGGCCCGGTACTGCAGCAGCCGGGCGAAGAGCAGGTCCCTGGCCTCAAGCAGCGCCAGGTCCTCCTCGTCCTCGACCTCGCCCGAGGGCAGCAGCCGCGCCGCCTTCAGGTCGAGCAGCGTCGCCGCCACGACAAGGAAGTAGCTGACCTGGTCCAGGTCCCAGCCGCCCGAGCGCTGCCCGATATAGGCGATGAACTCGTTGGTGACGGTGGAGAGCGACACCTCGGTGATGTCGAGCTTGTGCTTGGAGATCAACCCGAGCAGCAGGTCAAACGGGCCCTCGAAGACATCGAGGTGTACCTCGAAGGCGCCCGTGCCGTGCGGCGCGTCATCAGCCTCGCCCGCGGCGGGGGCGCCTGCGCTATGTCCGTGCGTGTTCAAGCTCGAGGAGTTCGCTGGCGGAGAGGTAGACGGTGATCTTTTTGGTCATGCCGTTCCCTGCCGGTCGCCTGGCGTTCATCCGAGGTGTCTGGCAGCGGCGTAGCGGGGCGCAGCAGCTCCGCGACCCCGGGCACGCTTACCCGGCGTGACCTACCCCGTCCACCCGCCACCGCTCAAGTACCTCCTTGGCAAGTTCACGGTAGGAACTCGCCCCCATCGACGAGGAATCGAAGCTCGTGATGGGCTCACCTGCAACGCTAGCGTCCGGGAACTTCACTGTCCGGTTGATTACCGTATGAAATACCCTGTCGCCGAAGCCGTTGACGACGGATCCGAGCACTTCCCTGGTATGCAAAGTACGCGAATCGTACATTGTGCCCAAAAGGCCATCAATCGCCAGGTCCGGGTTGAGCCGCTGCTGCACCTTGTCGATGGTCTCCATCAGCAGGGCCACGCCGCGCATCGCGAAGTACTCGCACTCCAGCGGGATGAGCACGCTGTTGGCGCAGGCGAGGGCGTTGATCGTGAGCAGGCCGAGGGACGGCTGGCAGTCGATCATGATGTAGTCGTAATCGTGCACGATGGACTTGAGCGCGCGGCCGAGCACGAACTCGCGGCCGACCTCGGACACGAGCTGGACCTCGGCACCCGACAGGTCGATGTTGGACGGCAGCAGGTCCAGGTTCTCGATCCCGGTCGGGAAGATCACGTCCCTGGCCTTGACGTCGCGCTCCATCAGCAGGTTGTAGACCGTGGAGTCGATGTCGTGCGGCTGGATGCCGAGCCCGACCGACAGCGCCCCTTGCGGGTCGAAGTCCACGAGCAGCATCTTCCGCCCTTGCTCGGCGAGAGCCGCGCCCAGGTTGATGGTCGTCGTGGTCTTGCCGACGCCGCCCTTCTGGTTGCAGATCGCCACGATCCTGGCCGGGCCGTGCTCGGTCAGGTGCTTTGGCTCGGGGAAGGCGGGAAGCGGCCGCCCAGTTGGCCCGATGTCACCGGGCAGAAGCTCCGTTACGCGCGATGCGGCCACCAGTAAAATCCTCCCGGGGCTAGAGGTCGCGAACTGTTCGCGACTCTAGGGTTCGGCGTGGCCAGGGGCAAGCCACCGCGCCGTTAGCGCCGGAGATTTCCTCAGAAAGCCCTGGGATGCGACGCGGCGTAGACCTCTCTGAGCTTGTCTACCGTTACCAGAGTGTAGACCTGCGTGGTGGTGACCGAGGCATGTCCGAGCAACTCCTGGACGACACGGATGTCGGCGCCCCCGTCGAGAAGATGGGTGGCGAAGGAGTGCCGCAGGGTGTGGGGTGAAATCTCGGGCTTTCCTGAACGGACCGCTGCTTCGCGGAGGATCCCCCACGCGCCCTGCCGGGTGAGCCGGCCGCCACGGGCGTTGAGGAACACGGCGGGGGACGCCTTCTTGCCGACCTTGCCGACCGCCCCGCGCAGCCCGGCCGCGCTGGCCAGCGCGGGACGGCCCCTGACCAGGTAGGCGTCGAGCGCGCGGACCGCGTAGCTGCCGACGGGGACATATCGCTGCTTGCCGCCCTTGCCGCTGAGCTTGACGGCGGGTTCTGCGGCGAGGTGGCCGAGGTCGTCAACGTCCAGGTCGGTCGCCTCCGAGATGCGCGCGCCCGTCCCGTAGAGAAACTCGAGCAGCGCACGGTCTCGCAGCACGCGCGGATCCGGGTCTTCCGTCGATCCGGCCGCGTCAAGCAGCCGCTCCACCTGGTCAATGGTGATCGCCTTGGGCAGCCGGCTCGGCGGCGTCGGCGGGGCGACCTCGCGGGCCGGATTATCGGCGGCGATCCCCTGGGCCTGCGCGAACGCGTGGAACCCGCGGACCGCGACGACCGCCCGGCCGACCGAAGACACCGCGAGCGGCGGATGAACCTCGTCGCCCGTCGCGAGCACGGCGCGAAACTCCGCGACGTCGAGCGGTGACACGTCGGCGAGATCAGCCGTGCCGCGCGCGGTCAGCATCTCGGCGTACCTGCGCAGGTCCCGCTCGTAGGACTGCACGGTATTGGCCGCGAGCCCCCGCTCGACGACGAGGAACTGCAGGTACCCCCGCACAGCACCGTCAATGCTCACCATTGGCGCGATCCTAACCTCGGGGAATCTCGTCGTGGCGGTCCGCGCCCGCTTCGTCGTCATCTTCTTCGGGTTCCTGGCTTGGCCGGCCGGCGCCCGGCCGCACCCGCAGCGACACGTACGCGGCAGCGCCGGTCGGGATGGGCAGCCAGAAGTTGACCAGCCGCCAGCCGATCACGCCGAGCGTCGCCACGCTACGGGTGACGCCGAAGCCGACGAGCAGCAGCGGTGCGATCGAGTCGACGACCCCCAGGCCTCCCGGCGTCACCGGGAGCGCGCCTGCCACGTTGGCGATCCCGTAGGCCGCGAACAGCTCCACCGGGTTGACCGTGTGGCCGAACGCGGCCACGAAGCACCACAGCGAGGCGGCGTCGAGCAGCCAGTTCAGCGAAGCCCAGGTCAGCGACCAGGCCAGCACGCGCTTGTCGCGGGCCATGAGGGAGAACGTGCGGCTCGCCTCAAGGATGATCTGCTCAACGCGCTCGCCGCTCAGGCCAGGGATCCTGTTGCCGACGGCGCGCAGGACCCGGGACGCAAGACCGGCGCCCCTGGTGATGCCGACCACGAGGGCGCCGACCCCAAGCAGCACGATGGTCCCGATGATGGCGACCGTGCCGTAGATGGGCTTGAACCCGGCCAGCGGGATGGAGATGACCAGGGACAGCCACAGCAGCACGTTCAGCACCACGGTCGAGCCAAGTCCCTTGGCCGCCATCATCACTGCGGCGTCATTGCCCGAGATGCCCTCGTTCGTGAACAGGCGGAACCCGAGCGCCGCGGTGCCAAGCGTCCCCGCCGGGATGACGTGGGCGACCGCCGCGGCCGACAGGTCGATACGGAACAGCCGGGACAGGCTGGGCTTGGGCCCGGGCGGAAGCAGCACCTTGGTGAGGATCGCGTAGCAGAACAGCGACACGCCCTCAAGGATCACGCCCGCGGCGAGCCATCCGGCGTTCACGCGGCCGAGCAGGTAGAGGTTCTTGCTCGCGCCGACGAGCTCGGGCACCACCAGGTACTCCACGATGAGCAGCAGCACCAGGACGAGCACGGTGCGCCTGGCCGGCTTGACGAGGAAGGGCAGCCACGACCGGAGGCGGCGCAGGCGCTCCCGCGAGCCGCGCCGGCCCGCGTCAGGTCCGCTGTTCAGCACCGTGGCGTCCCCCCTGAGCCAGTAGGCATGCCACGCCACTACCCCGATTCCCGTGATCTATCGCCACACGCAGGCTACGAAAAGACTGGCTATGAGGGCAATCCGCAAGGGGGGCGGCTCCGAATGAAGGGTGCCCAGTGCATAGAGGCGCCGGGCAGTTTCGCGTATCCGCAAGTGGAGGTAGGTCACTATGCCTGATCAGGAATCAGCGGAAACCGGGCGGGAACCTGCGGTTCAGGGAACATCCAGGCGAGGGATGCTGCGCGGCGCGGCCGGGATCGGCGCCGCGGGCCTGGCAGCAGGGGTATTCGCGGGGGCAGTAGCCAAGGCCGCCGACGCCGCCACGACAGCGCCAACGGACGACGCCCGCTCCGTCACGCACGACAAGCCGCTGACCGTGCACATCCATGACGCTCGCAGCGGGGTGGTCGACATATACACCGGCGAAGAGCACGTGCGCTTCACCGATCATCAGCTCGCCGCCCGGCTCGCCCGCGCCGCGGGCTGAGCCCGCAGGCACCTTCGACTTGCGCCGGCCTAGCGGCCGGCCAGAGACACTGAGTGAGGCTCGTCTATGTCTTCCCACCGCGAGGCACCGGGGATCTCCAAGGACCCGGTGGCCGACAGCTCGGACGTCTACGCGTTCGTCAGCCCCGACAAGCCCGATACCGTCACGCTGATCGCCAACTACGTCCCGCTGCAGGGACCGGCCGGCGGCCCGAACTTCTACGAGTTCGGCGACGACGTGCTCTACCTGATCCACATCGACAACAACGGCGACGGCTTCGCCGACCTGACGTACGCGTTCAAGTTCACCACCACGGTGGTCGACCCGGACACGTTCCTGTACAACACCGGCCCGATCGAGAAGCTCAGCAGTCCTTACTGGAACCGCCGCCAGTCCTACACCGTCGGCCGGTGGCAAACCGGGCACCCGCAGAAGACGCTGGCCACGCACCTGACCTGCCCGCCGTGCAACATCGGCCCGCTGTCCACCCCGGACTACCCGGCGCTCGCCTCGGCGGCCATCCATAACCTGCCAGGCGGCAGGAAGGTATTCGCCGGGCAGCGCGCCGAGGGCTTCTACGTCGACCTCGGCTCCATCTTCGACCTCGGGGACCTGCGCCCGTTCGCCAGCGCGCACAACCATTTCGGCCTGCACAAGTTCCCCACCAACGGGCCCGGGGTCAACGCCACAAAGAACCTTAACGTCCACACCATCGCCATCCAGGTCCCGATCACCGACCTCACCGAGGGCGGCCACAAGCCCACCGGCGTCAGCGACCCGAAGGCATCGATCGGCATCTGGACCACCGCCAGCCGCCAGCGCGCCCGGGTCTACGACACCGACCACAGCCTGTACGTCAACAGCGGCCCCTACACTCAGGTCTCGCGGCTGGGCAACCCGCTGGTCAACGAGGTCCTCATCCCGATGGGCAAGAAGGACTTCTGGAACACTCAGGTCCCCGGGCACGACAAGCAGTTCGCGTCCTACGTCGCCAAGCCGGGGCTGTCGGAGTTGCTGCCCGTGCTGTACCCGGGGGTCTTCCCCCACCTGGCCGCGCTCAACAAGTCGGGCAAGGCCCGCGCTGACCTCGAGGCCATCCTGCTGACCGGCATTCCGGCGGGGATCATCCCCGGCTTCCAGAACTACACCGGTTCCACCATGGCGGACATGCTCCGCCTGAACGTGGCGATCAAGCCGTCCAAGAAGCCAAGCATCTACGGGATCCTCGGCGGCGACCTCGCCGGGTTCCCCAACGGCCGCCGCGTCTTCGACGACGTGGTCGCCGTCGAACTGCGCGCCCTCGCCGGGGCCACCTACGCCCTGGTCGACAAGTCCTACACGCCCGATGCCGCCGCCGGCGCCGTCACCGACGGGCTCACCCCCGCCGACCTCAGCGCCCCCTACCTCCACGAGTTCCCCTACCTCGGCGTGCCGCACTCCGGGTACACCACCCCGTCCAGCTAGTTCGCCAGTGAGCTGCCCGCGCCGCCACGGCGGCGCGGGCAGCCGCGATACAGGAGATCCGATGAGCAACCTAATGCGGGGCGGGGAGATCGGCCATTCCCCCGCGGGACACGAGCACGAGCACAACGGACACGAGCACGAGCACGAGCACGCCGGACACGCTCATGAGCACGCCGTCGCGGAGGCCGCTCCCGCGTCCAACGACAATCTGCTTCTCGACATCGGCGAGGACACAGGCGCGCTGATCATCCATGCGGCCGCGGACCTCGACCAGGCGGGGATCGAGATCTCTCCCGCGGCCAACGGCCATGCCCGCACGCACAACATCGTCCGCCGCAGGGAGTCCGTTGGCGGCGCCAGGTACGCCGCGGTCTTTCCCACCGTTCCCGAGGGCGACTACGTCATCTGGCGCGACGCCGATACCCCGGCAGGCACCGTGACAGTGCGCGGCGGCACGGTCGCCAGCTTCCGCTTCGACCGCGGCTGACCGGCACCGCGGACCTCAAAGGGCTAGGCAGCGTCCACACGGACGCCTGCGGGAGGGGCGCTCAGTCCCACCAGAAGGTCCAGATGGGCGAGTTCATCAGGCTCGCGGTGATGCCGGGGACGTTGTGCAGGCCGGTGCCGCCGAATTCGTTGCAGAACGCCCAATGCTCCGCGGCCAGGTGCTGTGCTGACTCCAGGGCGCGCGGCGGCCGCTGCGCCAGGACGCTGAACTCGGCGAGGCCGACCCGCAGGAGCCGGGCACCGAAGCGGTCCTCCCAGGAGCGCAGCACGGCGGCCTTAGGCACCGCGGTGACAAGCGCGGTGTTCCAGCCGAGCATCGGCAGCGCATCAGCGGGCCGGCCAGCAGGCACCAGACCGACACGGGCCGAGCCAAGCCCGCTCAGCACCCGGTCGAACTGACCGACGCTGAACTGGTGCTCCTCCGCCTGGGCAAGGCCGGGGAACTGCCGCCGGGAGAACGGGGCGACGTCCTCCGCGATACCCCTCGCGAAGTCATCGTCCTCGTATTCCTCATCCTCTTCGTCGTAGTCGTCGTACTCAGTCGTCCGAACCAGCCAGTCCTCCCGCAGCACCTCGGCCGCGTCCAGGTCATCCAGTCCGGTCAGGTCGTCCGGATCGCGGAACTCCTGCGTGTCCCACGGCCGCTCCGGGTCGCCACCGATGCCGGCCAACAGGAGAGCACCAGGCCCGACTGGGCAGCCGGATTCGCACCTCACCATCCGCAGGCACATCAGCTGAGATCACAGCATAGCCCTTCGCCGAGAATTCCAACTAGCACAAATTCTGACTAGTGGTACCGAGCCTGCTGGAGGGATCCGGCACAGAAACGCTACTGCGACCTTGACCGCAATGGGCCGGAATCAGTAAGACAGGGCCGATTTATAGCATGCGGGACACCACGTCAGCGGCTGTGGCGTTGTGACAGGGTTATCGGTACCCACAGGACGTCATTCATGTCTCGCGCAGGCCACTGATGGTGAGGACGTGGAGGCCACTGGGAAGCCCTGTATGCGATGCGGCTCGCCGAGTCCTCGGTGCGTCATTCTCTCGCAAATAGGGACTTCTGCCGCGAAGTTCCTGTAATGTCCGGGGCGGCCGAGTATTTGCGTGGAGTGCGCCGTGCGGGTGGCATGGCCAGAGAACAAGAAGCGGCGGAAAATGGGCGGCGCAAGAAGGCAGGATGTCCGGGTCACGGTGCAGCGCATGGGCAGGCGAAGTCGCCTGACCGGATTGCTGGTCGGCTTCTCGGCGTCCTTGCTGCTGGCCGCCTGCGGGCCGGGTGGCGGCAGCACGGCCAGCCAGGCTTCGACTTCGGCAGGCGTGCTTCTGGTGTGTAACGGCAGTACCAGCCCATGTCCGCGCGTGCCGCATTACGACACCGTCCAGGCAGCGGTGAACGCCGCGCGGCCTGGTAACTGGGTGCTCATCTGGCCAGGCGTTTACCACGAGAATGACCCCGCACATAGCGCAGGCGTCTGGATTACCACCACCGGGCTGCATATCCGCGGTATGAACCGGAGCACGGTGATAATCGACGGAAGCCGTGGCACCGCGAGTGACCCGTGCCCCGCTGATCCGGCTAAGCAGGATTTCACGCCGAGAGACGGCATCGTGGCCTGGCGCGCGAACAGCGTGACCATAGAGAATCTGACGGTCTGCAACTACCTCGCGGGGCCGGGTGCCGTCCATGGCTCGCAAATCTGGTGGACCGGCAATGAGGACGATGCTGCGGCAGGCGGGCAGCAGGGATCGAGCGATGACTACGGCTACGACTCCAGCTCATCTAGTGCTGGCGGCGAGCTCGGGATCGGTGCCTTCAGCGGCTCGTACCTGACCACGACCTCGACCTACCACCCCAGCGACGTCAAGAGCCAGCACCTTGCCGAATTCGGCGTGTTCGTCGGTGGCGCCTCCGGACCCGGCAGGATCACCCACTCCTATGCCAGCAACATGGCCAACGCCGCCTTTTACGTCGGCGCCTGCGGGCGCGACTGCAACACCCTGCTGGCCGACGATGACGGTACCGGGTCCGCGGTTGGCTACCTGGGCACCAACTCCGGCGGGAAGCTCGTCATTGAGTCTTCCACGTTCGACAGGAACCGCACGGGGATGGTCCTGCTCTCGCTCAACAGTGACGACCTCCCGCCGCCCCAGGATGGCCGCTGCCCAAGCAGCGCGGTCGCGTCGTGCACGGTGGTCAGGAACAGCGACATCAGCTCGAACGACAACGCCGGCGCCCCGGCCTTCGGCATCACCCCCACCGTCGGCGTTGGCGTTGAGGTTCAGGGCGGCAGCTACGACACGATCGCCAACAATCGCATCGCCGACGACGGCTCGTGGGGTGTCCTCATCGGCGATAACGTCGATTCGCTGACTACCCTGCCCCAGTCACACTGCCAGGGTGGTACGCCCAACATCGTGGCGGCGAGCTCCTGCCTGTTCGCAGCCCGCGGGAATCGCGTTTATGACAATGCCTTCGCCCGGAACGGGAGCTTCGGCAACCCGACCAACGGCGACCTTGCCATGCTCGGCCTCGCCCCCGTTCCGGCCGCACCGCGCAACTGCTTCTACGGCAATAACACGTCCGGCGCGCCGCTCACTTCGAGTCCAGCCGGGATCGAAACGGCAGCGGTGGACGGCGCGCCATGTGGCGCACTACCGGGAACGGGAGAGAACCCGGCGCTCCTGCAGCAGCTTGGCTGCGCGGACGGCGGGCACTGCACCATGCGCCATGCGCACTATCCGGTCCCCGTCACGATCGGCACGATCCCGCTCCCCGCCTTGCCGACGATGCCGGCCCCCTGTGCAGGCATTCCCCGCAACGCCTTCTGCCGCGCGGGGACGTAGCCCCGGGCAGCGTCCGCACGGACGCCTGGCGGCACGGTGCTCAGTCCCACCAGAAGGTCCAGACGGGCGAGTTCATCAGGCTCGCCGTGATGCCGGGGACGTCATGCAGGCCGGTGCCGCCGAATTCGTTGCAGAACGCCCAGTGCTCTGCGGCCAGGTGCTGTGCTGACTCCAGGGTGCGCGGTGGCCGCCGCGCCAGGACGCTGAACTCGGCAAGGCCGACCCGCAGGAGCCTGGCACCGAAGCGGTTCTCCCAGGAGCGCAGCACGGCGGCGAAAGGCACTGCGGTGACAAGAGCTTGGTTCCAGCCCAGCATCGGCAGCGCATCGGCCGGCCGGCCGGCCGGCACCAGGCCGACACGGGCCGGGCCAAGCCCGGTGAGCACCCGGTCGAGCTGGCCGACGTCGAGCTGGTGATCCTCCGCTAGGGCAAGGCCGGGGAACTGCCGCCGGGAGAACGGGGCGATCTCCTCCTCGACCCACTTCACGTCGTCCTCGTCCTCGTTTTCCCGGCCGTCCTCCCAGTACTCGACCGTCTTATTGAGCCAGTCCTCCCGCATCAACTCAGCCACGTCCAGGTCATCCAGCTCGGTCAGGTCGTCTGGGTCGCGGAACTCCTGCGTGTCCCACGGCCGCTCCGGGTCGCCTGCGATGCCGTCCAGCAGGAGAGGCACAAGGCCCGACTGGGCGTGCGCCTCGGACAGGGCCGCCCAGGCCCGGCCCGCGTCGGGCACCGGCTCGGTCGTCGCCCAGGCGACCGGCTCGCCCCGGCCGCCGTTACTGCGGATCCTCCGGCCAGCCGCCAGCCGGATCACGCCGATCCGCACTTCACCATCCGCAGGCACATCAGCCGTGGTCATGGCATAGCCCTTCGCCGAGAATTCCAACTAACACTGCACGCCACCGTATTTCCAGTACGGGATCTGAACTTCGGGGCCCTGCCCCAGAACCGACAGCGAATTCCTAACATCGCCGCAACTATTCTGCAGGAGAGCAGAGCGGACAGCCGCCCGCTTTCCTTTAGTATTATAAAAGGACTTCGCGGTTTCGCGATACCGCTCCGGCTCAAGGTAGACATAGACCTGATTCAGGTTCTTTTTGCTGTTAAGGTACGACTGGAGCGGGCCACTGGCGCACTTTCGGTATCCGATTCCCCCTCCCTTGAGGCTAATGGGCGTCTGGCATCCTGACGTACCTTTGGCGCTAAACCACCATATTGTACCATTCACCTGGATGGATGAACAGCTTACAAGATTTTTGTATACGCAGGCGGCATGCCCGCCGGTCCTGTCTATGTAGGAGTCCCTGTAGGCCTCGCCGATGGTGCCGCTTTTGTCTCCCTTGCTGGGACTGGTTAGCGATGTGTACCCAGTCTTAACCTCATTCGACCAGTCGTAGGAATATATGTCGATCCTTCGCGTTCCGTACTTCGTCACGCTGCTTGGCGTGCCGGCCTGCCACCAGGTCTGATACTCCCAGCCGGGACCCTTGGGCGGCACGCCGAAGAGGGCACCGACCCAGGCCTGGAACGTCGCCTCTGAGGCATAGGGCACGCCGGTGAACAGCGTGGCCGCCCACAGGCCGGTTGGATCGGTGAGGCTGACGGGGTTGCCGTTGGCGTAGGCATAGGGCTGGCCGGTGGCGGCATCGGCGGGGTCGACGGACAGGAACTGACCGGTGACAGGATCGTAATAGCGGTTGATGAGGTAGATCAAGCCGGTCGCGTCGGTGTAACCGCCGGCGTAGCCGAAGGGACTGTAGCTGGTGAGACCGCCGGCGGTCTC
>Ga0066797_1000200_pt1 | contig 18015 bp, 9 predicted proteins | sample PersoiDNA2013193_FD_76335 | JGI IMG/M metagenome (GOLD analysis project Ga0066797, IMG submission 76335) | Permafrost soil microbial communities from the Arctic, to analyse light accelerated degradation of dissolved organic matter (DOM) -... | ecosystem: Environmental > Terrestrial > Soil >... | reverse complement strand
GGCATGCTTGCCGCCCGGGATCAGGCACGAGTCCTAGGGCAAGCGCCAGCGGGTCAGCTTGCAGCGGCGGGGGCGTGTAGTCCTCGGTGGCCTGCCGTGCGGCATCCAGCAGCTTCCAGGAGGCATGTGCCTCGCGCTGCTGTGCCGGGGTAAGCCCCTTCAGGGAAGGTGGCTCGGGACGGACACCTGAGAGGTAGTCCAGATAATGATCAGCGAGAGTGCCGAGCATTTCCTGGTCATTGTCAGTCACCGCTCATCCCCTCGCTCGTCTTCCGGCCAGAGTCCTGGGTCGTCGCACAGCGCCGACCACACTGTGCCCCAGCCTGCCTTCCAGAGTTGGGACACCCGCTGCGGTGTCACGCCTAGCAGCGGCGCGATCTCCACGTTGCTCATCCCGTCGAACAGCCGGAGCCGCACCACTCGCCTCTGATCGTCGGGCAGCCCGGCAAGGACCTCCCGGACCCGGTGGCGCAGCTGTTCGGTTCGCACCGCGCGGAGCGCCTGCTCCTCCACGTCGCAGTCGGCGGCGCGGTCCAAGAGAACCGGTTCGTCATCCCGCGCGCCGGTGCCGGCGGGAACCGCCCGCCGGGCCTCGGCGGTAGTCATGTGGTCTTTCGTCCGGTATACGGTTGCTTTCACGAGATACGCCTCCCAGTTGCCGGGCGGGTCCGGGGGTTTGTTCATCACCTCCACGAAAACCTGGTTGACGATGTCCTGCGCCTGATCCGTGTCAGCGTCGGCCTGGCGCAGCAGGCTGGCGGCGACACGCAGCATGGTCTCGCGGTAACGCTGGTAGAGCGCGGCCCAGTCCGGCCGCGCCGGCTGATTGCCTGGAGCGTCCACGTCGTTGTGGTCGTGTTGGGCCAACCGTCATCTCCCCATGTGCCGCACTGGTTCATCGGCGTCCCCCGTACAGGTTTACCACCCAACGCCGCCGTACCCCGGACGCGCAGGCGCACCGGCCCGACGCGTCGGCCCTCACCCGGCGGGTGAAGCCCTGCGGCAGCCCGGACAGGTCGACGTCGACCCTCCGGTCTAGGACCGGCAACCCGAACGCGGTCTTGACGAGCTCGGCAGCGGTGATCACCCCGGTCAGCCACGACACCTGCGGCGCGGCGACCGCCACCGTGCCGGGTCGGCCTGGGTCGCGCTGCGCGCTGACGGGGGCGATGGCGGCCTCAGCGTAGGCGCCGGCCACTAGGTCGGCCAGGCGATGGCCGACTAGGCGGGCAGCGGTCTCGGGAGAGATCTTCCCGCCCGCGGTACAGGTTTCCAGGTCTGCGGTGGTCAGTACGGCCCCGGGGATCTGCAAGGCGATGACTCTCTCCACCGGCAGCCCGACCTGTGCTGCGATGACATGCGACTGCGTAAGCGACGGCTCGGCGGGGACGTACTCGCAGTACGGGCAGGCCCATCTGTCGCCGAGGCGTTCGCGCTGGACGTGAAAGGCCAGGCCGCCGACGCCGGCAGAGATCACCTCGCGGGCGAGCACGTCAGCGACGTCGAAGCGGGCCGTCAGGTCATCCACGCTGGACACCACGATCCCGTCGAAGCCCGGGGCAGGCTGGGCTGCGTTCCAGATGCCGATGCTGCCCACGCCCGGCTCCGCCTCCCAGCCCGCGTCCTGCAGGAGGCGCGCGGCCCACGTCGCTTTCGCCCCGGTCTCGCCGCCGGCCAGCGCGGGATACCGGAAGGGGTTACGCGCGGGGTCGAAGTCCTCGGGGTCGACTACGATCACCTCGCCGGTCAGCCCAGGACAGAAGGCGAGCATCCCTGCCACCGACGTGCCGACCGACCCTGCGCCAGCCAGCAGGACGCGCAGCCCAGGGAGGCGTCCCTCCGTTCCGTCGGCCAGCGGAGCGGGAGCCCGCCGGTAGTCGATCAGGTTCCACACCAGAGGATCCCCGGATGAGGCGCCGCCGGAGCTGGGCAGCATGAGGGCGCGCATGCCAAGCGGCACCAAGGCCGCCTTGAGCAACTCGCTCACGGCCAGGCACGCCGCGGCATGAAGGCCGAGTCCGTGCTGGAGGCCGCAAGACGGGTCATCCAACGGCTGAGGTTCCCGGGCCAGCCGGACAGTCCAGTCACCCCCTCCGACTCCCAGCACCGAGTCCCGGGCGTGTAGGCCAGGCGGCATGCCGACGGACATCCTGATATCGGTGCCGGGCGCCGTCGTGGGCACGGGGCGAACACCCTGGAACCAGTCCGGCGCGTCGGCCACGTCCGCGATGCCCCACGGGTTCGGCCCAGCCCGCGCGGACCCGTCGACCTGCACATGGGGAAACAACCGTGACAACAGCGCGACCAGGGTCAGCGCGGCCCCCGCAGCCGTCGGCGGCAGGCCCGGCGAGACCGTCACGATCGGACGCACCGTGTCAAGCGCGGCCAAGAGCCGACTGGCGTCGGCAGCCTCGCCAGCTCCGAGCAGCCGCAGCCGCGGATCATCCATCTGTGACCACCCACCTGTCCCGGTCAGGCCCCACAGGCAGTGGACTCCACCGTCCCCCTGTGAGCCGGTACACGGCGCAGGCGGCTAGGCCGCGGCGCAGTCCGAGCCCGAAATACGGGACCACGACGGAGATGGCGCCCTCATGGCTAAGAGCAGGATTCGCATCATCGGTCCTGGAATGGAACGCCTCGGCGGGATGGCTGTGGACGCGGGCGAGGTAACGGCATCCAGTCGGGAGCCGTGCGGCCAGCTGCCGCTTGCCCTGCTCGGTGACCTCTACCCAGCATCCCAGCTCAGCGCGCTGGCCCCGCTGCTCCGGCGCCACGAACGTCTCCGCGTGCCAGCCGTCCCCATCCGGGCTGAACGCCACCAGCCCGGTGCCCTCCAGGCCGTCCGCGCCGCGATCGGTCAGGAACTCCTCGGCGTCCCGCAGCACCGCCGCGCCGATCCGCAACCGCTCCGCCATCACTGGCCGACCTTATGGAGAAGGTGATCAAGGAGATCGGCGAGACGCAGCCGAGGCCGGTGGGCATCCCACCGCTCCTGGTGATGACTCGGGTGCAGGTAGTACTCCCAGGTGCCGCGCACGCAGGCGAACGGCTCGCCGGTCACCGGGTGCACGCTGTGCGCCAGCCCGGGCGGCCAGCCGTCGATCGGCAGCGGCACGCCGTCCGGGCCGCACACCGCGACCCGGAACGGCTCACCGTCGTACCGCTGACCATCCAGGCTGAGCCAGCGGCAGGAATCGCCTGCGAACCGGAGAGGGCACCGCACATGCCGGCCGTCATGGACCAGGCCGGCAGCACGGTTCCCCAGCCGCTCAACAGCAGCCGCCACCTCGTCATTAAGGAGATCAGCCAGGACAACCGGGTGCAGCATCAGCCGTCCACCTGGGGCTCGCCGACGATCAGCACGAGCACGTCCCCCTCGCGGACGTCGTAGTCCTCCAGGCGCGCCGACGCGGTCATGTCCTCCGGCGTGCCGTCCCGCATCACGGCGAGGACATACTTCCCCTCGGCCAGCTCGCCGTGCTTCACGAAGTACGCCACCGCCCGCGTGGTCACGGTCTCCACCCGCTGCTCGCCGTTCACCCGGAACCGGTGCTCGTGCCCGGCCGGCGTCTTGATCGTCACCACGAACGAACGGTCCGACTCTGCACCCTCTTCGCGCAGGTCTATTGCCTCATCGCCGGCCCGCTCCGGCATGTAAGTGCCCGACATAACGTCGTCCTCTCGTCATGACACCGACCCATCGCGGTGCCCTCGATACGTAGTCGAAACAGGGCACGCGATCGAAAGCGCCTCCACCGAGCCAGCTACACCCCCGAGCTCTGATCCTGCTGGCTCCGCACCGGCAATGGCCATCAGCAGCGCCTCAGCCACACCGGATGGCACTGCCATCGGTGGCTCCGCGGACAGGACGGAGATCCACTCAGTGCGCTCACCGGTGCATCACCAGCGCCTACTCTTGCTGGGAACCATGCCCGGAGTCAGCGGTTCCACGACAGCAGATTGCTCGTTGCAATGGCCAGGCCGGAGTGGTCTAGCAAGGCTGGAACGTCGGCCCGGGGTGACAAGATAGGTTCTCTAGGCCGACATCTGAGTTGGCCGGACGGGGCATGGAGGGACGGGACGTGGCGCAGCAGGTCCAGCGCTGGATCGAGGTGACGCCCTCACAGTTCACCCATGAGGCCGAAGGGCTGAACATCGTCCGTGCCCTGCTTCCCGACCAGCCCCCATTCCGCGCGTGGTCGAACTTCGAGTTCCGCGACGGTCAGGGCAAGTGGCATGAGGTTGATCTGCTCGTCCTGGGCCGCCGCCGCCTGCACCTAGTCGAGTTGAAGTACTACACGGGAACGCTACGCGGCGACGACCTGACCTGGCGGCGTGACGGCCACCGTGCCGAGGACTCCCCGCTCAAGCTGGCTCGCCGCAAGGCGCAGCGTCTGGCGAGCAAGCTCCAGGAAGAGTTGCTGCACTGGTCGCAGGAGACCGGTAACCAGGTCCCCGACCCGCGCAGCGTGGTGCCGTTCGTGCAGGAGTGCGTGTTCCTGCACCACCCTGGGATCCGCTGCGTGCTGCCGCAGGCGTCCCGCATCGACCTGCTCGCCCTCGACGACAGGGAGGACAAGACTGGCCTGCCCGGCATCTCCGACCGCCTCCTTGAGGCCATGACCCCGCATCAGTCGATCGGCCCGAACCAGAGCGACATCATCGCCGCGCTCATGGAACGGATCGGCGTCGTGCAGCGGCGCCAGCGGGAGGCCGGCTCATGGGTTATCGACGAGGATCCGATCGGGGAGGGCGACGGCTGGCAGGACTGGCCGGCCTTCCACCGCGTGGCGACGACGGATCGTGCCCGGATCCGGTTCCTGGTGACCCCGCCCGGCACGTCCGCGACGGCGCGGACCAAGGTCCGCCAGGTAGCCGAGCATGAGTACCGGATCATGTCCCGGCTGCCGAATGAGCGGCTGCTCCGGCCCCGGGACATGGTCGAGAACGACCTCGGCGTGGGCCTGGTCTACCCACTGGACGAGCGGTACCAGCGCCTCGATCTCTTCCTAGCCGACAAGGCCGGGCAGGTCCCGGCCGCCGATCAGTTGTCGCTGCTGCGCCAGACGGGCGAGGCGGTGTCCTACGCGCACCGCAACAGGATCGTGCACCGCGGACTAACCCCGCACGCGGTTCTCGTCCGCCTCCTGACGGACGGTGGGCTGCGGGTCCTGGTCGGGGACTGGCAGAGCGCTGGGGCGGTCGCGGGCTCCGCGCTGACGAGCATGACTGGCTCCGGCGTTACCGGCTTGCTGGGGCTTGACGAGCCGTCACCCCATACCTCAGAACGGTCCGGCGTGACTGTGGTACGCCCGGTGGCTGTGGACGTGGACCGGCGGATGGCAGAACCTTTCCAGGCGCCGGAGGGAGTCTGGAACAAGGACGCCGACCGGATCCGGATTGACGTGTTCGCGCTCGGTGCCCTGGCCTACTACGTGCTGTCCGGCCGGATGCCGGCTGCGGACCGCACCACGCTGCGGGAACGACTGAACCGGGAGAAGGGCCTGGACCTGGCGGTGGACCTGCCCCAGGCGACGCCCGCATTGCGCGCCCTTGTCCTGGATGCGACGTGCCCGGCGGTGACCGAGCGCCTGCCTGACGTCCGGGCCTTCCTCGACCGGCTCAACGACGCCGAAGCCTCGCTTGCCGGCCCGGCTGAGGATGTGATCGACCCCCTGGAAGCAGCGCCCGGCGCAGTGATCGACGGCCGGTTCCGGCTGCAGCGGCGCCTCGGCACCGGGTCGACCGCGGTTGGTCTGCTGGTCAACGACCTGACCATCGCCGAGTCAGGACAGGACTCTGTGCGGGTGCTGAAGGTGGCGATTGACACTGCGGCGGCGGGCAGGCTCGCGGACGAGGCCAAGGTCCTCTCCGGGTTGCGGCACCCGCGCCTGGTGCACCTGGTCGAGGGACCCATTGAAGTCGGCGGGCGGCAGGCCCTGGTGCTGGAGAGCGCGGGAGACCAGACGCTCGGCGAGATGCTCCGCGGCCGGGAGCGCCTCTCTCTGGACCTGCTGGAACGGTGGGGCACCGACCTGCTCGAAGCGCTCCTCGCGCTGGACCGAGCCGGGGTGGACCACCGGGACATCAAGCCCGCGAACCTGGGCGTGCGTGAGGTCCGGGAGAAGCGCGAGGACCGGGCGAAGCACCTGGTGCTGTTCGACTTCTCGTTGTCCAGCGCGGGCGCGACGGCTGTCACTGCGGGCACGCCCCCGTACCTGGACCCGTTCCTGGACAGCCCGATGCGCGGCCGGTACGACTCCGCCGCCGAACGGTACTCGGCCGCCGTCGTGCTCTTCGAGATGGCAACCGGGACGGTACCGCGATTCGGCGATGGGCTATCGGATCCGGCGTCCGTCCAGGATGAGGCCGCCATCGATGCTGGGATGTTCGACCCTGCAGTGGCCGACAGCTTGACGGGCTTCTTCCGCACCGCCCTGGCCCGCGAGGCCAGGCAGCGGCACGACACTGCCGCAGAGATGCTGACCGCATGGCACGCCGTCTTCCAGCCAGTGCCGAAGACCGTTCCCGGCGACGCTAAGGAGCTGGCGGCCAAGGCCGAGCTGTCTACTCCACTAGCGCAGGCCGGTCTGTCCGCACGAGCGCTGTCAGCGATCGAACCCCTAGCTGTGACGACCGTCGGCGACCTCGCCGCGGTGGACGCGGTCCGCCTCAATCACCTTTCCGGCGTGGCCGTGGCCACCCGCCAGGAGGTGAAAGCCAGGGCACGGCAGTGGCGGGACCGCTTCAGCGCCGCCGTCGCCGGCCGCGGCCACGCGCGCAGCCCGGCGGGAGCGGTCAGCGAGATGCTCCCGGACCCACAGACCGCGGGTGACTTGCTCGTGGCGCATGCAGGATCCGCGCGCGCCGAGTCTCGGCGTGCTCTCACCCGGATGCTGCTAGGACTCGAACCAGGCATCGACGCGTTCGCGACCCAGGCGGAGCTTGCTCAGGCCTCTGGCGTGACACGCGGCCGGGTGCCGCAGCAGATCGGCGCGCTCCAGGATGCCTGGGGCGGTAACCCGGACTGCCGCGCGCTACTCGACACGGTCGCCGAAGTCGCGTGGCAATCGCTCGCTGACTCTGCCGGCGTGGCAACGGTAGCGGAACTGACCCAGTCCGTGCTCGCGGTGATGCCGCCTGCCGATCCGGGAGCGGACGGCCCAGCCATGGACCGGCTGGGCGCGGGCCTGCTGCGCATATCACTCGACAGGGTCCAGGCGCGGCTGCGTGCAGAAGACGATGCGAAGGAGTTCTTCTCACGCCGCCGCGACGGCAGGATCATCCTTCTCGCCACCGACCAGGCGCTGCTCGATCCGGCCGAAGCACTCGGCCGCGCCGCCGATGAGTTTGTCGCCCAGAGCGGCGCGGCCAGTGAGCCCGTTGTGCCCGCCGCCCGTGCCGCCGAACGGCTGCTCAGTACCTGGAACTACGCGGCGCGCAGCCTGGAGCCCCAGCCGACGACACCGAACACGGGACGGCTGCTGCGGTTGGCCGCCGCGCTGGCGCACAACGCAGCCCTCGCAGGGTCAGGCGACCTCTACGCGCGCGGAATGCCCGCCAAGTCCGCCCTCAGCATCACGCTCGTCGGCGTCGGGGCGCAGCCGGTCGGCGTCCATGAGATCCACGCCCGCGTGCGAGCCAAGTTCCCCGCGCTCGAGCCGCTGCCCGACCGGCCGCGGCTCGATCAGCTCATCGCTGACACCGGACTCGGCCTGATATACGACGAATCCCAGCGTGGCTACCGCTCGCCGACCCGCGCGTCTGACACCTTCGGGCTGGCGTCCCGGCCCGCCACGGCGCTTGGCCCAGTGAACCGGCAGCTGCTAGCCGACGGCCCGTCGGGTCACCGTCTCGCGGAAAGCGCTGCCACGAGGTCGTTCCTTGCCATCGGCGTGGACGCGATCCGTGCCGATCGGGCGGAGGCCGCCCTAGTGAGCCGGTTCGGCGCTGAGGTTGTGGACATAACGCAGGTGCTGATCGACTCGATGAAGGCGCAGGCGGCAGAGTTCGGTCTCGACTGGGAGTTTGTCCAGGCGTCGGACGCCGCGCCCGCCGGTACCAGGGACGCCGAGGGACTCTCAATGCTCGTCAAGCGCAGCCTTCCCTCCATCGATGCTGCGATCGCTGCAGCCTCAGCCGCCCAGCCGGAAGGAACCCAGCCTGTCCTGCTGACCGATGTCGCGCCGCTTGCCAGGTACAACCACCTGAACCTGCTGGCACCGTGGGCTGATCTGACCACCCGTCGACTGCAGGCCATCTGGGTGCTGGTGCCCCAGTTGGTCGGCGGCCACGGTCCTCTTATCGATCGGCGTCCCCTGCCGCTCGCCGCGCCCGCGCAGTTCATGCGCCTCGACCCGGACTGGATCGGCGCCCACGCGCGCGTCCCGGCACCTGAAGGAGAACGATGACCGCCACCCCGGCGCTCACCATTGACCTGCAGGAGCAGGTTCGCCACCTGGAAAGGGACCTCCGCACACGCGTGAACGAGGACCCAGTGCTGCGCGCGGAGTGGGAACGGGATCACCGGAGCGCTACAGAGAAGGAGCGCACGGCGTGGTCCTGGGGCGAATGGTGCGACGACCGGATCAACCAGACGGCGGTCGCATGGGTGCTGACGAGCGTGTTCATCCGATTTTGCGAGGACAACGCTCTCTTTAAGCCGGTGTGGATCACCGGTCCCGGTAAGCGACGTCAGGAAGCCTTGGATGCGCAGATGGCGTTCTTCCGGGAGCCTGGCCATGACAAGTGGACTGACCGCGAGTGGTTGATGGATGCCATCGACTACCTTGGCCGTCTGCCTGCCACCAAGGCACTAGTCGACTTGCACTCCGCACTGCGTTATGCATCGCCATCCGGAAAGGCAGTCGAGGAGCTGCTGAAGTTTTGGCGGGACCGATCCGACAACGGTGTGCTTATCCATGACCTGCGTGACGAGTCGCTGTCCACCCGCTTCCTCGGTGACCTTTACCAAGATCTGTCGGCATATGCGAAGGACACGTACGCACTGCTCCAGACGCCCGTCTTCGTCGAGGAACACATTCTCGACCGCACCCTTGAGCCCGCGTTGAATGAACGGCCGCTTGAGGGCTTCCGGATGATCGACCCCACTTGCGGCTCCGGGCACTTCCTACTGGGCACCTTCGACCGCCTGCTGGATCGTTGGCACCGGCATGCGCCTGGCTTGGAGATCCAGGCCCGCGTCCAGTTGGCACTCGACGCTATCCACGGCGTGGACCTCAACCCGTTCGCGGTCGCCATCGCCCGGTTTCGCCTCACGGTCGCTGCCCTGAACGCATGCGGCTTGCGACTCCTTGAGGATGCGCCCGCGTTCAAGTACCACCTTGCGGTCGGCGATTCCCTCATCCACGGCCCGGACTCGGACGTGCTGCCGGGTATGGAAGAACGTGGCGCGTTCATGCCCTTCCACTACGCCACTGAAGACGCACAACTCCTCCTAGAACTCCTTGAAGAAGGACGCTACGACGCGGTCGTCGGTAACCCGCCGTACATTACGGCCAAGGACAAGGCCCTCAACAAGATCTATCGCTCCAAGTTCGGCAAACTCTGCAAGGGCACCTACCAGCTTACGGTTCCATTCATGGTCCAGTTCTTCGCCCTAGCCAAGCGCGGCGAGCAATCGGGTTGGGTAGGACAGATCACCGGCAATGCCTTCATGGATCGAGAGTTCGGTATCCCGCTTGTGGAAGGCTTTCTGCCGCACCGCGATCTGCGCCTAATCGAGGACACCTCAGGCGCCTTCATTCCTGGCCACGGAACTCCCACGGTCATCGTAGTAGGCCGGAATCAGCAGCCGGAGACATCGAATGTCCGCGCCGTACTCTGTATTCGCGGTGAACCCGGGCGCCCAGTTGAGCCCGCCAAGGGAATCGTTTGGTCCTCAATCGACCAGCACTCAAACGACGTCGGCTGGGGTGACGATTGGATCACTGTCACGGATCTCGACCGTAAGATCCTCTCTACTCACCCTTGGAGTCTTCGAGGCGGTGGCGCAATACCTCTTCAGAAGCGATTGGAACAGGAAGGCCGCCTGCTTGGCCAGCAAGTTCGCTCCATCGGCTATACTGGCCAGACCAATTCAGATGAAGTGTTCTTGACTGCTCCGGATGTCTTGCGCCGACGAGGAATCGAGAGTGAGTTTCTCCGCACGTTCCTGACGGGAACGGAGGTGCGCGACTACCAGGTAATTCCTCGCTGCGAGGCTATTTTCCCTTATCAAGCAGGTGAATTGCGACCGCTAGATCTGCGTAGCCCTCTCAGTAGATGGTTCTGGCCGTTCCGCACGTCGCTTGGCGCGCGCGCAACATTCGGGGGCTCCACGTATGCGGCGGATGGGCGTCCATGGTGGTCTTGGCATCAGGTAGCTAAGTCACGCCTCTCAGGCCCAACGCTTACGTGGCCCCTCGTACAGACTCATAATCATTTCGTTTATCTTCGTGAGTGCTTTCTTCATAATCGACATGCCCCCATGGCCCAGCTAAGGCACGAAGCGTCCGAGGATGATCACCTCTCGCTGCTTGGAGTTCTGAACTCGTCCATCGCATGTTTCTGGCTCAAGCAGGTCTCGCATGACAAAGGCAGCCAAGGGATCAACGAGGGGGTTAAAGCAGAAGCGTGGGAGCGCTTCTATGAATTCACGGGGACAACCATGCAAGATTACCCGTTGCCGAGAGAATTGCCATTGGGCCGGGCGAAGGCGCTTGACTCACTTGCGCAGGAACTGGAAGCGCGGGAGCCGTCGACTGTGTGCGCGAACGGGGTTCCTTATCGCGATGGGCTGGTGAACGCACGGAAAGAGTCAGTAGATATTCGGGCACGGATGATCGCGGTACAAGAGGAGCTGGACTGGGATGTTTACCGGCTTTACGGACTCCTCGATGAGGACCTGACCTATAGCCGAGATGATCTGCCGGGGCTGACACTGGGTGAGCGGGCGTTTGAGATCGCTCTTGCTCGATCCGGTGAAGTGACAGCCTGGTTCGAGCGGCATGAGTCCAATCCAATTACCGAGATTCCGTCGCACTGGCCGACTGCATATCAGGAACTCGTACGGCGAAGGCTTGAGTTCATCGCCGCGCACCAATCCATCCAACTGCTAGAGAAGCCGGAGTACAAACGGCGTTGGCTGCTGGAACCGTGGGCGAAGCGGCAGGTGCGGGCGTTGCGGGGGTGGCTGCTGGACCGGTTGGAGGACCGGCGGTTCTGGTTCGACGGGTCCGGTGGCGCAGTGCCGATGAGCGTGGGGCAACTCGCGGACGAGGTGACGCGGGACGCGGACATAGTGTCGGTGCTGGCGCTGTGGGAAGGGCGGCCGGACGTTCCAGTGGCCGATTCGCTGGTTCGACTGCTGGAAGACGAAGCAGTTCCGTTCCTCGCCGCGTACCGGTACAAGGACTCCGGGTTGCGCAACCGGCAGGATTGGGAGAAGACCTGGGATCTGCAGCGACGCGAGGATCGCGGCGAGCATGTCGGCACCATCCCGGTGCCGCCAAAGTACACGTCGATCGACTTCCGCAAGCCGTCCTACTGGCGGGCGCGCGGCAAGCTCGATGTGCCGAAGGAGCGGTTCATCCTGTACCCGGAGGCGGGCCGTGAGGGTGACTCGACTCCGCTGCTCGGCTGGGCTGGATGGAATCACGCGCAGCAATCGTTGGCGCTCTCCCGGATCATTGGCGAGCGGGAGGCGGAAGGCTGGGATGACGATCGCCTTGTCCCGCTGGTGGCGGGCCTAGCCGAACTGCAGCCCTGGTTGATGCAGTGGCACTCTGAGGTCGATCCCGTCTACGGTGTGAGCCTGGCGGTGTTCTGCCAGGAGCAGCTTGACCAGCGTGCCGCGCAGGTCGGTAAGACCGTGGCAGAGCTAGCCGCGTGGCGGCCTACCCCTGGGGCTCGGGGACGGCGGGCGCGTAGCAAGGGAGGAGCAGGATGAGCGAGCTGCTGAGCGACGTCCTTGATATTCCCGCGCAGGCGGGCGCCGAGGACTACGTACTACGGCTGACCGACGGTGTCGAAGAGTCGCGGATCGAAGCCACGATCAACGACTACGTCGTGACACCCGCGCTTATCCAGGCTTTCGATAGGGCGCTCGGACTGGTCGCGGAAGCCATGACGACCGGCGTGAGCCGCGGTGCGTTCCTGAGCGGGTCGTTCGGGTCCGGCAAGAGCCACTTTATGGCGGTGCTGTACGCCCTTCTACGGCACAACGCGGCCGCACGGGCCAAGCAGGAGCTTCAGCCTGTCGTCGGCAAGCACGACGATGTGTTTAGCGACAAGAACGTCCTCCCCGTTGCATTCCACCTCCTAGGCGCAGAATCAATGGAGGAGTCGCTGTTCGGCGGGTACGTTCGGCAGATGAGTGCTCGGCATCCGGACGCGCCGCTGCCCGCCGTGTACATGGCCGACGGGCTCCTCGCGGATGCTGACCGGATGCGTGGAAGCGTCGGAGACGAGCGCTTCTTCGCCGGGCTCAACGGCGGGGAAGACGCGACGGCCGATCAGTGGTCGCGGCTACTAGGGGCGGATGTCACCTGGGCATCAGAGTCCTACACTGCCGCCCGCTCCGCGGCACCAGGCTCTGACTTGCGGCAGAAGCTGGTCACGGCGCTCGTCCAGCGCTACTTCTCGTCCTACACGCGGCAGGCGGAATTCGTTGATCTCGACACCGGGCTTGTGGCTATCGCCGAGCATGCCAAGGGTTTGGGCTATGACGCGGTGGTGCTCTTCCTAGACGAGCTTGTGCTGTGGCTGGCGTTCTCGGTGCAGGACCGTGAGTTCTTCCGCCGGGAGTCGCAGAAGCTGACCAAGCTGGTAGAGGCGGGCACCGGGCCGCGCGCCATCCCGTTGGTCTCGTTCGTCGCCCGGCAGATGGACCTGCGCCGCTGGTTTGCCGACTCTGGTGCGAGCGGTGCCGAGCAGGAGGCCCTAGACCGTGCGTTCCGCCACCAGGAGGGCCGGTTCGGCACGATCGAGCTGGGTGACGACAACCTGCCGTACGTCGCGCACAAGCGGTTGCTGCGCAGGCGGTCCGACAACCCGCTGGCGGAGCAGGTGCTGCAGGATGCGTTCGCCCGGATCAATCGTCGTTCGGACATCTGGGACGTGCTGCTCGACGGGATCAACACCGACGAGCGGCACCGGGGCGCGGATGAGGAGGCGTTCCGGCTGACGTATCCGTTCTCGCCGGCGTTGGTGTCCACGCTGCGGGACCTGGCGAGCGTCATGCAGCGGGAGCGGACCGGGCTGAAGGTCATGCAGCAGATGCTCGTTGACCGGCGCGGCACGCTCACGGTCGATGACGTCATTCCGGTCGGTGACTCCTTTGACTACATCGTCCAGGGTCCGCAAGGTTCCCAGCCGCTGGACGCCCAGGCGGCCGCGTTGTTCCGCTCGGCGGCCACCTTGTACCGGGACAAGATCCGGCCGCTGATCCTGGCTGATCACGGACTGACCGAGGCCGACGCAGTGGATCCCGACCGGCTGCCCGTCGCGTTCCGTGCACACGATCGTCTAGCTAAGACGCTGCTGCTGTCCGCTGTCGCACCGCGTGTGCCAGCGCTGAAGGAACTGACCGCCTCCCGGCTGGCGTCACTGAACCATGGCTCGATCAGGTCGCCGCTGCCGGGCAGCGAGGCCAGCATCGTGCTGGCCAAGATCAAGGAGTGGTCCCGGCGCGTACCGGAGATTCACGTCGGCGCCGACCCGAGGAACCCGGTGATCCGGGTGCAGCTCTCGGACGTGGATTACGAGTCCGTGGTTGATCACGCCAAGGGCGAGGACAACGACGGCCGCCGCCGCGAGCTGCTCAAGGACCTGGTCCGCGAGGCGCTCGGGGTGGCTGAGGCTACCCCGGATGTGTTCGGTGTCTATCAGCACCAGGTGGTCTGGCGCGGCTCGCGCCGGACGGTGGACCTGGTGTTCGGCAACGTCCGCGACACCGGCTGGCTGACCGACGACCATTTCCGGGCGCGCCCCGGCACCTGGCGGTTCGCGATCGACTTCCCGTTCGACGACCAGGGGTTCTCGACTGCGCAGGATCTGGCGCGGCTTGACGGCATCATGGATCGTGGCGCTCGTGAGCGGGTGATTGCCTGGCTGCCCCGGTTCCTGTCGGAGGATCGGATGCGAGATGTGCGCCGCCTGGTCATCCTGGACTGGCTGCTGACCGGCACCGGGGAACGGTGGCGGACCCACTCCGACCACTTGTCGGAGGTCGACCGGGCGCAGGCCAGGGCGATCCTGGAGAGCCAGCGCAGTGCGCTGCGGGAAGGGCTGCGCCGGTCGATCCAGGAGGCGTACGGCGCGGCGCGGGAGACGCCGGGGACGCTGGCCGAGGACACGTCGCATGATCGGGTGCTGGTCAGCCTGGACAGCGGGTTTTCCCCCGCGGCCCCGGTGGGCGCTGACCTGGGGGCAGCGTTCCGGAACCTGGTGGACCAGGCGTTCGGCACCACTTACCCCGCGCAGCCCCGGTTCGAGCCGCCTGACACGGAGGTGACCGTACGGGATCTGCTCGCCGTTTACTCCCATGTGGAGCATGCGGTTGCGGACCCGGATGGCCGGGTGCGGCTGGAAGGTGACATCGCCGCCGTCCGCCGCGTCGCCAACCCGCTCGGGGTCGGGTTCGCTGCTGAGACGCACTTCCTGTTTGGCGATGATCGGCTGGCCCCGTGGGCCTCGGAGTTCGAGCGCGCTGCTACCCGTGATGGCGTGGGTCCGCACGACACGGTCAAGGTGGCGCAGGTCAGGCACTGGATCGACGCGATGGAGCCGAGGTCTGGGCTGCGGGACGAGGTCGCTGATCTTGTCGTGCTCGCCTGGGCGGCCCTGCGGACCAGGGCGTGGTACCTGCACGGCGGATCCGTACCGCCGCCAAGGCCAGGTATGCTCCGGCCAGAGATGGAGCTGCGGCCCGAGCCGTTGCCCGCTCCGGCAGATTGGAAGAAGGCCACATCCCGCGCGGAGGCCCTGTTCGCCTCGCACGTGAACCCTTACCTCACCGCCGCAGGAGTCGCTGAACTAGCGGCAGACATCCAGCATAACGTCGATGTCCTCACGGACCACGCCGTCGGCATTGTCGTCCAGATCGAGCACGCCTACCAGCACCTCGGCCTGCCGGAAAGCGAGGAGACCGGGCGGCTCGCCACCGCCAAGGCAGGTGAGCGACTGCTCACCGCCTTGCAACGGGCAGGTGGTGACAGGGTGCGCCTGATTGAAACCCTTTCCCAGGTAGCACTGCCTGGCACCGAGACCGCCATGGCGAAATCGCTCAAGAGTGCTTCCGAAGTGAAGGACGCGCTTGCGTCCTTCCCGTGGGAGAGGCTCGGTCCGCTCCGCGAGGCGGAAGAGAACAACGATGAGCGGGGCAGGTCCGCCGCCCGCACACTGCGGGAGCTGCGGGAGGCGCTTCGCGCGGACGAATTCGCGAGCAGCATTAAGCGCACGCTCGTCATCACCGACCAGGCGATCTTCGACTGGCTGGCCGGCCCGGGTCCAGACCGGCCAGTTCCGGGGCCTGGTCCTAGACTCGGTCCGGGTCCCGTCCGACCCACTGCGGCCCGCGGGTCGGGAGCACGGTCGGCGGGAGCGCCGGATGGCGACGTCCTCACTCCGCTGACCGAATTCCTGCAGGCACACCGCGGACAGAACGTCGTGGTTGAGTGGCGGGTCACGGATTGACCGTCATGACCACCCGCGCCTCGCTTCCGGTTCTGCGTGAACTGATCGATGAGGCTCGCGGGAAGAACTACGACCACGGCGTCCTGGGAGTCCGGGCGACCCCGGAGTGGCTGGGGACTCGCACGTTCACGCACGGCAAGATGCCAGTGCGGATCCAGCCGTGCGTGTCGGCACTGGCAGTGCGTGAGGCGCTGCTATCCCGCACGGTCGGCGAGTGGCTGATAGTGCTTACCGACCGCAGCGACGAGGATCTTGGCACCGGCGTGCTCAGCCACTTGATTGGGCACCGGCTGCGCACCCCCGATCCATGGGCTGCCGTGAGGCATCGGTTCGCCGCGACCGGCATCGACCCAGCTCTCTACGCAATGGCCGGCAACCGGGACGTTGCCACAGGATTGCTCGCGGCTACCCCATCGTCCGGGTGGCCGCCGGCATTGGGCGGGGTACTGACCCGCGACCACGCGTTCGGAGCAGTCGCGGTTGCGCACCTCGGGCTGACGGACCCGATCATCGACATGTCCAGCGTGCTTGCGTGGACTGTCGGCACCGCGCTCGCCGTGCGGGTATCGAACCTGCGCACGCTGGCCGGCGACCCGGTCACCGATGCGGTGCTGGACTGGGCGGCCGGACGCACTGGCGCGATCTCCCCGGCGGCCCTGCATCTGCTACGCGGTGGCGAGGCACGCGACGTGGTGCCGCTTGGCCTGCTGGCGGGGCTGCTTGCCGAGGGACGGGATCACGGCACCGGCGAGGAGTCCCGGGTGGCGCGGGACGCGCTTATCCGCATGGAGCCCCGGACCGGTGGCGTTACGCTACCCGCCGCCAACCTCACCGCCTGGGCGGCGGAATCGTCCGCCGTCATCACCGGCATGCTTCGGGATCCCGCCAGTCAGGCCGTCGGCGAGGGCTTGCTCGCCCGGGCGGACGACCTGCTCACAGCGGTCCGCGCCGACGGGCTTGCCGAAGGCTCAGACCTGCTGCCCTCCGGCCTCACCCGGCGATTCGCGGCATTGGCAACGGAACTCCGATCGGCCGCCTCGGGCATCGCCGAGGCAGACCCCGACCGCGCACTCGTGACGCCGGACGCCCTTGCACGCGTCGAGCGAGCTTGGGCGCGGGTGGCCGCCCATCAACTCGCCGGGACCGACGACCGGCGCGCGTCGGCGTTCCATGCGGCCGTCCGTCTCACGCGCTGGCTTGCAGCCCCCTCCCCGGCCGGCACCGCAGGTCTGCCATCCCTGCTGCGTCGGCACGCCGACCAGGATGCGTGGGCGGACTCGGCAGTCAACGACGCGGCTTCCGGGGTAAGCGATCCTGAACTGGGGGCTGGCCTCGCGGCCGCGCTCGCCGCCGCGCGGACCAGGCGTGCAGCGCATGACACCGCCTTCGCCGATGCGCTCGCCGCCTACACCCACGACGACCCTAGCGACCGGAACGTGCTGCTCGTCGAGAACCTGCTGCCCGATGTGATCATGCCTCTGGCGCGCGAGGTTCCAGTGCTGCTGCTGGTCCTGGACGGGATGAGCGCTGGAGTTGGTGCCGAGGTCACCGCCAGCATCCTCGCCCGGCCCAGAGAAGGCTGGGCCGAAGCACTGCTGAAGGGGCAGTCGCGCCGCGCCGCTGCGCTCGCCGGGCTGCCTACGCTCACAGAGGTGAGCCGCGCTTCGCTGCTGTGCGGTGAGCTTCGCGTCGGCGACAGGGATGCAGAGCGGAACGGATTCGCTGCCCTCGCCCGTGCACATGGGCTGAAGGAAGCGCCGATCTTCCACAAGGGGCCGCTTGACTCCGCCCGGCCTGGCTACGCGCTGGCGGACGACGTGGCCGCCGCCATCGTGGACGTCACGCGTCACCCTCTGGTTACCTGCGTACTGAACACGGTCGATGACGCGCTCGACCGGTCCGACGCGGCCGGCATCGCGTGGGGCGCGGACACCGTTAAGCACCTGGCCCCGCTGCTGGACCGCGCCCGCCACGCAGGCAGGATCGTGATCCTCACAGCCGACCACGGGCATGTCGTCGAGCGCCGCCAGGGCACCCAGCGACCGCATCCCGCGATGTCGAGCAGCCGTTCCCGGGCCGCAACCACGCCTCCCGGCGACGGTGAGGTGCTGGTCAGCGGAGGGCGGGTGCTGCTACACGATGGGACTGCCGTGCTGGCCGTGAACGAGAACCTGCGGTACGGCCCGCTGAAGTCCGGATACCACGGCGGCGCGTCCCCCGCCGAAGTCGTAGTCCCGGTCACTGTCCTAGTCCCCGGTGCTGTCCCCGCAGACTCGGACCTGAGGCTTGCCCCGCCGCAAGAACCATCGTGGTGGACCG
>Ga0066797_1000198_pt1 | contig 18127 bp, 22 predicted proteins | sample PersoiDNA2013193_FD_76335 | JGI IMG/M metagenome (GOLD analysis project Ga0066797, IMG submission 76335) | Permafrost soil microbial communities from the Arctic, to analyse light accelerated degradation of dissolved organic matter (DOM) -... | ecosystem: Environmental > Terrestrial > Soil >... | reverse complement strand
GGCAGGGCGCGTAGCCCCCGGCGTCTCCGCCCCCCGACCACTGGCCCCCCAGGTCGGCCGCGAACCGTGGGTAGGCGTCGGCCCACCGCTCGACCCCGATCGCCAGGTGGTCGAACACGATCGATGCGGCCATCGCCTCTCCTGCCATGACGCGATTGATAAATAAGTTAGAATTTGATTCTATCTAGCGGAGTGGAGCCCGGAGCTAGGAGGCAGCATCATGACGATGCCAGCAGGGATCCCGATTGTCGACACGATGATCGGGTTCCCCCGCGAGGGATTCGGCCAGTACGACTTCATCCGCAAGCAGACGAAGGACAAGGGCTCTCTTGAGGAGATGCAGTTCCCCGCCGAGTACATGTTCAAGAACGTGCCCAAGGACCTGCCCACCTCGGACCCCGTTTCCGTGACGCTGCACGAGATGGACCGCTTCGGCATCGCGACGGGCCTGATCGGCGTCGCCGACGATATCTCACGGCTCGCCCTGAAGAAGCATCCGGACCGGTTCATCCCCGCGGGCAGCATCGACGACCCGAACGACGTGACCGGCACCGTCCGCGCCATGCGGCGCCAGTACGAGGAGTTCGGCATCAGGGCAGTCGGTGCCTTCCCCGCCGGGACCTTCCCGCAGGTGGCGATCGACGACCAGAAGATGTATCCCGTCTACCAGACCTGCGTGGACCTCGGCATCCCGGTCTTCTGCACCGCGGGAGTCCCTGGCCCCCGGCTGAAGTACTCCGTCCAGGAGGTCTCCAGGATCGACGCGGTCATGTATGACTTCCCCGAGCTTGTCTTCGTCACCAGGCACGGCTGCGAGCCGTGGCAGGAGCTGGCCGTCAAGCTGATGCTGAAGTGGCCGAACCTGTACTACTCGACATCGGCGTTCGCGCCGAAGTACTACCCGCAGGAGATCATCGGCTACGCGAACACCCGGGGCGCTGACAAGATCATCTATGGCGGTTACTTCCCGATGGGGCTCTCGCTTGAGCGCATCTTCTCCGATATGCCGCGGGTGCCGTTCAAGGACGAGGTCTGGCCGAAGTTCCTGAGCCAGAACGCCCGTCACGTGCTCAAGCTGGATAAGTAGACGGAGACGTCCATGGGGATCGCGATCACGCAGGAGCAGCGGGACCTGGCCGAATCGGTCAGGGAGTTCACCGCACGGCACGCGCCAAGCGCGCGGACGCGCGCCGGGCTCGCGGACCTGTCGGCTGGCCTGCTCCCCGCCGTCTGGGAGGCGGTGAAGGCACAGGGCTACCTCGGCATTCACCTGCCCGAGTCCGCGGGCGGCGACGGCGGAGGTATCACCGAACTCGCCGTGCTGCTCGAGGAGACGGCGCGTGGATTGCTGCCAGGACCGCTGCTGCCTACCGTGGTGACCAGCCTGGCGGTCGCCAGGTTCGGCCCGGCTGAGCTGCTGCCCGCCTTCGCCGGCGGCGCGACCGCGGGATGCGTGACCACGCCCGAGGGCCTGCGCGCGACCCGCACCGGCGCCGGCTGGCAGGTAAGCGGCACGAGCGCGCCCGCGCTCGGGGCGCTGAGCGGGCAGTTCCTGCTGCTCGGCGCGAATACCCAGGAAGGGGATACCGCCGGCGGTATCATCTGGTTTGTCACCCCCGGCGACCCGTCCGGCACGCTGAAGGCAGAGCGGGCCGACGGCGTCGACCTCACCAGGGACATCGGCATCGTGACGCTCGCCGGGCACCTCGTACCCGACGACCACGTTCTCGCCGCCGGCCCGGATGAGGTGCGTTCGCTGATGGCGGTGCTCTTCGCCGCCGAGGCCGTGGGCGTCGCGCGCTGGTGCCAGCAGGCGGGCCTGGACTACGTCAAGGTACGCGAGCAGTTCGGCCGCCCGGTGGGGTCCTTCCAGGCCATCAAGCACAAGTGCGCCCGGCTGTTCGCCACCCTCGAACTGCTGACCGCCGCGGCCTGGGACGCCGCGAGCGCCGCTGGCCAGGACCGGGATCAGGCCGCCTTCGCGGCCGCGGCCGCCGCCGTCACCTGCCTGCCCGCCGCCGTAGACCTCGGCCTTGAGACGGTGACCCTCTTCGGCGGTATCGGCTATACCTGGGAGCACGACGTCCACCTGTACTGGCGGCGGGCCATCTCGCTCGCCAGCCTCCTTGGCCCCGCGTCGGCCTGGGAACAGCGGCTCGGCGAGCTCGGGGCCGCCACCACCCGGATCAGGGACCTTCAGCTGGACGAGGAACCCGCCGGCCTGCGCGCCCAGGTGGCCGCCGAACTGGCCGCCATCAAGGCCGCGCCGGAAGGCGAGCGCCGCCGGCTGCTCGCGGAGGCCGGCCTCGTCGGCCCGCACTATCCGCGTCCCTACGGCCTGGCGGCCGACGCCGCCTCGCAGGTGATCATCAGCCAGGAGTTCCAGCGGGCGGCGATGACGCAGCCGAGCACCGTGGTCGGCGAATGGGCGCTGCCGACCATCCTCGCGCACGGCACAGACGAGCAGCGGGAGCGGTTCGCCATGCCCACGCTGCGCGGAGACATCATCTGGTGCCAGCTCTTCAGCGAACCGGGCGCCGGCTCCGACCTCGCCTCCCTGACGACAAAGGCGATTATGCGGAACGGACGGTGGTTGCTCAATGGCCAGAAGGTGTGGACGTCAAGCGCGCAGGACGCGCACTGGGCGATCTGCCTGGCCCGCACCGACCCGCAGGCGCCGAAGCACAAGGGCATCAGCTACTTCCTCGTCGACATGCACTCTCCCGGGGTGACGGTGCGGCCGCTGCGGGAGGCCAACGGCGGTCACCTGTTCAACGAGGTCTTCCTCGACGGCGTCGAGGTTCCCGGTGACCTGCTCATCGGCGCTCCAGGCGACGGCTGGCGGCTGGCCCGCACCACCCTGGGCAACGAGCGGGTGAGCATCGGTTCTGGTATGTCAGGCCGGCCATCGGAGCCGCCCGCCCATATCGCGCAGCGGCTCGGAGCGTCGGGCCCCGCGGTCACCCGCGACGTCGGCAGGCTGACCGCGTGGCTGAACGCCTCAGAGGCCCTCGCGCGGCGGGGGCTGCTCCAGCGACTCGGCGGCACTCAGCCAGGGGCGGAGGCGAGTGTGCTCAAGCTGATGTCGTCGCTGATCACGGCCGATGTCAAGCGCACGGCGCTGTCCTGGGCCGGACCCGCGGGCGCGGTACTTAACGGCGCGATACTTGACGACGCGAGCAGCCCCGCGCAGGCCTACCTGTCGGTGCCGCCGACGCTGATCGGCGGCGGTACCTCGGAGATCCAGCTCAACGTCATCGCCGAGCACGTGCTCGGCCTTCCCCGGGGCTGACCGTGACGGCAGCACGGGGCCGAACTGCTCCTCGTCCGCGACCGCGGCACAACGCAAAGCAGCCACTCTCATCAGGCCATGACCTCGCGCCTGCTGATCCGCCAGCCCTGGCCGGTCCTGATGAGCTCATCCCGGTAGGTCCCTGCGACGGTGATCGCGGTGCCGGCCAGGAACGCGAAGAACGAGACCGTTCGCGCGCTGTCGCCTGATACCTCGACGAGCAAGGGGATCACCAGGTGGCGTGTTCCCGTGCCTGGCCCGCTTGTGCCGTCCGCGCGCCGGCCGGCCGCGGCGGCGACGATCTCGTCCGCGCCCGCCTGCTCGATCGTCCCCATCCGCCAGGTCGCGTCGGACGCGTGCAGCGGTGGGTCGCCGAGACCCTCGGGATGCGCATGGCGACGGATATCTTCCGCAGCAGGGCTCCCGGCCTGCGCTAGCCAAGTGCCGACCGGTAGGGCCTCGGCTCGCGCCGCAGCCACTGCCAGAAGGTTCTGTGCGGTGGCCGTGCGATGATCCTGCCGCTGCGGACGCGCCCGGAGACCTCGATCCGGAGAATTTCGGTGACCTGCGGTCCCCACGGCGAGCTGGCCTTGACGCGTCCGCTGCTCACCGCCACCTCGTCGGCGTCCACCACGATGCCGGGCCTGGTTACCAGGGTCAGGCGCCCGCTGCGCACGTCAGCGTCGATCCGCAGCGTCCTGCCGGTGATGATCGCTTCCGTGAAGTCCAGCTTCACGCCCCCGCTTGTCACGGCCACCTCGATGCGCTGCGGGACGACCCACCGGCCATCACGCTTGGCGCGGCCGCTGCCGCACTGGATCCTGGCCAGGTCCTTAGGCTGGACGGGGCCGCCTGGCACGGCCAGGCCGCCTGCCCCCGCGGCCGGCAGGTCCGCGGTGAGCGGCGCGAGCTCGCTGTAGGTGCGGGCGGACAGCGCCTGCTCCAGGCGCTCGTCGAGCTCGGCTGCTGTCAGCCTGCCGTCACCGGCCGCAGTCTGAAGCTGCTCGACGACGGCATCCCGATCCTCGTGCGAGGCACGCAGCCCACCGTCGGGTACGGGCCGCCCGCCTGGTCCCGCCGGGGACACCTCACCTGTCATGACCCATACTTTAAGGCCGCCGTCCCGCGCTCGGCCACCGGCTCTTCCGGTCACGCGCCCGGTTCCGCCGCCAGGCGGGCTGCCTGGGTGGTCAGGTAGTGCCGTTCGCGGAGGTTGGTGGCACCGGCGACGGACCGGTTCAGCGTCACCATCGGGTTTCCCGTCCTGGCTTCAAGCAGGTCGTAGAGGGTCAGGATCTGGGGCCAGTCGGTAGCGGCGTAAGAGGCGGCCTGGTCCTCACACCTCAGGGTCGGGTGCGCTGAGGACCTGGCGTACCTCGATGGGCTGGCGGATCGCCACCCCGCCAGGACCTGGCGCGGCCGAGGCCTGGGCGGCGATCTCGATGGCCCGCGCGGCAGTGTCGACATCCACCAGCCGGTAACCGGCGAGCAGTTCCTTGGTTTCAGGGAACGGGCCATCGGTGACCACAGGGGCACCGCTGCCGTCCCAGACCACGAACTTGGCCAGTTCTGGTCCGGCCAGGCCCTGCGCGTCGACCAGTTCACCCCGCTGGGCGAGCTCGGAGTTCAGCGCCTGCTGAAACTCGACGTGGGCCTTGATCTCCCCTGGGCTCCACTCAGGCATCGGGGCGCAGTCCGACTCGACCGCCCCGTAGTTCTGCAGCAGCATGAACCTCATAGCCCTATCCTTCCCGGTCAGACGGCGCCACGCGGCGCCGCTCACCCGAAAGTCACACCTGCGAGCGTTTCCTCGACATCAGCCGCCAAGTATTTTTGCCAGGTCTGGTGCCCGTGCAGGATGGTGGGATGGAAACTGAGCTGTCGACCATGCTGACCCGCCGCACCATGCGAGCCGGGACCGCCCCGAGATACGCAGCCTCAGGAAAGCCGTGGCCAGCCAGGGCTACCGCCCTGATTTCCTGCGTAAGCACGGTGCCGCGGATGGGCGCTTCTACTACCAGCAGGGCACGGACGCCATCATTGTCGGCATCGGCGGCGACGGCCTGCACGGCCCAGACGAGTACGCCGACACGACGACCATCACCCCGTACTACCAGGCGCTCAAGGACTTCCTCGGCAACCCGGCCTGCCCGTGAAGGCGGGCGGAGCGCGGGAGCCGTGGAAGGCGCTCAGCATCGGTTGTCCCGTGCGGGGCTGCCGGGCGGGCTGGCTAACGTGCCGGCGAGTCGTAGCGGGGGCGGGTCTCGAGGAGGCCGGTGAGGTCATCGCCGGGCCGCACGCGGCTGCCAACGGCAGGCTAAACGCACGACCGCCCGTACGCGACCCTTTTACCCGGAGTGTCCGGCGCACTGCCGGGGCAGGGGTGGCCTGGCCCGGGTGGGGTGGATAGGCTTTCGCGGTGCATACGATCGGGCTGGTCCTGCATCCGCAGCGTGATTCGGCCGAGGCGGTCGGGGCAGTGCTTGGGTGGGCCGCCGGCAACGGGGCCGAGGTCCTGGGCATCGGCGATGAGATCAGGCGGCTGGACTGCGCGGCGACCGCGGTCTCGGCCAGGGAGCTGGGGCGCCGGTGTGACCTGCTGGTCAGCCTTGGCGGGGACGGGACGATGCTGCGGGCGATGCGGCTGGCCGACGGGCACCGTGCCCCGGTCCTCGGGGTCAACCTCGGCAAGCTCGGCTTTCTCGCCGAGGTCGACGTGCCCGACCTGCCCAGGGCGCTGTCGGCCATCGACCGCCAGGACTTCACCGTCGAGCCTCGCCTGGCCATCGACGCGATGATCGGCTCGGTGGCCGTCACCGCCTTCAACGACGTGGCCGCGGTCCGCGTCCCGGGGCAGGGGAGCGCCGTCGTGGCGGTCCGCGTCGCCGGGCAGCCATTCGTCAGCTACGCGGCCGACGCGGTGATCGTGGCCACGCCCGCCGGCTCCACCGCCTACAGCTTCTCGGCGGGTGGCCCGATCATGAGCCCTTCGGTCGAGGCGCTGCTGGTCACGCCCGCCGCGCCGCACTCGGCGTATAACCGCGGAGTCGTGCTGTCGGTCACCGACACCGTCACGCTTGAGCTGCTGCCGTCAAGCGGGCGGCTGGCCATCGAGGTTGACGGGCGCGTCTCGTGCTACGCGGACGCCGGGCAGTGCATCGAGCTGCGGTCACGGCCCGGGGGCGCCCGCGTGGTCAGGCTCGGGCAGACCACCTTCTACCAGCGTGCCCGCCGCAAACTGCGGATCACCGACTCCGCGGAGATACCGGCACCACTGCCCGGCAGCGGCCCGGATGAATAGCCGGGGCACTGCAGTCCTGGTCCCGCCCGCGGAAGGCCAGACCGTGACCGGACCAGCGTTACCGGGTTGGTCATCCCAGGCGGGCGATGGTGTCCATCGCCTGGCAGCCGCACGGATTCATCGGTCGCGGTCCGGCATGGGCTCGGCTAGCGCCGCTCGCGAGGAGGGCGCAGGGAAAGGGTCGGCGAAGTACTGGGTCTCGTGCGTTACCAGGTCGTCGCTGAGCTCCATGACGCTCACTGAGTAGGTGGGCGCGCCGTCGTAGGTGATCACGCACTCGCTTACCCACAGGTCGCCGCCGCCACGGATCCGTAGGATGGTGAAGTGGCGCTCGGCCGGGTGCCCGCCGCGTTGCGCCCCAAGCAACCGCTCGACGGCAGTGCGGTGGTAGGCGTAGTTGGTGTGCAGCCGGATCCACCCGTCCCGCGCCTGGTAATTTCCGGCGATCGGGTCCCAGATGTCCGGGAGTTCCCACCCCACCGGGGAGAACCGCGCCTCGGCGGCGAAGGCCGCGCAAGCCTGGCGGCTGTCCACCGTGACAGGCGCCGGTCGCGTGTCGTTCCTGCCCGCGGGGAATTCGGCGGCGGCGAGCGTCGCGGCCGCCACAGAGGCCGTTGCAAGCCCGGTCACGTCGAAGTGCGACGGCAGCACCGCACGTGGCCCGCTAGCGGTGAGAACGCCGAGGAAATCGGCGGCCCCGCCAACCTCGTTCCAGACTCGCGCGGCGACGTCACTGAGCTCTTCTGCCCGCGTCATGACACGATTCTCGTTCCTCATTCTTTATGCGGAGGCCCCCACCCTGGATGGGAGGCGGCGCGAGGGCAAGTCGACGACGATGCGCCTCATTCTCGGCCTGGACGCCCCCACCTCGGGTGACGTGCGGGTCAACGGCCATCGCTACGCCGACCTCCCGGCACCGCTCGGCGAGGTCGGCGCCCTCCTCGAAGCCCGGGCCGTCCACACCGGGCGCTCGGCCCGCAACCATCTCCTGTCCCTCGCCGTCACGCACGGCATCGGGGCCCGTCGGGTGGATCAGGTCCTGGACCTGGTGGGCCTGAGAGACGTGGCGGGCCAGCGGGTGCGCGGTTTCTCCCTGGGCATGGGGCAACGGCTGGGGATCGCCTCGGCGCTGCTCGGCGATCCGGGCACGGTGATCCTCGACGAGCCGATCAACGGCCTTGACCCCGAGGGCGTGCGCTGGGTCCGCAACCTGCTCAAGGCGCTGGCCGCCGAGGGCCGGACGGTGTTCCTTTCCAGTCACGTGATGAGCGAGCTTGCCCTGACCGCCGAGCACGTCATCGTGGTGGGCAAGGGCCGGCTGATCGCCGATATCGACGTGGCCGACCTGGTGGCGGGCGCGTCGGCCAACGCCGTGCGGGTCCGCTCACCGGAGGCGTCGCAGCTCCGCCGCCTCCTGGCCGGACCCGGCATCTCGGTGACCGAGGTCGAAGCGGGAGTGCTGCGGGTGCGCGGCCTCGATCCCGCCCGCATCGGCGCCGTGGCCCGCGGCCATCAGCTGGCCATCCACGAACTGGCATTGGAACAGGCGTCGCTCGAAGAGGCCTTCATGGAGATGACGGCCGGCGCCGTCGAATACCATGCCGCCGCCCATGACCACGCCACCGCCCATGAAGGGAGCAAGAGATGGTCAAGCCGGTCACCCAAGGCCAGGTAATCCGCTCCGAGTGGATCAAGCGTGTCAACCTCGCCGAGCTCACCGTCGGGTCGCTCGGGGTGCTCGTCGCCACCGGGGAGTACGCCACCGGGCTGATCAGGGCAACCTTCGCGGCGGTCCCGCGCAGGCTCCCGGTGCTGGTGGCCAAGGCGGCCGTCCTCGCCGCGGTGACCTTCACGGTGTGCCTGATGGCGGTGCTCATCGCCGTCGCGGGCGGCCAGGCCCTGCTCGGCCCGCACGGGATCTCCCTCGGCCACCCAGAAGCGGTGCGGGCGGTGTTCGGCGCCACCCTCTACCTCACCGTGGTCGCGGTGCTCGGTATCGGGCTTGGCTTCCTGATCCGCTCTACCGCCGGCGGCATCGCGACCCTGATAGCCGTGCTGTTCGTTCTTCCGGTCATCGTGTCGGTGCTTCCCGCAAGCGTGAGCAGCGGTTTCGGGCGTTACCTGCCGAGCACGGCCGGACGGGCGCTGTTCACAATGAACGCGGGCGACGCCATGCTGTCACCATGGGCCGGGTTCGTGATCTTCCTTCTCTACGCCGTGATCGTGCTGGCCGCCGCCGCGCTGGCCGTGCGCCGGCGGGACGCGTAATTACCGTGCTCGGGCGCTGGGCTCAGCGGTGGAGCGAGTGGCTGGCGGCTAGCCCGGGCAACGTCGGCACCGCCCCCGCCGCTGGCCGGATCGAGACCGCTTACCGGAACGCGGCGGCCTGGATCAGGCGGCACGCCACGGCGGTGGGCGATACCTGGCTGGCGGTGGCGCTCGCCCAGTGGATCGTCAACGTGCGGTCGGCGGCGGACGTGACCCTGCTTGTCTACCTCTACACCGTCGCCAACCGGTACCCGGTGCGGGCGGGGATCCTGGCCGCCGCCGTGGTCGAGGTTGGCGCGGTCCTGGCGGCCATCCGCTGGCCATTGACCCGGCTGTGGCTCGAGGCGTTTCTCCTCTTGTCAGGTCCGGTGCTGGCCAGCCTGTTCCTCGGCATGAGCGTGCGGCACTGGCGGAACTCCCTCAGTGCTCTCACCGAGCGGGCCGAGCAACTGGAGCGGGAACGCGACCAGCAGGCCAGGATCGCCGCCGCCGCTGAGCGCACCCGTATCGCCAGGGAGATGCATGACGTCGTCGCGCACAGCCTCTCGGTCATGGTGACCCTGTCCGAGGGAGCCGTCCTCAAGCAGGCGGCCGAACCGGAACGGGCCAACCTGGCCATGCGCCAGGTGTCGGCCACCGGCCACCAGGCCCTCGACGAGATGCGCCGCCTGCTCGGCGTGCTGCGCACCGAGGACGCCCACGAGATCCGTCAGCCGCAGCCAGGCATGGCCCAGCTTGACGGACTGTTCGACCAGGTCCGCGCCACCGGCCTGGCCGCCGAGCTGACCGTCAGCGGCGCGCCCGCTGCCATGGCGCCCGGGGCGGAGCTGACGGTGTACCGCATCGTGCAGGAAGCCCTGACCAATACCCTCAAGCACGCGGCAGGCCCGAGCCGGATCCGCGTCGCCATCGCTTATCTGCCCGACTCGGTAACGGTGGACGTGCACGACGACGGCGCACGCCGCCACGTTCGGCCGGCGGGCAGGACGACGGCGGGGCACGGATTGACCGGCATGCGGGAACGAGCCGCCGTCTACGGTGGCGTGGTGAGCGCCGGCCCCGGCCCCGCGGGCGGCTGGCATATCCACGCTCGCCTGCCCGTGGGAGAGTGTGTGCGGTGACCATCCGCCTCCTGCTGGCCGACGACCAGCCCCTCATGCGGACCGGGTTCCGTATGATCCTGGAAGAGACCGATGACATCGACATCGTGGGAGAAGCGCAGGACGGGGCCGAGGCGATCCGCCTGGCGGGAGAGCTGAACCCCGACGTGATCTTGATGGACGTCCGGATGCCCGGGGTCGACGGGATCAAGGCCACCAGGCAGATCGTGGCCCGCAACGGAGCGGCGCGGGTACTCATCTTGACCACGTTCGACCTGGACGAGTACGCCTTCTCCGCCCTGCGCGCCGGGGCCAGCGGCTTCGTGCTCAAGGACGTTCCCGTCGACGAGCTCGCCAGGGCCATCCGCTCGGTGGCCAGCGGCGACGCCGTAGTGTCGCCGCGGATCACCCGCCGGCTCCTCGATATCTACGCCACCCAACTGCCGGACCTATCTGGCGACACCTCGGGCCCGGTGCACGCCGCCCTCGACCAGCTCACCCCGCGCGAGCAGAAGGTGCTGCTAGAGGTGGCAAGTGGCCTGTCCAACACCGAGATCGCCGAGAAGCTGATCGTGTCGGAAGCCACGGTGAAAAGCCACGTGGGCAGCATCCTGGCCAAGCTCAACCTGCGCAACCGGGTGCAGGCCGTCATCTTCGCCTACGACGTGGGCCTGGTTCGCTAGCCATCTTCAGGCACGGTCGACGGGAGCGCGATCGGGACGCATAGGCCGAAAGCGCAGCAAAACAGGAACCGGCAGCTATCGCGTGCCGACGGCCGCCCGTGGATCACACGAGCTTGGGCCCGGTCTCCCTGAGGGCGTGCCAGTCGTCGACGTCGATTCCCTTGTTGGTGATGTAGCCGGTGTGTTCCAGGTGAAACAGGTGAGAGTAGGCCTCGCCGATCGCGAACCTGCGCTGGATGCCAAGCATCTGGCTCCAGGGACGGCTCCAGTGCAGCACCTCCGCCACCTGAACCGAGGTCATGCCTGGCGCGGTGCGCAGCCCGGTCATGACCTCGCCGAGGCGCGCCTCATGGTGCAGGCGCAGGCCCTGAACGCGCTCGGCGAGCCCGATGAACCGGTATTCGTGGGCCGGCAGGACCTCTCCCGCGGCATGCAGCGCCGTGGCCCGATCGGCAAGGGCGGACAGCGAGCCGAGGTACTGGCCGAGCATGTCCCCGGTCTCATGGGGGGCCGGGCTGATGTTGGGCGTGATCCGCGGCAGGATGTGATCGCCGGTCAGCACCACGTCACGGACGTCATCTGCGAAGCACACGTGGCCGGGGGTGTGCCCAGGTGTCCATACGGAGATCAGGCTCGTGCCGGGGCCGAGCGGCCGCTCTCCGTCGACAAGGAACCGGTCAGGCACCAGCGAGAAGTCGGCGAGTTCGGGGGAGTCGCTCTGGCCGGCGGGGTCGTTCTGGCCGATAACGCGGAAGTCGTCGGCCTGGCCGCCGCGCTTGCGCAGCCACTCGGCGCTTGCCCGCCTAAAGGCCGCGAAGCTCTCGTACTGATTCCGCTCGCCGGTGTCGGCCTCGTGCATGGCCACCCACGCCCCGGTGCGCTCCCTGATCCGCCGTGCGAGGCCCATGTGGTCCCCGTGCCCGTGCGTGATGAGCACCGCCTTGACGTCATCGATATCCCACCCGGCCTGCCCGAGCCCGGACACGAGCCCATCCCATGCCTGCTCGGCTGGCCACCCGGTGTCGACGAGCGCGACGCCCCCCGCGTACTCGATGGCGTAGGACAGCACGTAGCGGAGCGGGCTGTTAGGGAATGGCGTAGGGATGGACCAGAGCCCAGGCCGGACGTTCTCGACCGGTGGCAGGACGCGATCGAGCCACGCCTGCCGCTGCAGAGTCCCGCTTACCACGATCCCCGCGGGTACCTCGCTCACCTGGCGACCGCGGCATTGCCCCGAACGAGTCCGGCGACCACCGCGGCCACCTCCGAACCGGGAGGGAGCAGGCGCAGACCGGGGGAGTCGGTAATAAGCACGGGGTATTTCTCCAATGGTCCTTCGGCGACGAGGAAGGCGTCGACTGGTCGGCCGAGCCGCGGCGGGTGATGCGCGGCAAGCACCGATGCCGCCGCCCAGCTCCCAGGCTCCGCCCATACCAGGATAACGTCTGGCGATTTGTCGGTGTCGGCCGCGTGCGCCTCCATCGGGACGGCGCTGGTCACGGGGGGTTTCGCGCCGTGGAGGAGGAGGATCCGCGCGTCGGGAGCGGCCGTCGCGGCTACCTTCGCGGTCGCGTCAAGACGGTCGGGTTCCTGGTCAAGGACGAGCACCGGCCGGCGCACCGGTACAGGACTGGCGGACATGACCGGCTCTCCCGGGATACGACGGGTACGGCTACTCCACGGAATACGAGATCGAGCGCCTCTACCCGACGCCCCCATGCTGCTCATCGGCGAGGGCACCGCGGAAATCCAGAAGACGATCATCGGCCGCCGGCTCCTCGAGAAGTATGCGCAAGTAGCGCCTGCTTCGCGATGACGAGCTGCTGGATCTGGCTGGTGCCCTCGTAGATGCGGAACAGCCTGGCGTCCCTGTAGAACCGTTCGACCGGCACGCCCCGCATGTAGCCGGCGCCGCCGTGCACCTGGACCGCCCGGTCGGTGACCCGGCAGACCATCTCGCTGCAGAAGTACTTGGCGCACGACGGCCCGAGGCGCCGGTCGGCACCCGAGTCGAAGTCCGCCGCGGCCGACTGGACGAGCCCCCGGCCCGCGAGCACGTCGGTCTGCGAGTCCGCGATCAGCCCCTGGATCAGCTGGTATTCCGCGATCGGGTGCCCGCCCTGGCGCCGTTCCAGCGCGTAGCCGATGGTCTCGTCGAGCGCGCGCTGCGCCAGGCCGACGCAGAGCGCCGCGATGTGCAGCCGCCCGTGCGCCAGGCACCGCATCGCGGTGACATAGCCCTCCCCGGGAGTACCGATCAGCGCGCCCGCGGGCACCTCGACATCGGAGAAGCCGACATCGGCGGTCCAGGCGCCGTGCTGTCCCATCTTCTCGTCCCGCGGGCCGACCGTGACACCGGGCGTGCCCGCGGGGACGAGCAGCGCCGAGATCTTGCCGCTCGCGTCACCGCCTGAGTGCCTGGCGAACACCATGAACACGTCGGCCACCGGCGCTCAGCGGTACAGGCGCAGCAACGGGACCGTTCAGTGGGATGATGATTTTGATTCTCAGCCGTGCCGTGGAGCCCTGCCGGTGATCACTACTGGCCGAGGCGTCCGTCGATCCGCTCGCGTAGCAGGTCGGCGTGGCCCATGTGGCGAGCGTACTCCTCGATCATTCCGACCAGCACCTCACGCAGTGACATCGACCCTCCGCCGCTGCCGTGCTTATTGAGGGCGTCGTCGCCGGTGATGTCGAGGCTGGGCGCCTCAGCCACGAACCGCGTGGCGAAGTCCGCCTCCGTATGCCATGCGTCCCACGCCTGCGCTACCACCAGTGGGTCGGGAACCGCGCCATCGAAGTCACCGTCACGGTCGGTGTCGGAAGTGAACAACCGGGGCGCGTCCTGGCCGGCCATCAGCACACGAAACGTCGCGCGCTCCACCTCGGCCAGGTGCCGCACCAGGCCGAGGAGCGACATCGTCGACGGCTCGACGGAACGCCGCGCCATCTCCTCCGCGTCAAGGCCTGAGCACTTCATCTCCAGCGTGAGGCGCGCGCAGCGCAGGGCTTCTGCCAGCGTGACGCGCTCGTCGCCCAGCCTCGGCCCGTTCTCGCGCGGGTCGTCGTCGGACGGCTTGCCGTCCGCGGTGAACATGTCGGCTCGCCGGGTCGTGGCCATGGCAGTCATCATGGGCAATGCGATAGCGGCCCGCAAGTGATTTAGAGTCGACAGGCTGGCCGGCCAGCTTTTACGGCCGGTCCGCGACGATGACCATCCTCTTGTGATCGGCGGTCAGCGGCCGCCCGTCCTCGCCGTAGCCGGCCACCCGGTCGCAGGGCACGAACGATCCCGTCAAGGACGGCCCGATTGGCGGTGTCGTCGAAGTACCCGAACGCCGTGGACCAGTTGGCAATCCGATCGAAGCAGCCTGTCCACGGGATCTGGCGCATGTCACCGGCCACGTACTCGACGGTGACCCCTGCGGCGGCCGCGTCGGCGCGGGCCCGGTCAAGGAAGACCGACGAGGAGTCAAGGCCGGTGACCAGGCAACCGCGAGCGGCCAGGCGGTTGGCCAGGTCGCCGTGCCCGCAGGCCAGGTCCAGCACTCTCATGCCAGGCTGCAGGTCCAGCAGCGCTCCCGCTAGGCCCGGCGCCGGCCGCCACCCCCGCGCCGCGCCATCTGGCATCGGCGATCGTCATGAAACCCGGGCTCAGCCAGCCCGGGTCACCGGCGATCGGGTGCCCGGCCGGTTCTGCCGCGCTCTCCGGGCCGGGCACCGTTAACGTTGCCACTACCGGTGATTTCACCAGTACTACTACCGGCCTGTGCTACTGCCTGCTTGGCAAGCCGGTAACGTTCACCTCCGCGGGGGTCACCCTGTACCAGCAGTCGGCTGGTAGCGAGCCGTTCCAGCACTCCGCCGTCTACATCCTCAGGATCACCGTGCCCGCAGCCGAGGCGGCGGCGCTGACGGCGATCACCACGCAGACGTACGACTCCCAGGCCCAGATCGCCATCATCGTCGCCGGCAAGACCTGGGGCGTCCCCTTCACGGAGCAACCACTTACAAACGGGCAGTTCGCCATCCGGGCGCAAGACAGGAATCAGGCCCTCGAGCTCCAGCGCGCACTGCTCCCGCCCGGCTGACCGCAGAGCCCGCGCGTCTCGTCGCGCAGCGGACTGCTCACCGCGCCGGTGGCGGGTCGGTGCAGGCCTCTTCATTCGCTGCGCGGCCTCGCGCTCAGCCACGTGATGCTTGAGACCCTCCCTGACCAGGTAGGTGAGCCGCAGCAGTTCCCCGAACAGCGAAAGCTTCTCGCCGACGCGCTTGGCATGGACCATCCACGCGTGGGGGACAGCGACGTGCCAACGATACCGGCGGAGTTCCCGGCAGCCCGCGAGGTCACCCTGTACGTGCTCGCGGGCGCCGGGCACAATCATAACGTCGAGCCCGGTCGCGAACAGCGCTGGGCCGCGATCATCAGCTGGGCGGGCGTTCTGTCCCGGCGGCGTGCGTGCTCAGGAGGAGCTGCCCCATGGACGGGTTTGAAGTTTCCGAGCGGACCAAGCGCTACCAGGCGGACCTGCTCGCCTTCATGGACGAGTGCGTGTACCCGGCGGAGCCGGTGTACGAGGAGCAGATGCGCTCCTCTGGTGACCCGCACCACCAGCCGCCGATCATCGAGGAACTGAAGGAGCAGGCGCGCAAGCGCGGGCTGTGGAACCTGTTCCATCCTCACCCGGAGTGGGGCCCCGGCCTGAGTAACCTGGAGTACGCGCCGCTGGCCGAGATCATGGGCCGCAGCCACATCGCCCCCGAGGCGTGCAACTGCGCCGCTCCGGACACGGGGAACATGGAGGTGCTCACGCTGTTCGGCAGCGACGAGCACAAGGAGCGCTACCTCAAGCCGCTGCTCGAGGGCACCATCCGGTCGGCGTTCGCGATGACCGAGCCCGCGGTCGCCAGCTCCGACGCGACCAGCATCCAGCTGAGCATGGACCGCGACGGCGATCACTACCTGCTCAACGGCCGCAAGTGGTTCGCCTCCAACATCATGCACAAGAACTGTCGCGTCATGATCGTGATGGGCAAGACCGATCCGGCCGCCCCGACGTACCGCCAGCAGTCGATGATGGTGGTTCCGATCGACGCTCCTGGTGTCACCGTGATCCGCAACCTGCCCGTGTTCGGCTACCAGGACCGGGAGGGGCACGGCGAGGTCGACTTCCATGACGTCCGCGTTCCGGCCAGCGACCTGCTCGCGGGGGAGGGCGAGGGCTTCGCGATCAGCCAGGCCCGGCTCGGCCCTGGCCGGATTCATCACTGCATGCGCGCCATCGGCATGGCCGAACGAGCGCTTGAGCTGCTGTGCCTGCGGGCGCTTTCGCGCGTCACCTTCGGGCAGCCGCTGAGCGAACGGGCGAACATCCAGGACTGGATCGCCGAGGCCCGCATCGACATCGAACGGACACGGCTGCTCGTCCTCAAGGCCGCCTGGATGATGGATACCGTCGGGAACAAGGCGGCGCGCACCGAGATCGCCGCGATCAAGGTGGCCGCGCCGGACATGGCGCTGCGCATCGTCGACCGGGCTATCCAGGTGCACGGCGGTGCCGGGGTGACCGATGACTTCCCGCTTGCCAGCGCCTATGCGCACCTGCGCACGCTGCGGCTCGCCGACGGCCCCGACGAGGTGCACAAGCGGGCGATCGCCAAGCAAGAGCTGCGCAAGTACCGATCGTAGCCAGGCCTGGCGGTGAGCGCGGGGCGTCAGGGGACGCCTCTCGTGCGGTGCCAGAAGCGCGCCGACGCGCCGATCACGAGCGCGTCCGCGCTGAGTTCGGTGGCCACGGCGGCGAGTTCCCAGGCCGGGTGGCCTAGCCGGGTGCGTACGTACACCACGAGCAGCGGTCGCCCCTGCCGCTTCGCCATGCCCGCCGCGTAGGCGATGGCGTTGCGCGCGGAGAGCGAACCGTTGTAGCCGACGATGACGGGATGAAGCGGCCTGGGCGGCACGGGCTCCCGCTGGCGCGCCTCGGCTCGCCGGATGGCGGACTAGGCGGACCTGTCCACCGCGCGCCGCTTCCTTATCGGCTCTTCGCCCAGGGCGCTCATAGGTCGACGAGCCTCGGAGCGCACCGCTCCTTGATCAGCAGGCTTCCCGCCTCGCGCGTCAGTTCCCTGGCGCTGCCGAGCAGGCCGTCAAGGACGAGGGCGCGCCGCACATGGCGGTGCAGGCCATGCTCGGCGGTGAACCCGATCCCGCCGAGTACCTGCTGGCAGTGGCGGGCCGCGGTGAGCGCGGCGTGGCCGGCCGACGCCTTTGCGAGCATCGCGCTGAGGTCCTCGTTCGCCGAGGTGTCCGCGGCGGCCAGCGCGGCCTCGGCGCCCTCGAGCGCGACGAGCGTCTCGGCGAGCCGGTGCCTGACGGCCTGGAAGCCCGCGAGCGGACGGCCGAACTGAACCACGGCGCCTACGGGTACTCCGCGGAGTTCGTCGTCGAGCGGCTGTATCGCGACGCGCCGCTGATGGCCATCGGCGAGGGCACCAACGACATACAGCGGCTGGTCATCGCCCGTTCGCTGATCTCGGGAACGGGTCGCCTCGGCTGGTAAAGAGGCGGGAAAAGCGAACAATCAAAATAGCCCCCTCGCCGGGGCGGACCGTGGCGACTGGAAAAGGAGCAGCCGTGCAGCCCCTGCGTGGCATCGTCGTCGTCGCCGTTGAGCAGGGGTCAGCTCGCCCGCGGTGGCGCCGTACGGCGCCTACCTGACGTCGGACGGCCAGACGCTCGTGCTCGGCACGACGAACGACAGGGAGTGGCGGCGGCTGGCGCTTGACGTGCTCGGGCGGCCCGACCTGGCGGACGATCCCCGCTACGCGACCAACAGCGATCGGGCACGCGAGGCTGAACAAGCCGACCGAGGTACTGAGCCATCCCCAGCTCACGGAGCGGGACAGGTGGCGGGAGATCGGCTCACCCGTGGGCCCGGTGCTCGGGCTGCTCCCGCCGCCCGAGTCACCCGACTGGGACTGGCGCCTCGACCCCATCCCCGCCCTCGGCAGACAGGGCACCGATGACGTGCTTGGCGAGCTGGGGTTCAGCGCGGGTGACCTGGCGGACATGCGGTCGGCTTGTGTGATCGGCGCCGGCCCGCCCCCGGCGTGAGGACGGGCCGCGCGTCTCTGGGTTGGGTCGACGAGTTAGGAACAGGCGGAGCCGAGCGCGCCGATCGCCGAGGTCAGCGTGGTCGTCGCCTGGGACGTGGTCTCCGTCAGGGACTTCTCAAGAGCCGTAATGAACGCGCCGAGGGCGGCCTTGCCGTCGGCCGAGGTCAGCTTGGCCTCGTCGGCGGAGAGCTCGGCCAGGTATGCCTTGATGCCCGCATCGGCCTTGGCCTTCGGCTCGGACTGCAGCGGCACCAGCTTGGCGGCGACTCCGCTGCTGATCGGGTTGATGATCTTGCAGTCCGCCGCCGATACCCCGGTGGCGGCCGAGGTGGCGGGGGCCGATGCGGTCGTCGGGGCGGCCGAGTAG
>Ga0066797_1000196_pt1 | contig 18193 bp, 15 predicted proteins | sample PersoiDNA2013193_FD_76335 | JGI IMG/M metagenome (GOLD analysis project Ga0066797, IMG submission 76335) | Permafrost soil microbial communities from the Arctic, to analyse light accelerated degradation of dissolved organic matter (DOM) -... | ecosystem: Environmental > Terrestrial > Soil >... | reverse complement strand
GGCGATCGGCGCGATGCCGGCAGCCTTGAGCTTGTCGATGGCCGCGTAGAAGTCGTCCATCTTGACCGGGGTCTGGGTGATCCCGGCCTGGGTGAAGAAGGCCTTGTTGTACCAGAAGCCGACGACGCCGAGCGACCAGGGCAGACCGTAGGTCTTGCCGTTGACCTGCCAACCGGCGGCCGAGCCGCCGACCGACGCGATCTCATCCTTCGCGACGTCCGAGATGTCCATCAGCAGGTTGGCCTTGACCTGGTCGGCCATCTCGCCGCCGCCCCACTGCTGGAACAGGTTGGGCGGGTCGTTGGTCTGCAGCGCCGCGGTCAAGCGGGTGCGGAGGTCCTCGCTCTGGAGCGCGGTGATCTCGATCTTCACGTTCGGGTGTGCCGTCTGGTACTCCGTGGCGACGGTCTGCCAGAAGCTCTTCAACGGGTCGTTGTTGCCGTTGTGCCACCAGGTGATGGTCACTGGCTTGTTGGAGCGATGTCAATCGTTATCGATAACGTTTTCGACGCGCTACTGTTGCGGCATGTTCCCGAGCGGACGCGTGACGATCGGCGATGTCGCGCGCACCGCCGGCGTGTCCGTCGCGACCGTATCCAAGGTGATCAACCGGCGACACGGCGTCGCCGCGGCGACCTCGGAACGGGTGCTGGAGGTGGTCGGTCAGCTGGGCTACGAGTCCAGCCTCGTGGCCCGGAGCCTGCGCAGCCTGAGGACGAACGTCATCGGGATCCTCGTTGCCGAGTTCGAGCCGTACAGCACCGAGCTCCTCAAGGGCACTTCGGCCGCAGTCGCGGGCACCGGCTACGAGCTCCTGGCCTACTCGGGCAGCGGGCGCACCGGCGAGAACGCCGGCTGGGAGCGGCGCTACCTGGCGCGACTGGGCGGAACCCTGATCGATGGAGCCATCCTGGTCACACCTACGGTGGTCGATGTCGACCACGACATCCCGATCGTCGCGGTCGACCCACACCTGGGGCCCTCGGCGCTGCCCACCGTCGACTCCGACAGCCTCGGCGGAGCGATCGCCGCAACCGAGTACCTGCTCCGCCTCGGCCACCGGCGCATCGGGTTCCTCGGCGGACGCCCTGACCTGGACTCCGCTCGGTTGCGCGAAGAGGGCTTCCGCTCGGCGATGGCCGCGGCCGGAGTCCCGGTGCACCCCGAGCTGATGCGCGTCGGCGGCTACCGCCCCGAGACAGCCGAGCAGCCGGCCCGTGAGCTCCTCACCCTGGCCGAGCGTCCGACCGCCATCTTCGCCGGGAACGACCTCACGGCCATCGAGACGATGGAGGTGGCCCGGTCGCTCGGGCTGCGCATCCCTGAGGACCTTTCGGTGATCGGGTTCGACAACGTGCCGGAGTCCGCCCTGGCCAACCCGCCGCTGACCACGATCCAGCAGCCCATCCAGCAGATGGGCGCCGAGGCTGTCCGGATGCTGATCGACCTGATCGACGGCACCGAGCGCGCGCCGCACTTGCGTCTGCCGACGTCGCTGGTCGAGCGGAGCTCCTGCCGCGCCCTGTGAGTGCGCCGCCGGGGCGCCGCAGGGGGCAGGTCAGCAGCGCTTCAGGCCCGCCGCGGAGGGTTCAGGTCCGCGCGATCACGTTCAGCAACGGGTCTCCGGCCTCAAATCGCGCGATCTGCTCGCGCAGCAACCGGAGCAGTCGGGGATCCGTCGCGCGAGTGTTCCCCGCGACGTGCGGGGTGATGATGACGCCCGGCGCGTGCCACAGCGGGTGATCCGCCGGCAAGGGCTCGGGTTCGGTCACATCCAGCGCCGCACGCAACCGACCGGTGCTCACCTCCGCGAGCAGCGCGTCGGTGTCCACGATCTTGCCGCGGGCCATGTTGACGAGCAGCGCGCCGTCGCGCATCCGGGCCAGGAACGCGGCGTCCACCATGCCGTGGGTCTTCTCGGTGAGCGGTGTGATGAGAATGACCACGTCGACCGTGGGCAGCAGCCCCGGCAACTCGTCCATGCCGTGTACAACGACGCCGTCCTCCACCCGCGCAGTGCGCGCTACCGCGACCACCTCGACCTCGAAGGGCTCCAAGCGACGAGCGATCGCCTTGCCGATCGAGCCGTAGCCGAGCACCATCACCCGTCGGTCGGCGAGCGACTCGAGCGTCTTCCCCGCCCACCGGCCGTCGAGCTGGTCGCGCACCGCCACGTCGATGCCACGCTGCGAGGCGAGCACCAGGCCGATCGCGAGCTCCGCCGTGCCTGCGTCGTGCACGCCGCGCGCGTTGCACACGATCACGCCGGGCGGCACGTGCGGGAGCGCGTGCTCGTAGCCGGCGCTCGGCAGCTGAACGAGTCTTAGCCGGGGCAGGGCCCGCAACCGGGCGAGGATCCCCGAGTCGGCCATGTAGTACGGCACCACGACCACGTCGACCTCGGCCGCGACGTCGGCGGCGAGCGGCTCGGTGAGACCCCACTCGACCACCCGCACGCGGGCTGGGTCCGCGCCCAGAGAGTCGACGAGGCGCCGGTACGGCAGAGTAATAGTGAGCATGCGGCCATTCTGGTCCGCCCGGACACCGCAGCGGGCGCGAATCGCTCCCCGGACCGAGGTCGTCACCAGAGCGAGACGCGCCCGAGGAACGCTGGCTCGTGGACGGCGGGCCCGCCCTAATCACCTTCGTGAACCGACGGCGGGCTGCTCGGGTCCGCCGCGGGGCCTTTCTCAGCCCTCGAGGCCGAACTGCTTCAGCACGAGCTCGCGCACCCGGGCGGCGTCGGCCTGCCCGCGGGTCGCCTTCATCACGGCGCCGACGATCGCACCGGCGGCCTGCGCCTTGCCGTCGCGGATCTTCGCCGCAACATCCGGTTGCGCGGTGAGAGCCTCGTCGATCGCGGCGAGCAGAGCCCCGTCGTCGGAGACCACCTCGAGGCCGCGCGCGGCGACGACCTCGCCCGGCGAGCCCTCCCCCGCGAGCACGCCCTCGATCACCTGGCGGGCCAGCTGGTCGTTGACCCGACCCGAGTCGACCAGCCCTTGGAGCTCGGCCACCTGGTCGGGCGTCACCGCGAGGTCCGCGAGCTCGACGCCGTCGTTGTTGGCGGTCCGGGCCAGCTCGCCCATCCACCACTTCCGCGCCGACGCCGGGGTCGCGCCAGCCGCGACGGTCGCCTCGATGAGCTCGGCGGCGGCCGCGTTGACGACGTCGCGCATCTCCAGGTCCGAGTAGCCCCAAGACTCCTGCAGGCGGTGACGGCGCAGCGCCGGCGACTCCGGCAGGGTCGCCCGGAGCTCCTCGATCCACTCCTTGCTCGGCGCGACCGGCAGCAGGTCCGGCTCCGGGAAGTAGCGGTAGTCCTCCGCCTCCTCCTTGGAGCGCCCCGGCGTCGTCATCGCGGTGTCCTCGTGCCAGTGCCGCGTCTCCTGGGTGACCGAACCACCCGAGGCCAGCAGGGCGGCCTGGCGACCCACCTCGTGCCGGATCGACCGTTCGACCGCCCGCAGCGAGTTCACGTTCTTGGTCTCCGAGCGCTTGCCGAGCGGGACCGCGTTCTGGTCCTCGCCGTCGGCCACCTTGCGACGAAGCGAGAGGTTCACGTCCGCGCGCAGCGAGCCCTGCTCCATCCGCACGTCCGAGATGCCCAGCGCCTTGGCCAGATCACGGACGGTCGCGACGTACGCACGCGCCACCTCCGGGGTCCGCGCCCCCATGCCGAGCACCGGCCGGGTGACGATCTCGACCAGGGGGATGCCGCCGCGGTTGTAGTCGACCAGCGAGTACTCCGCGCCCTGGATGCGCCCGGTCGCGCCGCCGACGTGCACGTTCTTGCCGGCGTCCTCCTCCATGTGCGCGCGCTCGATCTCGACCCGCACGACCGTGCCGTCGTCGAGCTCGACGTCGAGATAGCCGTCGAAGGCGATCGGCTCGTCGTACTGGGAGATCTGGTAGTCCTTCGGCACGTCCGGGTAGAAGTAGTTCTTCCGGGCAAAGCGCGAGCTCGGCGCGATCGAGCAGTTGAGGGCCAGGCCCAAGCGGATCGCCGACTCGATCGCCTTGGCGTTGACCACCGGCAGCGCACCGGGCAGGCCGAGGCAGACCGGGCAGACCTGGGAGTTCGGCTCCGCGCCGAAGTCCGTCGGGCAACCGCAGAACATCTTGGTGTTGGTGTTCAGCTCGACGTGGACCTCGATGCCGAAGGCCGGATCGAATTGCTCCAGGGCCTGGTCGAAGTCCATCAGCTCGACCTCGTGGTTGCTCATCGAGCCACCTCGGTCAGGTTCGGGACACGCGAGAGCAAGGGGCCGCCCCAGCGGGACTCGAGCGCCGTCTCGAGGGCCGCGCCGACCAGGTACAGCCGGTCGTCCGCCCGGGCTGGAGCGAGGATCTGGAAGCCGACCGGCAGCCCGTCCTCGGCCAGACCGGCCGGCAGCGACATGCCCGGCACCCCGGCCAGGTTCGCCGGGATCGTCGCGACATCGTTGAGGTACATCGCGAGCGGGTCGTCGAGCTTCTCGCCGAGCCGGAAGGCGGTGGTCGGGGCGGTCGGTGAGACGAGGACGTCCACCTGGGTGAAAGCGGCGTCGAAGTCGCGCTGGATGAGCGTGCGGACCTTCTGCGCGCTCCCGTAGTACGCGTCGTAGTAGCCCGCGGACAGGGCGTAGGTGCCGAGGATGATGCGGCGCTTGACCTCGTCGCCGAAGCCGACCGCGCGGGTGGCGCCCATCACGCGCTCGACCGTGCCGGCACCGTCGTCGACGCGAAGCCCGTAGCGCATGGCGTCGAACCTCGCGAGGTTCGAGGAGGCCTCGCTCGGCAGGATCAGGTAGTAGGCCGCGAGTGCGTAGGGGAAGTTCGGGCAGGAGACCTCGACGATCTCGGCGCCCGAGGCGCGCAGGAGGTCGAGGGACTCCTCGAAGCGCGTGCGCACCCCGTCCTGGTAGCCCTCGCCGGAGAGCTCGCGGACCACGCCGATCCGCACGCCGGTCAGATCACCGGTCGCGCCTAGTCGCGCCGCGCCGACGATGTCGGGCATCGGCTCGGCCAGCGAGGTCGAGTCGGCCGGGTCGTGGCCGCCGATGACCTCGTGCAGCAGGGCGGTGTCGAGGACGGTCCGCGCGCACGGGCCGACCTGGTCGAGGGACGAGGCGAGGGCGATCACGCCGTAGCGCGACACGCCACCGTAGGTGGGCTTGACCCCGACCGTCCCGGTGACCGCGGCGGGCTGCCGGATCGAGCCGCCGGTGTCGGAGCCGATCGAGAGCGGCGCCTGATACGAGGCGAGCGCCGCGGCGGAACCGCCGCCGGAGCCGCCCGGGATCCGGTCCAGGTCCCACGGGTTGTGCGTCGGGCCGTACGCCGAGTGCTCGGTTGAGGAGCCCATCGCGAACTCGTCCATGTTCGTCTTGCCCAGGATCGGCAGGCCCGCGGCGCGCAACTTGCGCACGACGGTCGCGTCGTACGGCGGCACCCAGCCCTGCAGGATGCGGGAGCCGGCGGTGGTGGGCAGCCCCTGGGTGACGAGCACGTCCTTGACCGCGACCGGCACCCCGGCCAGGGTGGGCAGCTGCTCGCCGGCGGCCCGACGCGCGTCGACAGCGTCGGCTGCCGCGAGGGCACCCTCGGCGTCGACGTGCAGGAAGGCGTGCACCGAGCCGTCGACGGCCGCGATGCGGTCCAGGTGCGCCTGGGTGGCTTCTCGAGAGGAGACCTCGCGATTGGCGAGGGCCTGCGCCAGCTCTACGGCGGTGCGGCCGATAAGCCCGCTCACGGCTCCTCCCCCATGATCTGCGGGACGCGAAAGCGCCCGTCCTCGGCGGCCGGAGCAGCGGCCAGCGCGGCCTGCTGCCCGAGCGGCGGGTGCACCACGTCGGCGCGGAACACGTTCGTCAGGGGCAGCGGGTGCGAGGTCGCCGGGACATCGCGGGTGGCCACCTGGGAGACCTGGGCGACGGCGTCGACGATGGCGGTGAGCTGACCCGCGAGCCGGTCGAGCTCGGGCTCCGCCAGGTCGATCCTGGCCAGCTGGGCCAGGCGCGCGACGTCGTCGCGAGAGATGCTGGACATGCCGAGGAGTCTAGACGTCTCGCCGTGCGCGACGAGCACCCCGCGAGGCCAGCGCCGAGCTGGCAACGCCTGACGCCGCCCAGCTGGGCGGCGTCAGGAGCGCCTTTCGACCTGCCGAGCGACGAGCTGGCGACGACCGCCCTTGAGCGAGTCGGTGAGCGCCTTGAACTCGCCCCAGGTGCCCTTCGCGAGCAGTCGTGCCTGGTCCGGCCAGCTGCCCGGGTCGTGGATCCGGAACCGCGGTCCAGCCTTGTCGAGCACGGGCTCAGCGGCGACGGGTGCGGCAAACCCGGAGCCCGCCAGGTGCGACGTCGGCTTGCGTGCCGACAGGGCATCCAAACCCAGTCCGCCATCGAGCGATGTCGCTTCGGCACCGGTGCCGACGTACGTGACGCCGTGGGTCGCCTCGAGGGCCGTGGCGAGCGTGGTCGCCGCCGCACTGGTGCTGTCCGGGCCGGTGAGGGTGACGTCGCGGTAGAAGCCGCTGACCTTCACGTCAGGAAGGCCATTCGCAGCGAGCGAGTCGCGCGTCGCGCCTGCACGCGGCTCTGCACGGTCGAGCAGCCGCGGGCGATCCCGATCAGACCGAGGACGAGAAGCAGCGGAATCACCCATCGGGGTTCGCACCAAGGGTGTTGTCGCATGGTTCCTCCGCATGGAGCGCGCCCCGACTACGAGTGCGCGGCCGCAAGCAGCGCGAGCAACGCACGCCCATAAGCGAGTGACGCGCTCTCACCGGTGAACTCGCGCCTTTCCTGGCCAGGGATGTCGACCGTGACGACGAACGCCTCCGCGGAGCGGACCAGGCTCCGGAACGTCGCCCCGAGCAGTTCGCGCAGCTGGTCCTCGCGCGGCAGCCAGAGCGCTTCGTCCTGGGCCACCGAGTCGAGCGCCCACTCGGTCGTGCCGTTGAACGCGAGGATGGTTCCGGTCGGGTACTCCCGCGGCTCGATGGTCAACTCGCTGATCGTGAAGACCTCGTGCTCGAGGGCGGGCTTGGGGATGCAGAACTGGTCGCCGGATCGCGGGGTCCAGCGCACCCCGGCAGCCTGCAGGGCGTGAGCGAGGTCGACCGGGATCACGTCGCGTCCCAACCGAACCCGAGCAACCGGATGCCGGCTGCGTCCCAGTCGCGCTCCGGCGTCATCAACCCATCCTCGAGGTACGCCGTCACGGTGATCTCGCCGACCCGCGCGCAGTCCTCGGGTGCGGCTCGCCGCATGACGATCTCAGTCACGGATGCTTCCCTCGTCGTCGGCCGACGGCGTTCCCCCGCCACCCAGCACCGCGCCGAGGCCACCCTCGAGGAGGGCGACGAACTGCGCCTCGTCCAGGATCGGCAAGCCGAGCTGAACGGCCTTTTCGTGCTTCGACCCGGCATTCGCGCCGACGACGACGACGTCCGTGTGCTTGGACACCGATCCGGCGGCCTTGCCGCCACGGGCGAGGATCGCCTCCTTGGCGCCGTCTCTGCTGAACCCCTCGAGACTGCCGGTGACGACGACGGTGAGTCCGTCCAGGGTGCGCTCGGTCGACTCGTCGAGCTCGTCGAGCATGCGGACCCCTGCGGCTCGCCACGACTCGACGATCCGGGCGTGCCAGTCCTCGGCGAACCACGACTCGACTGCCTCGGCGATGATCGGGCCGACGCCCTCGACCGCCGCCAACTCCGTCTGGCCGGCCGCCCGGATCGCGTCCAGCGAACCGAACTCCTGCGCCAACGCCCGGGCCGCCGTGGGCCCGACGTGCCGGATCGAGAGGGCGACCAAGACGCGCCACAGCGGCCGGTCCTTCGCCTCCTGCAGGTTCGCGAGCAACCTGTGGCCGATCGTGTTCAAGTCCCCGGCCGCTCGCTTCACGCCGCCGACCGCGCTGTCGACGCTCAGCGTGAAGAGGTCGGTGCGCTGCAGGTCGGTGGCGGTGAGGTCGAACAGGCCGCTCTCGCTGGTCAGCACGCCGGACGTCTGCAGTGCGAGCGCGGACTCGTAGCCCAGGGTTTCAATGTCCATCGCGCCGCGGGAGCCGATGAACGCGATCCGCTCGACCAGTTGCGCCGGGCAGTGCTCGGCGTCCGGGCAGCGCAGGTCGACGTCGCCCTCCTTGGCCGGCGCGATCGGCGTCCCGCAGGACGGGCAGTGGGTGGGCATGACGAACGCCTGCTCCGTCCCGTCCCGCAGGTCCACGACCGGCCCGATGATCTCCGGGATGACGTCCCCGGCCTTGCGCAGCACGACCGTGTCGCCGATCAGCACGCCCTTGCGGTTGACCTCGCTCGCGTTGTGCAGGGTCGCTCGGCTGACCGTCGATCCGGCGACCAGCACCGGCGCCATCACCGCGAAGGGCGTGATCCGCCCAGTTCGCCCGACGCCGACCTCGATCCTCTCGAGCTTCGTGGTGACCTCCTCCGGCGGGTACTTGTACGCGATCGCCCAGCGCGGCGCGCGGCTGGTGGCGCCGAGCACGCGCTGCGCGGCGATCTCGTCCACCTTGACCACGATGCCGTCGATCTCGTGCTCGACGTCGTGCCGGTGCTCGCCGTAGTGGGCGATCATCTCTTGCACCCCGGCGAGGTCGTCGACCACGCTCGAGTGGGAGGAGACGGGCATCCCCCAGCTCTTCAGCAGGTCGTACGCCTCGGACTGCCGCTCGAGGCCTGCGTCGTCCGCCGACCGGGCGTCCGGCCAGCGCACCGCGCCGATGCCGTGCGCGTACACCCGCAACGGCCGGCTTGCGGTGACCCTGGGGTCCTTCTGGCGCAGCGAGCCGGCCGCCGCGTTGCGCGGGTTCGCGAACGGTGACTTGCCTGCCGCGACGAGCGCCGCGTTCAGCGCGGTGAACAGCTCGACCGGGAAGAAGACCTCGCCGCGCACCTCGAGCAGCGCGGGGTGGTCCGACCCCGCGAGCGCGTGCGGAACGCCCTCGATGGTCCGCACATTGAGAGTGACGTCTTCGCCGGTCCGGCCGTCACCGCGGGTCGCGCCGCGAACCAGGCGCCCGTTCTGGTAGAGCAGCGAGATCGCAAGCCCGTCGATCTTGAGCTCGCACAGGTAGTGCACCGGCACCGCGCCGAGCTCCCGCCGGACTCGCCCCGCCCAGGCCGCGACGTCGTCGGCGGAGAAGGCGTTGTCGAGGCTCAGCATCCGCTCGACGTGGTCCACCGCGGCGAACTCGGTCGAGAACGTCCCGCCGACCGTCTGGGTCGGCGAATCGGGGACGCGCAGCTCAGGGTGCTCGCCCTCGAGCGCCTCGAGCTCGCGCATGAGGTGGTCGTACTCGCCGTCGGAGATCGTCGGGGCATCGCGTACGTAGTACGCGAACTGGTGGTCCCGGATCTGCTCGGCCAGCTCGCTCCAGCGCTGGCGGTTCGCACCCGCGTCCCTCACGAGGCCATCCTGCCGCGCACCCCTGACGCCACGGTCGCCTGGCCGAGCACTCGGGTGCCGTCGTACAGCACGAGCGACTGCCCCGGCGCGAGTCCGCGGAGCCCGTCGATCAGCTCGACGCTCACCCTGGTCGCCGCGGCCGGCTCGGCCGCCTGCCGAGTGGCGCCATCCGTCGGGGCGCCATCCGTCGGGGCGCCGGCGTCGGTCATGGCCGGCTCCGGGCCGAGCAGGATCGCCACCGCCCGGACCGGCTCGCCGTGCGCGCGCACCTGCGCCGCGCACTCGAAGCTCTCGCCGACGACGCCGCCGCCGCCGGCCAGCCAGACCAGGCCGTCGCCCTCGATCGCGCACACGGTGAGAAGCTCGCTCGGCCCCACGACCACCGTGTTCGTGCGCGGCTGGACCTCAAGCACGTAGCGCGGCCGACCGTCCGCCGCGGGCACGCCGAGACCGAGCCCCTTGCGCTGACCCACCGTGTACGCGTACGCGCCGTCGTGCTCGCCGAGCACCTCGCCCGCGCTGTCCACGATCGGCCCCGGCTGGCTGCCGAGCCTCGAGCGGAGGAAGCCCTGGGTGTCGCCGTCGGCGACGAAGCAGATGTCGTACGAGTCCGGCTTCGCCGAGACGCCGAGGCCTCGCGCGGCGGCTTCCGCGCGCACCTCGTCCTTGCTGGTCACGTCGCCGAGCGGGAACATCGAGCGCTCGAGCCGCTCGCGACCCATCACGGCGAGGACGTAGGACTGGTCCTTGGCGTTGTTCGCGGACCGGTGCAGCTCGCGCCGGCCGTCGGCGCCGGTGACGATCCGGGCGTAGTGCCCGGTGCAGACCGTGTCGAAGCCGAGCGCGACCGCCTTGTCCATCAGCGCCTCGAACTTGATGTGCTCGTTGCAGCGCACGCACGGGTTCGGGGTCCGGCCGGCCGCGTACTCCGCCAGGAAGTCGGCGACCACCGCCTGCTCGAACCGCTCCGAGAGGTCCCACACGTAGTACGGGATGCCCAGCACGTCCGCGGCGCGGCGCGCGTCGCCGGCATCCTCGATCGAGCAGCAACCGCGAGAGCCGGTCCGGAACTGGTCGCGGTTGCGGGAGAGCGCCAGGTGCACGCCGACGACGTCGTGCCCGGCGTCGACAGCGTGCGCGGCGGCGACGGCGGAGTCAACCCCGCCGCTCAGTGCGGCGAGCACACGCATCAGGGCGCCCCGAGCGCACGATCTGGCACAACACGCATGCGGAGAAGTCTAGGTGTGTCTCAGCCGCCGACGGCGTCCCGGTCCGCGCCGAAGCGTCCCGGTCGGCCGCCGCTCCCGCGCCGCTATGACGCCGCCGCGACGTTCACCGAGAGATCCGCCACGTTGCTGACCTTCCCGCTCGTGTCCGAGACGGTGTAGGAGGCCTCGATCGAGCCCGAGAAGCCCGCCGCCGGGGTCGCCGTCACGATGCCGTCCGCGCTCGCGGTGAGGACGCCCTCGGGGAGGGTGAGCGTGGCCTGCACGCCATCGGTCTTCGGGTCCAGGTCGATCGTCGCCGGGTCGAGGGCGGAACCGTAGGAGATGTCGTCCTTGAGGACGTCGACCGCCACCGGCTTCCCGAACGCGGTCGCCTCCGAATCCCCGTCGGCGACCGGTGCGAAGTCACTGGCTCCGCCGCCCATCGACACGCTGCGGTTGGCGACCTGGGTGCACACCGGGGACGGGCAGTAGACGGTGAAGCCGTCCAAGTCGGAAGGGTTGTACGACTCGTCGTGCGGCTGCATCATCCAGAAGTTCGCGCCGTCGCCGCCGCCGGCCTGGAACGCGTCCAGCCACTGCTTGAAGACGACGTTCCGGGTCGTGGTGCCCTTCCAGCCGTACTCGCCGAGGAAGACCGGCTTCTTGAACTCGTCGCCGATCGCGAGGTGCTTCTTGATGTACTCGGTGGACCACGCGGCGTCGTGCTTCCACCAGTCCGGGTACAGGTGCAGGCCGACCATGTCGATGTTGTCGAGCGCCGCGATAGCGCGGGCGTCCACGCCCTGGCTGCAGTCCAAGGTCCAGTCGTTTCCGGCCGGGTCGCAGATGAAGCCCTCGTCCCCCAGGCCGATCAGGTGGTTGCCGTCGACCGAGCGCACGTACCCGGACATCTCCTTCGCCCACGCGGTGATCGTGTCGGTGTTGCAGCTCGGGTTCGGCTTGTAGGTGCCGGAGGCCGCGCAGCGCGGCTCGTTAGCGAGCTCCCAGGCCATGATCGTCGGGTCGTCCTTGTACTTGACACCGGTGATCGTGTTCACCCGGTTGAGCAGGTGAGACGCCCAGTCCTTGTACCACTGGCGGACCTTCGCGTCGGTGTAGAAGTCGCTGTGGTAGGGCAGCCCCGCCCAGCGGACGTACTGGTCCATGCCGCCGAACGGCCCCCAGTTGTTGACCAAGGGCAGGATGAGCTTGACGTTGTGCTTCTTGGCCGACGCGATGACGTAGTCGAGCATCTTCAGCCCGTCCTCGCCGTCGTTGAACGCGGGCTGCTTGCCGTCCCAGTAGTGGAAGTACTTCGTCGTGTTGGACGGGTCGACCGAGTCGGTGCCGTCCTGCCGGCCGATGTCGTTGAAGGCCCAGGTGCGGAGCACCTGGAAGTGGTTGTCTGCCGTCGCGGCCATGATCTTGTCGACGATCTCCGTCCCGGAGAACATCGGGCGGTAGTTGTTCGTCCCGGCGAAGGCGAACGGCTTGCCGTCGAGCATGAACGTGGCGCCGTCTCGGCTCACGAACTCGGTACCCGGGCCGGCGGTCGCCATCCTGTACGCGAAGACGCCGCCGACGCCCAGCCCGAGCGCGACAACCGTCGCGATGACTGCGTTGCGGACCTTCTTCGCCTTGGGCATCGACATCGTCGTCTACTCCTTAGCACGCCAGCGAACGCCTCACTGTACTGAGCCGGAAGGGCTGAGCAGAGCAGCTCGTGCGACGTCCTTCGGACGGGTCATCGAGGTCCCCGCCGGGCGCCTCGAATCGGTACGAGTCAGCGCCTCCCGCTGGCGGCCAGTCCAGCCGCCCGCGCACGCGCGGCCACCTCCGCCAGGACCTCGACGAGGGCGTCGACGTCGGCCGGGGTCGAGCTGCGCCCGAGGGAGAAGCGCAGCGCGCAACGCGCGTCGTCCTCGGCCAGGCCCATCGCGAGCAGCACGTGCGAGGGCTGCGGCACCCCGGCCTGGCACGCGGAGCCGGTCGAGCACTCGACGCCGCGGGAGTCCAGCAGGTAGAGCAGCGAGTCACCCTCGCAGCCGGGGAAGACGAAGTGCGCATTGCCGGGTAGTCGCGCCGGCCTGGGCGCATCGGCGGCAGCCGCGATCTCCGCGCCGCCAGCCGCGATCTCAGGGCCGCACAGGACCGCCCACGGCACGGCGGCGTGCACCCGTGCCACGAGGCCGTCGCGCAGGTCGGCGAGGCGCTGAGCGGTCTCCGCCTGGTGCGCGACGGCGTCCACGACGGCCACCGAGAAGGCACGGATCGCCGCCGCATTGACCGTTCCCGACCGCACCCCGCGCTCCTGGCCGCCACCGTGGATGAGCGGCGTGAGCTCGAGGTCACGGCGCGCGAGCAGCGCGCCGACCCCCACCGGTCCGCCGATCTTGTGCCCGCTGACCGACATCGCGTGCAGGCCCGACGCCGCGAAGTGCACCGGGAGCTGACCGACCGCCTGAACGGCGTCGGAGTGCACCGGGATGCCGTACGGCCGTGCTGCGGCAACGACGTCGGCGATCGGCTGGACGGCGCCCACCTCGTTGTTCGCCCACATGACGCTGATCAGGGCGACCTGGTCGCTCGAGGTGCGCAGCTCGGTGCGCAGCGCCTCGAGGTCGAGCCGCCCGGAACCGTCCACCGGGAGCAGCACGATCTCCGCACCGGCATCCGCAGCCATCCAGAACGCGGGGTCCAGCACCGCGTGGTGCTCGACCGCGGAGACCAGGATCCGGCGACGGTTGGTGTCGATGGTGCGGCGGGCCCAGAACAGGCCCTTGATGGCGAGGTTGTCGGCCTCGGTGCCGCTCGCCGTGAAGATGACCTCGCCTGGCCGCGCGCCGAGCGCCGCGGCGAGGTGCTCGCGAGCCTCCTCGACGGTGCGCCGGGCAGCGCGACCGGCCTTGTGCAGCGAGGACGGGTTGCCGGTGTGGCGGAGCTCTTCGGTCAGCGCTTCGATCGCCGCCGGCAGCATCGGGGTCGTCGCGGCATGGTCAAGGTAGGCGGTCACGCCATCGATTCTAGGTATCCGCGGGGCCTGGCGGTTGGCGTCCGGGCGGGCGATCGGCTCAGCTCCGCCGCGCGCGCAGCTCGGCGGCCGCCTGCGGTAGCACCGCGAACAGGTCACCGACGATGCCGAAGTCGGCGATCTCAAAGATTGGCGCCTCGGGGTCGTCGTTGATCGCGACGATCGTGCCGGACGACTGCATGCCGCCGCGGTGGTGCACCGCTCCGGAGATCCCGGCGCCGATGTACAGCTTGGGCGCAATGGTCACGCCGGTCTGGCCGATCTGGGCGGAGTGGTCGATCCAGCCCTCGTCGGTCGCCACCCGGGTTGCCCCGATGGCCGCGCCGAGCACGTCCGCGAGCTCCTCGACGGCGGAGAAGTCGCCATTCGTGCCGCGCCCACCCGCGACGACGTACTGCGCCTCGGCGAGCTCGGGCCGACCGGTCGCGACGCGCTCGACGCGCTCGACGATCCGGGTCCGCAGGGCCGCGTCGCTCGGCGTGACGCTGACCGTGGTGACGGTCGGGGCCGCGGTCGCCTCGGCCGGCGCGGCGAGCGCGGAGTTCGGCTTGATCGCGATGACAGCACGTGATGTCGTGATCTGGGTCCGGACGTTCCAGGTGCCGGCGAAGGCGCTCTGCGTGGTCTCGATCGCGCCGTCGGCGCCGAGCCCGACGCCGTTCGCGTCCACCACGATCCCCGCGTCGATCGCGCGGGCGAGCAGCACCCCGATCTCCTTGTTCTCGAACGTTGAGGTGAGCAGCACGAGGGCGGCGGCGGACTGCCGCACGACCTCCGCAAGCGCCTCGGCGGCAACCGCCGGAAGGTGCTGCGCATGCTCGACCGGGGAGTGGATCACCACTTGGTAGACGGACCGCGCACCGTACTCCCCGAGCAGCGGCAGGGCGCCCTCGACGCCGTCGCCGAACCAAATCGCGTGCACCTCCCGCTCGGCGCGCGCCAGGGTCAGCAGCTCGAGGGTGGGCGGCCGGACCGCGCCGGCGTGGTGGTCGATCAGGACAAGGGCTGGGCCCGAGGTGGTCGTCATCGTCGTCACACCAGCCTGTTCTCGATGAGGTACTCGGCGAGGCGCCGGCCGGCGTCGCCCTCGTCGGTGATGAGGATGCGGTGCTCGCGCGGCGGCCGCGGCACGGCCTCGACCACTCGGGTGCGGGCCGCGGTCGCGCCGACCAGCGCCGGGTCGAGCGGGAGGTCGGCGAGCGACCAGGTCTCCACCGACTTCTTGCGCGCCGCCATGATCCCCTGGAAGGACGGGAATCTCGGCTCGTTGATCTGGTCGGTCACGCTGATCACCGCGGGCAGGGTTGCGGTGAGCGTCTCGGTCGCGTTCTCGAGGTCACGACGGACGGTCGCGACGCCATCCGCCACGGTGAGCTGCGCGGCGAGAGTGAGCTGCGGCAGCCCGAGCTCGGCGCCGAGCGCCGCCGGCATCATCGAGGTGAGCCCGTCCAGGGCGGCCATGCCGGTCAGCACGACGTCGACGGGCGCCTCCGCGTCCAGCCGCCGGATCGCGGCGGCCAGGCACACCGCGGTGCCGAACACGTCGGAGCCGGCGATCGCGTCGTCGAGCACGTGCACCGCACGGGTCGCGCCCCGCTGGAAGGCGCGCCGAGCGGCGTCCTCGGCGCCGACCGGTCCCACCGTGACGGCGATGACCTCACCGTCGTGCTCCGCGATGAGGTCGGTCGCCGCCTGCAGCGCGTTCTCGTCGAGCTCGTTGAGCGTTCCGTCACCGCCGTTGCGGACCACCCGGCCCTGGGCGTCGAAGGCCCGCTCGGACTGCAAGTCCGGCACGTACTTGACGCACACCACGATTCTCATCGGCGCTGCCTGCCCCCTGTCGCGACGTCCTGGTCGAAGGCCGGGGCCAGGCTACCCCGCCCGCGCCGAGGGCCGGAGTGGCGGGACACGATACGGACGCCCGGTCGCCAAGTGCCGCACGGGTCGCCAAGTGCCGCACGGGTCGCCAAGTGCCGCACGGGTCGCCAAGTGCCGAGCCGGTCGCCGCGAGCGCGGGACGAGCGCGCTTCGCGGCTCAGGAGCCGTTCGAGACGAGCGCTTGCCCGGCCAGGCAGAACATCGCGATGACGACGACGATCGGCAGGTACGCGAGTGCCCGAGCCGCACCACGCTCGTCCGTGATTTGCGCCAATGCCTGGTGCACGACCTGGTAGATGAAGAACACCGCGAAAACCGACACCGCAACTCCGCCGAGCCCGACGATGACCCTGCGCAGGTGTCGTCCTCTCCTCGCCACCGCGGAGGCGATCCCCTGCCGGGTGTTTCGGCCGTCGTGACCACAGACGTGACACCCGAGCCTCAGGGGTTGGGCGTTCTCAAAGGATGGGCAACAATGGCCGACTATGACGGCGATCCCGGCAGCAGCTCGCCCGTTCCGGCTCGGGGTCCATCTCACCGAGGGCGGCGCGGACGTCGCGGTGTTCGCCTCGCACGCCACCGCGGTCGAGCTGTGTCTGATCAAGCCGGCGTCGAAGGGCGTCGCTCCCGGCGGTTGGCGAGAGCGGCGGATCGCGCTGCTCGGGCCGGAGTACGGGGTCTGGCACGGGCACGTCGCGGGCGTTACCGCGGGTCAGCTCTACGGCTTCCGCGCGTACGGCCCGTGGGATCCCGATTTCGGTTTGCGACACAACCCGGCGAAGCTGCTCGTCGACCCGTACGCGCGTGCCGTCGTCGGCGAGCTCAGGTACGACGCCGAGGTGTTCGGCCAGGTGGTGGCGGACCAGACGCCCGCCCCGCCGAGCGCCACCCAGACGCCCGGCGCCGGCGCACCCGCCGCACCGATCGCGGATGCCCCGGCGCCGCCCGCCCCGACCGGTCCCAGCCGCCCGGCCGACCCGCGGGACTCGATCAACCACGTGCCGCACAGCGTCGTCGTCGACGACCACTTCGGCGGGTGGTCCGCGCCGCGTCCGAACGTGCCCTGGTCCGAGACGGTCATCTACGAGGCGCACGTGCGCGGGCTGACCAAGCAGCTGCCGGGGATTCCCGAGGAGCTGCGCGGCACCTACGCGGGCCTCGCCTCCGACGTGATGATCGAGCACCTGAGCTCGCTCGGTGTCACCACGCTCGAGCTCCTCCCGGTGCACGCCTTCACACCCGAGGAGCCGCTGGTCCAGCGCGGGCTGACGAACTACTGGGGCTACAACACGCTTGGCTTCTTCGCCCCGCACCACGCCTACGCCTCGGCCGCAGCGCAGGCCGCCGGGCCCCAAGCGGTGCTCGCCGAGTTCAAGGGGATGGTCGAGCGGCTGCACGCCGCCGGCCTCGAAGTGATCCTCGACGTCGTCTACAACCACACCTGCGAGAGCGGCGCGGACGGCCCGCACCTGAGCTTCAAGGGCCTGGACAACACGGTGTACTACCGACACGACGGCGCGATGCCGGCCGCCTACGCCGACGTCACCGGTTGCGGGAACACCCTCGACTTCCGCCGCGAGCGCGTCGTGCAGCTCGCCCTCGACTCGCTGCGGTACTGGGTGCAGGAGATGGGCGTGGACGGTTTCCGGTTCGACCTCGCGGTCACCCTGGCGCGCGGGCACAACGGGTTCGACCCGGGCCACCCTTTCCTCGTCGCGCTGCAGACGGATCCGGTGCTCGCCGGCGTGAAGTTCGTTGCCGAGCCCTGGGACCTGGGGCCGGGCGGCTGGCAGACCGGTGGGTTCCCGCCGCCGATGGCGGAGTGGAACGACCGGTTCCGGGACGCCGTCCGCACCTTCTGGCTGGCTGACCCGTACCAGGCTGCGCACGGCGCGGCGGGGCACGGCATCAGCGATCTCGCGACCCGGCTGGCCGGTTCGGCCGACCTGTTCGGTCACTCGGACCCGCCGCTGGTCCGCGGGCCGGTCGCGTCGGTGAACTTCGTCACCGCGCACGACGGCTTCACGCTCGCCGACCTGGTCGCCTACGACTACAAGCACAACGAGGCGAACGGCGAGGGCAACCGCGACGGCACGGACAACAACCTCTCGTGGAGTCACGGGATCGAGGGGCCGATCGAGCCGGAGTCCCCCGGCGTCGAGATCGCGCACCTGCGTCGCCGCTCGGTCCGCAACGTGATGGCCACCCTGGTGCTCGCGACCGGTACGCCGATGATCGCCGCGGGGGACGAGATCGGGCGCAGCCAGTGCGGCAACAACAACGCCTACTGCCAGGACGGCCAGCTCTCCTGGCTGAGCTGGGACGTCTTGCCGTGGCGCACCGACCTGCTCGAGACCACGAAGCACCTACTGGCCCTGCGCCGCGCGCACCCGGCGATCCACAGCGCGCGCTTCTTCGACGGGCGTCCGCCGCGTGCACCCGGCCGGCCGGACCTCTCGTGGTGGGCCGCGGATGGCGCCCCCCTGGCCGACGGTCAGTGGCGTGACCCGGCCGTGCGCACGGTGCAGATGCTGCGCAGCGACCCGAAGAACACCAGCCCGGCGGTGTTGATGGTGATCAATGGCGTGCTCGACCAGGTCGACGTCATGCTCGCCGACGGCCGCGCGACGTCGTGGGAGCTCGCTTGGGACAGCGTCTGGGAG
>Ga0066797_1000195_pt1 | contig 18215 bp, 17 predicted proteins | sample PersoiDNA2013193_FD_76335 | JGI IMG/M metagenome (GOLD analysis project Ga0066797, IMG submission 76335) | Permafrost soil microbial communities from the Arctic, to analyse light accelerated degradation of dissolved organic matter (DOM) -... | ecosystem: Environmental > Terrestrial > Soil >... | reverse complement strand
CCCCAACGTGCCGAACTAGCCACGCGCCAACATGCCAAGCGCGCATTTGGGCCGGCAAGAGCGAGCCCGAACGCGCGCTTGGCATGTTGGCGCGTGGCTAGTTCGGCACGTTGGGGCGTGATTACTTGGCGGAGATGCGGGTGCCTAGCCCGTCATCGCCCTCGCAGATGGAGCGCATCACGCCGACCGCCGCGACATCGAAGACGTGCATGGTGAGGGCCTGCTCGTTGGCGAGCACGAACGCGCTCGTGTCCATGATCCGCACGCCGGCCGCGAGGGCCTCCTCGTAGGTCAGGGTGCTGTACTTGACCGCGTCCGGGTTAAGCCGGGGGTCGGAGTCGTACACGCCGTCCACCCCGTGCTTGGCGACGAGGAGCGAGTCGGCGTCAAGCTCAAGCGCGCGCTGGACGGCCGGGTAGTCGGTGGTCACGTATGGCTGGCCGATGCCGCCTGCCAGTATGACGATGTAGCCGCGCTCCAGGTGGTGCACGGCGCGGAGCCTGATGAACGGCTCGGCGACGCTGTGGATCGGCACGGCGGTCATCACGCGTATGTCCGCGTCGGTCCTGGCGGTGAGGGCACCGCGCAGCATGAGCGCGTTCATCACGGTGCCGAGCATGCCAATGTTGTCCGCCTCGGCGCGGCTGATCCCCCAGCCGTCGGCCATCCGGCCCCGGAAATAGTTCCCGCCGCCGACGACAACCGCGACCTGGACGCCGAGGCTGTGCAGCGACAGCAGCTCATCGGCGACGCGGGCGAGGCTGGCAGGGTCGGCTCCGCTGCCCGCGGCGCCGGCCAGAGCCTCGCCACTGAGCTTGACCACTACTCTGCGGTACCGCGGCAACGTCAAGACTGTCTCCTCCCGGGGGGACGACCCCCCGTACCCCCCGATTCGCTGGTGCTCTGGCCCGATAAAGGCAAGGATATCGGGCCAGAGCACCAGCGCGGATACCGGCGGGAGTCTGTTGGTTACCGTATCAGGACATGGCCAGGTAACGCCCCTCGCCGCTCGGCCCTGAAGCCTACCCTTTAGCGTCTGACCAGCAGCGCACTGCGCTGATATCGGCGAGGAACCTGACACGGCTGTCCGGCGCCCACCGGCTCGCGGTCTCGGCGAGGCAATCACTGATCAGGTCGGCGGCGCGCGCCGCGTGCTCCTCAGGTACATGCACGAGCAGCTCGTCGTGGAGGCAGAGCACAATCCGCGCGTCAAGCACCGATGCCCGGGCGCGGACCGTGACGGCCCACATCTTGAACAGCTCGGCCGCGGCCCCCTGGATGAGCGCGTTGCGCCCGTACAGGCTCCTGCCTGCTCCGCCGCCGGACATCCGGATGAGCCGCCCGCCGTAGGTGCGCAGGTCGTGCCCGGCGCCGGCGGCCCTGCCCGCGGTGTCGAGGTAGCCCATCGCGACCGGGTAGGCGGTCCGCATCCGCCGCCCCGCCGCGCCGCCGTGCCCGCTCGTCTGGCCGTACATGGCGGCGATCATCGCGACCTTGGCGGTCGGCCGGTCGACGCCGAGCTGCTCCGCGACCGGCAGGTACATGTCGTCGGCGGCGGTGGCCGAGGCCAGTGCGGCGTCGCAGGAGACAGCGGCGAGCACGCGGGGCTCGATCTGCCCGAGGTCGGCCCTGACGAACAGGTAACCGGGCTCGGCGAGCACGGCCTTGCGGAGCGCGGTGGGCATATTGTGCAGCCCGCTTGAGGCGGTCATCCGCCCGGCGGCCCCATCGCACCCGGTCCACGTCCCGCGCAGCCGCCCGTCGGGTCCCAGGTGCTCGTCCAGCCAGGCATATCCGTAGGTGGTCGCGATCCGTTCTGCCTTGCGCCAGTCGAGCAGCGCCGCGACGAGCGCTGATTCCTTGGCGAATTCCGCGAGCCGCCACGCGCGCGTGTCTGGCACATCGATACCCGCCGCCGCGAGCAGCGACCTGACCTGGGCGGGGCTGCGCAGGTCGGCGGTCACCCCGGGGGGCGCGTGCCGCAGCACCATCGCGTCCCGCGCCGCCCTGCTCACCGTGGCGTCCGCGGCGCCGCGCGGCCGCGTCCCGATGATCTCGGCGAGCAGGCTCTCCACCGCTGCCCTGTCCATCGGCAGGCCGTCCGTCGCCAGTTCCGCGCACAGAAGTTCGGCCGTGGATTCGGAACGCGCGGTTCCGGGGGTGATCCCGCCGCCGTCAGTCGGCCCGCGGGGAGGTGACCCCGCAGGGGCGAGGGCGTCCTGTTGCCGTTCCGCCACCTGCCTGGCAAGCCGCGCCCACGCGATCAGCGTGCCTGGCGAGTCCGCCCAGCCGCCCCGCGTCCAGTCTGTCCGCAGGTAGCCGTCGGGACCGACCGGCCCGGCTTCTCCGCTCCCGGCCGCGCTTGACTGAGCGGTTGCAAGCGTCCAGGCCCGCCCCGTGTCGCCAGGCTCCGCGCCGTGGCGCGGGCCGGCACCGCGGCGCAGGCCGGCGGTGTCATAGAGGCCGGCGCTCTCGAACAGGTCAGGGCCGTCGGCCGATGGCTGCGCCGCCGCCGGGGGAACGCCGTCGGCAGGCAGCCCGCACAGCAGCGCCCACGCGTAGCCGGGATCCGCCCGGAAGCCGCCGTGGCAGAGCCGGTGCACCGCGGCGATGTCCCAGCAGGTTGACAGCCGCACCCCGTGCTCGACGAGGAGCCGTGCGGTTTCCTGGGACCAGGTAACCCACCTGGGCCTGATCTCGGCGTCGGCCAGGGCGATGTCGGCGGTCGATGCCACCAGGCCGCCGCGAGCGGTGGCAATGGCGGCAGTCCCGTCTGGTGCCAGGACGAGCCCGGCCAGGTCGCCGCGTCGCATCACCGTCACAAGATCACCGTAACCGCTAACGTCAGCCACAATCACGGCCACCTGGACCCGCCGGTGAAGGTTTTGACTCTGGTTTTGCCAGCCCTGCGACCGTGAGGCGGCACCCGGCCCGGTGGACGGGGAATTGCCCGGGCCAGGTGCCGCGGCGCCCGGACGGCCGGGGAAACCAGCCGGGCACCAGCCGGGCGGTTGGAGCGGGAACTCACCGCCCGGCGACCTGTCGCGAGGCCCGCAGCCTCGCGGGGTAAATATCTAAAACACCCACCATTGTCGCACATGCCCCGCGGGCACGAAGGTCCCCAAGCGATATCACGCCGGCGTGATATCCGGGCCTTTCTGGGCCTCTGGAGACAATGGTCAGGGCCCCTCGGGAGATAACACCCGGGGCTCGGCGAGCAGCGCGAGAACCTCGTCGTGGAGGTGGCCGTTGGTGCAGACCACGCTGCCGCCGTCTGGGGTGGCGTCCCCCGCGAGGCTGGTGAACCTGCCGCCGGCCTCCTGAACGATCACCTGGAGCGCCGCCAGGTCCCAGAGCGATACTTCCGGCTCTGCCGAGACGTCAACCGCGCCCTCGGCGACGAGCATGTGCGACCAGAAATCGCCGAACGCGCGGGTCCGCCAGACCGACCTGGTCAGCGAATCAAACCCGGTGCGCCTGCCCGCCTTGGCCCAGCCGCCGACGCCTGAGTAGGACAATGAGGCGTCGGCGAGGCTGGTGATACCGGAGACCTGGCACCTGGTCGCCTTGGTCAGGCTGCGGCCCATCCACGCACCGCCGTTGACCGCCCCCCACCAGCGCCGGCCGAGGGCCGGCGCGGTAACCACGCCAACGACGACATTCTCGCCGTCCATGAGGCCGATGAGCGTCGCCCAGACCGGGACGCCGCGAACGTAGTTCTTCGTGGCGTCGATCGGGTCGATGACCCAGCGCCGCGGGCCGGTGCCCGTCTGGCCGGACTCCTCGCCGAGCACGGCATCCCGAGGACGCGACCTGCGCAGGATGTTGCGCAGCGAGTCCTCGGTGGCGCGATCGGCGTCAGAGACGGGCGTCAGGTCGGGCTTGGTCTCGACCCGCAGGTCGAGCGCCCGGAACCGCTTGGTCGTGATGTCATCGGCGGCGTCAGCGAGGACGTGCGCGAACCGCAGGTCGTCGTCATAGCTTCCCACCCGCGAAACGGTACAGGTAGCGGTGTCCTGCTGGCCAGCAGGGAACACATTGCGGGCACGAACCAGCGCGGTAGGGGGGCCTAATCGCGCCTTACTGGCCTGTCGACGCGTCTGCGGTGGAATCGCGTGAGCGGAGCAGGCGGCGGAGGGACTCGAGGCGGGGCTCGGCGTCGTGCTCGGCGGCCCACTCGTCAAGAGCGCAGCCGGGGGACAGATGATCGCAGCCGGCGGGACACCCGGCGATGCCCTCGGCCAGGTCGCCGAAGGCCTCCACTAGCCGTTCCGGCGTGACGTGGCCGAGACCGAAGCCGCGGACACCAGGGGTGTCGATCAGCCAGCCGGAGTCGCCGGGCAGCGGCAGCGCGATGGCCGACGATGACGTGTGCCGTCCCTTGCCGGTGACCGCGTTGACCGAGCCAACGGCCCGGTCGGCCTCCGGCACGAGCCCGTTGACGAGCGAGGACTTGCCGACGCCTGACTGGCCGATCAGCACGCTGATCCGGCCGTCGAGCACCTTGTGCAGCCGCGCGAGGGTCTGCGGGGGCAGCGGCTGCCTCGTGGTCAGCATCGGAATGTCAAGTGGCCGGTAGAACGCCCGGAGCTTGCGCGGCGTGGCCAGATCAGACTTGGTGAGCACGAGCAGCGGATCGAGGCCCGCGTCGTAGGCGGCGACCAGGCAGCGGTCGATGAACCGCGTCTTGGGTTCCGGGTCGGCAAGCGCGCAGACGATCACCAGCTGGTCGGCGTTGGCCACGACGACCCGTTCTAGCGGGTCGGTGTCGTCGGAGGAACGGCGCAGCACGCTGGTCCGCTCCTCCACCCGGACGATCCGCGCGAGGGACCCCGCCGTGCCAGAGGTGTCGCCTGCCAGCGCGACCCGGTCGCCGACGACGATCGAGCCCTTGCCGAGCTCGCGGGCCTTCATCGCGATCAGCAGGCGCCCGCCGCCGTATCTGGCACCGTAGCCGGTATCGGAGTCAGAGCCGGAGCCGGAGTCGATGACGCACCCGTACCTGCCCCGGTCAACGCTGACGACGAACGCCTCGGGGGCGGACTCGTGTGCCGGGCGGCGCCTGGTGCGCGGTCGCGAGCTCCGTCCCGCACGGACCCGGATGTCGTCCTCATCCAGGTCGGATCGCTTGCTCAGGAAACCAGCACCGCCCAGAGCGTGGTGAAATCGGGGAAGGTCTTGCCGACCGTGGCCACATTGAGCACCTCGATGCCCGGGACGGCGAGGCCGAGCACGGCCCCGGCCATCACCATGCGGTGGTCGTCGTAGCTCTCGAACGGGTGACCTGGCTCGGCGCGCAGCGGCCGCGGCCTGATGGCCAGGCCATCGGGCAGCTCGGTCACGTCGCCGCCGAGCGCGTTGATCTCCTTGGCGATCGCGGCAAGCCGGTCGGTCTCCTGCGCCCTGGTGTGCCCGACCCCGGTGAAGGCGGAGGGTCCCGAGGCGAGCGCCGCGACCGAGGTGAGCGGCAGGCATAGCTCCGGGATATCGCGCAGGTCCGCCTCGATCCCGTTGATGACACCCGACCCGGTGACGGTCAGCCCGTCAGGGCCAGCCGAGACGGCGCCGCCCATCCGGGTGATGACGTCCGCGATGGCGCCGGCGGCCTGCAGCGAGCTGGCCGGCCAGTCCCTGATCGTCACGCTGCCGCCGGTGACGAGCGCCGCGGCGAGGAACGGCCCCGCGTTGGACAGGTCGGGCTCCACGGTGAAGTCACCGAGGGTGAGCCGCCCGGGAAGCACGCGCCAGGAATTCGGGCGTTCCCCCGCGCCGACTTCCACATCCGCGCCGGCGTCCCTGAGCATCCGGACGGTCATGTCGATGTGCGGCAGCGATGGTACCGGCGGCCCTTCGTGCCGCACCTCGACGCCTTCGGTGAACCGCGGCGCCGCGAGCAGCAGCCCGGATACCAGCTGCGATGACCCCGAGGCGTCGAGCGTCACGGGACCGCCGCGCACCGCTCCCGAGCCATGGATGGTGAACGGCAGCGACCCGCGCCCGCCGTCGTCGATCGACACGCCAAGCGAGCGCAGCGCGGCGAGCAGCGCGCCGACCGGCCGCTCGCGCGCCCGTGGATCGCCGTCAAACGCCACGGACGCCTCGGAAAGCGCCGCGACCGCGGGCAGGAACCGCATGACCGTTCCCGCGTTGCCCACGTTGATGCCAGCCAGAGAGCCGGCGGCAAGCGAGCCTGGAGAGACGGCGAGGTCCGTTCCTCGCTCATCGAAAGAGCAGCCGAGCGCACGCAGCGCCGCGATGGCGAGGGATGAGTCGCGGGCCTTCAATGCCCCGTGCATCAGCGACGGGGCGTCGCTGATCGCCGCGAGCAGCAGCGCCCGGTTCGTGATCGACTTCGAACCGGGCAGCCGCAGCGTCGCGCGTACCGGCCCCTGTGCCGCAGGGGCGCGCCAGCGTCCTGAGTCCATAACCTTGAGGGTATCGCTAACGCTCTGGTAGCGGGCCGGGCCGGGAACTGGTTTGTCCATGGCGTTTTCCGGTTAAAAAGCTTCAATCCGGCCCTAACGGGCCATGAGGGAAGGTCGCATGTGCGGTCGGTTCGTTTCAGCGCGGAAGCGGCTCGAGCTCCTGGCGGAGTTCGCCGTCGAGCGTGACACCGTGGCCGCTGACCGGGACCCGGACTACAACGTGGCACCGACGAAGCGGATCTACGCGGTGCTCAACCACGCGGAGCCCGAGCAGCCGAGTGAGCGCGAGCTTCGCCTCGTCCGCTGGGGGCTGGTGCCATTTTGGGCCAAGGACACCAAGGGCGGTGCCCGGATGATCAACGCGCGCGCCGAGACGGTGGCGGCCAAGCCCGCGTTTCGCGCCGCGTTCGCCAAGCGCCGCTGCCTTATCCCGGCGGACGGCTACTACGAGTGGCAGACCGAGGGCAAGGAGAAGAAGCCGTTCTACATCTACCGGACGGACGGTGGCATCCTCGCGTTCGCCGGCATCTACGAGCTCTGGCACGACCGCGCGCTTCCTGAAGATCATGAGAACGCCTGGTACTGGTCCGCGTCGATCATCACCACCGACGCGCCAGACGAGATCGGCAAGATCCACGACAGGACGCCGATGGTGATAGCCCCGAATGACTGGGCGGACTGGCTCGACCCGGCCAACAACGAGAAGGACCACCTGCTCGCGACCATGATCCCCGCGACGTCCGCGGGGCTAAGCGGCCTGACGTCGCACCGTGTCGCGCCGATCGTCAACTCTGTGCGGAACAACGGCCCGGATCTCATCGAGCCACTCGTCGAAACCCCCGGCGGCACGGAGCGGCCCGCGCTCTAACCCCTGCCAGTTCCCAGCCGGCTCTTCTTCCCAGCCCGAGGATCACCTGATGGAGATCAGCGTTGCCCGTAAGCGCCTAGCGGAAATGCGCGCCGACCTGGACAGGACGGTCACGGTACTGACGGGTGAACATCACCTGGCCAGGGGAGGCGGCGCGGAGGCGGGCGACGCCGGCGCCAATCTGAGCGAGGCGGACAGGAACGCCGCGGCCGTCAACGCCGCGGTGGCGCACCGCGCCGAGGTGCTCGCCGCGCTCGCCAGGATCGACGACGGCAGCTACGGGTGCTGCGTTGACTGCGGGGGCCAGGTGCCCGAGCCGCGCCTTGAGGCCCGCCCGGCGACGGCCCGCTGCGTTCCCTGCCAGGCGAAGCGCGACCGCCGAAGGCGGTAAGCGGGCGAAGGCGGTAAGCCCTTCTTGACACAGCAGGTGATCAGCTGGCTGCCGAGCGAGTCGTCGGAACGGGCCCGTAGCTCCGCGTTCACCAGCTTGCTGAAGCTCGTCGGGTCGCGGGACAGCAGATAGCTGACCGTCCGCGGCGAGAACACCGTGCGCGACCTTATCCAGCTCACCTCGAGGCCGCTGCCGGTGAACAGCTCGCGAAGCTGCTCGGCGCCGTAGCAGCGGGTGATGGTGCCGTCAGGCCACGGGATGAGCACCACGTCGGCGTTCGGCACGTCGACCAGGTGCGGCCACCTGTGCTGCTCGGCGAGGAGCGCCATGCCGAAGGTGAGCGAGTCGACGCAGGCGAGCACCCGTCCGCCTGGACGCAGCACCCGCGCGATCTCGGCGACGAGATCCTCGGCGCCCAGCCTCATCGACAGGGTGCGGTCCTCGGCTATCACCGCGTCGGCGCTGCCGTCGGCGAGGAACGGAAGGCCCGTGCCGTCGGCGACCACCGCGGGTACCCCGGTCACGCACGTGGGGGGCGTCATCCCGGGATCGATAACGCGCAGCACGCGGTGGCCGCTGTCGGCGGCGACCTCCGCGGCGCGCGAGCGCGGACCGGAGATATCGAGGACGGCGGATCGCGGGCCAAGGTCCGCCAGCCAGCGGGTCAGCTGGGCGAGGGCGACGGCGGAGTGGAAACGCGGGTAGATCGTGGCAGGACCGGTGTCCTGCCCGGCGCTGGCGATTACACGCACGGGGGTTGCTCCTGGCCGGGCGCCGGTTGGCGTGGCGCCCCACGGATGTTACCGTTCCCCGGCCTGGGCGTTCCATCCCTGAAACCGGAATTGCAGCGCAGGTTGCAGTGTTAAACGCACCATGGCCATCGCCCCGTCGCCGCACAAGCCGGACCGCGCGCCGTCTGCTCTCGCCGACCGCCGCTCGCGGCCACACCGGTCCGTCCCCCGCCAAGCCGGGAAGGTATCCTCTTACGGTTACCGAGAGGGGGCGGGTCCCGTGCCAGAGACACTAGCCGAGCGCGGTGAGCGCTTTGAGGCAGATGTCATGCCATACCTAGACCAGCTGTACTCCGCCGCCCTCCGCATGACGAGGAATCCGGCGGACGCAGAGGACCTGGTACAGGAGACATTCGCGAAAGCGTATGCGTCATTCCACCAGTTCCAGCAGGGCACGAACCTCAAAGCGTGGTTGTTCAGGATTCTCACCAATACCTTCATCAACACCTATCGCAAGCGGCAGCGTGAACCGCAGCGGTCTGGTGCGGAGGAGGTGGAGGACTGGCAGCTAGCGCGCGCCGCTTCGCATAGCTCGGGCGGCCTGAAATCGGCTGAGTCTGAAGCGCTTGAAAGGCTCCCCGATTCAGATATCAAGACGGCGCTGCAGACGCTGCCCGAGGAGTTCAGGATCGCGGTCTACCTCGCCGACGTTGAGGGGTTCGCATATAAGGAAATCGCCGACATTATGGGCACCCCGATAGGTACCGTTATGTCACGACTTCACCGCGGCCGCCGCCAGCTTCGTGAGCTCCTGCAGGACTATGCCTCCGACCGCGGCCTGGTCCGGGCGCACTCCGAGGAGGCCAGCTCATGAGCTGCGGAAAGCCGCATGAGACGCCGTGCAGCGAGGTACTTAACCGGGTTTACTGGTACCTGGACGGCGAGGTATCAGAGGACGATTGCGAGCACATCAGGCAGCACCTGGATGAGTGCGGCCCGTGCCTGCGCGAGTTCGGCCTCGAGGAAGCGGTCAAGCGCCTGGTGGCCAGGCACTGCGGCTGTGACCCGGCGCCGAGCGCACTGCGCAGCAAGGTGCTGGTGCGAATCAGGCAAGTTCAGGCGGAGATTGAGCTTACCGAGTAACACGGGACGCATGTGATAGACGACCGCTTACGGTGTTTTTTTGATGGGGTCGCGTCTCCCGGGAGAAAACTAGGTCTGCGCGAATTAGCGCGGCCACGTTATCCTGTCAGAGACGACCTGCCGTAAGCGGTCGTTAGCATTTCTGCGCGAAGGAGGACTGTCCCGATGAGGGCTTCCGGGGTCTCCTGGGGGTAGCGACGGCAATAGGTGCAGTTCGGGTCGATTGCGGCAGGCTACGAGGGGGGAGCGTGGGCAAGCTCTCGCGCATCGCATTGCTCTATATTGGCGCGGTTGTCGTAGCGGCCGTCGCCGTGGTCGCCGTCGGTCCGTTCGGCGGGTTTGACTGGAGACAGGTCGGAGTGCTCGGGCTGCTCCTCGTCGCCTGTGAGTCCTCCGCCACCCTGCTGAACTCGCGCGGCCTCACCTGGTCCGCGAATAGCATCGCGTCGCTTGCCGCCGTGGTGCTCTGCGGTCCCGTCGGAGCCGCGCTCGTCGCGTGCTGCACGCTGCTCGGCATCCGCCGCGGGCCAAAGCCGGCGCAACGGCTGTTCAACACCGCCATGTACACGCTCAGCGCCTACCTGGCGGGCCGCGCGTTCCTCCTTTTCGGCGGCCACGTGGGCACCCCGGGGCCGAGTTCCTTCCCCGGCATCATCGGGTCGTTCGCCGCCGCCGCCGTCGTGCACGTGGCCGTCAACTTCGCCCTCGTGCGCGGGGTCTTCTGGCTGACCAGGGACGCGGAGAGCGCGCCAGGACGGCTCGGGCTGGACTTCAAGCTGTGGCTGACCGACCTTGGCTACGGCGCGTTCGGCCTGCTGATCGCCGCGCTGTGGTCGGTTCTCGGGCCGTTCGCGCCGGTTCTCGTGCTCATCCCCGTGATCGTCGCGCGCTGGGCGGTCGCCCAGTTCGCGGCGCAGCAGCGCGCCTACGAGGCCACGGTGAGCGCGCTGTGCCAGGCCGTGGAGACCAAGGACTTCTATACCAGGGGGCACAGCGAGCGGGTGTCGCGCGGTTCGGTGATGATCGCCACCGAGATCGGGATGCGCGTCGAACGGGTGGCGGCCATCAGGTACGCGGGCATGCTGCACGACGTGGGCAAGCTCGGCGTGCCCACGTCGGTGCTGCAGAAGCGGAGCTCGCTGACCGACGACGAGTACGCCGCCATCCAGCTCCACCCGATGCGCGGCATCGACATCGTCCGGGAGATCGGCTTCCTCGACGAGGCCCTCGCGGGCATCATGCACCACCATGAGCGGATCGACGGGAGGGGCTATCCGATGGGCCTGGCCGGCGATGAGATACCCGAGTTCGCCCGCGTGCTCTCGGTGGCCGACGCGTTTGACGCGATGACCTCCGATCGGTCCTACCGCGGTGCGCGTCCCGTGCCTGAAGCAGTGGCGGAGCTGCGCAAGTGGGCGGGCAAGCAGTTCGACCCGGCCTTCGTCGACGCCTTCGTCGCGGCGATAGAGCGGGACGGCTGGTCCCCGCCAGACGGCGGGATCCCGGCGGGCGGCCAGCCGGTCGCCGCCGCCGCCGACGGCGATCCCGCCGCCGACGCCGTCGGGCCGCTGCGCACCATAGAAAGCCTGTGACGTGATGCTCGCCCGACGGTCGCGGACGCAGGCAACCACCAGGAATTTCCTGGACTCCGGTCAGTCGCTGCTCGTCGCGTTCGCCGGCCTGCTGCTGATCTGGTCGGTCACCCAGACCGCGGTCAACGGCGTCAATGACGTGCACGCGGCGCTGGCGTTCGGCGCGCTTATCGCGTTCGGCGAGCTGCTGCGGCTGAACCTGCCGGGGGACAGGGAGGCGGCCCCGATCGCCACCGCGGGGGCGATGGCGTACGCGGTGCTGCTTCGGGTCGGGACCGTTCCCGCCACGCATGGCGCCGGCCAGGTTGTCGCGGTGACCGCCATCGGCATGATCGTCGGCGCGCTGCCGCACCTGGCGGTCGGCCGGCCGACAAGAATCGCCGTGATGTCCGCGCGGCTGCTCGCGGTGGCCTGCGCGGCCATCGCGTTCAGGCCGCTGGCTAACGCGTCGCTGATCGGCAGCAGGTGGTGGTCGGAGCTGCCGGTCATGCTGGCGCTCGTCGTCGCCTCCCTGTTCGTTGAAGCGGTCATCAGCGCCCTCATGCGGACGGAAGCGCTGCGGACGAGGTTCATCGTCGCGCTCGGCGACGAGCTGCGCGTCCAGATGGCGATTGGCGCGGCGACCGGCGCGTCCGCGCTGCTCATCGCCTTCGCGGCCGAGGTCATGGGACTGGCGGCGGTCGCGGTCTTCGCCGCGCCGCTGCTCGTCACCCAGGTGGCGCTGCGCAGGTACGCCGGGATCAGGGCCACGTACCTCCAGACGGTCCGCGCCCTCGCACGGGTCACCGAGATCGGCGGGTACGTGGAGACCGGGCACTCGGCCAGGGTGAGCAGGCTCGCCGTGTCCATCGGGCGCGAGCTCGGCATGCCCGAGGCGGCGCTGCTCGAGCTCGAGTACGCCGCGCTCATGCACGACATCGGCCAGCTGTCGCTCCGTGACCCGGTTCCCGGCGGCGCCACCGTGCTCGTCACCCGTGCGGAACAGCGGCGCATCGCCGAGTACGGTGCGGAGGTGATCGGCCAGGCGCGGGTGCTTCATGCCGTGGCCGATATCGTGCGGCGGCAGTCCGACCCGTGCCGCCCCGCCGGCAGGGCACAGCCGCCGCCGCTGTCCAGCCGGATCATCCGCGCCGCCAACGCCTACGACGACCTGGTCGGCAGCTCGGACGACCCGAGCCGGGCGGCCGAGGCCGTTGAGCGGCTGCGACTCGACACCGGTTCCGAGTACGACCCTCGCGTGGTTGAGGCCCTGAGCAAGCTGGTGGTCCCGTAGGCTGCTTGGGTGTTTGACTCCGTTCTCATCGCCAACAGGGGCGAGATCGCTCGCAGGATCATCCGCACCGCCCGCCTGATGGGCGTCAGGTCCATCGCCGTCTACTCGGACGCGGACGAGGGCCTGCCCTACGTCACCGAGGCCGATGAGGCCGTGCACCTGGGGCCGTCCGCGCCCGCGCGGAGTTACCTGGACGCCGCCCTGCTGCTCGACGCGGCCCGCAAGACCGGCGCCGCCGCCGTGCATCCCGGGTACGGGTTTCTCGCGGAGTCGGCCACGTTCGCCCGCGCGGTGGGCGCGGCGGGCCTGATCTGGGTCGGTCCGTCACCCGATGCGATCGAGCGGATGGGCGACAAGATCCGTGCCCGCAACCTGATGGCCGAGGCGGGGGTCCCGGTCGCGCCCGGGTCGTCGGCGCCCGTCGCGGATGCCGACGCCGCGGTCGTCGAGGCGGAGCGGATCGGCTACCCGGTCATGGTGAAGGCCGCCGCGGGCGGCGGCGGTATCGGGATGAGCGCCGCCTATGACACAGCCGAGCTGCGCAAGGCATTCGACACCGCGCGGACCCGCGCGGAGCGGTTCTTCGGCTCCCCCGAGATCCTGCTCGAGCGTTACCTGTCCCGAGCGCGCCACGTCGAGGTGCAGATCCTCGGGCTCGCCGACGGCCGCGTGCTCGCGCTTGGCGAGCGTGACTGCTCGGTGCAGCGCCGCCACCAGAAGGTGGCCGAGGAGACGCCGTCGCCGGGCATCTCACCACAGCTCCGCACGGAGATGCTCGCCGCCGCGGTCAGGGCAGGGGAAGCGGTCGCCTATCGCGGCGCCGGCACGGTCGAGTGCCTGGTCGACGCGCAAGAGGGGACGTTCGTCTTCCTCGAGATGAACACCAGGCTCCAGGTCGAGCACCCGGTCACCGAACTCGTCACCACGATCGACCTGGTGGAACAGCAGTTCCTGATCGCCGCCGGGCTACCCGTGTCCTTCGACGCGGACGTGCCGGTCAAGTCGGCTGGTCACGCGATCGAGCTGCGGGTGTACGCGGAGGACCCGAAGCGGTTCCTGCCGAGCCCGGGCAAGGTCACCGCGTGGCAGGAGCCGTCAGGTCCGGGGGTCAGGGTCGACTCGGGCTACGCGGCGGGCACCACGGTGACCCCGTTCTACGACCCGCTGCTGGCCAAGCTTTGCGCGTTCGGCGCGACCCGCGACGAGGCGATCGCCAGGGCCAGGCTCGCGGTCGCCGACTTCCGCGTCGAGGGGCCGAAGACCAACCTGCCGTTCCACGCGGAACTGCTCGGCAACGCCGAGTTCGTCAGCGGCGATTACGACACGGGACTCGTGAGCCGCATGCGGCAGGCGTAGCCCGCGTCTAGTACGCTCCACGGGTACTGACCGGGATGAAGAAGGAGCCTGCTGTGGCGGAAGTCCGCGCGGAGATGGTCGCGAACGTGTGGAAGGTACTCGTCTCCGAGGGCGACCATGTCGATGACGGCGACACGCTCGTCATCCTCGAGTCGATGAAGATGGAGATCCCCGTCCTCGCCGAAGACAGCGGCACGGTCACCAAGCTGCTCGTGGCCGAGGGCGATGTCGTCCAGGAAGACGACCTGATCGCCGAAATCGGCTAACCGGGTCGGCTCCGGCCAGCTCGCGCCCCGCGGTTATACGCCGGTTGTGCTGCGCGGGTAGGCGGCAGAGACGTCTGTGATCACATTGATCAGGTACGGAACGCCGGAGTTGACGGCTCGCTGCAGGGCAGGCGCGATCTGCGCGGCCGTGGTGACCAGTTCGCCGGCGCCGCCCAGGGCGCGGACTACCTCGTCGTACCGGGTTTCCGGCCTGAGGTCCGCGGCCACGTCATAGCCGTAGACGGCTCGCATCGGTTCTTTCTCCAGGCCCCAGGCCGAGTTGTTGCCGACGATCATGACGACCGGCAGGTTGTGCCGGACAAGCGTGTCCACGTCCATCAGCGAAAGGCCCGCCGCGCCGTCGCCGAGCAGCAGCACGACCTGGGATGACGGGTACGCCAGCCGCGCGGCGATGGCATACCCGAGACCGGTGCCCAGGCAGCCGTAGGGTCCTGGGTCCAGCCAGCGTCCTGGCATGGTCGGCTCTACCAGGCGGCCCGCGAACGACACGAAGTCGCCGCCGTCGCCGATGACCACCGCGTCGTCGTCGAGCATGCGCAGCAGTTCGCCGTAGACGCGCATCGGGTGCACCGGCGAGGCATCGCTGGCGAGCAGCGGGGCGTCGGCGGCCGATGAAGCCGCGACGGCGGCCCGCAGCCGCTCACGCCAGTCCGCGTCGCCCGCGGGACGCGAGCCCGATCCAGAGCGCGCCTCGGCGAGCATCGTGAAGAACGCGGTCAGGTCGCCGGCCGCCGAGGCGGCGAGCGGGCAGTGCGTGGCCACGCCGGCCGGCGAGTCGGCCACGTGCACGACGGCCGCCGGGGCGTCATCGGGACCGAACGACCCGTAGCGCAGCCGGAAGTCAAGCGGCACGCCGACCACGATCACCAGGTCCGCCTCGGCGAAGGCCAGCGAGCGCGCCCGCGTCGCGAGCAGCGAGTGACCGCGGGGGAGCACCCCGCGTGCCTGCCCGTTGGATACGACGGGCAGCCGGAGCGTTTCCGCGAAAACGCGGGCGGCCGTCTCCGCGCCGCCGAGCCATACATCAGAGCCGAGCACCAGGACCGGCCGCCGCGCGGACCCGAGCAACGCGGCGATGGCGGCGACGTCGCCCGCGTCCGGTGCCGCCGCCGCCGGAATACGGCCCGCATCGGGCGGCAGGTCCACCGTCGCCTCGCCGAAGATCGCCTCGAGCGGGAAGTCGCAGAACACCGGTCCGCGGTGCGGCGTGAGCGCCAGCCTGAACGCCTCGTCAACTGAGCCGGCGACCCCGGCCGTGGCGTGCTCGGTCCACGCCCGCTTGGTGACCGGAGCGAGCAGCGGCACATGGTCCATTTCCTGGAGCGCGCCCTTGCCCCACAGGTAGTCGGGCGCCCGGCCGCCGAGCACGACGAGCGGCGCGCCGTTGAACCAGGCGCCGGTCACCGCGCTGATGCTGTTGGTGACCCCTGGTCCCGCCGTGACCGCGGCGAGCCCCGGCGTCCTGGTCAGCCGCGCGGTGGCCTCCGCGGCGAACACGGCGGTCTGCTCGTGCCGCACGTCCACGAGCCGCACCGGGGGATCGGCCTTGACGGCGCCGTCGTAGAGCGGGAACACGTGCCCGCCGGAGAGCGTGAACAGGGAGGTCACGCCGTACCGCTGCGCGACCGCGACGGCGTGCGCGCCGGCATGTCCGGGAAGTGAGGTCACCACAGCGACGTTACCGCCGCGTGATCATTTTGTGGAGGGTGGCAGTCGACGCACGGGACCGTTCAGGATCAAATGCTTTAAATCCTTTCTCCTGAACGGTCCCGTGCTCCGCCTCAGCGGTCCCTTGATACTCCGATCCCGGCTGGGGCCGGCGCGGGGGCCTGTTCCGGGTCGGCGGTGTACTGGTGCGGGAGGGTCTCGTCGATGCCTTCCGGCACCCGGGCGGCTCTGAGGATGGGCGTCAGGACGACCGCGAGCACGGTGTTGATGATGATCGCGGTGATCCCGATGTAGATGGTGTGCCCGAACACGATGTCCGACGACGCCGCCCAGTGCGAGGTGGTCGCGTTCTTGACGTTGTAGGCGGCGAGGGTGCCGTAGATCATGCCGGCCAGCCAGCCGGTGAGCAGCGCCCAGCGGTGGAACCATCGGGTGTAGAGGCCGCTGATGAGCATCGGGAAGATCTGCAGTATCCAGACGCCGCCGAGCAGCTGCAGGTTGATGGAGAACGTATGCGGCAGCTCGATCGCGAAGACCAGCGCGCCGAACTTGACCACGAGCGACGCCCACTGCGACATCCGCGTCTCCAGTGCCGGGCTCGCGTCCGGCTTGAAGAACTCCTTGAAGATGTTGCGGGTGAACAGGTTCGCGGCGGCGATAGCCATGATCGCGGCCGGTACCAGGGCGCCGATGATGATGCCGGCGAAGGCGATACCGGTGAACCAGCTCGGGAACATGTGCTGGAACAGGTACGGTACCGCGAGCTGTGCGTTGCCCGCCTTCTTGACGTTCGCCGCCGTGACCGGGTCGGCGACGGCCATGTAGCCGAACAGCGCGATCAGGCCGAGCAGGACCGCGTAGGCGGGCAGCAGCGACATGTTCCGCGTGATGATGCGGCGCCGTTTCGCGGCCAGCGCGCCGGTGATGATGTGCGGATACACGAACAGCGCCATGGCGGAGCCGAGCGCCAGCGCCGCGAAATCGAACTGGGTGCTGCCGGTGGACTTGGCGGTGGGGATGAACGTCCCGATGGGCTTCTTCGTAGCCGGGTTGATCGACGCGAAGTGCGTCTGCGCGGCGCCGAAGATGTGCCCCCAGCCGCCAAGCCTGGTGGGGATGTAGAAGATCGCCACAATGACGAACACGTAGATGAGCGTGTCCTTGATGAACGCGATCGCGGCAGGTGCGCGCAGCCCGGAGATGTAGGTGAAGATCGCCAGTACCAGGAAGGCGACGAACAGCGGCACGTCCCTGACGTACGTGTTGGCGGAGCTGGCACCGACCCCCATGACGGTGAGTACCGCCTGGATGCCGACGAGTTGCAGGGCGATATAGGGCATCAGCGCGAGGATGCCGGTGAAGGCCATGGCGAGCGCCAGTCCGCGTGAGCCGTACCTGCCCCTGATGAAGTCGCCTGGCGTGACGTAGCCGTGCACCCGGCAGACCGACCACAGCCTGGGCAGGAAGATGAACGCGATCGGGTACGCCAAGATCGTGTACGAGACCGCGAAGAAGCCGATCGAACCCGAGCCGAACACCAGCGCCGGCACGGCAATGAACGTGTAGGCGGTGTACAGGTCGCCGCCGAGCAGGAACCACGTGATGAACGTGCCGAAGCCGCGGCCCGCCAGTCCCCACTCGTTCAGGTGCGCCATGACCTCAGGGCGGCGCCAGCGGGCCGCGAGGAAGCCGACCACGGTGACGATGACGAACAGGACGAGGACGATCGTGAACGTGACGGTGTTGACGTTGCTCATCGGGTCGCCTCCGCGTCGCCGCCGCTGACGCTCGTGTCGCCGACGTCCGCCGGCGGAGCCAGCCTGCGCTGCAGCAGGCTGGCGAGCCAGAGCGCGATCGCCACGAACGGCATGTAGGCGAGGAGGTAGAAGTAGAAGAAGGGGAAATCGCCGATCTTCGGCGTGATCCTGGCGTAGATGGGGACTATCAGCGTGCCGCAGATGGCGGCGGCGACCAGCAGGCCGATGGCGGCTGCGGTGACTGGGTGGGCGGCGGCTCTTGGAGCGCTTGGGGTTGCGTTCGGCGGAGTCATCGGATCCTCTCGGCGTCCTCGCACGGGCGGATGTGACAGACGTCACGTAGTTGCCACTATGTTGCTCCGTGTTTGGTCATTAGGCAACGCCCAAAGACAATCGATTGTTCATGGATGGCTTTGATTGTTACTGTGTGTTTATCGCCCCAGCTTGCTCAGAACCAACAGCTTTCTCGTTCTTTCACGCTAACCGTGCGGTCATTGCTATGGCCTTGGGGGCGCGCTCATTCGCCGGTCGTGGTGCGCGGGCAGGTCGCGGTTCTGGGCGCCCGCGTGCTTTGCTAAGGATGCTCACGATGCCCCGGCGCGCTCGTGTGGCACTGGATGACAGCTGATTGCCCAGCTCATCAAAGATCTTGGTAACTTTTTTCCTGGTGGTAGATAAGCGTTCTCTGCGCACGCTTTTCTACCAAGTCGCTGGTGCCCTTGGG